>Ga0207797_1001122_pt1 | contig 19837 bp, 21 predicted proteins | sample PRCRCaboRojoPR_6_FD_187275 | JGI IMG/M metagenome (GOLD analysis project Ga0207797, IMG submission 187275) | Marine sediment microbial community from Cabo Rojo, Puerto Rico - PR CR 10% Liquid 1 (SPAdes) | ecosystem: Environmental > Aquatic > Marine > Coastal > Sediment | place: Cabo Rojo, Puerto...
CACCGCCGCCAGCGCTCCGCCGGCCCCGACCGCGCGCAGTACGTCCCGCCGTGGCGACGTGAACCGGTCGCCGATCTCGCTCCCTCGCATGGCACGTGGGGGTGTCCCTCGTGCGTATTGGTTATAGTTCAAATAATTGATACAATCCTCGCGCGGCGACTCTCCCGATACCGGTCCCGAGGCCGTGGAACGAAGGCGCCGTGCCCGCCCCCTCTCGACTTCGCGGGTACCGACGGGGATCGTCGCCGAACGAGGTGTGCGGCCGGGGAGCGTCCGACCGGAACTGTCTCGACGGCCGGAGGGTCTCACCGATTGAGAACGACTGTCACGGTTCATACCTCCGAGGGGCCGAGAGGAGTCATGGCGACCACGACACTCCGGAAGGACGAGCGACAGGAACTGATCCGCACCGCCAGAACCGTCGTGGGGGACGAACTGCGGAGTCTGGTCTACTTCACGGAGGAGGACTACGAACAGCTCTACCTCCGGTCGGACCTCGACCCGGAGGCCGATCTGACCGGGTTCGCGGAGACCGAGCGACTCGGGTTCCGGTCGCAGTGGGACTACGGTGCGAGCGAACTCGGGCCCTACCGGTTCACCATCCGGGTGTTCGACCACGGCTACCTCACGCGGGTCATCGTGGGCGACCAGGGTGTGTTCGTCACGACGGACCCGCTCGCCCGGAATCGGTTCGAGGAACTCGCGGCGGCGATGAAGGAGGTCCTGCGGGACTACGCGACGGCCTGACCGGGGCGGGCCCGACTCCCGGCACCGTCACCACCGTCCTGCCGACCCACTTCAGTGACCGTCACGGCGTGCGCATAGATTTATGGCCCGAGCGCCGCCGTTCCCACCCATGACCTACGACTGTACGTTCCTCGCCGACCTGCTTCCGGAGGGGAAGTTCTCGTTCGGCGACGCCGACCGGGAGAGCCACGCGGCCGACTGGGGGGCACAGGAGGCCGGCACCGGCGTCACGCCCGACGCCGTCGTCTGGCCGGAGTCGACCGACGACGTGGCGACGGTGCTCGCCGCCGCCAACGAACGTGCGGTCCCCGTCACCCCCTACGCCGCCGGCACCTCGCTCGAGGGCAACGCCGTCCCGAAGTTCGCGGGCATCTCGATGGACCTCACCCGGATGAACGAGGTCCTGGACGTCCGTCCCGACGACTTCCAGATAGACGTCGAACCGGGCGTGATGGGGTCGACGGTGGACGAGACGGTCGCCTCACACGGGATGTTCTTCCCGCCCATGCCCTCCTCGGCGAACCTCTCGACCATCGGCGGGATGATCGTCAACGACGCCTCCGGACAGAAGACGGTGAAGTACGGCGAGGTGGCCGACTGGGTGCTCGAACTCGAGGTCGTCACCGCCGATGGCCAGGTGATGACCTGCGGGTCGAAGGCCGTCAAGACGAGTGCGGGCTACAACCTGAAGGACCTCCTCGTCGGGAGCGAGGGGACGCTGGGTGTCGTCACCCGTGCCACCCTCCAGTTGGAGGGTCTCCCCGAGCAGATACGGGGTGGCCGGGCGGTGTTTCCGACGCTCGACGACGCGAGCAGCGCCGTCTTCGACGCGGTCCGCTCCGGCGTCGACGTGGCGAAGATAGAACTCGTCGACGACGTGGCCGCGAAGATGGCGAACGCGTACCTCGACAGCGGGCTCCCGGACGCACCGATGATCTTCCTCGAGTTCCACGCCAACCACGGTATCGAGGAGGAGATCGCCTTCTGTGAGTCCATCTTCGAGAGCCACGACGTCGAGCGGTTCGAGATGGCCGACGAGGAGGAGATGGGTGACCTCTGGAAGGCCCGCTCGGAGCTGGCGTTCGCGCTTCAGAGCTACGACCCCGACCTGAAACCGCTGCACCCGGGGGACATCACGGTCCCCATCTCGAAACTGCCGGAGATAATCCGCTACGCCAAGGACCTCGGCGCGGAACACGACATCCTCGTCCCGACGTTCGGACACGCCGGCGACGGGAACGTCCACTACTCGGTGATGGTGGACCCGGACGACGAGGAGATGCTCGCGGCGGGTGAGGAGGTGTACGACGCCGTCGTGAAGCGGGCCATCGAGCTCGGCGGTACCGCCACTGGCGAACACGGCATCGGGATGGGCAAGCGCCAGTACCTCGAACTGGAACACAGCGAGGCCGGGGTCGAGATGATGCGCCGGATCAAACGGGCGTTCGACCCGAACGACATCCTCAACCCGGGCAAGATATTCCCGGAGACCATCGAGGAGGGGGGTCGGGTCCGCCTGACGCCGGACGACGACTGAGCGCCGATTCGCACGACGAGGCCCCCTCGCTAACCGTCTCGTTTTTGTTCCCCCCTACCGAACCCCCGGCCGAGAGCCTCCCTCACCATGTCATCGAGCACTACGTCCGACGCCGTCGCCGATGTCGATCTGGTCCTCTCTGTCCTCGACGACGAAGGTTCCCGTGAACTCCTCCTCGCGGCCGACGTGCATCGCTCCGCGCAGGAACTGGCGGAGTTGACGGACATCCCGAACTCGACCGTCTATCGCAAACTCGACCGCCTCTCGGAGGCCGGCCTCGTCGACGAACAGACGGAGGTGCGGACCGACGGCAAGCACACTACCCGATACCGGACCGACTTCGAGGCGGTCCGCATCGCCATCTGCGACTTCGAGGGGTTCGAGGCACAGGTCGAACGAGTCGAGTCCGAACCCGATCGACGACTGGCGGACCTGTGGAGTCAGGTCCGGGAGGAGACCTGATGGTCCACCCGTTCGTCGTCACCGCGCTGAAGACGGTCACGCTGTTCTTCGGGGGGCTCGTCACCTTCTTCGCCGCCCGGGCCTACCGGCGGACCGGGTCCAGACCCCTCGGCCTGCTCGCGCTGGGGTTCGGTATCGTCACCCTCGGGAGTCTACTGGCGGGGGCCGTCGACATCCTCGCGGGGCTCGACCAGCAGACCGCGCTCGTGGTCGAGTCCGCGCTGACCGCCACGGGGTTCGGGGTCATCGCCTACTCGCTGTACGCGCAGGACTGAGGCGTGACCTCACGGTGCGACCGGACCCACCGTCCGGGCCAGATACGGGGTGACGTGCTGGTGACCCACCACGGTCAGGGCCGCGAGCGACGTCCCCCAGACCAGGTGACTCAGGAGTAGCGGCGCCGAGAACGACGGGAGTGGGACCGGAACACCGAGCAGCCGCAACCAGAGGGGTGCGACGAAGCCGGCGGCCACCACCCACACGACCACCCCCCACGCGGCGCCGAGGCCGACGACCGGCCAGCGGCTCCGGTACCGGTCGGGCGCCACCGAGAGCAGGCCGACGAAGACGAACGCGAAGACGACGCTGTGGAACTCGTGGGTCAGCCAGCCGACGACGGGGTCCTGGATACCGTAGAAGACGCCGATGGCCGCGACGGACCCGCCGAGCCACTCCGAGACGACCCCGTAGAAGATGCCCGCGAGGAGGGCGGCGCCGGTCACCACGGTCAGGTGTGGGATCGACGCTCGGAGCCCCGTGAGGCTCGTCCGGCTCGCCAGCACTCCGGTCGCAGACTCCCCGTTCCCGCGTCGTTGCAGCACCACGGTCACCGTCGTCCCCGTTCCGTCGGTCCTCACCTCCAGGTCCGCACCGAAACGCTCCGCGAGCAGACGGACCACGTTCAGCCCGTAGCCGTCCTGCGGGTCGTCGAACTCGGTGATCTGCCCGTGTTCGAGGAGGGCACGCTGGGCCTCGGGGAGGCCGGGCCCGGCGTCGTTGACGCGCACCCGGACCTCGGTGGCTGTGATCGCGGCTCCGACGCGCACGGTAGGGGTCCCGGTGTCCGCGTGGACCACGGCGTTCTCGATGAGGTGCTCGAACACCAGTTCCAGCCGACTCGTTCCACGGACGAGCAGGTCGTCGGGGAGGCCCCCGTCCTCGAAGCGGACGTCTGCTTCAGGGTGGTCGGCTCGGACCGACGCGACGGCAGTTTCGAGCCACCGGCCCGGGTCCGTCGTCGTCTCCGTGGCGTCCGTCCGGGCAGACCGAGTGAGGTACCGCACCTCCTCGATGGTCTCGGCGATGTGGTCCGACCGGTCGGTGATGAGCGCCGCGGCGTCGGTGTCCTCGTCCCGGACCGACGCGTACCCCCTGATGACGGTGACGGCGTTGAGCACCTCGTGTCGCAACAGCCGGTTGAGCACCTCGAGCCGGTTCGCCTGCTGGGTCAGCTCCCGACGCTGCCGACGGTTGTGAGCCGCGTAGAGCCCCGTCAGCGTCCCTCCCACGCTCCCCCCGATGAGGAAGTTCGAGAGGGACGACTGCGAACGGAGCGTCTCCACGGTCGGCATCACGTCCGGGGCGGACCCCACCAGGGTCAGTACCACCAGCACGAGCATCCCCCCCGTGCCGAGGAGACACCACCGCGCGGTCGTCCTGACCAGCGAGGGGTCCACGTCCGCGACGACGAGGGCGACGCCGAACGCGGCGAGGCCGAGCCCCGCCGTCATGGGGACGACGCCGGCCACGTAGAACGCGACGGGGTCCTCGTACACCGCGAGCGTCACCGTGAAACGCGTCAGGACGAACCCGACGCCCGCGACCACCAGTCCGCTGTAGTTCTGCCCACCCATCCAGTGTGAACTGTCCGGTTCTCTGCGATAAATCTAGGTCCGCGTCACGGACGTGACTCGCCCTCGAAGCTGGCGTCCTGTACCTCGAAGCGGGCGGTGCGGCGCGGTGTAGTCGTGGTGCGGCGGTGCGGGGACCAGCAGCACACCCGCCCGCCGAGCGAGCGTGGCGAGCGAGTCGCTTTAGTCGTGTATCAACACGTCCAGCACCTCCGGCCCGTCCCGCTCCAGCGCCTCTTCCAGCTCCGGCCGAATCTCGCCGGGGGTCTCCACGAGTCGCCCCCGAGCGCCGTGGCTCTCGGCGTTCTTCGGGATGTTCACCGCGGGCTCGAAGTCCATCCCGACGAACTCGTAGTCGTCCATCTCGCCACCCATCAGGTCGACGGTGTTGTTCTTGAGGATGCGGTAGTTGCGGTTGTCCGGGACGACGACCACCATGTCGAGGTCGTGGCGGGCCGCGGTGTACATCGAGTTGGGGTAGTAGAGGTACGAGCCGTCGCCGACGTACCCGACGACGGTGCGGGGAGCGTCGGTCTCGGTCTCTGCGATGGCCGCGCCGACGGCCGCCGGGAGGCCGTAGCCGAGGCCGCCGCCCTTGTTCGCCACCCAGTGCTCGGGCGCGAGCGGGAACCGGGTCTGGAGCGCGAACTTCGCGGTGACGCCCTCGTCGACGATGACGGCCTCCGGGACCACCTCGCTCATCGCGTCGACGAGTTCCGCCTTCGAGGCGCGGGTGTCGCCCTCGGGTTTCTCGTCCTCGCCCATCTGCTGCATCGTGGACTGGAGCGAGCCCTTCATCGTCTGGACGTACTGGAGCCGGGACTCGCGTTCCGCCTCGGGGAGTCGCTCACGGACCCGCTCGGCGATGGCCGACATGACCCGGCCGGGGTCACCGACGACGGCGGCGTCGGCGGGCGTGTTCTTGCCGACCTCCCACGCGTCGTTCGAGACGTGGATCTCCGTGGCGTCCTTGGGGACGATGGGGTTCTCGTGGCGCAGGAGGGTGGTGTTCGTCGAGGTGCCGACGAACCCCAGCGTGTCCGTGTTCATGAGCATCGACGCGATACCCTCGCTGACCCCGATGAAGGAGATCCACTGCTCGTGGTCGGTGGGGAAGTTCACCTCGGAGGAGAGTATCTCGCCGTGGACGCGGGCACCCGTCGCCTCCGCGAGTTCGACGGCGGCGTCGACGGCGTCGGCGCGGGCCACCTGGTCGCCGAGGACCAGCACCGGCTGGTCGGCCTCGACGAAGTAGTCGGCGGCGGCGTCTATCTGGTCCGGGTCACCACCCCCCGCGTCCGGGATGGGGCCGAGCGGTTCGGGGTCGTCGCCGGTCTCGTCCAGCATCACGTCGACCGGGAGCGCGAGGAACACCGGGCCGGTCGGCGGCGTGAGCGCGGTGCGGAACGCGCGCCGGAGGACCATCGGGAGCGCGTCGACGCTCGTCACCTCGGTCGAGTACTTGCAGAACTGGTCGACCATCGCCTCGAGGTCGCCCGTGAGGATGGGCTCCTCGTGGCGGAAGTCGAGCTCGTGGTTGCCGGCGGTGACGACCAGTGGCGCGCCCGACATCATCGCGCCGTAGATGTTCCCGATGCCGTGTGCCAACCCGGGCGTGACGTGGAGGTTCACCACCCCGACGGGCTGGACGCTCTCGTCGTGGTTCGCGTGGTAGCGACGGGTCTGGGCGTAGCCCGCCGCGGCACCGACCGCGATGTCCTCCTGGAGGCCGAGGACGTACTCGAGGTCACTCCGCGAGAGCGCGTCCATCACCGGGAGTTCCGTCGTTCCCGGGTTGCCGAACACGTGTGTGACGCCGTACTGCTCGAGTGCATCCACGAACAGCTCCGCGCCCGTGTGCTGCTGCTCCGTCATAGGTGATGCAGCGACGGCTACGGCTTATACTTCCCCCCGTCTGACGACGCTCCCCTACGCCGACTCGCCCTGCGTGGCGAAGATGACGAAGCCGTCGCTGGGCAGGTCGTGGAACGCCCCGGACCGCTCGAACGTCTCGCCCGGCTGGGTCTCGCCGGTCGCCTGCCCTTCCCACTCGCCGGCGGCCGCGAGCGTCGGCAACACCTCCCGGTAGACGCGAGCGACCTCCTCGTCGGGGTGGAGCACTTCCCATGACTGGCCGACGAGCGTCTCGCGGTCGTACCCGTGCATCCGCAGGAACACGTCGTTGACGTACTCTATCTGGCCGTCTTCGTCGACGATGCAGATGCCCTCGGGGGCCGAGTCCGTCGCCTCGACCTGCCGCCGGAGGCGACTCGACGTCTCCGCGGTCTCGACGGTACCGGTGATGTCGCTCGCCAGCAGCGCGAAGTGGGCGGTCCCTCGTCCCTTCTCCAGATACCGACTCACCCCCTGCTCGATGGCCATCGGACCGACGGTCTCGGTGTCCTTCCCGGTGAAGAGGATGAACGGCAGGTCCGGGAACTCCTCGCGGATGTGCTCGAGCAGTTCCAGGCCGTCGATGTGCGGCATGTCGTAGTCACTGACGACGCAGTCCGGGCGCATCCGCTCGACCATGGCGACCGCCGCTTGTGGGTCGGAGACCGTCTCCACCTCGAACTGATTCGAGTCACGCGTCAGGTACTCGGCGACGACCCCCGCGACGTCGGGGTCGTCGTCGACCACTAGTACCCTGATCGGACCGCTTCGTGGCACGAGTCCACAGTAGAACGCATGGAGTATAAATGCTGATTGGACGTGACGAGCACGCTCGCTACCGAAACCGGGAGGTTCGGTCGTCTAGACGTCTCCAGCACCGGCCGGGGCGAGTACCTCCATCGTCGAGAGTATCTGCTCGACGTTCGCCCCGCGTGGGAAGGAGATGGAGAGACTGTCGACGCCGTCGAGACCCGCGAACTCCCCGAGCAGGCCGCGGGCCTCGTCCGGGCTCCCGCCGACGGCGATGGAGTCGAGCAGATCGTCGTCGATGGCCTCCAGCGCCACCTCCCGGTCGCCGTCGTTCCACTCGTCGTAGACCGTGTGAGCGACCTCCTCGTGGCCCTGTCGGGCGAGGTTGTCCCGGTAGTAGGTGCCCATCCCGCCGATGTAGAACGCGACGTGCTGGCGGACCAGTTCGCGGGCCTCCGTGCCGTCCTCGAGGGCACAGCAGGTCAGCGAGAGCGTCGTCCGCACGTCCCCCGGGTCCTTGCCGGCCATCTCGGCGCCGCGGTGCAGGTCCTCGAACCGCTCGTTCAGCCCGTCGCGGGTGAGCATCAGCGCGTGCCAGCCGTCGGCGAACCGACCGGCGAGTTCGACGGCCTTCGGTCCCATCCCGGCCGCGTCGATGCGCGGGGCCGGGTCGGGCGCCTGTTGTCGCAAGCGGAACCCGGAGAGTTCGAAGTACTCGCCGTCGTAGGTCACCTCCTCGCCGGTGAGCACCTGCTTCACGACGTCGATTGTCTCGCGGGTCCGCTTGAGCGGGTTGCCGAACTCCATCCCGTGCCAGTTCTCGATGACGATGGGGCCGGAGGGACCGACGCCGAGGCGGAACCGGCCGTCGCTCACCTCCTGCAGCGACGCGGCGGTCATCCCGATGAGGGCGGGCGAACGCGAGTAGACCGGTATGATCGACGTACCGATGCCGATCTCCTCGGTGTTCTCGGCGACGGCCGTCAGCGTGACGGCGGCGTTTCGCCCCCAGGACTCGGGGAGCCACGCCCGGTCGTACCCGAGTTCCTCGGCTCGCTGGGCCTGTTCGACGAGCGCGTCCACGCTCGGCTGTGCGGCGACCGGCAGGAAGACGTCACGGTCGGTCATGGGTCAGAGGTCAGAGTCCTCTAACGGCGGGACTCCCTGTGCCGTGATGGTCTCTCCGACGACGTACGACGAGGCGTCGCTCGCGAGGAACTGGACGATGTCCGCGATCTCCTCGGGCAGGCCCATCTGCTTCGCGATGTCGTCGCGGTCGACGTCGGACGGGTCGATGCCCATCTGCGAGGCGACGCCGGGCGTCCCGACGAGGCCGGGCGCGATGCAGTTCACCCGGATGTCGTGGTCCGCGTACTCCGCAGACAGCGACGCCGTGAGGTTTACCACGGCCGCCTTCGCCGCGCCGTAGTGGCTCATGTACCGCGACCCCATCGTCCCGGCCACCGAGGCGAAGTTCACGATGGTCCCACCGTCGCCCTGTTCCTGCATCTGCTGGCCCGCGACCTGCGCGCCGTGGAAGGTACCGTGGAGGTTGATGTCGACGATGGTCTTCCAGCCGTTCTCCGAGATGTCGTCGAAGCCGGCCATGAACGAGGCGCCCGCGTTGTTCACCATCGAGTCGATCCGGCCGAACGCCTCGACGGTCGTGTCGACGAGGTTCTCGACGCTCTCGCGCTCCCGGACGTCGCACTCGACCGCGATGGCACGACCCGGTACGTCGGCGTCCTCGATGCCGTCGACGACCTCGTCGACCTTCTCCTGCGACCGGGAGGAGACGACGACGTTCGCACCCTGCTCGGCGAACCGCTCGGCGGTCACCCGACCGATGCCCTGCGAGGAGCCGGTGATGACGACCGACTGACCCTCGACGGAGAAGTTCCTGTTCACGTCTACCATGCGCATCCACCGTGGGTGTGTGTGGCTCTCGTTTCCATCGTTAACTACGGACCGGTCATAGTCAGCTACCGTAAATAAAGCTACGTCCGTCGCGGCGTCGACGGAAGCGCGAGAAACCGCGGTCCCCGACCGGTGTCTGCACGAAAACCAAGCGTTATACACCCGGGACGGCTCCTTCCAACGAATGAGCGAGAGCCGGACGCGGAGCGACGGCCGGACCGTCCACCGCATCGAGTTCGAGGTGGACTGGCCGCCGGGCCACGTCGCCTGCTACGTCCTGACGGGGTCGGAACCGGTGGTGGTCGACGCGGGGATGCCGACGGATGACGACAGCGACCACGACCGGGAGGCGACGTTCCGCGACGGCCTGGCGCGCGTGGGCCTGGAGCCGACCGACGTCGACCACCTGCTGATCACCCACCCGCACGTCGACCACGTCGGGCAAGTCCCCACGCTCCTCGAGGCGGCCGACCCGACGGTCCACGTCCCGGCGGGCGTCGAGGAGCGGTTCGCCCGCGACGTGGACGCCCTCTCGGAGCGCGTTCGCGTGAACGCCACGAGCGTCGGACTGACGGGCGGCCAGCTGGAGAGCGCGGTCGAGATGGCCACGGAGTCACTCCGGCGCGACAGCCAGTTGCTCCCCGCCGACCGGGTGGACCACTGGGTCGTCCCCGACGAGACGTTCGGGCTCGGGGCCCACGAACTCCACGCGGTCCACGCCCCCGGCCACCAGGCGGACCACCTCTGTTACGAACTCGAACTGGACGGCGAGAACGCGCTCCTCGCCGGCGACATGGCGATGGAGCCGTTCCGCGGCGTCGCCATCCACGACGGTCTCGACGACGGTGTGAGCGAGGCGTTCGACGCCTTCTACGGCGCCCTCGACCGACTCTCGGAACTCGACGTCGACCGGCTCTACCCCGGCCACGGCGCCGTCCACGAGGAGTTCCACGCCGTCCTCGACCGTGATCGGGGGAGTCTCGACCGGCGACTGGACGGTGTCCTCGAGGCGCTCGAGAGTGGCGTTCGAACCGTCCCCGGTGTCGCCGTCTCCATCGCCGGCGAGCGCCCCGTGCGCTACATCCTCCCGGAGGCGTACAGCGCACTCGAACACCTCCAGCAGGTGGGGCGCGCCACCGTCACGGTCGAAGACGGGGTCCGGTACTACGACCCGGTCTGACCGTCGTGGTTCACGAAACCCTCTTATCCCGGCCCCCGACACGGTGCGTGTGACCGACCACCAGTACGACGGCGTCCTCTGGGACATCGGCGGCGTCATCGTCGAACTGACGTCCATCCGCGAGGGGTACGCGGCGTTCGTTGCCGAGCTCGCGGCCGCCTACGACCTCGACCCCGAGGTGGCGCTGGAGACGTGGAAGACGGCGCTGGGCGAGCACTTCAGGTCGCGGGACGGCACCGAGTACGTCACCGCCCGTGAGGGGTACCGGAAGGCGACGAACGCACTGCTCGAGGACCTGCCGGAGGAGGCGGCGTGGATGCGCACCTTCCGCCGGACGACGGAGGCGTCGATGCGACCCGAACCGAACGCGGTCGAGACCATCCACGCGCTTGACGAGGGGGGGGCTCCACCTCGGCATCGTCTCGGACATCGACACCGCCGAGGCCGATTCGATGCTCGGGAGCTTCGGCGTCCGCGACGCCTTCGACGCCGTGACGACGAGCGAGGAGGTCGGCTACACCAAACCCGACCGGCGCATGTTCGAGGACGCCATCTCGAAGCTCCGAGCGAACGGGGTCGCCCCCGACCGAGCGCTGATGGTGGGGGACCGCTACCGCCACGACGTCGAGGGGAGCGCGGAGGTGGGCCTGACGCCGGTGGCCTACGGGGAGGACGCCTTCGGCCCCGCGGCCGAGCACGAGATCACCGACCTCGCGGCGGTGCTCGACATCGTCGGCGTCGACCGGTAACCGCCCGCTATCGTCCGGGCGTCGATACCGTGACCCCGTGGCGTGGTCCCGCCTCGCATCTGTGGCCGAACCCTTATCGCGGAGCCTGCAGATTGGTCGCCCGCAATGGACTTCGGACTTGCCGACAAGACCGCCATCGTCACCGGTGGTGCTGGTCGTATCGGGAGCGAGGACTGCCGCGTGCTGGCCGAGGAGGGGAGCGAGGTCGTCGTCCTAGACGTGAAACAGGAGGCCGCCGAGAACGTGGCCGCCGAGATCAACGACGGCGACTACGCCGGCAGTGCCCACGCCGTCGAGTGTGACCTCACGGACCGTGAGCAGGTGAGCGACACGGTCGCCGCGCTGGAGGCGGAGACGGGTGGCGTCGACATCCTCGTCAACAACGCCGGGATGGTCGACGCCCGAGACCGGCTCGAGAACTTCGACGACGAGATCTGGGACCGCGACATGGACATCAACCTCACGGGCACCTACAACATCACGAAGGAGGTGTTCCCGCGGATGAAAGAGCGCGAGTGGGGCCGCATCGTCAACATGTCCTCGATGGCCGGCTGGCAGGGCGGCTTCGGACAGGCCTCCTACTCCGCGACGAAGGCCGCACTCATCGGCTTCGGCAAGACCCTCGCGCTGGAGGGTGCCCAGTCGGGTATCACCTCGAACGTCATCGCGCCGTCCATCGTCGTCGGCGCGCTCGCGGACATGCCCATCGACCAGCTCGAGGAGATGGACGAGCACTTCGCCCGTATCGCCAAGGCGACGCCGATGCGCAAGCTCGGGAAGGAGGAAGATGTCTCGAACCTCATCGCGTTCCTCTGCTCGGAGCAGGCCTCGTACATCACCGGACAGGTCGTCGGCGTCACCGGCGGCATCGACCTGTTCAGCTTCTGAACCTACTGTCAGACGACGTCATTCCGCTCCCGACTCGGGAATCGGCGAATCTTGAATTAGGGGAACGAGTCAGACCCGCCGTGACGTGACTATCGTCGCGGGCGACCGAGGCGGGAGCGTGGTCCACCGCCCGCGAGTACCACTCACGAGGGCCGTGGACCACCTGTTCGCCACGCCGAACGACAGGCATTTCGGCCGGTCCACCGAACTCCGCGCGTGTCACGACTCCGGCCCGTCGCGCTCTTTGCTCTCCTCGCCACCCTGTGGGGGTTCTCGTTCCCGGCCATCAGCGTCGGCCTCCGGTCGCTCGACCCGGTGCTGTTCGCCGCCTTCAGGTACGGCATCGCGGCCGTCCTCCTCGTCGCTCTGGCGACGACACGGACCGACGAGTGGCGACCTTCGGCGCGCAACGACCTGAGCGCCATCGCGGGCGGTGGTCTGTTCCTCGTCGCCGGCAACGCACTCCTGTTCGTGGGGCAGCAGACGGTGCCCGCCGGGGTGGCGGCGGTGATGCAGAGTCTCGTCCCCATCGCCACCTCGCTCTGGGCGCTCCTGATCCTCCCCGAGGAACGGGTGTCGGCCGTCGGCGCCGTCGGCATCCTCGTCGGGTTCGTCGGCGTCGGTCTCGTCGTCCGGCCCGACCCCTCCAACCTGCTGGCGGGGGGGACCGAGGGGCGACTCCTCGTCCTCGCGCAGGTGGCTAGCGTCTCGCTCGGCGGCGTCCTCGTCCAGCGGGCCGGCCCGACCCTCGACCGGGCCGCGCTGTCGGGGTGGTCGATGGCGCTCGGGAGTCTCGTCCTCCTCGGGGTGAGTCGCGCCGTCGGCGAACCGCTCGCGCTCCCCGGGACGCCGCTCGCGGGTGCCGCCGTCCTCTACCTCGGGGTGTTCGCCACGGCGCTGGCATTCTTCATGTACTACACACTCCTCGAGGTCCGCGGGGCGCTGGAGACGTCACTCGTCGCGTACCTCGTCCCCGTCGTCGCCACCGTCGCGGGCGTGTTCCTCCTCGACGAGACCATCACGGCACCGACCGTCGTCGGGTTCCTCGTCGTGTTCTGCGGGTTCCTCCTGCTGAAACGGCACGCCGTCGCGGACCTGGTGGCCGGGGCCCGTCGGGGGAGCACCTCGCATCGGGACTGAGTTCAGTCGTCTCTCGGTGCCAGTTCCGTCATCGTCCGTTCGGCCAGCGCCGGCGAGGCGCTCTGTGGTATCGAGACCATCGGTCGGTGGACCGCGTCCATCGCCTCGATCTCCCGGAACTGCTCCCGGGCCGCCACCGGCGTCCCAGCGACACCGAGCGCAGCGACCATCTCGTCGGTGACCGCCGCGGCCGCCGCCTCCCGGTCGCGTTCGACGCCGTCACCGCGCCAGTGGGCGGCCACCTCGCTGGCCTCCTCGGGGAACCGCTGGGCGACGGCGCGCTCGTACCCCTCCCCGTTCCCGACGTAGTACGCGACGTGGCTCCGAATCTCGTCGCGCGCCTCCGCGGGGTCCTCGGCGACCGCGCTCGGGACGTATGGGGTGACCACGATGTCGTCGGGGTCCCGGCCCGCGTCGTCGGCGTGTTCCACGACGTACTCGAACTGGTCCGGGAGGTCCGGGAACGGGACCATGTGTGGGATCCAGCCGTCGCAGAGGCGGGCGACGACCCGGCGGTTCGCTTTCCCGAGCGCCGCGTGGTAGATGGGGACGTCGGCGCCGAGTGCGGGGAAGTCGGCCACCTCGAACACCTGCCCGTCGTACTCTACCCGCCCGCTCGACCCGAGGAACGCCTTCGTCAGTTCGATTGCCTCGTGAGCACGACGGACCGGGTTCGGGTCGTCCCACGCGACGCCGTGGAGGTCCTCGACGGACTTCCTCGTCGAGGTACCGACGCCGAGGACGAACCGACCCTCGGAGACGCGGTCCAGCGTCGCGGCCGTCATCGCCAGCACGGCCGGTGTCCGCGAGAACACGTTGAGGATGGCGCTCCCGAGTGTGACCCGTTCGGTCTCGACCGCGATCTCCGTCAGTTTCACCGGCGAGGCCTGCATCCAGAGTTCGCCGAGCCAGACCGACTCGTACCCCAGTTCCTCGGCACGGACCGCGGTCTCCGTGGGGTCGCTCCCGAGCTGTGGCAGTAGCAGCCCACGGCCGAACTCGGTGTCGGGACCGGGGGTCATCGGACCACCTCCTCCTCTCTGAGTTCGGCGATGCGCTCCTCGTCGAGGCCCGCGTCCCGCAGCACCTCGTCCGTGTGGTTCCCCTGTCCGGGTGCCGGGTCGGCCGGTGTCCCGTGGTCGATGTCGCTCCCCCGGGCCGGGAAGCCGACGCGCGGTGGCGCGGCCGCGGGCCGTTCGATGTAGCCACGGGCCTCTATCTGCGGGTGCGAGAGCGCTTCGGCCGGCGTGTAGACGCCGTCGACGGCCGCGTCCTCACCACCCAGCGCGTCGACCCACTCGTCGCGGGTGCGCTCGGCGAACATCGCCTCCAGTTCCTCACGGAGCGCCGCGAGTTCGGCCTCGTCGTCGGTCATGTGATACTTGACGAGGTCGTCGCGGCCTGTCGCCTCGCAGAACCCCTGCCAGAACTGGGGTTCGAGCGCAGCCAGCGTGACGTAGCCCCCCTCGGCACACTCGTAGACGTCGTACCACGGGTAGCCGCCGGTCAGGGGCGTCTCGCCGGGGCGGGGGTCGCCGCCGGCGAGTACCTCGGCCGCAGCTGTCTGGGAGAAGGACACCACGGGATCGGTGAGCGAGCAGTCGAGGTACTCCCCGTCGGTGGCGCCGAGTTCACGGGACAGGAGCGCCGAGACGACGGCGAACGCGGCGAACAGTCCGCCGGCCATGTCGCCCACCTGGTAGCCGAGCGGCGAGGGCGCCGTCTCCTCGTCCGGTCGGGAGAGGTCCAGCATCCCAGCGAGGCCGACGTAGTTCAGGTCGTGGCCCGCCTTGTCCGCGAGCGGGCCGTTCTGGCCGTACCCCGAGAGCGAACAGTAGACGAGGTCGGGGTTGTGTTCGCGGAGCGTCTCGTCGTCCACGCCGAGTCGCTCCACGACGCCCGGCCGGAACTGCTCGATGACCACGTCCGCGTCGGCGACGAGTTCGTAGAACGTCTCCTGTCCGGCCTCGGCCTTGAGGTCGAGGCAGACCGACCGCTTGCCGCGGTTCACGGCGTCGAACACCGTACCCACGCCGTCCTCCGTGTACGGGGGCATGTGTCGGGCGTAGTCACCCGCGCTCGTGTCCTCCACCTTCACCACGTCCGCACCGGCGTCGGCCAGCAGTTGTGTCGCGTAGGGGCCGGGGAGGAGCCGGGTCAGGTCCAAGACGCGCACGCCATCCAGTTGCATACCTCCGGGTTTCGGTCGTGGGACTTGAAGGTGGGCGATGCGGCAGGTGGGGCCCAGCGGTCAAGCGGAGGTACGTTCAGGATACGCCGGGCGGGCCGTTCCGGACGCCGAAGCCGAACCGCCTCGCACCGGGGGAAGTATCATGGCACAGTATCACAATACTCCCGTAGCCATGATGGACGTGCAGCTGACGCTCGACCAGTTACTCGCCCGCGCGGTCGACCTCTTCCCGGACCGTGAGGTGGTCACCAAGACCCCGTCCGGCGACCTGCACCGGTACACCTACGCCGACCTAGACACCCGAGTCAGACGGTTGGCGGGTGCGCTCGACGACCTCGGCGTACAGCGCGGCGACCGGATCGCCACCGTCGCCGCGAACGACTACCGCCACCTCGAACTCTACTTCGGCCCGCCCTGCACCGGTCGGTCGACCCACATGTGCAACCCCCGGCTACCGGACGAGCACTTCCAGTACATCGTGAACGACGCCGAGGACCGGGTGCTGTTCGTCGACCCCGCGTTCCTCGACGTGGTCGAGCGGAACGCGGAGGCGCTGGACACGGTAGAGCAGTACGTCGTGCTCGCAGACGCAGTTCCCGACACCTCGCTCGATCCGGTGGTGGCCTACGAGGAACTGCTCGACGACCAGTCGGCCGAGTACACCTTCCCCGACCTCTCCGAGGACGAGGAGTGCGGGATGTGCTACACCTCCGGCACGACGGGCAAGCCGAAGGGCGTCGCCTACACCCACCGGGGGGTCTACCTCCACAGCATGATGTCGGGTCACGCCGACGCGAACGCGGTGAGCGAGAGCGACACCGTCCTCCCGGTGGTGCCGATGTTCCACGCCAACGGGTGGGGAATCCCGTACGCGGCGACGTTCGTGGGCGCGAAACAGGTCCTCCCGGGTGTCCACACCGACCCGGGGTCGGTGGCCGAACTCGTCGCGGACGAGTCGGTCACGATGTCCGCTGCGGTGCCGACCATCTGGCTGGAGATGGCGGACTACCTCGACGACCACCCGGGGACGGACATCTCGAACGTCGAGCGGCTCACGGTCGGCGGGAGCGCCCCACCGGAGTCCCTCATCCGCCGGTACGACGAGGAGTTCGACGCCCCCATCCTGCAGGGCTGGGGGATGACCGAGACCAGTCCGCTCGGCACCCTCTCGGTGCTCCGGAGGGAACTCCGTGACGCCGACGCGCAGACCCAGTACGCCTACCGCGCGACGGCCGGGATGCCGGTCCCCGGCATCCAGACCCGAATCGTCGACGAGGACGGGAACCCGGTGCCCCGTGACGGTGAGGCCTACGGCGAACTGCAGGTCCGTGGTCCGTGGGTGGTCGACGAGTACCACGACCGACCGGACGCGAACGAAGAGTCGTTCACCGTCGACGAGGCCGGCCGTCGCTGGCTCAAGACGGGTGACATCGCCACGATGGACGAGCAGGGCTACGTGGACATCGTGGACCGCACGAAGGACGTCATCAAGTCCGGGGGCGAGTGGATCTCGAGCGTCGATCTGGAGAACGAACTCATGGCCCACGAGGCGGTGGCCGAGGCGACCGTCATCGGCGTCGACCACGAGAAGTGGCAGGAGCGACCGATGGCGTGTGTCGTGCTCCGCGAGGGTGCCTCGGCGTCGGTCGACGACCTGCGCGACCACCTCGCAGAGCGGTTCCCCTCGTGGTGGCTCCCGGACCGCTACGAGTTCGTCGAGTCCATCCCCCGAACCTCGACCGGGAAGTTCGACAAGCTGTCGCTCCGGGACTCGTACGCCGATTTGACACTCGGACCCGGGTCGGAGTGACCCCCGCGAGTAAACGCCAATAAACGGGCCACGAACGACGCGCACAGGGTTCAAGGCCTCCGCGTCGTATGTGTCGCCATGGCAACACAGGAGGCCGCACCGCAGGGCGGCGTCAGCTTCGACACCGACGAGGAGACGCGACTCATCCTCCAGTCGCTCGACGACTTCGTCGAGCAGGAGGTCGAGCCGCTGGAGGACGACCTCGGTGACACGTGGACGAACGAGCGAAAGCGCCACGAGGTCGACGGCCGGTACGTCCCCGAGGTGCAGGAGGCCATCCAGGAGGTCCGCCGACGCTCGGCGGAGGCGGGCTTCTACGCCATGAACCTCGACGAGGAGGACGGCGGCGAGGGTGTTTCGAACGTGACGTGGTACCGGGCCATCAAGCACGTCGCCTCCAGCGGCCCCGGGCTGACCGAGTACGTCCTCGCCGGGCCGGAAGGCCCGAAGCCGCTCCTCGCACAGGCGGAGGGCGAGCAGCGTGAGAAGTACCTCTACCCGGTCGTCGAGGGGCGGAAGTCCACCGGGTTCGGACAGACCGAACCCGGGGCCGGGTCGGACTCGCCGAACATGCAGACCACGGCCGAGAAAGACGGCGACGAGTGGGTGCTCAACGGGACGAAACAGTGGATCACGAACGCGCCGTACGCCGACTTCCTCCAGATATTCGCGCGGACCACCTCGCAGGAGGAGATGGGCCGCTACGGCGGGATCTCCTGCTTCATCGTGGAGGCCGACGAGTACGAGGTCGGGTCGCTGAACAACGCCGTCGGCTTCGAGGGGTCGCAGGCGGAGGTCCACCTCGACGACGTCCGCGTCCCCGAGGACCGACTGCTCGGGACCGAGGACGGCGCGTTCTACGACGCCATGGCGTTCCTCTCGCTCGGCCGTCTGGAGATCGGTGCCCGTGCGATGGGGCACGCCGAGTTCCTGCTCGACCGCGCGACCCAGTACGCCAACGACCGCGAGGCGTTCGGCCGCCCCATCGGGAAGTTCCAGGGCGTCTCACACAAGATCGCCCGCGGGAAGGCGAAGCAGTACGCGGCCGACGCGGCGGGGCTCCGCCTCGCGTGGGAGATGGACCAGGGTGAACAGGCGGTGATGGAGTCCTCCATCGTGAAGTACCTGTGTACGAACACCCTCTGGGAGATCGCCGACGACACCGTGCAGGTCCACGGCGGCAACGGTCTGAGCGAGGACAACCCCTACATGTCGGACCTACAGCTGGCCCGGGTCCTCCGCATCGTGGAGGGGACCGACGAGATTCAGCTGAACACCATCGCCAAGCAGCTCGGCGTGTACTGACTGGGTGATGACCGCGTCGGGCGAACTCGAACGACCCCGCGACCCGCTCTCGCGACCGGTCAGAGAGGCCTGCGAGGCCACCGACTGGACCGAGTGCGCAGTCGTGGACGTGGTGACGTTCCTCCCGGCCACGTCGCGCGGACTGGAGGGCGACCGCCAGCGTCTCGAGACCTACCGCTACCGCGAGCGAGCGCCGCCGCTCGCGACGTACGAGACCGGCGAGCGGTCGTTCCGGGTCACACGGTTGACGCGACCGCTGTGGGAGCGGTTACGGTAGCCCGTCAGAGTGCCTCGATGCTCTCCTGCAACTCCCGGGTCGGCACGGGGTGTATCCACTCGTCCGTGTCCCACGAATCGACCACCTCCCCACCGTCGTCGAGGACGAACACGGCTCGCCGCGCGGTCCGGGTCCCCGCCATCCCCTCGCGTTCGACCAGCAGGTCGTAGGCCTCCGCGACGGTACCGTCCACGTCGGCGAAGAAGGAGAACGGGACCGACCGCTGACGGAGGAACTCGTTGATGGCGTACGGGCCGTCCCGGTAGACGCCGTAGACGGGCACCTCGTCGAACTCGTGCCAGCTGTACTTCTCGTACCGGGTCCACCAGTTGAGCGCGATGGCGGAGAAGACGAAGCCGCCGAAGATCAGGACGCCGCCGCGCTCGCCCAGCGACTCGCCGAGCGAGCGCGGGCGGAACACCTCGCCGTCGCAGTGCAGCGCTTCGAATCGTGGGGCCTCGTCGCCGACCTGCGGTATCATGCCTCGGTGGTCGGGTGTGGGGGGCAAAAGGTGTCGGGTCCGAGGTCAGCCCCGAGCGTCCTGCCAGAGGTCGAACACGGTGTCGACCACGGCCAGTCCGACGGCCAGCGATTCCACCGGGACGCCGAGAACCGTTCCGACCGGGTCGACGACGTCGAAGAGGAGAAACCCCAGCAACACCAGGTTCGAGGGGGTGTGTTCGATTCCTGCGTACGCGAGTGGCTGGCTCCCCCGCCGCAGTCGGACCTCGTCGTAGAGGTCCTTCAGGAGCGAGAGAGCGAGGATGGCGAGGAGGAGCCACGTGGGGAACGCCCCCGTGAAGCGGACGATGGCACCGTAGATGCCGAGAAACAGGACACCGAAGACGACGTAGTGGAGTCCTCGGGCGAGGAGTCGTTCGCGCGGCCCGAGGCCGGGTGTTCCGTCTGGCACGGTCGAGATTCGAGCGCGTCACGCATAACGTTCGGCCACGGTGGGTACCCGCCCCGGTGAACCCTTATTGCGCCAGCCCCCGAACGGCGACGTGTGACGCTCACGCTCTACCGCCTCGAAGGCTGCCCGTTCTGCGAGTTTGTCGTCGACGAACTGGACGACCTCGGACTGGAGTACGACTCGGTCTGGGTCGAGGGTCTCCACTCCAAGCGCAACGAGGTGAAGGAG
>Ga0207797_1001123_pt1 | contig 19815 bp, 15 predicted proteins | sample PRCRCaboRojoPR_6_FD_187275 | JGI IMG/M metagenome (GOLD analysis project Ga0207797, IMG submission 187275) | Marine sediment microbial community from Cabo Rojo, Puerto Rico - PR CR 10% Liquid 1 (SPAdes) | ecosystem: Environmental > Aquatic > Marine > Coastal > Sediment | place: Cabo Rojo, Puerto...
CAATGGGTGCATTCTCTCTGTGCAAGAGGAAGATCCCGCATCTGAATAGGGTTCACTCAGAGCAACGGGAAAGTGAGTGCAGGGGCGTAAGCGAGCCGGGTAATCACATTTTCCGGCGACGCGATCCTTCCAGAAATACTATGTATTTCTGGAACATTACACGAGTCAGGCCAGTACGACAGACCAACCGTCCGCCATGCCAGTGTGCGCGGGCTCCTGCCGCCTCCAGGGAATGCCCGTACTGGGTCATACCGTTTTGAGGCCCGGCCTTGGCCAGACTGGTCCAGGCCAAGCGAAAGCTCGAAAGCTCAGCTTTGATCGATCTGCCCATCGCGGAACACAGTCAGGTGTCTCGATGAGAATACACGAGGAAGCATGATTCGCGAGATTATGAACGGCCGCATCCTGATCTTTGGGTGCGGCAATGTTCTGTTCGGCGATGACGGCTTTGGTCCGGCGGTCATCGAGCGGCTGAAACAGTCTGTGGCCCTGCCCGAGGATGTGGTTGCCGAGGATGTCGGCACCAGCGTCAGCGATATACTCTTCGATATCGCCCTGTTCGAGTCGAAGCCGGAGTCCTTGTGGATCGTGGATGCCGTCGACGTGGCCGGCCGAAATCCAGGCGAGGTTTTCGAGTTGGCCCTCGAGGACATCCCGGAGAACAAGCAGGCCGATTTCAGCCTTCACCAGTTCCCGGCCGTGAACATGCTGCAGGAGATGCAAAATCAAGCCGGCTTGGAGATCCGCATCCTGGCCGTCCAGATTGAAACCATCCCCGAAGAGGTCCGGCCGGGCCTTTCCTCCCCGGTGCAGGAGGCCATAGAGCCTGCCGTAGCCATTCTGTCCGCCCGGGCCTTTCCGTTGCCGCCAGGTTCATGATGTCCGGCTGAACCGTGTTGGCATCCCGGCAGAGGCTGTCCTCGGGATTCGGCCCTGACTCCGATGCCCGAACCCCTCCCTGGGAACGGGTCGACCCTCGCCATCGCCCCCTCTCCGCCTATACCGGTTGCAAGAAATCGATTGACAGCGCAAAGCAGAATGGGTAGCCTCTCATTGCACAAGTTGCATTTATGGGTTTTTGCACAACTTGCACAAGGAGACGGCTATGCTCGAGTTTCGCATAGGCGATCTGGCCTCTTTGCTCGGAGTGCACAGGAACACTGTGCGCAATTGGATCAAGCGCGGTCAGCTCCAGGCCAAAGCCACTGTCGGCAAGCGCTACAGCATCGACGAAGAACGGTTTGCAGCTTTCTGCAGGACGGTTGGTGTATCGGGAGAGCGGGTCCGGCCCCTCTTTGAGAAGAGCGGCGCGCCATTTCCGGAATCGGCTTTCATGTTGGAGAACAACGCCAGCGAGGGGGATACGAGCAGGCGGACGATCGGTTCCGTGATGGTTGTCGGGGGAGGCGTCTCGGGAATTCAAGCCTCGCTTGATCTGGCTGAGAGCGGCTACTATGTCTACCTGGTGGAAAGGAGCTCCGGCATCGGCGGAGTTATGGCCCAGCTGGACAAGACCTTCCCCACCAACGACTGCGCCATGTGAATCATCTCGCCGAAGCTGGTCGAGTGCGGTCGGCACTTGAACATCGAGCTGATGACCTTGTCCGAGGTGGTCGGCGTCTCCGGATCAAAGGGTGATTTCCGGGTGTCCGTCAGGCGGCATCCCCGCTATGTGGATATGGACAAGTGCATTGCCTGCGGTCTCTGCGCAGAGAAATGCCCCCGCAAGGTCGACGATGAGTTCAACATGGGCCTGGGCAAGCGGAAGGCGGCCCATATCAAGTACGGACAGACCGTCCCGCTGAAGTACGCCATCGATCCGGAGCACTGCATCTATCTGTCCAAAGGCAAATGCCGGGCCTGCGAGAAGTTCTGTCCTACTGGGGCGATCAACTTCGAGGATGCTGAGGAGACGGTTACGGTAGAGGTCGGCGGAATGATCCTCTCGCCGGGCTATAGGGCCTACGATCCTTCAGGAGTCGACCTTTACGGCTACGATCATATACCTGACGTGGTCACCAGCCTGGAGTACGAGAGGCTCCTGTCCAGCTCCGGACCGTGCATGGGCCATCTGGAGCGCCCTTCGGACAACTCCGAGCCCCAAAAGATCGCCTGGATTCAATGCGTCGGGTCCAGGAGCACCAATCGGTGCGACAACGGCTACTGCTCCTCCACCTGCTGCATGTACGCCATCAAGCAGGCCCAGGTTACGGCGGAGCACCTTCAGGGCGAGGCCCCGGAGGAGACCATCTTCTATATGGACATCCGGACCCACGGCAAGGAGTTCGAACGCTACTACGAGCAGGCCCGGAAGATGGGGGTCCGCTTCATTCGCGCCAGACCGCACACCTTCCTGCCGGGCCCTTCCGAGAAAGGGGTTGATCTCCAGTACGTCACCGAGGACGGCCGGCTGATCGACGAGCATTTCGATCTCGTGGTCCTCTCCGTGGGCATGGAGCCGTCGCCGGAGGCCAAGCGGCTGGCTGAGCTGGCCGGCGTCGAGCTGGACCGCTACGGCTTTGTCAAGACGAGCAGCTTCTCGCCGGTCAGGACCAGCGTGGACGGGATCTATGTAACCGGGGCCTTTGAAGCGCCCATGGCCATTCCCGAGGCCGTGACCGAGGCCTCGACCGCAGCGATCGAGGCTGGGCGCGAGCTTCTTCCGGCCAAAGGATCCCTGACCTCGGCCAAGACCTACCCGGAGGAGCGGGCCATCGACCAGGAGCCTCCGCGCATCGGGGTGTTCGTCTGCTCCTGCGGCATCAACATCGCCGGCACAGTGGACGTCAAGGCCGTGGCTGACTTTGCCGCAGGGCTCCCGCATGTTGTTCTGGTTGAGAACAACCTCTTCACCTGCTCAACGGACACGCAGGAGCTGATCGCCCAGACGATTCAGGAGCACGGCTTGAACCGTCTGGTCGTCGCGGCTTGCACGCCCCGCACCCACGAGCCGCTTTTCCAGGATACCCTCAAGGAGGCCGGCCTGAACAGCTACCTCATGGAGATGGCCAACATCCGGAACCACAACTCCTGGGTGCACCAGAATGATCCGGAGCGGGCCACGGAGAAGGCCAAGGATCAAGTCTGCATGGCTGTGGCCAAGGCCGGGCGCAACGTCGCGCTGCAGGAGCTCGAGGTCCCGGTGACCCAGAGGGCCCTGGTGCTTGGCGGCGGTGTGGCCGGAATGACAGCCGCTTTAGAGCTGGCCGATCTGGGCTTCCCCACGATGCTCCTGGAGCGAAGCGGTCAGCTGGGCGGCCATGCCCGCCAGCTCACGCGGACGGCCGGCGGAGAAGCCATTGCTCCGCATCTGGAGGAGCTTATCCAAAGGGTGGCTGATCACCAGAATATCGAGCTTATCTTCAACGCCCGCCTCAGCTCGACCACCGGCTCCGTGGGGCAGTTCAGCTCCGAGGTGGAGGTCGACGGTGAGGTCCACCGCATAGAGTACGGTGCCGCCGTCATTGCCACAGGCGCTCGCGAGGCCAGGCCCAGTGAGTATATGTACGGCCAGGACGGGCGGGTCTGCACCCATCTGGAGTTCGAAGCCCTCCTGCGAGATAGGCCGCAGGCGATTCAGAGCACGCAGAGTGTGGTCTTCATTCAATGCGTGGGCTCGCGCAACGAGCAGCGGCCTTACTGCAGCCGGGTCTGCTGCAGCCACACCATGCAGCAGGCCCTGGAGCTCAAGCAGAGGCATCCGGACGTGCGGGTCTCGGTCCTGTATCGGGACATCCGCACCTACGGCCTGCATGAGGATCTGTACACCAAGGCCAGGCAGCTGGGCGTCGACTTCATCCGCTTCGACCCATCCGACCCGCCGCAGGTCTCCGCCGAAGACAGGCTCGAGGTGCAGATTACCGACCATATTCTCCAGCGGCCCGTTCGCATACCAGCCGACCATCTGGTCCTGGCTTCCGCGATCGAGCCCCACGAAAACGCAGAGCTCATCGAGCTCTACAAGTGCGGTCAAAACGAAGACGGCTTCCTCAACGAGGCCCATCCGAAGCTGAGGCCGGTGGATATGAGCGTCGATGGGCTGTTTCTGGCTGGATTGTGCAACTATCCCAAGCCGATGGACGAGTCCATCGGCCAGGCCAAGGCCGCCGCCTCAAGGGCCGGGGTTTTGCTGTCCCAGACACGCATGCGGCTCGATGCGGTCAAGGCCTTTGTTACTGATCAGTGCGACGGCTGCGCCCTCTGCCTGGATGTCTGCCCTTACGGGGCCATTGTCCTTGAGGCCGACCCGGGCAGCCAGGGCTCAGCTCGACGAGTCCGCGTGGACGAGGCTGTCTGCAAGGGCTGCGGGCTCTGTGAGGCCACCTGCCCCAAGGATGGCATCTTCGTGCGTGGCTTTACCGTGGATCAGCTCAGGGCCCAGGTCGAGGCCGCCCTGTCTCGAGAGGTTGAGGAGCCCGAGGACGGCCGGGATCTCTCAGCTGCGAACTGCCGGTGAGCTGTCCTGGAAAAGACCTTGACGGAGGACGGCTTGGCGGGAAAAACAGCTTTCCGCCAAGCGCAGGCCCAAGCAACTCTCGAGCGCGAGGAGCAAGGCTGTATGCCAGAGCAATTCGAACCGCGGATTATCGGCTTTCTCTGCAATTGGTGCGCCTACGCCGGAGGGGATCTGGCCGGGGTGTCCCGCTTGCAGTACCCTCCGAACATGCGGGCTGTCCGGGTCATGTGCTCCGGCATGGTCCCGGCCAGCCTCGTTGTCGAGGCCTTGGACAGAGGGGCAGACGGGGTCATCGTCATGGGCTGACATCTTGGTGAGTGCCATTACCTGGACGGTAATCACAAGGCGCTGGCCCGGGCCGAGGCCCTTCGAAAGGTGCTCCAGGCTAAGGGGATCGACCCGGACCGCTTCGATATCCAATGGGTCTCCTCAGCTGAGGCCTCCCGTTTCGCCGAGGTGGTCACCCGCTTCACGGAGCGCATTCGCGGGTTGGGACCGATTAGAGTGCCGGGGCAGCCAGAAAGGGAGGCGGTATGAAAACGTTCTTCAATCTCATCCAGGAGGTCCAGAAGCCCGGCTTGTGCCACCGCTGCGGCGGATGCGTCACCTTTTGCACGGCGGTGAACTATGGCGCCCTCGATCTCGATGAGCAGGGCAACCCCTATTACTCCGAGATCGATAAGTGCATTGAGTGCGGGCTCTGTCATGCCATCTGCCCGGAGATCGACGAGCTGGATGAGGAGACCAAGCGGCTGGTCAGCTGGAGCGCCCCGGTTGGCCGCATAATGGAGACAACCGTTGCCAGGGCCGTGGATCCGGCAGTCAGGGCCCGGGCCACGGACGGCGGCGCTGTGACCGCCTTGCTGCTTCACCTTTTCGAGACCGGCCGCATTGACGGCGCGGTGGTCACCAGGCCGGTGAACCTCTATCAGCGCGAGCCGTTTTTGGCCCAGTCCAAGCAGGACATTGTGGAGTCGGCCGGCTTTCAGATCGATACCTCGCACGGCATGAAGCGTTTCAGCGAACGGTATCAGACCTACTCGTCCATCGAGGGACTGGGAGCTTTGCTGCGCCGGGGGCTTCGCCGCGTGGCCTTTATCGGGACGCCTTGCCAGGTCAAGGCCATCCGCAAGATGCAGGTGCTGGAGATCGTCCCTTCCGAAACGATCCACCTTTGCTTTGGCTTGTTCTGCTCCGGCAACTTCGTCTTCGGGGAGGCACAGCGCCAAGAGGTGGCCCGACTGGGCGGCTTTTCCTGGGAGCAGGCCGTCAAGCTGAACATCAAGGAGGCCTTCCAGGTCCATCTCCAAAACGGCTCCATGTGCAGCATTCCCCTGGATCGTCTGGAGTTTATGAAACGGCAGGCCTGCAGCTACTGCCCGGATTACTCGGCTGAGCTCGCCGATCTCTCCTTTGGCGGAATCGGCGCCGCGGAAGGCTGGACGACCGTTGTGGCCCGGACCCCCAAAGGGCGTGCGGCCTTGGCCGACTCTCGGGGCGCGACCATCGAGGACTTCGATCCGGCCAGAAACAGGACGTACGTCTCCCAGGCCTTCAATCGGATTTTGGACTGGTCTGAAAGAAAGAAGCGGATGGCCGAGGAAAATCGCAAGGCACTGGGCAAGCCGTCGGTCAGGCTGAAGGAGTAGGCGGCTTTCCTGGTCGGCCAGGGCCAGGAGAAAGCCCCGACCCGCGGTCAGAGTCATAAGCGAGGAGAAAGCGCATGGCCGTAAGAGTAGCCGAGGAGTGGCTGAACGCCTGCTCCGGCTGTGAGATAAGCCTTGTGGATATGGGGGAACGCCTGCTCGAGCTGCTCGAGCAGCTCGAGCTTGTGCACATGCCGGTGCTTATGGACCATAAGTACTTTGGCCAGCTCGGGGATAGAGACCATCTGGAGATTCCCGAGGCCCAGGTGGGGATTCTGACCGGGGGCATTCGCAATGCCGAGCACCTCGAGGTCGCTCGGGAAATGCGCAGGAAGTGCGATACACTCATCGCTATGGGAACCTGCGCCACACACGGCGGGATTCCGGCTCTGGCCAATAGCTTCTCGACCCGTGAGCTTCTGGATCGCTACTACTCCACCGAGACCACGGATCGGCCGGAGAATATTCCCGACCAGGGCGTACCCGAGCAGCTCGAGCGGTGCTATGCCTTGGAGGAGAAGGTTCCAGTCGACTTGAGCCTCCCCGGATGCCCGCCGCATCCGGATACACTCTATGCAGCCCTGATGGGACTGGTCCTGAGGTCGCTGCCTGAGCTCCCGGGCAAGAGCGTCTGCGATGCCTGCCCGACGCACCGGGAAGGCAAGGGGGCCCTGCGAAGGCTCAGGCGATTCTTGCAGAATCCCCAGTATGAGAGCTCAGAGCCCCTGGACAGGATGCGCTGCTTTCTGGAGCAGGGCCTCCTCTGTCTGGGTCCGGTCACCCGGGCCGGCTGCGGGGGAGAGCAGAAAACGCCCAGGTGCATCTCGGCTAGAGTTCCTTGTCGGGGGTGCTTCGGACCGGTCAAGCCGCAAGGCAACCAGATGCTGGACATGCTCAACGGGTTGGCCTCAAACCAGATCGACATCGGCTCTTTGCCGGAGCACACCTCGCTGCTCAGGTTTTCAGGGGCGCACGGCCTGCTCCGGAGCCCATCGGCCGATGAGGAGGATCCATGGCAGAAGTAATCACCATATCACCGCTTACGCGCATCGAGGGGCACGCCTCCATTGAGATCCAGCTCGATGATCAGGGCGAGGTCAGGGACTCCAAGGTCCACATCATGTCCCTGCGCGGCTTTGAAAAGTTCATCGAGGGCAAGCCGGCCGAAGAGGTGCCCAGGATCGTCAACCGAATCTGCGGCATCTGCCCCTGGCATCACCATCTGGCCGCCAACAAGGCCGTGGACCTGTGTTTCCAGGCATCGCCCCCGCCGGTCGGGCAGAAGCTCCGGGAGCTGATGCACACCATCGCCCATGCCGAGGACAAGCTCTTGCACTTCTTCTTCCTGGCTGCGGCCGACTTCGTCCTCGGTCCGGACGCTGACTACCAGGCCAGAAACCTCATCGGCGTAGCCAAGGCCAACCCTGAGCTGGCCCGGAAGGTGGTCCGCATGCGCAGCAAGGCCAAGATGCTCCTGGAGAGGTTCGCCGGCAAGGCCATCCATCCGGTGGCTGCGGTAACCGGCGGCTTTGCCAAGCCCCTTTCCGAGGACGACCGGCAGGAGATGCTCAAGGAGATGCGGGAGATCCTCGACTTTGCCTTGTTCACCATGGACTTTGCCAAGAATCAGCTTTTTCCGCAGTATCTGGAGACGATCCAGTCCTTGGGCCTGATCACCACCGGCTTCATCGGAACGGTCGGCAGCCGGGGAGAGCTGAACCTCTATGACGGAAACATCCGGCTGATGAAGCCCGACGGCTCCTGCCACGAGTTCGACGCCCAGGACTATGCCGATCATCTTGGAGAGCACGTCGAGCCTTACTCCTACGCCAAGTTTCCCTACGCCAGGTCCTGGGGCGAAGGCTTTTCCTTGGATTTGGACCAGCCGCGGGGCATCTACCGCTCCAACTGCCTGGCCCGCCTGAACGTGGCCGAAAGCATCCAGACACCTCGGGCCCAGGACGAGCTCCAGGAGTTCCGGGAGCGGTTCGGACGGCCGGCCCAAGCAACCCTGCTCTACCATTGGGCCCGGCTCATCGAGGAGATCTATGCCTGCGAGCACGCCATCGAGTTTCTCGAGGATCCTGAGATCACGAACCCCGAGGTGCGCCGGGCTGCCGAGCCCAAGGCGGGACGCGGCGTGGGCTGCCTGGAGGCCCCCAGGGGAACGCTGATCCACGACTACTCCACCGACGAGAACGGCCTGATCACCAGGGCCAACATGATTGTCGGCACGACCCACAACATCGGGCCCATGAACCTGAGCGTGCGCCAGGCCGCCCAGAGCCTCATCAAGGCCGGAGACGTGGACGAAGCGGTGCTGAACACCATCGAGATGGCCGTCCGGGCCTATGATCCGTGAATATCCTGCGCAACGCATCGCCTGGACGGCGATGGGATGATCTCTGTCACGGTCACGGACGCGTCCGGCCGGGTGGTGGCCAAACGCGGCGCCTCGAGCTGATTCAGCGGCATATACGAACATGAAAAAGCCCCTGCTCCGAATGCTTCGGAGCAGGGGCTTTTTGTATGAAAAAAGCTCCAAGCTGTTGATTTTTTGCACGTTTCGACCGGGGCGCCTCGTTTGGTTCCATATGGTGCGTGGCTTAGAATTTCTAGGAGCCCTTCCTTTCATTCGAGCTGAGGATCCTGCAAGGATCGCATACTGAGCCGCTGGCTGTCTCTTTGGCCTGTGCCGTGAGGGAACCTGCGCTCGGTGCCCCGCCCCTTGGCGCCTTTTTCATGCTCTCTCATGCCTGCGGCGCCGGAGGTATGAGGGTTAGTAAACAAGAGCAACTCGGCTGAGGGGTCGCTCAGCTGAGGTTTCAGAAAGTCATGAAGGCCTCGCCGACCTCGACGATGGGGTCATTCGTCCCGCTCCCGCTGCTGACCAGCACAGCGCCCTTGGTGCCGCCCACAGGCCAGAAGATGTCCGTGTACTGGGCTTGGCCTGATGGTCCGATGGGGCCGTGGATATGGTAAAGGCCGGTCTCCCGGTCATCCACGGCCAGGGTGGCCTGGCCGGTCTCGCCCTGGGAGTCGGTGTAGCTGAGCACGGCAGAGCTTCCGGTGATATTCAGGGTCCCGTAAACATAGGAGATGTCCCTGATCTCGCTGATCTCGCTGTCCGAGACGTAGAGGATGCGGTAGAGGAAGTCCAGGCGGCCATTGTAGGAAGGTGCCTGAAAGGCTTCGTTTTTTAAAGCGAAGCCGACATAGGGGCAGGGGAAGTTTATGAGGTCCGGATTGCTGTTGCCAAAGATGCCGGTGCCTTGGACGGCCCCGGTTTCGAAGATCTCCATGATGGCCCGTTGGGCGTACAGTCCGCTTCCAGTATCCAAAGTGTCCATCCCGTCATGATGATAGAGCCCCAGCATGCCGCCGTTGAAAAGGAGGGTTGCTTCGGCTGAACCAAAGATCTCTCCATCAATTGTTTTCATAGCGAACCCCTGAAGCGGATTATCCGGCGGGGTCGTACTGAATCCGGTCCCATGGTATTTCCATAGGACATCGTCTCTGTTTTGTCCGGTCGCATTCAGGCTCACGGCCATGATTCTTCCGGAGTAGTCTTTAAAGGGCTCCAGATGCGGCGTAGTTGAGTTAGCGCTCGACAGGAAAGCCTGGCCGGCCGCGTAAACCTCGCCGTTGGTCCCTTTGCTTACGAGGTAGAAGCCCTGGCGCAGGCCAATGGGCTGGATGAAGAAATCCCGCGAGCTCAATCCCGGCTCGGCGAACTCCAGAGCAATCAGGCTGCTGGGCAGGCTGCTGTTTGTCGATATGAGCGTCCCGTTGGTGAAGCTGATTGAAGTGGCGTTGACGTCATCCGGAGCGAGATAGACCTCGAAGCCCGAGGCGCTGACAGCCAGGGTCGAGGGGTCGATATCCGAGATGGTCAGGTCGCTGGCCACGCCGATATCGTAGTCTTGGCCCAGGGTGTCCCGGAAGAGAAGGTTTCGCTTGCCGGAATAGAGCCGTCTGGCCAGCTCTTTGACCGTGTTGACCACCAGGCCTTCTTCCTGGATGAAGGAGGCCGCGAAGGCCCCTCGGTCGATGTCGGAGAGGGTGCTCGGTTCCGGCGGGATGTTGATGTAGGTTCCGGCAGCGCTGCCCATAAGGCCGACGGTTCCGGCCAGCCTGGTCAGATCGCCTGTGGCGTTGATGTCTAGAATAAAGCTGCCGCCCTGAATGTGACCGGTGGCGTTCTGCCCGGAGATGCGGCCGCTGAGCCGTTGGCCGTCGACCGTCAGGCTGCCCTGGGCAACATTGTTTGTCAGGAAATCCGTCAATCCATGGCAGGTGAAGGTGGCATTGTTGACCTGGGTGTTGTCAATGTGGGCGATGACCACGGTGTAGTTTCCCTCTGACAGGGTCGACGTCTGGGTGCCGGAGGCCAGGACCTTGTCCAGGGCGTCCTTGAGCAGGCCGTCCTGCTCGGGATCGCCGAAGATGGTGTTCATGTCCTGAACATTGTCCACCAGGAGGGCGTTCAGCCGCTCGACCAAACCGTCCTCGGCGCCGACCAGCCCGTGCATGAGGGCCAGCTTGTAGTGCATGTCGGTCAATGGCGTCACGACGACCTCCCCGCCCTGGTCTTCGCCGACAAAGAGCAGGCTCGGGGCCGGCAGGCCGGTTTCGATATCCGTGCCGCCCGAGGTCTTGATGTAGAGCGGGTAGGGAATCCGGCCGACATTCAGCGTCAGGTTGAAGCGGCCCTGGGCATCGGTTCTTCCGCTGCCGATGCGGTTTTCAGGGCTCAGCTCGCTGCTGCTGTATACTCTGACCATGGCCCCGGCCACGTAGCCGTCGACCACGGATCCGCTCAAGCTTGAGGTCCCGCTGCCGCTGCTGCCGCTGCCTCCGCTGCCGCAGCCGCTGCCGCAGATCACAAGCGCTGAGATCATGAGCTGGAGAAGCAGGAATCGTCCGAGGGAAATGAACATGGGCGTAAACCTCCTGGAGTTCGTGGCTGAACAGGGTCTTCGACACCGGACTTGCTCTTCTGACCATTGCAGGGCATAATTCACCCCCGAGTGAAGCCGGTCAAGTCGGCCCGGCTGTCAACTTCGAGATTTCGTGTCGTCTTTTGTGTCGTCCAGCGCGTTCCCATGACCTCGACAGCCGCGCACATGCTCCGTTCCAGCAGAGCCATTCTCTTCCCGGCGGCAAGCTTGGCCGCCTACACCCTTTGGCTGCTGGCCTTCCCCATGCAGGGCGTCCTGCTCGGGGAGCAGGCCACCCAAGGGTTCCTGCTGTCTTTTCTCCTGCCCCATGTCCTGGCCTTGCTCATCATGGCGGCCACAGGCAGGCAGCGGCTGCCCGAAGCCTGGTTCGATGCCGCGGTTGGTCTGACCATGGCCCTGAGCCTGGTCTTCCCTCTGGTGTCCCCAGAGCAGACCAAGCCGCTCCTGCTCCTTATCGGTTTGGCCTCGGCCCTGGTCATGCTCAAGGTTGGATCTGTGCTGCGGGCCTCTTCCTCTCCCCCGATATCAGCCGCATTAGGGCTCATCCTCGGCAATGTCCTCCTTTTCCCGGTTGTCCATTGGGATTGGAGTCAGGGCCTTCTGGCCGCCCTGGTGAGCCTTCCGCTGGCCGTCGTTCTGCAGCCCGCTGGCACATCAGCTCCAATGCGGGCCAGCGGCTGGGTTCGGTACCTGCCCTTCATCTTCGTCTACTCCGTTGTCAGCGGGCTTCGCTACGACATCTTTCTGCAGGCTCCAGCCTGGCCTCCCCTGACCCCAGGAGCTGATTTGGCCGGTTATATCTTGGCGGTTCTGGCTGCTTCCTGGCTGGTCATGCGGGACCGCGACCTGGCCTTGGCCCTGGGCATCGTCTTCGGCATGCTGTCGTTGTCCTTTGGTCTGGTTTCCTCTGGCTGGACTGCGCGCTTCAGCGTTCTCACCATGCAGGCGGCGGCCGGTTTCGTGGATCTCTTTGTGCTGGCTCTCCTGCTGGCCCAACCCAACTGGCGCCGTGCCTTTGCCTCAGGCATTGCAGCCATGTGCTCCGGGATCGCCGCTGGCGAGGCTCTGGCCGGACACCTTCAGGGTATGGATGAGACGGTCACAATGGCGGGTTATGGAGCTCTGACAGTGGCTGTGCTGGCCTTATACATTGCCGGTCGACGCAAATCGTCCCTTTTCGGCCGGCAGCGCCTGGTCCAGGCGCTGCCGGACCGGGATGCCCCCATGGCCGAAACCATGTCTGCCGAGATGATCAGGAAGCTGTCAGCCAGGGAGAAAGGGGTCCTCGAGCTGGTCTCCGGAGGCAGCAACTACCGCGACGCGGCAGCAACGCTGTGCATATCCGAGTCCAGCGTCAAGACCTATATGCGGCGTATCTTTGAGAAGCTCGGCGTCTCAGGGAAGCAGGAGCTGCTGGAGAGGCTTTCCCAAGCTGCTGGCCAGGAGGTGCACAGGGATCACAGTGAGCTCCCGGGCAGAGGGACGGCCAGAGGTCATTCAGCAAGGCGGCCGACTGATAAGGACAACCAGGAAGGGGGTGAACCATGCTGAGCAAGCAATCTGAGGAAGGCTATCGGGCTCTGATGCCCGGCGTGCGCGTCAAGACGCTCTGCTACGGCCAGAGAACTCTCATGACCGAGTTCGTTATGGACCAAGGCACCGAGCTGCCCCGGCATGCCCATCCCCACGAGCAGACAGGCTATCTCCTCCGGGGGCATCTTCGCCTGAGCATAGACGGGCAAGAGCATGACGTCCGGGAAGGTGACAGCTGGTGCATCCCCGCGGATGTGGAGCATGGGGCCAGGGTGCTCGAGGACACTGTGGCCGTCGAGGTCTTCTCGCCGGTCCGCGAAGCCTATCTGCCGAAGTGATCAACCGGCGCCCAAGAGCCCTCAGCCTTTCTCGAGCATCCCCTCAAGTTTGCAGACCCTTCCTTTCCGAGAGTGCGGTGTAGCTGAAGGTGTTGCGTCCGTTCTTTTTGGCTGTGTACAAGGCTTTGTCCGCCGCTTCAATGATGGCCTCCGGACGCTTGTTCAGACTGCCGGCGCTGCAAGTGGTCAGGCCGAGGCTGATGGTCACGTGAATGCTGTTTCCCCCAATAAACAGCTCCATATCCTCCACGGCCCGGCGGAGCCTTTCGGCAAAGACGGCCGCTCCCTTGAGGCCTGTTTCCGGGAGGATGACGGCGAACTCTTCGCCGCCGTACCGTGCCAGGATGTCCGTATCCCTAATAACCTGGAGGGCTTTTTTGCTCAAGCTCTGCAGGGTCAGATCGCCGGTGGTGTGGCCGTAGCTGTCGTTGATATCCTTGAAATGATCGATATCGAAAAGGATCAAGGATAAGAGCTTGTCATAGCGTTTGGCCCGGTGCATTTCCTTCAGGAGCATCTCGCGGAAGAACCGGTAGTTGTAAAGCCCGGTCAGACTGTCTCGATAGACCAGCTCCCTGAGCTGGGTGTTCGCCTTGCTCAGGTCTTTGGCCAGAATCTCGGCTCTTTTCTTGGCGTACTTCAGCTCCAAGACAACCTGCTGGTAAGTCAGGTTCAGCTTCTCCAGCTCCTGGTTGGCCTCCTCGAGCATTTCAGAGTAGGGCATCAGGCGCTCGGCAGGGAAGTCATACAAAGAGATCATCTCGGTGTAGCTCTCGGCGACCACGTCGATGAGCCTGGATACGGCTGGTTCGGAAAGGCCGTGGTCACGGCTCAGGGCTTGGCTGATGCGGTTGAAGCTGTCGATGCTGCCGGCGCCACTGTATACCGAGGACATGAGGTGGGCCAGGTGCAGGATAGCCACCGGCCTTTGGATCTGATTCGGGGCCTTGTCTGGCTCATGGTGGTAGCGGATGGGAAGGGAGAGCTCTTCAGGCAGACCCCAGTGCCTGAGCACCTCCATGCCGACCTGCTGATGATTGAAGCCGAAGACCCTCCTCTCGGACTCGGCCAAGGATGCCCCTGAAACCTGCTTCTGCTCCAGGACCTTCAGGTACTCGTCGCTCTTGCACTTGTACATGACGACGACGCCGATGTCCTGCAAGAGCCCGAGAAGAAAGAGATCCTCGTAAATGGCCTGCAGCCTCATGCCGATTGTTCTGGCCGCGATCCCGGAAAGGAGGGAGCGCTTCCAGAAGTAGTCGTAGTCGAAGCCTTCATCGGAGCTGCTGCGGAACCCGTTGGCGATGACAAAGGACAAAGCCAGGCCTTTCAGGGTGTTCGTCCCCAAAATGGTCAGGGCCTTTTGCAGGGTGGTGACCTTGACGGCCACATTGTAAAAGGCTGAGTTAGCCGACATCATCACCTTGGAAGCCAGGGCGGGGTCGGAGGAGATGATCTCGGCGAGATCGTCGAAGCAATCCTCTTTTTTGACGGCTTCGATGATCCGGAAGGTGATCCTGGGAGGCGAAGGGAGATTCTTGGGGTCGGAGATCAGTTCCGGCAAGCAGTTCATAGGCATCTCGTTGGCAGCATCAGGAGCATTGAACGGGGTAGTTTTTTCAGCAATAGGTTTTTTCCCGAGAAATGTCAAAAATGATCCGCTGCCGGGAGGAGGGACTGTGTGTGACTGTGGCGGTAAAGCCGTCATGGCCTTCTCGCCAGACGGCTCGGCTTGGTTCTGTAAAGTGGATGGCCCGTATGCCGAGGCCATAGCCGACCCATTGGTGTGTGCGCTTGACAGGTGGCCTGATATCGGGTGTGGTCGTCTAGGGGCCATTCCCGTTCCCGATGGCGCCATGGATACCTGGGTTGCTCTCGAATGGGGCCGCCGGGAATGGCAAATGCCAAGCTTTGGAATCCCCTCGGTTGGGACTCGAGCCCGCTTTTCATGCCTCTGCGCCCTGTTTCCAAGCGGGCGCCCCTCCTGCGGGAACGATTGCTCCGAATTCGAGACCGGAGGCACAATGCCGCGAGGTTCGCTCGGATGATGCTCATCGGCTATGTTTTGCTGGCCCTCGTTTCAACGGCCGTGGTCTGGTTCGGCAGCGGCATTCTGGAAAGGAGCAGCGAACGGCTGGCCGCCTACTACGAGCTGCCGCCCATTGTTCAGGGAGCGGTGATCGCGGCTGTGGGCTCGAGCTTTCCGGAGCTGTCCAGCACCGTGCTCTCAACCCTGGTCCACGGCGAGTTCGAGCTGGGCGTAGCCGTGATCGCCGGCTCGGCCATCTTCAATATACTGGTCATTCCCGGTCTGTGCGGCTTGTTCAGTGGGGCCTCCGGACTGCAGGCCAACCGCGATCTGGTCTACAAAGAGGCCCAGTTTTACATGGTCGCCGTGGCCACGCTGCTTCTGACCTTCTCCTTTGCGGTCATCTACAATCCCCTGGAGGGCCTGGTCGGGGAGATGACCAGGCTCCAGGCGGCCATACCGGTGGCTTTGTACGGCCTCTACCTGTTCATCCAGTATCAGGACTCCGTGGACTTTCAGACGAAAGCCCCCTCTGCAGACCGTCCTGGCAAGCAATGGCTTCTGCTTGCCTTGAGCCTGCTGATCATCCTCGTTGGGGTGGAGGGTCTGGTCAGATCGGCCATCGGCTTCGGCAGAGCCTTGAACACCCCGAGCTTCCTTTGGGGCTTGACCGTGATTGCCGCCGGGACGAGCATTTCCGATGCGTTTTACAGCATCCGGGCGGCCAGAGCCGGGAAGGCGGTCACCAGCATAGCCAACGTCCTTGGGAGCAACACCTTTGATCTGCTGGTGGCCATCCCGGCTGGTGTGCTCATCGCCGGTGCCACGGCCATCAACTATGCGGTTGCCGCCCCGCTCATGGGCTTTTTGGTCCTGGCCACCATCATCCTCTTCGTGCTCATCCGCATCAATCTCAATCTCACTCGGACGGAATCCCTGATTCTGCTGGGCATGTACGGCCTCTTTTTAGCCTGGATGGTCCTGGAGACCATCGGCGTCTCGTCCTTGATTCTTTAGTCCATGGATGGCCAATCCCCCGGCTCGGACACAACAGAACGGCCAGGGCGGCGAGGGTCGAAACAGGAAAGGTTCAACCTGTTGGCTTGAAACCCCAAAGGGCTGCCTGCTTCGGCTTCTACAGGGGATCACTGTTTTCCTCTTCCTTCCAAAGGGTCACCTGGATGGGATTGCCATGGACGTCATACCATTCGTTCCCGGAGCGATAGGCTTTGATGAGCCCCAGGCAGTCCGGTGACTGGCAGATGACCAGGATGTTCTCTTGCGGCAGCACGATCTCCGGATCCATCCAGCCCATAGCTCCCTCCGTGGTCTCATGTTCTCTCGTAGCCTGCTGAGCCGTCCGACGCAGGCAACCTCCCAAGCTCCGGTCATCCAGGTTCGGTCTCTGAAAGCTGATGCCGCCGGCTTGAACAGGACCGGCCGCCGTGGCCGTCAAGCAGGATGGATCCTGCAGGCCAGCCCTTTCAGGTTCGGAGTGCCGAACTCGTTTCCAAGAAAATCCATCGAGGTCAGCAGGTTGTAGTTGGACCGCTCCCAATCGTACAGCCGCTGCGGCCCTTTTTCCGGAAACCACCAGCCATAGGCGGCCAGGATTACACCGGGTGCGAGGCGCTCGGTCACTGCGGCCCGCTGTGTGATGCTGCCCTGTCTGGTCTCGATGCGCATGTCACATTGGTCCTCAATCCCGAAGGCCTCGGCAGTGGCCGGGTGGAGCCTGGCCAGGGGCTCGGGCTCGCGCCGCCTGAGGCGGTCGAGCCACCTGTAAGAGGAATGCAAATAGTTCGGGCTCTTGGAGCAAGTCAGGACCAATGGGTAATCCGGATAGGAATGGGCCTGCTCACGGTCAGCAATCGGCAGCGCCGGCACGCCGAGCTCGATAGCCCGCTGCAGGGCCAGCTCGACCTTGCCTGAAGGCGTCTTGAATCCGGATTGGAGATACTTGAAAGCGTGCTGCTCACCGGTCAGGAGACCCAGCTCGACGAAGCGTTCAAAGTCGAGGCCGCTTGGCTCGAGGACCAGGTCGAGCATGTCCTCGAAGTCATCGAACCACTCGGCACCAGGGCTGAGCCGCTTGCCGAGCTCATTGATGATCTTCAAATCCGGCCAACAGGCCTCCGGCGGCTCGACGATCTTGGGCCGAGCCAGCACGAGGCCGTGTCCGAGACCGTAATGGCCGATGTCGTTGATCTCCATGTGGGTGGCTGCCGGGAGGACAATGTCAGCCAGGCAGGCCGTCGGGCTGAGAAAGACGTCGGAAATGGCCAGGAAGTCGAGGCTTCTGAGGGCTTTGGAGGTGGCTCGGCTGTCAGCGTAGGTCAGCAGGGGGTTGCTGCATTGAATGAAAGCGCCGCGGACCGGATAGGGGCGGCCGGTCAGGACGGCCTGGCGAAAAAAGCTAGAGGGAACGGTCATGAGCCCGGGCAGGGCGTTGTGATAGGCGTTGAGCATCTCCTTGGGCTTGCCAGGCAGGGCCTTGGCGCGGACGAACTCGCCGAATCGTTTCAGGGGAGGCTCAACGGCCTGAATGTTCCCGCCGGGCTTGTCCAGGTTGCCGCAGATGGCCATGAGGCAAACCAGGGCCCTGCAGATCTGAAAGCTGGAGGTGGTCTGCTCAATCGGATTGCCCCATCCGAGAACAGCTGGATCGGCAGCGGCATAGAGCCTTGCAGCACGGCGGACCTGGTCAGCCGGGACCCAGGTTCGATCCTGGACAGCCTCGGGGCTCCAGCCGGCCGCTGCCTCGGACAGCTCAGAGAAGCCAAGACACCAGGCTTCAACAAAGTCTCTATCCCAGAGCCCCTCGTCTATGATGGCATTGATGAAAGCCAACGCCAGAGCGGCGTCGCTTCCGGGCTTGAGCTGCAGCCAGACATCCGCCCTTTCGGCCAGCTTGGTCTTCAGGGGATCCACCACGATGAGGCCGCTTCCGGAACGGACGCGATCGGTGACCTGTTTGCAGATCAGGCCTTCCTCGTTGGTATGCAGCGGGTTGCTGCCCCAGAGGAGCAAGCATTCGGTTGGATTGGAGTAATCCGGAATGGGATAGAATCCGCAGGTAAGCTTGCCGGTGATCTCGCGGGGGGCATGGCAGACATCCTGAACAGCCACGACGTTTGGGGAGCCGAAGCAGTTGGCCAGGCGAATGAGCGCAAAGTGCTCCAACCCCTTGGGCATGCCCTGACAGAAGGCCACTGCCCGGGCGCCGAATCGGTCGCGGACCCGCTGAAGCCCTCCGGCCACGGTTTCCAGGGCCTCTTCCCAGGAAATCGCCTCCCAACGATTCTCTCCCCTTCGGCCCAGGCGCCTGAGGGGGGTTTTCAGCCTGCCCGGATGGTCGAGCTTGTCAGCGGTCGCCAAGGCCTTGGGACAGATATACCCCCGGTTCAGATGTCCATCTCCGACCGGTCGGATCGCGCGAATGGAGCCTTGTTCGGTCTCGACACGAACGGTGCAGCCGCCATGGTCCATCCGGGAGCAGTGTGTCCTAAAGCTCTTTGACTGGCCGGTCATGCTCGGCTCCATGGATTTTTTTTACATGAAAAAAATGCTGCAAGTGGTTGATTTCTCAGCGCCAAGTGGACGGGGCGCCTCGCTTGGTTCCATATGGTGCGGGGCTTTGAACCTCCGGGAGCCCTTCCTTTCATTCGAGCTTAGGATCTTCAAGGATCGAATACTGAGCCGTTGCCTGTCTCTCTGGCCTGTGTCGTGATGGAACCTGCGCTCGGCGTCCCGTCCACTTGGCGCTTTTTTCATGCTTGGTTGTGCCTGCTCCGCAGGCATGCGGGTTTGTTTCAAAAAAGTGCTCCAAGCTATTGATTGTGCGCCAAGTGGACGGGGAGCCTCGCTTGGCTCCCTTCCCGGGAGCAGAGGTGCCTGTATTTCTGCTCCCGGGAAGGGTTAGGGCTCTTTGGGCTGGTACTTGATGGCCACCAGGGTGATGTCGTCCTCCTGGATGCTCCCCTGGCGGAAGCTTATCAGGGCTTGGACGATCCGGTCGCAAATCTCGCGCGTCGTTTCATGGGCGTGGGCTTGCAGGATGCGATGCAATCGCTCTTCGCCGAACATTTCGCGGTTGGCGTTTCTCGTTTCCCTGATCCCGTCGGTGCCGATGAGGATGAGGTCCCAGGGCTCGAGCGTGATCGGCCCGGCCTGCTCGTACTCGGCCTTTTCGGATATCCCCAAGGGCATGCCTGTGTTGTGCAGCTCATGGATCTCCCCGGTGGCCTTCTTCAGCCAGAGGCCGGGGTCATGTCCGGCAGAGCACCAGATCAAGGTGTTCTTTTTGGCATCGAGAACCCCGTAGAAGAGGGTCAAGAACTGCGAATCCCCGGTATCTTGGATCAAATGGGCATTGAGCATTTCGAAGAGGGTGTCCAGGTTGGCGCTGAAACGAGTGGCGTGCGAACGGATCACTCCTCGAGCCGAGGCCATCAGAAGGGCGGCAGGGAGTCGGTGGGCCTTGGCAATCCCCCTTTTCTCCCCTCCCATCCCCATTTGTACCAACCACGGACCGGACGGAAAATGTACTGGCTAAACAGTTTGGTGATTGCGTGAGAGGTTCCCGAGGGCATGTTAATTCATTATTAAATCTCGTTTTGTGCTGTGACTTCGAGGGTACAGATCCAATCTCCGCTATTCGTCCTCGCTCCGCTCGGACAGAATATGCGTGGGACCGGATTTGAACCGAAATCAGACGTGCTCACTTCGTTGCGCGCGACTGATTGGGCTCAAATCCGCTTCCCGCATTTACAGTAATGCGAAAACACGGCTCGGGACCCTTGCGGGTCCCTCGCCGGTTTTTAGTTAGAGAAAATGCGTGGGACCGGATTTG
>Ga0207797_1001124_pt1 | contig 19814 bp, 16 predicted proteins | sample PRCRCaboRojoPR_6_FD_187275 | JGI IMG/M metagenome (GOLD analysis project Ga0207797, IMG submission 187275) | Marine sediment microbial community from Cabo Rojo, Puerto Rico - PR CR 10% Liquid 1 (SPAdes) | ecosystem: Environmental > Aquatic > Marine > Coastal > Sediment | place: Cabo Rojo, Puerto...
GCACTGGGTGACATAAAAAATGCCGATCTGATCCGGCTTCACCCCTTCATCCTCCAGCTTCTTCCTGTAATACATGGCGGTGATGTCGAGCGGGGGTTTCTGCAGGATGATGTGATCGACCAGTGCGGGAAATTTAACTTGTATGAGGCGCACCATAGCGGGACAGAAGGCCGAGATGAGGGGGCGTTCCTGGCTGCTGCTTTCCAGATAGTCGCGGGTGGTTTCCTTCAGCAGGGGTGCGGCATGCTCAACCTCCACCACATCGCTGAAGCCGACCTGCTCCAGGGCATTCCTGATCAGCCGGCGATCTACATCCTCGGGGAACTGTCCGAAGAGGATCTCCGGGACCAACACCACCGAGCGGCTGAAATCGAAGATGCGGGTGAAATCATCCTGTTCCACCGTGATGGCACTGACCGGGCAGGCCCGGTAACACTCGCCGCAATCCACACAGCGCTCCGCCAGTAACCTGGCTTTGCCTCCACGGACCCGCAGGGCACCGGTGGGGCAAACATTCATGCAGTGGGCACAGCCAATGCAAATGTCTTCCTGTATCTTCAAGGCGTGGTGAAATGTTGTTGGTGCACTCATATCAATAGAGTTTTTTGACTATGGTTAATTCCGTGCCTTCATTGACCCTACTGGAAATCTGCAGGTCATCGGCATTGTTCTTGATGTTGGACAGGCCCATTCCGGCACCGAAGCCCATTTCCCTGACCGTTTCCGAAGCAGTGGAGTAGCCGTCTTCCATGGCCTGCTCGATATCTTCAATACCGGGACCCTTGTCCTGCACCTCAATGCGGATGAGCCCGGGATCAATCTTCACATGGATCAACCCTTCCCAGGCATGGGCGACAATGTTGACCTCAGCCTCATAGAGGGCAATCACGATCTTTTTGATCACTTTGGGATCGATGTTGACCTGCTTGAGGATCTTTTTGAGATGGCTGGAGGCAAATCCAGCCCGGGAAAAATCCCCTCCGTTGATTTCGTAGTCAAATTCCATGGGTCAAAAAATGGGTTTGATGCCTGCCTCATACAACAACCCGGCAGTATGATATACTGAACAGGTGGTTTGCATGAGGACCATATGGTTTTCCTTAGCCACTTCAATCATATCTTCGGTAACCCTTTTGTTGCGGGCAAACAGGATACAATTGATGTCGCTCATTTCAGCCGTTCTAACGGCCTGCACATTGGCCAGTCCAGTGATCAGCAGCGTCTGATCCACCTCCAGGGTCAGCACATCGCTCATCAAATCCGAAGCGAAAGCCCGGCTGATGGGGGGATTTTCCTTCTCCCCGCAAAGAATACGGGCTTTCGCAATCTTGGCTATCTGTTGTATCTGCATGGTCATGTAAAATGTTATAAGGTATTGTTCAGACAGGACAAATATAAAATTTATTGTTAATAAAATAACACTGTTATTTATCTAACAAAGTAATTTATACGATTTCTAAATAACGACCGGTTTAAACTGCATGCACCAACCTGCACCACAGGGACATGCATATAATATACAGGTGCGCAACGAAGTTCAGGAAATGCACCATTGGAAAGTTTTGGTGGGTTGAAACCCAAAGTCTTTAATTAATTTAATCATGTAAACCCCGGATGCACGAAACTGCACAACAAGGCAATGGACCGAACCCACTAAGCGGGTATGCTCACCGAAGGTAATAAAGCATGCAGGTACGGGGGCAGATTTTATCGGAACATGCAAGTTGAAAACCTTTGGGTTATAATTGGCAAAAAAGGAAAAAAAATCTAAATTTGAAAGAACTTGCATCAAATCCTTTTACCCATGAATATACACGAATATCAAGCCAAGCATTTGCTCAGGGAAAACGGGGTTCCCACCCCGGAAGGGGTCATGATAGAAGATGCCAGCCAGGCCACCCAGGCAGCCAAGACCATCCAGGAGAAAACCGGGACCGATACCTGGGCGGTCAAGGCTCAGATCCACGCCGGAGGAAGAGGCAAGGGCGGTGGTGTCAAGATCGCCAAAAACATCGAACAGGTCAGCGAGCATGCCGCCAGCATTCTGGGGATGAACCTGGTCACCCATCAGACCGGATCCGAAGGCAAACAGGTGCACAAGGTGCTCATTGAGCAGGGCATTTACTATCCCGGAGACAGTGAGCCGGCCGAATTCTATATGGGCGTGCTGCTTAACCGCGCCACCGGTAAAAATGTGATCATGTATTCGACTGAAGGGGGTGTTGACATTGAAACCGTGGCGGAAGAGACTCCGCATCTGATCTTCCGCGAAGAGATCGACTCCGGCCTGGGCATTCAGGCCTACCAGGCCCGCCGGATCGCCTTCAACCTGGGCCTGAAAGGCGAAGCCTTCAAGCAGATGGTGCGCTTTGTAATGCGGCTTTACCAGGCTTACCTGAAGACCGACGCCTCTTTGATGGAGATCAACCCGCTGTTCAAAACATCTGACAGCCTTATCCTGGCGGCCGATGCCAAGATTACCCTCGACGACAACGCCATGTTCCGGCACAAAGATTATCCCCGGCTAAGGGATACCACCGAAGAGGACCCGGCAGAACTGGAGGCCGGAGAGCACAACCTGAACTTCGTCAAGCTCGACGGCAATGTCGGGTGTATGGTCAACGGGGCCGGACTGGCCATGGCTACCATGGACATCATCAAGCTTTCCGGTGGACATCCCGCCAACTTCCTGGATGTGGGAGGCTCTGCAAATCCCGAAACCGTAGAAGCGGGTTTTAGAATCATTCTGAAAGACCCCAACGTGAAGGCCATTTTGATCAACATCTTTGGCGGGATTGTCCGGTGTGACCGCGTAGCCCAGGGTGTGGTGGATGCCTATAAAGCCGTCGGGAAAATCAACGTACCGGTGATCGTCAGACTGCAAGGAACCAATGCCGAAGAGGGCAAAAAACTGATTGATGATTCCGGCCTCAAAGTACAATCGGCCATTTCCCTCCAGGAGGCAGCCAGCCGTGTAAAGGACTATGTATAAACCTGCCGGGTCCCAAAACGAAAAAAGCCGGTGGCCCTGCTGTGCCACCGGCTTTTTATCTGCTTAGCTCCTTTTCGCCTGGGCCCTTGTGCTGGTGCCAAAGACCCTGTAAAGAAGGCAAGATCCGGCAAAAGCTGTCGCAAGGGGGATAATGGCTATCAACCCCCACCAACTGCCGTAATAAATACCCAGGGCAGCGATTACCACCCCCACTATGATCCGGATCACCTTGTCTGTTTTACCTACATTTTTCAGCATCATGGATTTTATACAGCATAACAATTGTGATCCGGTTTTGTTTACTATACTCCAAGGGGTTTGCGGCTCACCGGCATGGTCATGCACCGGGCTCCACCTCCTCCCCGTGGTAGCTCTGATCCTTCCAGGGCAATCACATACTTGCCCTTGTGGTCGGGCCCAACGCGATCCTCCAGGATATCACGGGCCTTGTGAATCTCATAGCCATGGCGGCTCATCTCCTCCAGGGTATAGACATTGCGCTCATAACCAATCAGCCGACCCGGTCCCACCGCAAAGAAATTGGCTCCGCTGTGCCATTGTTCTCGCTCCTGGATCCAGGGATCCCTTCTTCCACCACAGTAAATGGGGGTCAACTCCATACCCAGATCCCGGAGCGCTGCGAGAATGTTTTCCTCTTCTTTGATCCTCGAGACCTTCCCGTTTTCAATATAGATGTGGATGGTTTGATATTTATTCCTTTTAAAGATCAAGGGCTCATAGACCATGCACTCATCCCGGTTGAGCAGGGTAAAGACCATATCCAGGTGGATGAACGATTCGGGCTGGTGGGGCAGTTCCTGGACGATGATGTGGCGTTCCTTCTCCTTTTGCCGGATCAATTGTTCCAGAATGAAGTCGATGCCCTGGGAGGTGGTGCGCGAGCCGTTGCCGATCAGGAGAATGTCGTCGCGGGCCACCAAAACATCGCCTCCCTCAATGGAGAGGGACGGATCCAGCGGCTTCCTGTTCAAGGGATTGACCGTGCGGGTCTTGAACACCTCATGGTAATCAAAGATGGCTTCCATGATGAACGATTCGCGTTCACGCACATCATTGGCCATTCGGCCGATTAAAACATCATCCAGCACGCACATGGCAGCATCGCGGGTGAAGAAAAAATTATGCAGGGGTCGCAAGGTATAACGCTCCCGGTTCAGGTACTTGGTGAGGGTATCCTTGACCTCCACCACACCCTGAACAAGCTGGCGGGAGGCATGTTCAGGATCAAGGGCAAGCAGATAATCGCGGATCTCACCCCGCTGCTCAAACCGGCAGATCTTATCCAGCAACGACTCCTTGATCTTGTCGTTGGTCAGAATATCGGTCAGCAACTCCTGCACCTGAAAAGTGCGGGTCAGTTTGCCCAACACCCCGGCAAACTGATCATATTCCCTGCTGGCCACAGAGAGGTTGAGAATATCGCTATAAAGCGATCTTTCGGCATTCTTCGGCGTCATATTCTCCACCTCCCGGCCGGGCGTATGCAGAATGACACCTTCCAGCTCGCCGATCTCAGACCTTACATTGACGGGCATTCTCTTGTCCATGATAAATAGCTTTTAGAAAGGCAAAAATATAAGATTTTGGTCACATTCAGCCGGGTTGAAGGAAGAATAAACCCCAAAAAAATGCGGCCGGCTCCATCAAAGGATCAGCGGCACCAGGAAGGGTACCAGCAGGGTAAGCACCAATCCGCTGAATACCGATACGGCAGCATATTCGGTTCCTATCGAACGGGTGATGATAGGCAGGGTGGTATCCATGGCGGTGGCACCGCCGGCGGAAATGGGGGCCAGATAGCCAAAAATTCTCGAGAGAAGGGGTGCCAAAAGCAGGGTGAGGATTTCCCGGATGATATTGGAAAGCAGGGCAATGACCCCGAGGCTCTCACCGGCGATCTCTTTGATCAATACGCTGGACAGGCTGTAATAGCCAAAACCCGAACCCACGGCCCAGCATTCCCGCAAGGTTATGGAGGGATCAAGCAGGGAATAAACAAAAGTGCCCAGAAAGGTGCCCAGGATCACAGAAAGCGGGATCAAAAATATCCTGAAATTGACCGAACGCAACAGTTTCAGGGTATCCCTATTGGCCCCGACACCTATACCCACCAAAAACAAAAGCAGGTATAACACATAGAGGGTCATCTCCTCACCGTCCAGGCCATCCGGCAGGAAGGCAAACAGCCCAAAGAAAAGACCGGCCACGAAAAAGATCAGTATGATCAGGGTATTTCTCATCGATCGCGAAAAAACAAGCGGTAAAACAAATAGGTAACCAATACGCTACCCAGGGTGGCCAACAGGGTGATCAGAACAGCCTGGAGGCCTATGTTCCTGAAGTTGGATACCACCTGCTGATTCATGCCCACCGATACCCCGAGAAAAAAAAGCAGAAGAAAGATGGCAGCATCCGTGAGTTTTGCACTTAAAACGATGATCCTGCGGTAGTTCCGCAACAGAAAGCCAACCAGTATCCCGGCTATCAAAAGCACAATTACGGTGATCATGTGATGTATCTTACTTTTCTTGCCTCAAAAATAAAAGAAAAAGCCAAAATACTCCCCCCTTCACCCATTCTATTTAAAATGACTCTAAATAAAAAAATGAGGACTTTCTACAGGCACCATATGAGAAAAAAAAGAATATACCTCCCTCATTCAACAAAGGCTCTCATTATAAAAACCTCGTATTTAACATAATTTTTCTTGACATTCTACCGTAATTTTTAGTAAATTGGGTAGAAATACACAATTTTTTGTAAAAATCAAAAAAAGCAAAGGAGGATATATACCATGAGGGATTTTATCTTTTCAAATGTTCTTAGGGAACTTGTGAACAACAAGGTCTCGCGCAATTTTCTCCTTAAAAAGCTCGATTCATATCTGTACAGTTCCATTGTAGAAAATGAAAACAAAACGCTGCGCGAGGTACAGGAGAAGAAGTACAAATTCATGAACTCCATGTTGCGCTCGGCAGTCAGGAATGTAGAAAAGGGTTATTTCGCCAAGTCCGTATTTAAAAGAATCATTCATGTATTGGTGGAGAATTCCTTCCTGAACCAACAAAAATACAGCGATAAGCTGGAAGGATTCCGCGAGCAGTATGGAGAGTACCCCCCCAATTTCATCGTACTCTCGCCCACCCAGCGGTGCAATCTTAACTGCACGGGGTGCTATGCCTCTTCCAACGCCCATACTACCCCAACCCTACCCTATCACATTGTTGACCGGATCGTTGGTGAGGTGCGCGACAAGTTCCACAGCCGCTTTGTCACCATCAGCGGAGGAGAGCCGTTCATGTACAAGAGCGAAGGCAAAACCCTGATGGATCTGTTTGAAAAATATGACGACATCTTTTTCCTGGTATATACCAACGGTACACTTATCACACCCGAGATTGCAGAACGGCTGGGCAGGATGGGCAATGTAACGCCTGCCATTTCGGTAGAAGGTTTCGAAAAGGAAACCGATGAAAGGCGCGGTAAAGGTACCCACAGGAAGATACTCCAGGCCTTTGAAAACCTGAGGAACGCAGGAGTGCCCATTGGCATATCGGTAACCGCCACCAGCAAGAACGAGGACATTCTCCTTGGAGATGAATTCTATGATTACTATTTCGATCAGCAGGGAGCTACCTACATGTGGCAGTTCCAGCTTATGCCCATGGGCAGGAGCTCACAGGCTTTCGACCTGATGGTACCTCCCAAGAAGAGGGTAGAACTTTACAGAAAATGGGAGTATCTGATATCGGAAAAACAGTATTGTGTAGCCGATTTCTGGAACAGCGGCGTGCTGGTTAACGGGTGCATTGCTTATGGCCGCAGAGGCGGATACTTCTACATCGACTGGAACGGCAACATCATGCCCTGCGTGTTTGTCCCCTACTACCTCGACAACATCTATGACCTCTACAAAAACGATAAGACCCTTGTAGATGCCCTCTTCTCGGATTTCATGAAGCGGGGAAGAGAATGGATCAGGAACTATGGCCAGGCCTATCCCCACAACCCGGACAACTGGCTGATGCCTTGTTCCATTCGCGACCACTACGCCAACTTCCGTGAGAACATACTGCCCGATCATGCCAGGGGCGAATCCGAAGAAGCCGAAGAATCGCTCAGGGACGACAATTATTACAGAAAGATGGTCGAATATGACAAAGAGCTGCAAGAACTCACGGAAGATATATGGGAAGGGGAATACAAGAAAAGTAAAAAGGAAAAGGCCAATCAGTAACATCGATACAATCGTTTAACTTCAAGAAAGATGCAGCATTCGTGATGCTGCATCTTTTTTTTTATCTTTGAGGAAACAAGCTGCAACTGAAACCTACGCATCATGAATTCTTTTGGTAACCTCTTGAGAATCTCCATTTTTGGTGAATCGCATGGTGAACTGACAGGTATTGCCATTGACGGTTGTCCGGCCGGCATCCGGGTGGAGCCCGAGGAGTTCAACACGGATCTGGCCCGCCGCAAAAGCGGGAAGATAGGTACCACGCCGCGAAAAGAACTGGATCAGCCGGAGATCGTAAGTGGGTTTTACAAAGAGCACACCACCGGCGCACCCATCACCATATTGTTCCGCAACGAAAACAAAAATCCCGGTGATTACAAAAAATTTCAGTCCATTCCACGGCCCGGACATGCTGATTTCACTGCTTTCAGTAAGTTTGGCGGATACAATGACCACCGGGGCAGCGGTCATTTTTCAGGCAGGCTGACCCTGGGGCTGGTAGCTGCCGGTGTAATAGCCAAGAAAATCATCTTCCCGGTCTTTGTCAATGCCAGGTTGCTGGAAGCGGGTGGCAACGAAGACATCGAGCAGGCCATACAGGATGCCATTCGCATGCAGGATACCATCGGCGGACTGATCGAATGCACCGCTGAAAACGTACCGGTGGGGCTGGGAGAGCCCTTTTTCAACCCGGTAGAATCGATGATCAGCCACATCATCTTCGCGATTCCGGCAATCAAAGGGATCGAGTTCGGCTCGGGTTTCGGAGCTGCCCGGATGACAGGAAGTCAGCATAACGACGCCATCATCAGCAAGGACGGCAAAACCGAAACCAACCATGCCGGCGGGATCAACGGAGGCATTACCAACGGGAACAACATCCATTTCCGCACCAGTGTCAAACCCCCTTCAAGCATACCCCAAAAACAAAAAACACTCAACATGCAGACTGAGCATATAGAGGAGCTGGCAGTGGAAGGCCGGCATGATGTGTGCATCGCCTTAAGGGTGCCGGTGATTGTGGAAGCCGTAACTGCCTTTGTGCTGGCCGACTTTATGCTGCAGGAGCAAAAGGTGCGACGGGTCTATCAATGAAACTCAACCGGAGATACACTACCGAAAAAACCTGACCTCAAGAATCCTGCAGGTGCCTTCATCGATCCTGAAACGCTCATCCAGCCGGTCGCCAATGATCCAGATGATCTTCTCACCGGAAGCCAGCAGCCAGATCCGCTCTTTGTCCAACCGGGAGTATTTGCGGTCGACAAAGAAATCGCTCAGCTTCTTAAAATGATTCATCCCCAAGGGTTTGAAATAATCTCCCTCATGCCACTTCCTCAGGATCAAGGGAAAAGCAACCTTGTCATAATCGATGGCGGCAATATCCGGATGTGCCGGTATCTCATAATCACGGCTCCTCTCAATGACCTTCAGTTGCAAGGAAAGGGGATAACCGATGGTTTGCTGACCGGCTTCTATATAATGCCGCTCTTCCTGCTCTGCAAACCGGCCGGTAAGGATAAGCCGATCCCGGTCTCTCACCAGCTTATGGGTAGGGGAAAAAAACTCTTTTCCCGACTCTCCTCCTATTCCCCCGGCGATCTCCTGAATGGTATCCCTATTAAAATGGTACTCCCGAAGGATCTCATAAAGCAGGGTCCTATAGGGACCTATCTGTTTTATGGACTTGCTGATATAGGTATCATCGCCCTGTTGATGAACGAACCGGCTCTTTATTTCCTCTACGGCCATGGTGTAGATATCATAAGCCTCACCAAGCCGCTCTATATTCTCCATCATGGTATCCAAAAAACGCGGATTCAGCTGGAGAAAAACAGGAAGGACCTGGTGACGGATCTTATTGCGGTGATATTGGGTGGTTGGATTGGTGGAATCTTCCCGGTAGGGTATCGACTGTTGATGGCAATAGGCTTCGATCTGGCCGCGGCTGGCAAACAAGAGGGGCCGGACAAAAACACCTGTTTTCACCTTCATGCCGGTGAGCCCTTTTAATCCGGTTCCCCGTGCCAGGTTGATCAGAAAGGTCTCGCACTGGTCATCCTTATTATGCCCAATGGCTACCACATCGAAGCCCTCTGAGGATTGCAGTTCATTGAACCAGCGATAGCGCAGTCTTCTTGCTGCCATCTGGACCGACAGCTTGTGTTTCCGGGCGTAGTCATGGGTATCAAATTGCTTCCCATAAAAAGGCAGCTCATACCGCCCAGCCAGTTCCCTGACAAAAGCCTCGTCCCGGTCAGACTCCGCTCCCCTGAGGCGGTAATTGCAATGGGCAATGCCAACAGGGTAGCCTGCCCTGATGAACAGATGCAGCATCACCACCGAATCAATACCGCCGCTGACCCCGAGCAAAATGCGGTTGTCACGGCCAAACAAATCATGGGCTCTGATAAAGTCAAGAAAATGCTGATACACCATCATATCCTTACGATGATCCGTTCACTCAATCCCATTTGAAATACAGGCCTTCCGCTTGGCTATTCCGGGTTACCCGTGGAAATGACATGGGCTTGGGTATAAAAATAACAAAAACCCAGTGTATAAACCTGATCCACAGGAAAAAATTTTAAAAATCCACCACATGAGGAGGATCAGGCGTATACCTTCTGGGGCGGAGATTCTTTTCGCCAGAGAGATTGAACAGAAACAGATTCTCCATGCCCAGGTTGGGATAAAATCCAAAGCGTATCTGAAAGGTGTTGAATACAAAATTCTCATTTCTCAACCTGGCCCCCAACCCAAACCCGCTTTTCATGGGATTACTGAAAATAAATTCATCTTCCGAACCCAAAAAACCGATATCGCAGAAACCATAGAGGGCAAGCCGGAAGCCATAGTAATAAAAATCGGTGAAACCCACTGTTTCAGCCTTTATCACAAGCTTCTCGTTCCCGTACAGGTTGTCATTCAAAAAACCCCGAATATCACCGCCCCCGTCCAGTCTCAGGTGCTCTTCAGGGAAACGATTAAAACCGTAGGTATAGTTCAACTGAAAAAACTGTCTTAATTTCAGCTCATTCAATATAAAAAGCTTGCTGATATAGTGGCTCTGGAAACGAAGGACGCCCTGTTCCACCCGGTCATCATAGTAAAAGCCTCCGGCTTCGAAGCCTCCCGAGAGATAGCCAAAATTCCTTATAAACTCGCCGTGTCGCAGATCGATGCCCGAATAAAACCTGTTAAAGAACTGGGCTTTTTCCCAGCCAAAAGTATAGCCAAAGAGATCACCTACGGGGATGTCTTCCGTTCTTCCGAATCCATAAACCAGGGAACTCTTATAGAAATTCTCCCGGGAGAAACTGACTTTTCCCAGGAGTAGCTGGTTGTCATGGAAGCGGTAGTTGTAACGATCGGTGACTCCGGGATGCTTAAAATACCGGTCGTTCCTGTACCTGGTGGAGAGCACCAGCCGATTGCGGTTTTCAAAGAATCCACCTCCCAGGTCCAGGGGAAAGGCATGGCCAAGCCAAAAATCATGATTGGTGTAATCCAGCCTGGTCTGGCGGAAGGTGGTATCTTCCTGAACGATGTTTCGCCGGGTATCGGTGCGGAAAACACTAGTACCTCCCACCCATCGGGTTTGGGAGGAATAGAAATCACGATTCAGTTCCACGCCATAACGGTTGGTTTCAAAGGCATGCTTGTAATAGAGGCGTCCGTCAATGAATGATCCCCGGATATTGTTGAGCCTGTAATAGGTTTCTATGCCGGGATTGGAGGGCTCCAAATAATCAAAGATCAAGTTGGCCTGAAACTTATGGCCCATTCCCAGAAAGTTGTCGTCAAACAGTTGTATTTCACCCGCATTGATGCTTTCGAGATTGACATCAAAGCCTTTGGTCCAAAGATCCTGGGTGAGCACGACCACGTCCACCGAATCACCGCCGCCCTTCACGGGCTGAACCACAAACCGCGCATCTTTGATATAGTCAAGTCTTCTTAAGATCCTGGCATTATCCTTCAACAGATCGGGATTCAGGGTATCCCCGGAGGCAAAAAGTAGGTTTTCCCGGATGATGAACTCGTGGGTGGGCATATGCAACCAATTGGCAACATCCGCATACCATTGCCGGGGGTTCTGGGACGAATCCTGCTGCAGGCCTGTGAGTATATCCATCTGATTGATGCGCACCTCTCTAATTGGCTGTCCGCCAAATTGTTGATAAGGAACGGTATAGGCATCGATCGCCTCCTCCCCGGACATCACATGCTCCTCTTCTCCTCTCATCAAGAACTCATAGAGCATACGGGTTATATAATTCCTTTCTGCCGAACGGCGAAGGCTGTCATAAAACTCTCGGGTATTCTCATAGGTACCCCGGTCAACACGGAAGCGGATGGTATCACCGATAAAGAGTGAATCCGAATAATACAGGGTATAGGGATCCTTTACCACGGATTCCTCTTCCTGAACGGGCTCTTCTTGCGCGCTGACCCCGGATGGACTCAGTGCAGCAAGCATTAAAATGGTCAATCCCCTTAATATACAGTTATGTAGGATCATGATGCTCCCGTTGATGAAACAAGGCCTGTATGCAAAACCTACAATCCGGTTCCCTTTTTTCAAATATAACTCAATTTCAACAAAATGATTTTTCTGTGGCACGATAAAAAAATCCTGTCAGAGACAAACCCTGACAGGATTTATTAAAGCAAGCTTTTACCATTTACAGGCCCAGTACATCTTTGCCCTGTTCAAAACGAATATCCCTTGGTATGCCTTCTTCGGACAGGCGATTGAGGTCTTCCTCCAGCTGATCTTTGATCACGCCTTTTTCATTGACCATCTTGGCTGCAGCGTCGTAGTTGCCGTTGCCTTGCATCACGAGTATTTCATTACCCAGCGAACGCATGGCTTCGGTCATCTTATCAAAATTGACCTTATAGGTACCGGTTTCCTGATCACGTGTGAAGGCGCCCTGTTCCTTGAAATAATTGAAGCGCATCATATTGGCTTTGCCGTGACTGCTGGCAGCACCAAATCGTATTGACCGGAAAATGCTGGCCATAAAGGTGACATAATTGTCTTTCAACTCCTGGTCGTCCAGTTCGCCCATTTCGGCAAGTTGCTTGACCAGGAAGAGACCGATGATATCCGCTTTACCCTCCTCGATGGGGCTATAATATTCCTTCAGGGCATTGCGGACTGTGCCTTTATCGTTGATGGTTTCCTTGATGCCCAATCCGTGGGCAACTTCGTGGAACATGGTATTTTCAAAGAAAGCATCAAATTTGATATACTGTCTTTGATCCTTATCGATCAACACATTGCTGATGGGAACCAGGATATTTTCAAACTTGTATCTCATGGCATTTTTCAGCTGCAACTTGCGGCTGCCCTTTTGGGTCTGGACCCGCTCGTCATTAGGCAGGTTGATGGCAATGGTCTTACTGCCGGCATTGCATTCACCCGCATAATAAACGGCCTGGTAAACGCCAAGGTCGGAGTCGCTTCCCGGCATCTCCTGTTTGTATTTTTCTGCCACCGGCAGGCTTTTTTGCAGTTCAGGCAGCAGCTTGCTGAACTTGCTGAGTTTTTCCGACCAGTCCTGGTCCTTGATCAGGATAAACGCTTCATGGGAGGCCTTATAGCCGAAAAGATTGTCTTCATAGGTTTCGATGGGTCCGATGACCACCTCCACATCGTTGTCTTTCACATCCATCCAGGCCATATCAGAAGCCAGGTAGTCATCGGTCAGCAATGCCTCAGCCCTGAGGTTCAGGTACTTTTTGAAACTTTCATTCTCGGCAAGTTTTGCAGCCTCCCGCAACAGTCCGGCGGCCCTTTGGGTTTTATTATCATACGCCTCATTATAGGGTATGGTCATCAGATCGCCACTTTCATCCCTGCGGATCAGGGTATAGAGACTGGTTTTATCCTGCGATTCAAAATTCTTGAATTCCTCTTTGGTCATGTCCTTGGGATAAAAATTGGCTCCTTCGGGTTTTGGACCGTATCCTTCGATAAAGGGCTGATTTTCGCTCAGGCGTTCCCACGGCCCGTAATTGATCTTGACAAATATCTCAAGCTCCTTGGTTTTGATCCGTTTAAGTAGGGTATCCTTTTTTCCAAAGGCCTGATGCCAGAATATCTCATCCATGATCCTGCCCGCATCGATCAGGTGAGATACCATCTCTTTTTGATCTTCGGAAAGGTGGCTAAGATCGGCATTCAGTTTAACCTTTTTATACTCATCTACCTTTTGATCGATCTTGCTCATGGGAAGTGTGGTGAGACTGTCGTCTCCGCCCGGGCCGCATCCCCAAATGATGAGCGTTGTTAATACAACACTGATTGCACTGAAAATCTTTGTTTTCATAATTATACCATTTTAATGATGAACATTGAATTTACAATAAGATTGAGATTATACAAAATAAGTCCCCATCCATTCTTTTTGATAAATATAATAAATTCTTCAATTAACCTCCAAAGATAAAGGATGAAGCATGGGTGAAAATGGCATCCTTTATTTTCCATCCCTCTGTTTATGGGCTTTACCGCATTACAAAAACGGCAGGTACCGGTCTATTTGTATAAAAACTCATTTAAGGCTCTGTATTTTAGTATAATAAAAATGTACGATCTGCATGTTCCGACAACCTCTGCCATGAAACCCGCATGTTATGATCATTCTCTTATTGTGCAGGTTCGTGCATGCGGGTTTCATATCTCTTAATGCCCATCGGAAAAAATTCACGGTTTTCCACAACCAAACACAGATTATTTCGTTAGGAAAAGGTAAAAGAAGTGCAGCAGGCTCATGGATAAACACAAGGAAGAACAGCTTCTATACAGGATCAGCGAGTTGATCGAGGAAAACAAAGAACTGACCAGGCAGCTCAAGGAGGTTTCCCAACAGAAACATGAATTGAGCAGGGAACGGGAGAAGCTGGAAAGCATTATTGCACAGGTTGCTCCGGAATTGCTTCCCCGTGAGATCAAATATGCAGGCAATGGCAAGGCGTTAAAATTTGAGATGGCCACCATCCTCTATGCTGATCTTCAGGGAATAAAAAGGATATCCCGTCAGGAGGCTTCTTTCAATATCATGGATGAGCTGGACAACATCTTCCTTCAGTTCAACAAGATCGTAAAAAAATACAAGATCGAGAAGATCAAGACCATTGGCGATGCTTACATGTGTGCGGGAGGCGTTCCCAAAAAGAACATCACCAACCCGGTGGATGTGGTGTTGGCAGCCATGGAGATGCAGAACTACATGCGGCGTTTAAAGGAAGAGTATGAATCCCGGCAGCTTGAATTCTGGGATTTTAGGATCGGTATCCACACCGGCCCTGTGACAGCCAATTATTCCGGCAGGAAAAAGCTCACTTACGATCTTAAAGGCGATACGGTGCATATTGCCACCCGGATTGCATCCGCAAGCGATTACGGGGAGATCAACATCTCGATCATGACCTATGAGTTGATCAAGCAATATTTCAATTGCGACTACAACGGAACGATCCCTGTCAAGTACAAAGGCAATATGGAGGTGCTGCAGCTGAAAAAGATCAAGCCTGCTTTTGCCGTCAACCGCAAGGTAGGCCGAAATCCCAACTCAATTTTCATGATCAAGTATCTGCTGCGGCAATTCACCGACCTGCAGGAGATTATCCTCGACAGGCTGGAGAAAGAACTTCCCGTTCACTTATACTACCACAATGTCAAACACACCATTGATGTGATCAACCAGGTCGAGCTCATCGGTTACGGGGAAGGAGTAGATGACGAGGCCATCCTGTTGCTGAAAACGGCTGCCCTCTTCCATGATGCCGGTCATATCATCGGGTACGACAACCACGAGTTTTACGGGACACAGCTTGCCAAAGAGTATCTTCCTGAATTCCAGTACAATCAAAAACAGATCGATCAAATTTGTGATCTGATCATGGCCACCCAAATACCCCCCGAACCCCAAAACCGGCTGGAAAAAATCATGTGTGATGCCGATCTTGATTACCTGGGCCGGAGTGACTTCATACCGGTATCCAACACCCTGTATGAGGAGTTGAAGAAGCAGAACAAGATCAACGACCTGAACGAATGGAACAAGATGCAACTCAAGTTCATCTCGCACCATCAGTATTTCACCCAGACTGCCCTGAACCTGCGGGAGGTGAACAAGCAGAAGCAGATTGAAAGGATCAAATCGCTGATTGAGCAAGAGGAGAACGTCTCCGGCAAAAAGAATCCCTAATGAAGACTCCAATAAAAATGGTCCGGATGCTGAGTGATCCGGACCATTTTGGGTGCTTTACGCCCTACTTTTCCCCCAGTATTTTAATTTGCGTTCTCCTGTTGCGGGCTCTTCCTTCGGCCGTGTTGTTGGTGGCCACGGGGCGGGTTTCTCCATAGCCCTTATAGGTCAGACGGTCAGGATCTATTCCCTTTTCAACAAGGTAGTTATACACCGACCGGGCACGTTTATGCGACAATTCCTGGTTATACCGGTTGGACCCAATGCTGTCGGTATGCCCTGATATTTCTACGATAAGGGTTTCATTGTCGGTTAGGAATTGATAGAGCTTATCCAGTTCGTGTCTTGATTCCCGTTTCAACCGGAAAGAATCGGTCTCGAAAAACACATTGCGCAGCACCATTTTGGTACCGGCCTCGATGGGTTGAAGCGGCACGTCCTTCTCAAAGGGGTCTTCAATGTTGTAGACTCCTTTCATGCTAAAATGGTCGGAATAAAACAGGTAGTGGTCTTTGGAGACATTCAGGAGGTAGTTGTTGTTGGCGGGTATAGAAACAAGGAACTGGCCGGTAAGAGAATCCGAATAGGATTCCATGACCACCCGGCCGCTATCGAGTGAAATTAACTCAAACCGGGCCCTCAGCGGATCGTGGGTCTTTTGGTCATATACCTTCCCCCTCATATAGGAACTGGGCACGGGCCGGGCTTCCTGATAAAGCTCAAAGGCATAGATGTCTTTATGGCCGGCCTGTTTCCGGTTGCTGGAATAAAAAGCCTTGGTGCCCAGGGCATTGACAATAAGTCCAAATTCATCGTTGTGGGTATTGATGGGATAGCCCAGGTTCCTGGCCTCTGACCAAACACCATCGTCTTTCATGTGGGCTTTATAGAGATCGAGCCCGCCCATCCCGATCCATCCTTCCGAGGCAAAATAGAGGGTGCGGTTGTCCATATGAATAAAGGGGGCCATCTCATCGTAGGGGGTATTGATGCTGTCGCCCAGGTTGACGGGCTTGGTCCAGCTGCCATCCTCTTTTTTGCGGCTTTTCCAGAGGTCCTTTTTGCCTTTGCCGCCACCGCGGTTGCTTGCAAAATAAAGGGTTCTTCCGTCAGGAGAAATGGATGGCTGGGATTCCCATTTACCGGTGTTAACCGGAGAACCCATGTTTTTGGGCTTGGTCCACCGACCCTCTTCCAGACGGGAGACATAGATGTCGCATCCCCCTTTGCCGCCTTCTTTGTTGCATGCACTGTAGTACATGGTCTTCCCATCGGCGGAAAGACTCTGGGCGCCTTCATTCATGCGGGTGTTGATGGGTTCTCCCAGGTTAACAGCCTTGCTCCAGGAGGTATCCTCCCGGCGGCTGACATAGAAATCCTCTTGCTCTGTGGCCACCATGGATTCGAGGAATTTCCGCCGTTGCTCATCCATCTGCTGCAGCCGCCGGTTGACCTCATCCAGATCCTCCCTGGGTATAAGCCGGGTAAAAACCAGGGTGCGCCCATCCGCTGAAATGGAGGGCCAGTATTCGTCATAAGAACTGTTGATATTTTCTCCCAAATTCCGGGGAGAAAAAGGTACAGGATGCTTCAACTGTTCAAGGGCAAAATCACAAGACCGGATGTACCGGCCTGCTTCCCCCTCTTCAATGGGTCCGGTATCCTCCCTGTCGCGGAACCGGACAAAATGTTGGCGGGCTTTCTCATACCGCCCGGTTTGAAATTCCAACTGGCCTGTGTTGTAAAGGATCCGGGGGTAAAAATCAACATCCAGCTCGATCACCCTCCGGTAGGTATGGATCGCTGCAGACAGGTTGTCCTGCTCCTCAAACACTTGTCCCTTCAGGATGTAGGCTTCTACGAATTCATCATCATGTCTCAGGGCGCTCTCAATATAATCAAGCGCCTTTCCATGCTCCCTGAGTCGAAAATGCTGAAGGGCCTCCTTGAATAACTTCTCCGCTCTTTCCGAACGGGTGGTGAATTGTTTTTGTGCCTGGACTTCAACAATAAGCAAGAGGGAAAACAAAACCAGGATCATCTTTTTCATCATAGTGCTTTAGCGTATTTAGGGGATGCGCATAAATTTATGGGCCTGGAGGGATACCTGCCACCGGCTGTGCTGCTTGACATAATCCACTACAGGCTGGATCATATCCTTATATCTGCTCCATTCGGGTTGAAGATAAAGCAGGCAATGGTCGGTCACCTTACGGGAGGCTTCTTCCGCCCATTGAAAATCAGAAGGCTGGTGGACGATCACTTTCAGTTCATCGGCCCGGTTGTAGAAAACCTCTTTCGGTGGATTTTGCTGTTTAGGCGAGAGGCACACCCAATCCCATTGACCGGTCAGCTGACCTGTTCCTGCAGTCTCCAGATAGGTGGTCAGTCCTTTTGCTTTTAAAACCCGGCATAAAGGATTTAAATCGTAGAGGGTAGGTTCACCCCCGGTCACCACAATAGAGCGGGCTGGTGTACGGCCGGCTTTGTCTGCTATGTCCAGTACCTTTACCAAAGGATGCACATCGGGATTCCATGTGACCTTTGAATCGCACCAGTGGCATCCGATATCACATCCACCAATTCTAATAAAATATGCAGGTTTTCCTGTGTGAAACCCTTCTCCCTGAATGGAATAGAACTCCTCTACCAGCGGCAGCTTCCTTCCTCCTTCGAACATGTCGTTGTTCAATGCTCCCAATATTTGATCCGATTCAATACGCAAAAATAATTGAATTTTGTGAACAAAAAAAGGCCGCTTTTGCCTTTCTGATTCAGGCAAAAGCGGCCATTCCACGGTGTCAGGAAATACCGGTTCAAATCAGTTTTCTTCCCATGTCTTTGTCTCCCCGTCCTGAAAGATTGATGATGCTGAGCTGTTCCGGCCGGTCGGTCATCATCTTCATGGCCAGGGCAATGGCATGTGATGACTCAATGGCCGGGATGATACCTTCCAGTGTGGAGAGGATTCTGAATGCTTCAATGGCCTCGCTGTCGGTAACACAAAAGTATTCTGCCCTGCCACTCTCCTTCAGGTAGGCGTGTTCAGGTCCGACACCGGGATAATCCAGTCCTGCAGCCATCGAATAGGTATCGACGGGTTGCTTCTGGTCATCGGCCAGGCAGTAGGAATAGGTGCCCTGGAAAACCAGGGGCTGACCCATCACCAGGGTGGAAGCCGTTTTATGCAACAATGCTCCTTCACCGCCTCCCTCTGCGGAATAGATTTTCACTTCCGGATCGTTGAGAAAGGCCGAATAAAGACCGATGGCATTGGAGCCCCCACCTACACAGGCAAACAGGGCATCGGGAAGACGCTCTTCTGCCTCCAGTATCTGGCCCCGGGCCTCTTCCCCAATGACACTTTGAAAGAAACGCACAATGGTGGGATAAGGATGAGGACCTACAGCCGAACCCAGCAGATAAAAAGCATCAGGATGCTCCACATAATATTCCAGGGCAACATTGATGGCGTCCTTTAGGGTAGCCGTACCCCGGTCGGTGGTAATCACCTCTGCGCCCAGTATTTTCATTCTGTAGACGTTCATCTCCTGCCGCCCGGCATCCTTCTGACCCATAAAGATCTTGCACTTTATTCCCATCAGAGCTGCAGCGGTAGCCGTGGCGACACCATGCTGCCCGGCACCTGTCTCGGCTATGATCTCTTTGGCTCCCATATACCGGGCGAGTAAAATCTGTCCTACCGTATTGTTGATCTTATGGGCTCCCGTATGATTCAGATCTTCCCGCTTCAGGTAAATACGCGAGTTAACCTCTTTCGAAAGCCGCTCGGCATAATACAAAGAAGATGGACGGCCAATGTAGTGGCGGTGATAGTATTTCAAATCATTGAGGAAAGCCGGATCATCCTTCAACTGATCAAAGACCGAGGCAAGGTGTTCCAGCTTCTCCCTGAGCACTTCCGGTACGTACATTCCGCCATATTCGCCAAAAAAGCCGGGGGTATACTCCTGTGCATCATATGTACTGTGGGTTGTTGCTTGTGAATTGACTGTTCTTTCCATGGTTTTAGTTTTTTCGTTTAAAGATCGGTTGATTTTGATGGATAATGCAAATGATTGCAACAAAAAGAGGAATTCCGATCATCGCCAGGGAAAGTGTATTTTTCTCCACCATACGAGCAATTGCAGGTTCATGATTTTTTGGGTTTTGATTGAAAAAAAAAGCCGCAGGCGTTTACCTGCGGCTTGATCATGTTTTATTACATAGCTTATCAGGATGAACGACCTCTTGACATCATCTCTTTGTGCCACCACCAGTTCATATGTAATCCTGAATAATGCATTTTTCCGATCTTGTTTTTTGGCCGGTTGTTTGG
>Ga0207797_1001125_pt1 | contig 19807 bp, 18 predicted proteins | sample PRCRCaboRojoPR_6_FD_187275 | JGI IMG/M metagenome (GOLD analysis project Ga0207797, IMG submission 187275) | Marine sediment microbial community from Cabo Rojo, Puerto Rico - PR CR 10% Liquid 1 (SPAdes) | ecosystem: Environmental > Aquatic > Marine > Coastal > Sediment | place: Cabo Rojo, Puerto...
CAGGACCAGTAGGGCGATGGCCCATGGAATGCCCTTCAGGTCTATGTCGGAGTAGAACGACTGCAGTGTGCCCGCCAGGGACAGAAGCAGCCCTCCGATCAGGCCGGCTACTCCCAGGGCCAGCACGATGGCTGCGTTGGTGAACCTGCGCTCCCGGCGAGTGTCGCCCTCCGCCACGTGCTTGACAACCGCCTGCATCACGAACCCGCCGCCCAGCATCATGGCGAAGATCTGTATGCTGCGGGCCACCGCATAGGCGGCGTAGGCCTCCGTGGGAAGGGCGCGGACTATGAGGATGGAGAACAGGCCCCACAGCGCCAGCGAGCCGCGGCTGATCAGAGCCGGTGTGCCTCTGCGCATCATCTTGCCGCGGAAGCTCAGCATCTCCCGGATCATGCCAGGCTCAGGCCTCCCTCCCTGCGCTCAATCGGGCCGCTCACCGCGCAGCCGGCGTTTCGGCTGCGGGCGGGCCAGAGAAGCTGGCACATACAGGAGGTTCCGTCCAGTGCCCCTGCTCAGATGGCCAGACGCAGCTGCAGCCGCAGAGCGGTGTCGGTCTTCTCGTTGCCCTCCACCGGCGGAAGGTTGTGGTAGGTGATGTCGTAGCCCACCAGGAAGGACAGGTTTCCGGTAATGGAAGAGCTGGCCTCCAGCACGCTCTCCATCGTGTAGTTCTCGGAGTCCTGGAAGTCGTTGGTGAGGGTAGCCTCCTCGGTGATGGTCCACGCCTCGGTGGCCCCCCACTCCAGGTCCAGGCTCAGGTAGCCGGTGGATGTCTCCAGGACCGAGTCCTCCGTGCTCTCCCGATGCAGCAGACCTGCGCCGGCCTCCATGGCGGCCTGAAAGGCGCTGCTGGAGAGAATGCTGCGTCCCAGGCCCGCGGAGGCTCCGTACTCGTGGCTTATCCCCGAGAGCTCGTCCCTTGTCCAGTATCCCCGCAGCCTGGAGTAGCTGCTCTCGCTGATGTCCCATCTCAGTCCGGTCTCCGCGGCGTACTTCTCGCGGTAGGTGTCACCCTCCTGGCTGCCGTAGGAGGCGGATGCCTTCATGTCGGCGGTGAGGTAGGGAAGGAGCGAGCGGGCCAGCTCCAGGCCGGAGTCCAGCTGTGTGACCTCCGAGTTGCCGGAGGTCACCAGGCCGCCGAGGCTGGCCTGGCCCTCCCACTGTCCCTCCGCCGCCAGGGCCGCCACGGCGGCCGCGGCCATCAGGGCTGCTGCAGTCCTCATCTCTCTCTCCTCCCGATCGGTGCCTGACGTTAACTAGTTAACTATTTTCGTCCGCTAACCGGTCAGTCGCCCTGCGGGAACATGCTCCGCATGGTGAGCGAGAACGCCTCGGAGGGTTCCACCTGCGGCTTCCATCCGGTGAGACGCTCGGTGTCCGCAGTGTCCAGCTTCCAGTCGCAGCATACCAGCTCGCCGCTCTTGTGACGGTCGAAGATGGGGTAGCTGCCCCGGGCCGACCCCCAGACCTCGGAGAGGAACCCCGCGGTTCTGACCAGCGGGGCCGGAACCCGGAGGTGGAACACTCGGCGTCCCGCCGCCTGCCGCATGAGCCGGGCGAACTCGCTCCAGGTGAAGGTGCGCGGCCAGGAGGGCTGCAGTATCACCTGGCGGGCGTCCGGACGTTCCGGCAGCATGAGCAGCAGACGGACCAGGTCGTCTACGTAGATCAGGCAGAAGCCCCCGCGGTTCACCCAGGGGGTTACCAGAAAGCCTCTGGCGGCCATTCTGAAGAAGGGAGCCGCCGCCTCGTCTCCGGGCCCCATCACCGCCGGCGGCCGTACTACCACCCAGTTGGTTTCGTGCCTTGCAGCCTCCTCGGCCAGCAGCTTGCTGCGTCCGTATGGGGTGGTGGCGCCTCTTCCGCCGGGCCCCGCAGCCGACTGGCTGGAGACCAAAACGAAGAGGGCGCCGGGGCATGCGCGCCCGCGGGCGTCGAGAAGGGCTCTGGTGGTGGCGGCGTTCGCCCGGTCGTACTCCTCCTGGCTGGCCGCTTTCGTCGCGCCGGCTATGTGATATATTACCTCAATGCCCTGAAGGTGTGGCTCGAGGTCATCGGGGTCGAGGAAGTCAACCCTGACGGTTTCGCACCCTCCCGGCACCCTGGAGAGGCTGGATGTCTGTCTCAGGGCCGCCTTTACCGAATGCTCCTCCTTCAGCAGGGCTTCCGCGGTTGCGCTGCCGACGAAGCCCGAGGCGCCTGTGAGCAGGACTTTGGACATTTCATCCTCCGTTGACTGCGAGTGCGGGGGGCGATTACGTTCCTGCGCAATGTAACCCGCTTGCGGAACACATGACAAGGGATGGCTGGATGGACGTTTTCCAAAAGTGTCACGAGTTCGAGAGGGCCGAGCAGGTGAAGGCCAGGGGACTGTACCCGTACTTCGTTCCCCTCGGCGGTCATGTGGGTGCCGAGATGAAGATAGACGGCCACAGCATCATAATGCTGGGCTCGAACAACTACCTCGGCCTCACCGACAATCCCTACGTCATGGAGGCGGCCCAGAATGCCATCGAGAAGTACGGTACGGGGTGCACGGGAAGCCGTTTCCTAAACGGCACCCTCGACCTTCACATCGAGCTGGAAGAGCGCCTTGCGGAGTTCCTCAGGCGGGAGAAGGTGATCACATTCAGCACCGGCTTCCAGGCCAACCTGGGCGTGATTTCGACCCTGGCCGGCCGGGAGGACATCATCCTGGTGGACCGCGCCGATCACGCCTCCATCATCGACGGTACCAGGATGAGCTTCGCCCGGGTGCTGAAGTTCCGCCACAACGACATGGACCACCTTCGCCACCAGCTGGAGAAGCATCGCGACCAGGCGGCTCTGATAGTGGCCGACGGGGTCTTCAGCATGGAGGGCGACCTGGCCGACATTCCCGGGCTGGTCTCGGCGGCGAGGGATTACGGCGCCAGGCTGATGATCGACGATGCCCACGGAGTCGGCACCATGGGGGGCCACGGCCGGGGAACCGCCGAGCACTACGGCTGCGAGGACGATGTGGACATGCTGGTGGGGACCTTCAGCAAGTCCTTCGCCTGCATCGGGGGATTCGCCGCCGGGCCGGCCAAGGTGATCGACTACATCAAGCACACGGCCCGGACGATGATTTTCTCCGCCAGCCTCCCACCTGCGGCGGTGGCCACGGTGCTGGCGACCCTGGACATACTGGAGCGGGAGCCGGAGCTTCTTCAGAGGACCCACCGGGCCGCCGAGCGGGCCAGGAAGGGCCTGGCGGACCTGGGCTTCAACGTGGGCAACTCCGAGGCCCCCATCGTTCCGGTGATCCTGGGCGAGGAGATGCTCACCTTCCGTGTATGGAGGGCCCTCTTCGACAAGGGGGTCTTCACCAACCCCGTGATAACTCCTGCGGTGCCTCCGGACGGGGACATGCTGCGGACCAGCTACATGGCAACGCATACCGATGACATGATCGACCGGGCGCTGGACATCTTCGAGCAGGTCGGCAAGCAGTTCGACCTCATCTAGGAGGCCGTGGCAATGAACCCCGTTCTGGAGGAGGTTACCGACCGCCGCGGCAGGGCTGAGTTCGTCCGTCTTCCCTTTCGGCTCTACAGCAACGACCCCTACTGGGTGCCCCCGCTGAAGCGGGAGCAGATGAAGATGCTGACTCCCGGGAAGCACCCCTTCCACGAGCACGCCGATGTCCAGCTCTTCCTGGCCCGGGACTCCGAGGGGACGCCGGTGGGCCGGGTGGCCGCCGTGGTCAACCACACCCACAACGACTACCACAGCGAGCGCACGGGTTTCTTCGGCTTCCTGGAGTCGGTGCACGATGATGTGGTTTTCACCGCCCTGCTCGACCGGGCCTCGCAGTGGCTGCGGGGACAGGGCATGGACAGGATACGCGGGCCCATGAACTTCTCCACCAACGAGGAGTGCGGCATGCTGGTGAAGGGCTTCGGCGACTCGCCCCTATTGATGATGCCCTACAACCCTCCCTGGTACCCGGAGATCATGGAGAGGGCGGGCTTCCGCAAGGTGCGGGACCTCCTTGCCTACAGCGTAGACCGCTACGAGCAGGAGTTCGACAGGCTGGGACGGATAGCCGACCTGGCCGCCCGAAGGACCGACGCAACCGTCCGCAGCATAGACATGAGCAACCTCTCCGAGGAGATACCCCGGGTCATGGACGTGTACAACGAGTGCTGGAGGGACAACTGGGGCTTCGTTCCCATGACCGAGGCGGAGCTGGCGCAGCTGGGAGAGGAGCTGAAGCTGATCCTCGACCCCAGACTGGCTCCCATAATCGAGGACGAGGGGCGCGCTGTGGCATTCGCCATCGCGCTGCCGGACGCCAACCGCGCTCTGAAGACCGCCGGCGGAAGCCTCCTGCGGGCGGGTCTGGCCCTGAAGGTGCCCCCGTTCAAGGTGGACATAGACCGGGTGCGGATACTCCTGCTGGGCGTGCGTGAGGACTACCGCAACAGCGGCTTCGAGGCGATACTGATCAACGAGATCGTCAGGAATACCCTGGAGATGGACATCGACCGCGGAGAGCTCTCCTGGATCCTGGAGGACAACATTCCCATGCGCAGGGTGCTGGAGAAGTCCATAGGCGCCGTGCAGTACAAGACCTACAGGATATACGACAGGGATCTGGGCTGATCCATCCGCCATCCGAAGGCCCTTTTCACGCGAAAAAGAGGACGGAGAAGGACATACATGACGGCCGAGGAGCTCAAGAGACTCTACGTTGATTTCTTTGAGAGCAAGGACCACAAGGAGATACCGGGGGCCTCGCTCATACCGGAGAACGATCCCACGGTGCTGTTCACCACTGCGGGAATGCACCCGCTGGTGCCCTTCCTGCTGGGGGAGGAGCATCCGGCGGGCAGCCGGCTGGTGGACGTCCAGAAGTGCATACGCACAGGCGACATAGACGAGGTCGGTGACGCCACTCATCTGACATTCTTCGAGATGCTGGGCAACTGGTCGCTGAACGACTACTGGAAGCGCGAGGCCATAGCCTGGAGCTACGAGTTCCTAACCGACGAGCGGTGGCTGGGATTCGACCCGGACAGGCTCTACATCACCCTCTACCAGGGTGATGACCAGGTGCCGGCCGACACCGAGTCCGCCGAGATCTGGAAGGAGATGGGCATTCCCAGGGACCGAATCTTCTTCCTGGGCCGGGAGGACAACTGGTGGGGCCCCGCCGGTAAGACCGGACCCTGCGGCCCGGACACCGAGATGTTCATCGACACCGGCGCCGACCCCTGCGGCCCCGACTGCAGGCCCGGCTGCTCCTGCGGCAAGTACTTCGAGATCTGGAACGACGTCTTCATGCAGTACCGCAAGACGGCCGAAGGGGAGTACGAGCCTCTCTCGCGGCGGAACGTGGACACGGGAATGGGTGTGGAGCGGACCGTGGCCATGCTCATGGGAGCCGATACCGTCTACGACATTCCGGTCTTCCGACCCGTTCTGGACGGCATACGCAAGCTGGCCGGGATCGACGAGGCACCCGACGACGAGGCCCTGCGTTCGATGAGGATAATCGCGGACCACATCCGCACTGCCGTCCATATCCTGGGTGACGACCTTGGTGTTCCCCCCTCCAACCTCGACCAGGGCTACGTACTCCGCAGACTGATCCGCCTGGCCATACGCCACGGAAGGAGGCTGGGCATAGACGAGCCCTTCACCCACCTCCTTGCCGAGAAGGCCATAGATGCGGAGTCCGGGGGCTATCCGGAGCTCTCCCGCAACCGGGACTTCATACTCTCGGAGATGCAGGCCGAAGAGGAGCGGTTCGCCAAGACCCTTCGCGACGGCATGCGGGAGTTCGAGAAGAAGCTGCCCAACCTGCTGAAGAACCCGCAGAAGGTGGTCCCGGGACGAATAGCTTTCAGGCTGTACGACACCTACGGCTTTCCGGTGGAGTTCACCCGCGACCTGGCCGCCGAGCACGGCCTGACGGTGGACATGGAGGGATACAGGGAGGCCTTCGAGAAGCACCGGGAGCTCTCCAAGAAGGGGGCCGAGAAGCGCTTCAGGGGTGGTCTGGCCGACGACAGCGAGATGGTTACCCGGCTCCATACCGCCACCCATCTGCTCCACCAGGCCCTGAGGACGGTTCTGGGCGAGCACGTGGAGCAGCGGGGAAGCAACATCACCGCCAAGAGGCTACGGTTCGACTTCAGCCATCCCAGCAGGATGACCGACGAGGAGATTTCGCAGGTGGAGGACCTGGTCAACCAGATGATCGAGGCCGACCTGCCGGTGAGGTGCAGCCAGAAGGAGCTGGACGAGGCCCTGGAGGAGGGCGCCATAGGCCTCTTCAAGGACAAGTACGGCGAGAAGGTGAAGGTGTACAGCATCGGCGACTTCTCCCTGGAGATCTGCGGGGGCCCCCATGTGGACACCACCGGTGAGCTGGGGCACTTCCGCATCGTCAAGGAGAAGAGCTCCTCCCGGGGGGTGCGCAGGATCCGCGCCGTCCTGGAGTAGGCGCTTACCGCAGCCGGAAGGGACGTGGCATGACGCAGCTGGCCCTGCTTGTGGTCCTGACCGCTTCCGGCCCCTGGCAGGGAACCTGGGAGACCACCTACGGGACCCTGGTTCTCACCCAGGACGGGGCCTCGGTAAGGGGCTTCTACACGGTGGGAGGTACCGCCACCATCGAGGGGATGGTCACCCCCGGCGGCCGCATGGTCTTCACCTACAGCGAGCCGGCGGCCTCCGGCGAGGGCTGGTTCGAGCTCTCCGGGGACTCCCTGGCCTTCTCCGGCATGTGGAGGGCTGAGGGTGCCACTGCATGGGCTACCTGGGAGGGGATCCGCGCGGGACAGGGAAGCCTGCAGGCCCGCTGGCTGGTTGTCCTGGAGGTGGAGTGGCAGGAGTCGCTGGCCGAGGAGGAGTTCTCCTTCGGGGAGATGCTGGGGGCATTCTTCGCCCGAATCGACGGCGTGGAGGTCAGGCACCGGTTCGTACACTCCCCCGAAGACATTCGGCGTTTCTGCACCGAGGCCGCCATGCTGCCGGGAGATGTGTACCTGGTTCTCGCCGCCCACGCCACCGAGTCGGGCCTGGCGACGCCTGCGGGAACGGTAACGCCCGCCCTTCTGGCAGATGCCCTGGACCCATTCGGGGATAACCTCAGGCTTGTTCACCTGAGCGCCTGTCTCGCCATGGCCGGAGCCACTCCCAAGTCTCTTCTGCGGGAGGTGGGAGGCAACGGCCTGGTGGTCTCCGGGTATACCGAAAGCGTGGACTGGACCGAGAGCGCGGTTGTGGAGATGCTCTATCTCAGTCTGATTCTGGAGAAGGGGCTGGCGCCTGCCGAGGCCGCCGCGGCAGTGGAGGCCGTTCTGCTGGGTGCGGCGTCGGCCGACGCGGGAGTACTGACGGGCACGGGATTCAGCTGGGCCGATTAGGGCTCAAGGCCTGCAATGGCAGAGGGGAGACGGGATTTGGAGTTTCTGAAGAGACTGTGCGAGACCGACGGGATATCCGGGCGAGAGGACGCCGTCCTCGATCTGCTAAAGGCCGAGCTCGGCGACCATCTGGACGAGATCCGCACCGACGCCATGAAGAACTTCATCGGTCTGCGGCGGGGGACGGCGGATGGACCCCGGGTCAGAGTGATGCTGGCCGGCCACATCGATGAGATCGGCTTCCTGGTCTACAACGTCGAGGAAAGCGGGTTCGCATACGTGGCGCCGGTGGGGGGATGGAAGCCCAAGAACATCTACGGCCGAACGGTCCGTGTTCACACCAGAAAGGGCGAGGTTCTGAAGGCGGTGGTGGGCCATCACGCTCCCCTGACTCCCGAGGCGGCCAAGAAGCCCATGGCCATGGACAAGATCTACCTGGACTTCGGCATGCCGGGGGAGAAGGTCCGTGAGAAGGTGGAAAGGGGTGACTGGGTCTCCATGGACACCGCCTTCTCCGAGCTGGGCGACTGCCTGGTGGCCAAGGCCTTCGACGACAGGGTCGGCGTCTACATCATCTCCGAGGCAACCAGGCGCTACGAGAACCCCAACATCGACGTCTACTGCGTGGGTACCGCGCAGGAGGAGGTGGGCCTGCGGGGCGCTACGGTAGCGGCCCAGGATATCAAGCCTCACATAGGCGTGGCTGCCGACATAACAGGCTCGGCCGACACCCCGGGCTACTTCAAGAGGCATCTGATCGCCGAGCTGGGCAAGGGAGTGGCCATAAAGTACCAGGACAGCAGCGTCATCAGCTCCACCCGCCTGGTGGACTTCATGCGGGCCATAGCCGACGAGAGGGAGATCGACCACCAGATGGAGATCCTGCTGAGAGGCGGAACCGACACCGCCGGCATGCAGAAGTTCGGGTCCGGTACCCACGCCACCTGCCTGTCGATACCCACCAGGTACGGCCACAGTCCCGCCGCCGTTATACACCGGCACGACGTGGAGACCGCCATAGACCTGCTGGTTGAGTTCCTCAACCGGGCCCACACCTTCGACCTGGAGGCGTAGCCTGGGAGGCGGAAGGGCCCGGAGGAACAGGCACGCGGACCTGAGCCGGGGCGTTCGCACCTACGGCGAGTCGGACCTGCGGGACCTGCTGGCAGACGAGGAGGACCCGCTTGTCCTGCTGCTGGACCAGGTGCAGGACCCCCACAACCTGGGCGCCATACTGCGCACCGCCGACGCCGCTGGAGTCTGTCTCGTGGTGGCCCCCAGGGACCGCTCCTCGCCCATCACCGACACCGTGCGCAAGGTGGCCTGCGGCGGCGCAGAGAACGTGCCCTTCGCCTCGGTGACCAATCTGGTCCGCTCCATGGAGATACTCAAGGAGGAGGGGGTGTGGATGGCGGGCACCGCCGACCGGGCTGAGGCCTCGCTGTACGAGACCGATCTCACCGGCCCCCTGGGCATAGTCATGGGCTCGGAGGGCCGGGGAGCCCGCAGGCTCACCCTGGAGCACTGCGACTTCCTCATGAGCATCCCCATGTCGGGGTCGGTGGAGTGCCTGAACGTCTCGGTGGCCACGGGCGTCTGCCTCTTCGAGGCAGTCCGCCAGCGCCAATCGCGATGAGAAGGGACGGAGGTATTTTAAATCGTAAATAAATACATGAACAACCACCGCTAATGGCTGTTCTATTTATTTATGATTAAAAAATACCTCCGTCCCCTTTTAGGTGTTGCCGCTGATCAGGCTGATGACGAATATCCCGGTGACGATCATTGCGATCACCAGGGCGGTCCTGGCCTTACGGGGCTTGCTGTCCTTGTTGATCGCCCAGATGATCCAGCCCACCGGGAAGAAGAGGAAGGACAGACAGCCCATTCCGAAGGAGAGCCTGTCGGGCTCCTCGTGGTAGTGGTGTATCTCCCGGATGACCTCCTTGGTGGGTACGGCCTTCTCCGGCTCCGCCTCCGGGAGGACCTCCCGCCTGGCGTACACCGTGTCGCAGTACTCGCAGCGGTATCCTCCACCGTCTAGCTCCTGCAACCTGGCGCCGCAGCCGGGACACTTCAATGGATCCTCCTCGCGCTGAGCCTTGCGGTACGACCAATACAATATTCGACCGATGCAGCCGCCGCAAATATAGCGGATTACTCGCGTATTTGAGTTAAAATGCCTCCGTCCCCGGTTGTGGAAAAGTGTAGCGGGGCGGGAAGAGCGTGAGTATTATAGGGTATGGCATCAACCTACCGTATCCTGGCGGAAGCGAAGCAGAGCTCGCTGGCGGGCGCACTGTCCTCGGCATGGGAGACCAACAGGCTGAAGCTGATCGCCGGCGGTCTCACAGTGCTGGTGATCGTCCCCTCCATGTACCTTCTCTTCGACTTCCTTTTCGGCTATCTCACCGGGCTGGAGGACGTGGCCTTCGGCGAGGCCCTGGCCCGTAGGTTGCTGTCCATGGCCATGATGACCTTCGGCATCTTCATCGTGGTCTCCTCCCTGATCAGCGGGGTATCCACCCTCTACCGCTCCGACGAGACCGCCTTTCTGCTCTCCCTCCCCATACCGGGAGGGGCGGTGGCCCGCTTCCGGACGGTGGAGAGCTGGTTCTACGCCGGATGGGCCATGCTCCTGCTGGGCGTTCCGGTGGTGCTGGCCTACACCGGCTCGCTCAGCCAGCCCATCGCCGCTTCCATATACGGTGTGGTCACCTTTCCGTTTCTCATGCTGTCCTGGCTGGGTGGGGGAAGCCTGCTGCTGGCCCTCTTCTCCCGCATGGGCAGGCTCTCCACCCTCTGGAAAGCGGTGGGAGCAACGGTGATACTCGCCGCAGCGGGCATACTGCTGCTGATCAGCAGCAGCGCCCCGGAGGAGATCGTCATACCCGACGCCGCCGCCACCGAGGCCGCGGTCCAGAGGTTCGTGGCCTCTCTGCCCAGCACCGGGTGGAGCGGATGGCCCCATACGCTGTACGGCTCCTCAATCGCCCACCTCGCCGCGGGGAGCACCTCCGGTGCCCTGGTGAGGACCGGCCTCATGGCGTTCGAGGCCTTTGCACTGGGTCTTCTGGCCCTTTTCCTCACCGGCCGCGGCTTCCGGCGACGGTTCGCCCGGGTGGGGCAGACTTCCCAGGCGGGGACCAGCTCCGCCCCCGGGCTGATAGCCGGCGGCGGCAGGCTGCGGGCCTTCTTCGGGAAGGACCTGCTGCTGTTCCTGCGGGATCCCGTGCAGTGGAGCCAGCTTGGCCTTCTGGTGGGCCTGTTCCTGCTGTACGCGGCCAACCTGCGGAGGTTTCCCATGGATTTCGACAGCCACGTGTGGCTCTCCGTTGCCGTTTTCATGAACATCTCCTTCTCCGGTTTCGTGGCTGCCACCCTGCTGGTGCGCTTCGCATTTCCCTCTGTGAGCCTGGAGGGCCCGGGCCTGGCGGCCATACTCCAGGTCCCAGGCGGCCGGCGCCTGCTGCTGCGCTCCAAGTGGCTTCAGTCCTTCCTGGCCGTAACTCCCCTGATGGTGGGAGCTGGCCTCGCCTCTTCGCTCAGCATAGGGGCTGGGTCGCTTCTGCTGGTGGAGTCCGGGGGCGCGCTGCTTCTGCTCTGTACCGTCCTGGTTTCCATAAACATCTCCCTGGGGGCCATCTACCCACGCTTCGACGACAACAACGCGGCCAACATAGCCAGCGGCCAGGGGGGCATCATCGCCGCCTTCGCCTCCACGGCGTTCGTGCTGCTGGTGGTGGCCTCGCTTTCCTGGGTCACCCGCAGCTACATGGTGATGGGGTACCGGGAGTCGGCCATGCTGGAGCCCCTGCTGCGGGCGGGAGTGGTGCTGGTTCCCCTTTCCCTGGCTGCCGGGTCTATCCCCATGCTGGTGGCCGGCCGCACCTTCGGCAGAAGGGACGTGTCCAGGTGAGACCAGGATCCGATGTGGGCATCGACTACGGCAGCAAGAGGGTGGGCCTGGCCATCTGCATCTCCGGCGTGGTGGTTCCCCAGCAGCCCCTTCTGGAGCCCACCTGGGACGATATCGTCTCCCGGCTGAGGGAGCTGGCGGAGGGCTACGGGCCCGGCAGGGTGGTGCTGGGGCTCCCACTTGCCGCCTCCGGCAACCGCATTCCCCTCTGCGACGAGGTGGAGAGACTGGCGCTCCATCTGCGGGATAGGGGCTTCGAGGTGCATCTGCAGCGGGAAACGGGCACCACCCTGGAAGCCAGACAGTTCCGCGACTCGTCCCGCCGGGACGGCAAGACCGACTCCCTGGCCGCCGCCATAGTTCTGAAACGATTCCTGGGGATGGCATGATGCGGAGGACGCTGCTTTTGCTGGCCATCCTGTTGCCGTTGCTTGCTCTGGCCGCATACGGCCTCTTCCAGTGGGTCTCGTCCCCTCCGGGGTCCGGGCGGACGGTGGAGCTCACAGTACCCAGGGGCATCGGGGCCCGGGGTGTAGCCGAGCTCCTTGCGGACTCCGGCCTTGTCCGCAGCCAGCATTACGTGCTCTGGAGGTACTCCGGAATGGAGGGGGAGCCCCCGCTGCAGGCCGGCAGGTACCTGCTCTCCGACACCATGCAGGTGGATTCCATCCTCTTCCGCCTGGCATCCGGAAGGGTGATGCCCGTACCCACCCACTGGGTGACCATACCCGAGGGGCTGAGGATGGACACCACGCTGGCCCTGCTGTCCGATTCCCTGGACATCCCGCTCCCGGTGCTGGACAGCCTGGCCCGGGACAGCGCCTTCCTGGAGGACCTGGGGGTGCCCTGCCTGGAGGGCTACCTCTACCCCGAGACCTACGAGCTGGCCGACACCCTCTCCCCCCGCCAGGTGATGGCCAGGATCGTCCTCACGGGTCTCGCCCGCTGGGAGCCGGCGGAGGGGGAGGACAGGCACCGGACGGTGATACTGGCCTCAATAGTGGAGAGGGAGGCCATGGTGGACGATGAGCGGGCGCTGATAGCCGGGGTCTTCGTCAACCGGCTGCGACGGGGGATGAGGCTGGAGAGCTGCGCCACGGTACAGTACGCTCTGGGCAGGGTACGCGATACCCTTCTCTACAGAGATCTGGAGGTGGACAGCCCCTACAACACCTACGTCCACGAGGGTCTGCCCCCGGGCCCCATCTGCTCACCGGGCCGAAAGGCGCTGGAGGCGGCGGTTTCCCCGGACACTTCCGAAGGCTATCTTTACTTCGTCAGCAGGGGGGACGGCTCCGGCAGGCACCTGTTCGCCAGAACCCACGCCGAGCACGCCCGAAACATCCGCAGCGTGAGGTGAATAGCCGCATACCTGGATTGACGGCTGGGAGGCCCTTCTTATCTTGACTATGCTTCCCGGGGAACACTCAGGAGAAAGGACTGGAGGAGATGGGAAGGAAGCTTGATTTTCTGGAGAAGGCCGTAAGGCTGATTCCCGGTTACAAGGGCTACAAGCGCAAGGAGGAGCGCCGCGACAACGACCAGCTTCTCCGGATGACGCTGGTAAAGAGGCTGGAACGGGCGCGTACGAAGGGCCGGGAGGTCACCGGCGGGCTCAAGGGGCCGGCGGCCCTGAAGGCCGTGGGCGACCTCGACCGCGTGGACAAGCGCCTGGAGAAGGTCATAGACGAGATACGCTTTGCCGCCAGGGGCTACCGCGGCCTGTTCGACATGCACAAGGTCCGGGAGAACGAGCTGGACGACCTCTACAGGTTCGACGTGGAGCTGGTGGAGAGCGTGCAGGACGTGGAGAGGGCCATAGACGAGCTGGCCTCCGCCGCCGACTCCGGGCAGGAAATGGCTCCCCACATCAAGGCGGTGGTTGAGCTGCTGATGGCCTTCAGCGACAAGATGGATTCCCGCAGTGAGCTGATGATAGACCTGGAGAAGAACACGCCTGCCGACTGATACGGCCGGCGCGGCACTCTGAGAGGAAGGCAGCGATGTTCAAGCGCCCCGAGATTATCGAGTACCTGGACGATACGGGCGACCATATCGTCAGAAGGGTTCCCGAGGGAGGCTCCGGCGAGTTCAGGCTGGGCAGCCAGCTCCTGGTGCGGGAGAACCAGGAGGCGGTGTTCTACCGCGACGGGAAGGCACTGGATACCTTCGGCCCCGGCCGCCACACCCTGACCACCCAGAACGTACCCCTCCTCGCCGGCCTGGTGGACATGGCCTTCGCAGACAAGGGGTCGCCCTTCCGAGCGGAGGTCTACTTCGTCAACAAGAAGACCTTCACCGAGATGAAGTGGGGGACCAAGGAGCCCATTCCATTCCGGGACAAGGAGCTGGCCATGGTGCGCCTCCGCGCCTTCGGCCGCTTCTCCATTCGGGTGGACAACAGCCAGCTGTTCATCAACAAGCTGGTGGGGACCGAGGGCAGGTTTACCACCGACTCCATAGAGGGCTACCTCAAGGACGTGATAACCTCCAGGCTTGCCGATCTGCTCGGCGAGACCATCGAGACCCTCTTCGACCTGCCGCAGTACTACGACGAGATAGGCACCCTCTCCAAGACGCGGCTGGGTGACGACTTCGAGAAGTACGGCATCCAGCTGGTGGATTTCTACATAAACGCCATCACTCCCCCCGAGGAGGTCCAGAAGCGCATCGACGAGCGCAGCGCCATGGGCGCTATGGGCGACCTCGACAGCTACATGAAGTTCAAGACCGCCACCGCCATGGGTGATGCGGCGCAGAACGAGGGCGGCGGCGGAGCCGCAGGCGCCGGAGTGGGAATGGGCGCCGGCCTCGGCATGGGCATGACCATGGCCAACATGATGGGCCAGACCATGCGGGGAGGCGGCCAGCAGGGCCAGCAGGGCGGAGGTGGCGGGGGAGCCGCTCCCACTGTGACCTGCCCCTCCTGCGGCAATCAGGTGACGCAGGGCAAGTTCTGCCCCGAGTGCGGCAAGCCCCTGCAGAAGGCCTGCCCCAACTGCGGCAATCCGGTGCCCGGCGGAGCCAAGTTCTGCCCCGGCTGCGGACAGAACCTGGCGGGAGCCACCTGCCCCGAGTGCGGAGCGCAGGTGGAGGCCGGGGCCAAGTTCTGCCCCGAGTGCGGCAACAACCTGAGCGGGGAATAGTTGACCCGGGCCGTCACTGTTCACGGGCTTCTGGAGAGCCAGGCCAGGAGCCATCCCTCGCGGGTGGCCCTGGTGGACGACAGCCGCCGTCTGGACTACGCCGGATGGTGGCGCAAGTCCCGCCACCTGGCGGCCCTCCTTCAGCGTCTGGAAGTGAAGGAGGGAGACCTCGTAGGGGTTCTCTGCGAGAAGACGCTGATGCTGCCGGTCTCCTTTGCGGCGGCCTCCATGCTGGGGGCGCGCTTCGTGGCCCTGAATCCCAGGTGGCCTGAGGGGGAGCGCCACAGGGTGTTTGCCCGATGGCCGGACAGGGCGGTGCTGGCCGAGGAGGGGTTCGACCCGCTCAGCTGGGAGACGCCCCGGGTGCTCACCGTACCCCTGGGCGAGCTGATGGAGGGCAACGAGGACCCAGAGGAGCTTCCGGAGGTGGACTCGGACGAGGTGGTCTACCTGAACGTGACCTCCGCCTCCACCGGTCTGGCCAAGGTGGCGGCCACCACCCACCACAACCTGATTGCCAACACCGCGGCCGTCTGCTCCACCATGGGACTGGAGGAGTCGGACGTCCACATGTCCCTCTTCGGCGTCATAGGCCATCCCCACGAGCTGTTCCTCCGCGGCCTCTACCTCGGGGGGAAGACAGTGCTGACCAACATGCGCTACCCCAGGGAGATTCTGGGCATCATCAAGGAGGAGCAGGTATCCTGCCTCATGGGGCTGCCCCCCCAGCTGGAGAACTTGGCCAGGCTGTGCGCCAGGAGCGACGTGGACCTTTCCTCGGTACGCATGGCCGAGGCCGGCGGCATGCACATCTCCCGGGAGTTCGTGGAGAGGTTCGGCCAGAGGACTGGCGTCAGCGTCATCCCGGTCTGGGGCAGCACCGAGACCAGCGGCGTGGCCCTGGTGGGCAACCCGGGGGAGACAGGGTTCGACAAGGTGGTGGAGGGCTATACCATACAGCTGCGCGACCCCTCAGGCGGCGAGATCACCGACGACGGCCGCGGGGAGATGTACATCCGCGGCGACGGCGTGGTGAGCTCCTACCTGGGCGACCGGGCATCCACCGCGGAGGTGTACTCCGACGGCTGGTACCGCACCGGCGACATCTTCCGCCGGGAGATGGGGCGGCTGATCTTCCTGGGTCGGCGCGGCGGCCTGATCAAGGCCTCCGGCCTGAAGCTCTACCCCCTGGAGCTGGAGCTGGCCATCCTCCGTCATCCCGACGTGGCCGACGCCTGCGTGGTGGGCGCCCACCATCCGGTGAAGGGCGAGATAGCCGCCGCCTACATAGTTCCCCGGCCGGGCCGGGAGCTCACCGCCGCCGAGATGAGGCGCTTCCTCCGCGGCCGAGTGGACGAGCACAAGGTGCCCAAGGTGTTCAGCTTCGTGCCCGGTCTGCCCCGTACGCCCAACGGAAAGCTTGACCGCAAGGCCATAGGCAAGAGGGAGATAGAGCCGGACTACCGCGGCGAGCTCCTCAGGACCGACGTGGAACTGGTGCGGCTGCTCAACCACCGGGCCGAGATCCTGGCAAGCCTGGGCCTGGGGTTCGATCCCACCTGGGTGGAGGAGCAGGTGGACAACGTGGTGGGACACAATCCCGGCCCCCTCTCAGACAGCGCGGTGAGGGAGATAATCCGCTACATCATAAGCGCCTTCGAGAAGAGGTAGCCAGTGGCTGTCAGGCAGGTCCGGGTAGGGGAGGCGGTGTTCGGCGGAGACAGCGTCGTGCTGATCGCCGGCCCCTGCTCCGTGGAGAACGCCGAGATGCTGGGTGCGGTGGCGGGCGCCGTCGTCGACGCCGGCGCCGGGCTCCTCCGCGGGGGCGCCTTCAAGCCCCGAACCTCCCCCTACTCCTTCCAGGGCCTGGGAGTGGAGGGCTACCGCCTGCTTCACAGCGTGGCGGAAAGGTACTCCATCCCCGTGGTCAGCGAGGTGATGGCGGTGGAGCAGATCGAGGCCGCCCTGGAGCTGGTGGACATGCTGCAGGTGGGGGCGCGGAACATGCACAACTTCACACTGCTGTCCGAGCTGGGCAGGGCAGGGGCACCGGTGCTTCTCAAGAGGGGCTTCATGGCCACGGTGGAGGAGTGGCTGATGGCGGCGGAGTACATAGTCAAGGAGGGCAACGAGCAGGTGGTCCTCTGCGAGCGGGGGATCAGGACCTTCGAGCCCTGGACCCGGGCCACGCTGGACATCTCCTCGGTGCCGCTGGTGCGGGAGATGGGAGGCTATCCGGTGGTAGTGGACCCCTGTCACGCCGCAGGGCGCCGCGACCTCCTGGAGCCGCTGGCCCTGGCGGGAGTCGCCGCCGGCGCCGACGGAATCATGCTGGAGGTCCATCCCGACCCCGACAAGGCGCTCTCGGACGGGGGCCAGTCTCTGGCCCTGCCCGACTTCGCCTCCATAGCGGAGAAGGTCCTGAGAATGGACCGGTGCATGAGGACGGACCTGGAGGGCTGATCCCCGGACCTTGCGCCATGGTTCATTGAGCTACATAACCTAATGTAAGAAAAGAGATTAAGGCCAATCTGAGAAGGAGGTACGGATTGAACCTGGGAATACTCACCGGAGGGGGCGACGCCCCCGGACTCAACGCCGTAATCAGGGCGGTGGTGGTCCGGGCCCAGGCCGGCGGACACACGGTAAAGGGCTTTCTTCGCGGATGGAAGGGAGCCATAGAGAACGACTGGATTACCCTCGACCTGGAGAGGGTGAGGGACATGCATGTCGAGGGCGGCACCATGCTGCTCTCCTCCCGTACGAATCCGTTCAAGGAGGAGAACGGCATAGAGCGGATAAAGCAGACCATGGAGAAGGAGGATGTGGACTGCCTGATCGCCGCCGGAGGCGAGGATACCCTGGGCGTGGCCAAGAAGCTGTCCGAGAACGGCCTGCGGGTAATAGGGGCCCCCAAGACCATCGATAACGACCTCAGCGCAACCGACTACACTTTCGGGTTCGACACGGCCATCAACTACGTGATGGATGCCCTGGACAAACTGCACACCACCGCCCGCAGCCACGAGCGGGTCTTCGTCGTGGAGATCATGGGCCGCCACGCCGGCTGGATCACGCTGCACGGGGGAATGGCCGGGGGTGCGCACGTCATACTGATCCCCGAGGAGGAGTTCGACACCGACGAGGTCTGCGAGCTGCTGAAGAGGCGCTACGAGGAGGGCCGCCGCTACGCCATAGTGGCCGTGGCCGAGGGCGCCATGGACACGAAGCTGCAGCGCCACGTCTACCACTCCGCCGAGAAGGACGAGTTCGGCCACGTGCAGCTGGGGACCGGCATAGGCATCGGCGAGGTGCTGGCCAACGAGATCAACGACCGCACCGGCCTCTCCACCCGTCACGTGGTGCTGGGCCACGTCCAGCGGGGCGGCAGCCCATCCGCCTTCGACCGGGTGCTGGGCACCAGGGTGGGGGTCAAGGTCGTGGAGATGGCCGAGGAGGGCATGGCGGGGATGATGGCGGGCCTCAAGGGCGGCGAGGTGGTCCCCGTGGATCTCTCCGAGGCGGTGGGAAAGCTCAAGACCGTTCCCAAGGCGCGCTACGACATTGCGAAGCTTTTCTTCGGATAGGCAGAGGAAGGAGCGGAAATGGCGGTAAAGGTAGCGATCAACGGCTTCGGCCGCATAGGCAGGCTGGTCTACAGGCATTCACTGAACAACGACGAGATAGACATAGTGGCGGTGAACGACCTCACCGACCCGAAGTCCCTGGCCCACCTGCTGAAGTACGACTCGGTCCACGGCAAGTTCCCCGGCGACGTTCGCGTGGAGGGCGAGTCCATAGCTGCCGGAGGAGACAGCTTCCGGGTGCTCTCGCAGCCCGACCCGGGCAAGCTCCCCTGGAGGGACATGGGCGTGGATCTGGTGATCGAGTCCACCGGGCTGTTCCGCACCTGGGAGAAGGCGGCCAGGCACATCGACGCCGGAGCCAGCAGGGTCCTTCTCAGCGCTCCGGCCAAGGGCGACCGGGGAGCGGACCTCACCGTTGTCTGGGGGGTCAACCACGACCTCTACGACCCCGATGAGCACAGGATCGTCTCCACCGCCAGCTGCACCACCAACTGCCTGGCGCCGGTGGCCAAGGTGCTGCACGACAGCTTCGGCATCGCATCCGGGATAATGACCACCATCCACGCCTACACCAACGACCAGAAGATACTGGACCTGCCCCACAAGGACATGAGGCGGGCCCGGGCGGCGGCCATGAGCCAGATCCCAACCACCACGGGTGCCGCCAAGGCCGTGGGCCTGGTGATCCCCGAGCTGGACGGCATCCTGGACGGCATGGCCGTTAGGATCCCCGTTCCCGACGGGTCCCTGGTGGACCTGGTCTGCAGCCTGAAGACCGAAGCCTCCGTGGATGAGATCAACGCCGCCATGAAGGAGGCGGCGGAGGGCCCGCTGAACGGGGTGCTGGAGTACAGCACCGAGCCCCTGGTGTCGGTGGACGTGGTGGGCAACCCCCACAGCTCCATCTTCGACTCGGAGATGACCCGGGCTATGCCCGGCGGGCTGGTGAAGGTGCTCTCCTGGTACGACAACGAGTACGGCTACGCCGCCCGCATGGTGGACATGCTGGCCTACATGGCGGGTGAGGGGCTGTGACGTATCCCTACCTGCCGGAAGCCGACCTGGCCGGCCGAAGGGTCTTCCTGCGCGCCGACCTCAACGTGCCCCTGGAGAAAGGGCGGGTGGCGGACGATACCCGCCTGACGGCCCTGGTCCCCACATTGCTGCACCTGCTGCAGGGCGGTGCGTCCATTGTGCTGGCCAGCCACCTGGGACGTCCGAAGGGACAGCCCGACCCCGATCTGAGCCTGGAGCCGGTGGCCAGCAGGCTGGAAGACCTGCTGGGAGTCCGGGTCCTCTTCGCCCCGGACTGCGTGGGTGAGCGGGTGAGGACCATGGCCACGGGACTGCGGCCGGGGGACGTACTCCTGCTGGAGAACCTCCGATTCCACCCCGGGGAGAAGGCCGGGGACGCCGAGTTCGCCTCGAAGCTCGCCGGCCTGGCAGACGTCTACGTCAACGACGCCTTTGCCACCTGCCACCGGGCCCACGCCTCCATGAGCGGAGTCCCGGAGGCCATGGGCGGAGGCTACATCGGCTTCCTGGTCCGCCGCGAGCTGGAGGCCTTCGAGGGCGCAACCAATGACCCGGAGCGTCCTCTGACCCTGGTGATGGGCGGGGCCAAGGTCTCCGACAAGGTGGCCGTCCTGGAGCATCTCGTCCCCCGTGTGGACCGGGTGCTCATAGGCGGCGCCATGGCCTTCACCTTCCTGCGGGCCAAGGGCATGGAGACCGGCAGAAGCCTGGTGGAGG
>Ga0207797_1001126_pt1 | contig 19803 bp, 19 predicted proteins | sample PRCRCaboRojoPR_6_FD_187275 | JGI IMG/M metagenome (GOLD analysis project Ga0207797, IMG submission 187275) | Marine sediment microbial community from Cabo Rojo, Puerto Rico - PR CR 10% Liquid 1 (SPAdes) | ecosystem: Environmental > Aquatic > Marine > Coastal > Sediment | place: Cabo Rojo, Puerto...
AGAGGAAGTCAATGAGTTCGGGAGGAGAGCGGAAAAACGATTATTGATGCATGGGGGAGATGGGGGATATGATGGGAAAGGACAAAGGATAAAGGACAAAGGACAAAGGACAAAGGACAAAGGATGGAGTGAATGATGAAGGATGCAGTGAGTGATTATCGGTGTTTGGGCAGGACCCTGCCAGCGTTTGGCACCCTGGCAGGGTCCCGGCTGAAATCACCTGGTTTTCGACTGTTTACCCGGGGCCACATTGTCACATAAGCCATTGAAATTCATTCGGTTAACCAGCAATAAGCTATCTGGGGGACGAAAGATACACCCTGCCAGAGTCGCGGACTCTGGCAGGGTCCTGTTCCGCGTCAGTGGTTGGTAAGTGGAAGTTTGCTGATCAGGACGAGCGGTTGGTTGGCTCCGCTGAGTAAGGGCCAACACGATTGGATCACTCCAAAATACGCCCCGGCAGGGATGTATCGGTTGCAGTGCCCTGTGTTCACCTTTCCGTACGGTTGGTAGGAGCGCACCGTCTTCACTTCATGTCTATAACTGATCCGGAAGTAAATTGCGCGAAACCTCCAAGTATACAATCCACAATGAGTACTGTACTAACGACCCTGGCAGGGTACCGGACTCTGCCAGGGTCCCGGCCGAAATTGTCCGGTTTTTATTTGTCTGATTGGGTTGGATATATAGCTTAAGCCATTGAATTTCATGCGGTTAATCGACCATCGGCTCTTTGGGGGACCATAAAAGCACCCTGCCAGAGTCGCGGACTCTGGCAGGGTCCTGTCCCCCCCCTCTCTCCCCTCTCACCAAAATTCCTGTTGACAGCCATGCGTAATGGTGTTATACTATGGTGTAACACTAAAACAGTGAGAGCGCCATGCACATAGAATTCGACAGCCAGACACCAATCTACCTGCAGATCGCGGATATGATCCGGGAGGCCATCCTGGCAGGCGATATCCCGGAAGAAGAAGCCATCCCCTCAGTCCGCCAGATTTCCGTGGAACAGAACCTCAATCCCCAAACCGTGCTGAATGCTACCCAGGAACTGATCAACGACGGATTAATCGAAAAACGCAGAGGTCTCGGTATGTTCGTAAAAAAAGGAGCCCGGAAACAACTCCGGATGGAACAAACAAAGGAATTTAAACAACACACACTCCCCGAACTGATCCAACAGGCCAAAATGGTCGGAATCGCAAAAGAGGAATTACTGGAACGCATTGAAGAACTCTACGAGGAGAATGCGTAATGGATAATTTGATTCAGATGCAGGACGTCAGCAAATATTATGGCAACACCCCAGCAATGCATAACATATCTCTGGAAATTCCACCAGGGAAGATTGTCGGCCTGGTGGGGCCAAACGGTGCCGGAAAAACCACCATGCTCCGGGCCCTGGCCGGACTGCTCTCCTACCGGGGACAAATCAATGTCCTCGGGATGGAACCCAACGCCAACCGTGCCCCCCTGATGCAGCGCACCGGCGTCATCCACGATGTGCCGGTTCTGCCCACCTGGATGAAAGTCCACCAGCTGATGGATTTCCACCAGGAGATTCATCCGGGCTTTCACCGGAAGGAATGCGAAACCTATCTCAGCAGAACAAGCATTCAAACGGACAGCAAAGTCAAACATCTCTCCAAGGGAATGAAGACACAGCTCCACCTGTCCCTCATGCTGGCAACCGATTCCGAGATCCTGATTCTGGATGAGCCTACCCACGGTCTGGATATCCTGTTCCGCAAGCAGTTTTATAACACGGTGCTCGAGGATTATTTCGACTACCGGAAGTCTATCCTTGTCTCAACGCACCAGATCGAAGAGGTCGAGCATATCCTCAGTGACGTAATCTTCATCAAACAGGGGGAAGTCCTGCTCTATGATACAGTGGAAAATCTCGACCAGCGGTATCTCCAGGTGACGGTTTCGGAGGAAGATCTGCCAAAAGTCCGTGAGTATGGCCCACTCAGCGAGACCAATCTCCTGGGGAAAAAAGTACTGCTGCTGGAAGGGGTGAAACCGGAAGAGGTCAGACAGTATGGCGAGGTGAAGTCCCCTTCGCTTGGAGATATTTTCGTCGCACTGATGGGAGGTGAATCATGAAAACACTCTGGACACTTCTGAAGAGAGAATACCTGGAATGGCGAACGGTCCTGCTCATCGTGGGAGTTCTGTTTGTCCTCCTGCTGGCGCTCACCGGCTATGGGATGTACAAGTTTGCGGAGGAGTATGAGCATGGAAACCTCGGGATTTCCGGAGACCATAATGAACTACAGCTCTCTCCCAGAGATTCGGTGCGGAATGATTCCGGGGAGATGGAGTTCGGCGGGAAGACACTGAAAACATTTATCACCGAGGAGCCCGGGACTGTTTTGGATATCTGGTCGCATATCATCCGGGGCATTCCGGTGGGAATAAATTTCCTGCTTATCCTGCTGGCGGTATTCTATCTCGCTGATGCTACCTACAAGGAAAGAAGCAATAACAGTACCTATTACTACCGAAGTTTACCGGTTCCGGATATACAGGTGCTGTCGTCTAAATTGATTTTCGGTACCGTTGGCATACTCCTGCTTTCAATGTTCTTTGCTGTCATACTGGTGAGTTATCTCCATCTCATCTTTCCGGGAGACGTAAACCAGGTCCTGGAACAAAGCGGCTACGCTCTCAGCCGGCTTGATCTCGGTCACTACTATTTTCAGTGGGCCGGATTTCACCTGCTTCAACTCTGCTGGCTGCTGCCGTTTGCCGTGTACTTCCTGTTTGTCTCCACTACAGTAAAAGGCCGACCGCTGCTGACCGGTGTCGGTATTCTCCTGCTGGCGGCAATTCTCTGGAAATACCTGTTTGGCCAGGCAGGTATAGAGAATCTGTTTACGGTGAATTTTGGAATACTGGGTGATGTTCTGAGAGCACAATGGGTGCAATCACCGTCGGAACTCGGAGGTGATTCCGTCAGACTTTTCGGATCGCTGTATCAGTATCTCCCCACGTTGCGCACGGTGATTTCCCTGGCAATTGCGGCTGGCGGATTCTGGGGAACCCTGGCACTCTACAGGAGAAATATAGAGGTCTCGTGATGAGGTGTCCTCTCTGTGGACGTCGTTCATATCAATTTGATATAGACCGGTATAAAAATGATATAGACGACACCCGGCAGCTGTACACGAAGAAATTATGTAGCTTTCTAAAAATCAATGTGTTATCGGTGCCAATATGTATGTAGGGATGTGATGGTGGCACGCAAATTGAAAATTATTGTTACCGATTGCGATCGGGCAGGAATGGTGAGAAGCAGAACAGGTGATTACACGGGAATTCATTCAGGAGGTGATTGATTGCGGACGGGGCACGTCATACGGAAACCTCCCCGGATATCCGGATCCAAACGAGTGAATGCAGAGGATTGTTCACGCGGTGTATTGTAAAGGTATGAGGAAAAAATGGTTGCATTACGGGTAAAAATCGGTCATTCTACAGGCGAATTTATGGCCGGTTCGGATGGTGGCGGCACAACGAATTCAGTCATTACCTTCCGGAATGTTCCCCCGGGCACAGCCCCGGTGATTCTATCCCGTTCCGGATGGATCTCACATCCTATCAGAGCGCTATCCGGTGTTTCGACTCTTCCCGGCCCCCTATCAACGCAACTATTGAATCGGGAGGGTATGTAATGGAAATGTACCACGAGCCTCAGCAATTTGATACGCAGCCCATGACAACCGGAGAGAAGCTGGTTAATATTATCACTTCTCCCTCGGCGGTATTTGCGAACATCCGGGAACGGATTTCCTGGCAGGACTGGGTTATCCCCTTTCTGGTGGCAGTAGTGGTATCCGGTGCTGTGGGAATTCTCAACGCCCCGTATACACTCGAATTCAGTAAAAAGGCCATGCGGGCCCAGCAGGAGCGGTTTCTCAGTGGAGATGTATCGCAGGAACAACAATCTCAGATGAAACAACGGTTTGAAGAACAGATGCAAAACCAGGAAGAACGGTATACCGCACCGAAGGTCTATTACTGGTCGTTTGGTCGGACACTGGTAGGGATCGGAATATCAGTGTTAATTCTCGCATCATTGTACTATTTCGCAGGGAATACTATCCTGGGAGGAGAAGCCCCGTTTGAGAAGGTGCTCACTGTCGTGGCGCTCCCCCAAATGGTCAAAGTTATCGAATCCGTGTACAACGCGATTATGACGCCGTTGCTTGGGACGGCAGAAGTGCCTGCCAGTCTGGCGGCGCTGCTGCCCTATGGCGCTGCGGAAGTGTTCTCCATGGAACGGTACCACCAGGCGGTGTTTACACTGCTCAGTCAGATCAATGTATTTACCGTCTGGCGGCTGGTACTGTTTACCATTGGATTGATGTTGATCTACAGGATATCAAAGGGAAAGGCGGTTGGAGTAGTGTTCGGATACTGGGCGATTTGGCTGGTGATAACGACAGCAGGATCGTTTTTTCTCTCTGGATTAGCCTAAAACGGGAGTAACAAAAAGGACAGATACCCATGAAATTTCGTCGGTTGTTCGTCAGGATGCTTGTATGTTTGATGGCAGGATTATGGACCGGAACCGTTCCCGGCCAGACCATGGACTCCCCGCCGGGAGACACACTTACCCTGAAACAGTGTATTGATATTGCCATGAAAACCAAGAGCGATATCGGTATCGCCAAAAGCCAGCTGGAGATTGCTGGAGCGCAAGAAAAGTCAGCCCTGGGCAATTTGTTTCCAAGCCTTTCCATGTCGGCTCGTGGTTCTCATACGGAGCAGGGAGAGGGGAAGCGTTTCTTTTCCGGAGTGGAATTCACCGCTCCCGCCAGTTCACGCGATTATTTCAGTGCAGGATTTTCTCTGGAGCAGCCGCTCTTTACAGGTGGCCGGTTATACCATGGGATGAATATGGCGGAGAAGGGCTCTCAGCAGGCAGCAGTGGATTATCAGTCCACCCGGGAGCGGATTACCCAGGAAGTGGCATCTGCATATCTTGATGTATTGCGCGCCCGGGAACTGATCCGGGTGTATGAGAAAACCCTGGAGAGCAGTCAGGCGCAGGTCGACCTGGTGCAGGAGCGGTACAACCTCGGAGCGGTGGCAAAATCCGACCTGTACAAGGCACGGACCAGAGCGGGAAATGACCGGATCAATCTCCTGCAGCAGAAACAGGTCTATGACACTCGCAAACGGAATCTCAATCTGGTGATGGGAAGAAATCCTGCAGTGAATTTCGCCCTGCCGGTGTTTGAATATACCACACCGGTAATCCCCGACAAAGACCGGGCGAAACAAGAAGCGTTACAATCAAACAAAGATCTCCGATCGCTGGGACTGGTGGTTGATCAGTCAGAAATCCGTCTCTCTCTCGCCAAAGGCAGTTTATTGCCGACACTGGGGGCGTTCTTTTCTTATGACCGGACAGGTTTTCGGTTTAAGGAATTATATACTCCCATGGATAAGAACTGGAACTATTCATATGGGATTTCGCTGAGTGTTCCGATTTTCCGAAATCTCAACAATCGAACCAATGTGCAGGTTCGGAAAGCCGAGCTCTCCATAAGTGAGCGGCGATATCGGGATGCAAAACTGCAGCTGGAAATGCAGGTGGAGAATCTTGTGCAGCAACTTGAAACATACCGGGAAGTAATCGAGCTGAATGAACTGAATCTGGAATCGGCGGAAGAGGATTTACGGCTGGCAAAGGAACGATACAACATCGGTGAAGCAACCATCCTGGATGTCCTCGACGCCCAGGCCGCAGTTACCAATGCGCAGCGGTTGCTTGTGTATGTGAAATTCGATGCAAGGAATACGGAAATTCAATTACAGCGCCTTCTGGGGAATCTGGTCCAGGCAGGGGAAGTGCAGCTGTAAACTGAAGTAAGTAACGGAGAGTAATTTCTATGTCAAAACGGAAAAAAATACTGCTATGGGGTGGTGGCATACTGGTGCTGGCGCTGCTGGTGTTTTTTGGTACACGCCAGAAGAGCGGTGGAGCCATTCCGGTGCAAACACAGAAAGTTGCCCGCGGTGAGATCATTCAGAAGGTGAATGCCACGGGCACGGTTCAGCCGGCTCTGGAGGTTAGCATCAGTGCCAATGTGAGCGGGGAGATCGATGACCTCGGGCCACAGGAAGGAGATTTCGTCAATAAAGGGCAGTTTCTGGTGCAGCTGGATAAAGAGCGGTATCAGGCGGCTTTTGAGAGGGCGAAGAGTTCGGAGGCATCTGCGGAGGCCGATGTGAAACTGGCCACCAGCGAATTGGCTCGGATCAGTGAACTTCACAAGAAAGGGCTGTCCAGTGAAGCGGAACTGGAACGAGCCCAGGCTTCTCTGGATAAAGCACAAAGTGCCCTGGAACAGCAGCGTGCTGCCCTGAAACAGGCCAGAGATGAGCTCTCGAAAACCCGTATCGCCTCTCCCATTGACGGGACGGTAACCCGGCTGGAGAAGGAAGTGGGGGAAATTGCTCTGGGTTCCACATTCCAGAAGGACGTGATCATGACCATTGCCGATCTCACAACTATGGAAGTCGTGGTGGAAGTGGACGAGAGCGATGTCATTGACGTGTCACTGGGAGATTCCGTGGAGGTGGAAGTCGAGGCTTTGCCGGATACCGTATTTACCGGACGGGTAACGGAAATTGCCCATTCTGCGGTGATCCAGGGTGCGAATACACAGGAACAGGTGACTAATTTTGAAGTAACGGTCACGCTTGATACACCTGCCGGGGAGCTGAGACCGGGAATGTCTGCGGATGTAGCAATCGTTACCGACATCCGGAAAAATGCCCTGGTCGTTCCTATCCGGTCGGTGACGGTCCGGGAGCCAAAACGGGTGGAAGAAAAGCCGGCTGAATCCGTTGAAAGTTCGGATAATCCGGACGGAGAAAATCCCGGAGAACCACAGATGGAGGTTCCTCTCACCACGGAAGCCGAACGGCAGCGGGCCCAGATGGATGAGACGGTATTCGTCGTCACGGAGGATATGAGTGTGGAGCAGCGGACTGTGGAGACCGGGATAAGCAGTGATACGCATTTTGAGGTGGTTTCGGGCCTGGAAGAGGGCGAGGAAATCGTGGTCGGATCATTCAAGGCGGTGAGTAAAGACCTGAGGGACGGAGATGTTGTCGAACGTCAGACGGGAACCGGGGAGTCCGGGGAAGTATAAATCCGCCCGATCCGTTGAGCCGGAGTACTGGAATGTAACATAATCAGGGAGTCTTGTGTGCTGATACAATTGAACGACATTACCAAGGTGTATGATCTGGGTCAGGAGAAGGTTCATGCGCTGCGAGGGGTTGATCTGTCCATCGGGAAAAACGAATACATCTCCATCATGGGACCTTCCGGCTCGGGTAAATCCACTTTGATGAATATCATCGGCTGTCTGGATGTCCCGACTGCCGGGGAGTATCTCCTGGAAGGGATTTCCGTGCATACCATGTCTGACAATGATCTGGCGGCAATCCGGAACCAGCGTATCGGATTTGTGTTTCAAACCTTCAATCTGCTGCCCAGAGCCAATGCCCTGCATAACGTGGAGTTACCTCTTATTTACAGCGGCATGTCAAGAAAGGATCGGCGGGAGCGTGCCGAGCAGGCATTGATCAGTGTCGGGCTCAAGGATCGGATGAAACATAAACCTTCGGAATTGTCTGGAGGGCAGCGTCAAAGGGTGGCCATTGCCCGGGCACTGGTGAATAATCCGTCCATTATTCTTGCCGACGAGCCTACCGGAAACCTGGACTCTGAAACGGGGACCGAAATCATGGAGGTCTTCACCAAGCTGCATAGCCAGGGCAACACAATAATCCTGGTAACCCACGAGCAGCACGTCATGGAGTTTGCCAACCGGGATGTCCGGATCCTGGACGGGATGATCAGCGAGGATCAACTAACCGCCAACGGCAAACGGGTGATGCAGGAATAACAATAAATGTTACAGAAGATACTTGAAAGTGGCCTTATTGCTCTGGAAGCCATCCGCGCCCACAAACTCCGGGCGATTCTTACTACCCTCGGTATTGTTATAGGCGTGGTCACGGTGGTGGGGATCATTTCGATTATTCAGGGATTGAACACCGGATTTGTGAACCAGATTTCCAATCTGGGCACGGATGTATTGTATATAGACCGGTATCCCTGGATTGTGACGGATGGTAATGAATGGTTCCGGATTCGCCGCCGTCCGAGAATCCGGGAACAGCACTACCAATACATAAAGGAGTACAGTCTTCTGGCCGATTATGTGGTGCCCCAGATTCAGGGTCATTCTTCCGTTGCCCGTGGGAAACATTCTCTGGACAGAGTTACCGTTATTGGGACGAATGAACACGGATTACGGGTCGGTTTCGGCCCACAGGATCTGGCGGAGGGTCGTTTCCTCTCACCGATAGATGTGAACCGCAACCGTATGGTCGCTGTTATCGGGCACCGGATTGCCGAGACACTCTTTCCCGCCGCCGATCCGCTTGGAGAACGGGTCACCGTTGGCAGTCAGCGGTTTCTGGTGATCGGGGTGCTGGAAGAGCAGGGGAATATGCTGGGCAATGACATGGATTCCAACGTGTATATGGCGCACGGTGCCTTCGCAAGAACCTTCGGTAACTGGCGGTCATACTCCATCGCGGTGAAACTGCGGGATCCGGAAAAGATGGAGGATGCCCGCATTGAACTCACCGGTCTGATGCGCACAGCACGCCGGTTAAAACCACGGGAGGAGAACAACTTCGAAATTAATAATCAGGATATGCTCATGAATTTCTATAACTCCATCACCCGGGGACTCTGGCTGACAGCAATCGGCATCGGCGGAATTTCCCTGCTGGTAGGGGGGATCGGAATCATGAATATTATGATGGTTTCCGTTACCGAACGGACCAGGGAGATCGGGATACGGAAAGCATTAGGGGCGACCCGGCAGACGATCATGCTTCAGTTTCTCATTGAATCCATGATGATCTGTCTGGTGGGAGTGCTGATCGGAATGGGGGTCGCCGCCGGACTGGCCATGGGCATTGATAAATTCACTCCACTTCCCGCGACCATTTCAGCCTCCTGGGCTGTATTGGGAACGGGATTCGTCCTCGTGATCGGGGTCCTGTTTGGCCTCTGGCCCGCCAGCCGGGCAGCCAAACTCAACCCCATCGACGCGCTGAGGTATGAATGAGACACAAGGGGTCGTGTGTCATGAGTCAAGTGTCTTTTGTCGCATTGCTGGGGATTTGAATCAATAAACGAAATAATTCATATCGACTAGCATAGGAGTGAATGAAATGAAAATTGAACGGTTTGAAGATATCAATGCCTGGAAAGAGGCCAGAGATTTAACGAGAACAATTTACTCATTTACCGCGGAAGGGCGCTTCAACTCCGATTTCGGACTGCGGGGACAAATCCAGCGGGCAGCAATCTCTATAATGTCCAATATTGCCGAGGGTTTTGAAGTGAGTAGTGACCGGGATTTTGCACGATACCTATGCTATGCTAAAGGTTCAGCATCAGAGGTCCAATCACACCTCTATGGTGCGTTGGATCTGGAATACATCCGGAAATTGCAGTTTGATGAATCATATCTGTTATGCGATAAGATTAAGAACCTCCTGGGAGGATTTATAGGATACCTGAAAGCTGACCGTTCAATTTCGGACAAGAAAAAGGATAGTTCGGATTAATACACAAGATAAGTAAACAAGTGACTCATGACCTACGACTCATGACTCATGACATTAACTTTCGGACATCTCGTAAACAGGACTACAGACCTTAAAGGTATAAGAACCCTATGCACTTAACCGAACCCATCAGCATGGCCTTCCAGTCGTTGTGGGCGAATAAGCTCCGGTCGGCGCTGACCCTGCTGGGGATTATTATTGGCGTCTTTACCATTATTGGAATGCAATCCGTTATCGCCGGATTCAGGGCGACTATGCATAAAGAGATGAGTATTCTCGGCTCCAATGTCTTCCAGGTACAGAAGTATCCGGCGGTGAATATGGGCGGACACGACCGCAGCCGGTACCGGAACCGGAAGGACCTCACCTGGGAACACGGCAAGGCTATCCAGGAGTATGCCACCCACGTGCTTGCCGTAGGTGTGGAGGACTGGGAATTCGGTCAGGTGGTACGGTATAAGGATAAGAAAACCCGGTCCGCCATTTCCGTGGCAGGCGGAACTCCGGAGTTCGCCCTGTCCAATGGCTATTTTGTCGCTTCAGGCCGTTTTCTCACCGATTCCGATGTCCTGCATTCCAGAAACGTGGCGGTGATTGGGGTGGATCTGGTTGAAGATCTGTTTCCGTTCAGAGATCCCCTGGGCCAAGAGATCAAGGTGAGCGGCAGACCGTTCCGGGTGATCGGGATTCTTGAGGAGCGGGGAAATCAATTTGGTGAAAGCCGGGATAATCGGGTGATCATCCCGCTCAGTGTCTGGCAGAAAATCTACGGTACACACAGTTCGGTAAATATTACGGTGCGGGCGCGGTCTGCCGAAGAATATCAACAGGCCGTGGATGAGGTGACATCTATCCTGCGAACTGTACGCAAGGTCCCTCCGGGCGAACCGAATGATTTTGAGATATTCTCTTCGGAATCTCTCAAGGCCAGTTTTGATGATATGACCCGCATGGTGCGGTACGCGGCGTTTGGGATCGCCTCTATCTCGTTACTGGTTGCCGGAATCGGTATTATGAATATTATGCTGGTGACGGTTACCGAACGCACTCGTGAAATCGGTATCCGGAAGGCAATTGGTGCACGCCGGCGTGATGTCCTGATTCAATTTCTGATTGAGGCAATCATTCTCAGCTTAATTGGCGGATTTGTGGGAATCGTAATCGGTGTCGGCGTTGCGCAGCTATTGGGCGGAATGACGCAGCTTCCGTCAGCCGTTCCGGTGTGGTCCATATTCCTGGCATTACTATTTTGCACGGTTATTGGACTGTTTTTCGGTCTGTATCCGGCCTCCCGGGCCTCGAAACTCGATCCGATCGAGTCGCTTCGATATGAATAATCATATATGAGGAGTACCGCAAAATTCACGAACCGGCTATTGCTATTCACCCGGACAAGGACGCAGGAATCAGTGGCAGGTTTTTATTTGCATTTCCTTTTTTCACTCCACAATCTTATACTTCAACCGATATTACCTTGAAATTCCGCGGGCAACAGCGGAAATGGATTGGAACGAAATGAAACGCGTTTGGTTTTCCAATGCGCTACAATTTATATTTCATAGCTGTGAGTCGCTTAGGAAAGCAGGAACGATAATAACTCCTGACAGATTTAGAGGACGGTGAAACCGATGGAACAGCCAGGAATTGACCAATTTTATCATACGAGAGAACGCGAGCGGGAAACGATCTTCTATTTCACCATGGAAGTGGGACTTTCCAGTGATATCCCAACCTACAGCGGGGGACTGGGTGTCCTCGCCGGTGATACCCTGAGATCTGCTGCCGATCTGGGATTGCCGATGGTCGGAGTGACCATGCTCTGGCGGAACGGGTATTTCAAGCAGGAAATAAATCAGGACGGCTGGCAGGAGGAAGAAAATGCGATCTGGGATTATAAAAGCAAGCTGCGGAAACTGGATAATTACGTCCGGGTAAAGCTGGAAGGTAAAAGTATCCGGATTGAAGTCTGGGAATATACAATAACGGGCCGCCACGGCCATGTGGTTCCTGTCTATTTCCTGGATACCAACGTGACCGAGAATCCGGAGTATGCCAGGAATCTCAACCAATATCTCTATGGCGGTGATGAATACACCCGCCTGTGTCAGGAGATTATCCTGGGTATCGGTGGTGTGAGAATACTCCGGGATATCGGTTACGGAAACGGCCAGTTATACCATTTAAATGAAGGACACGCGAGTTTGCTGGCCCTGGAGTTAATCAGGGAACGGGGTTATAATTCCTATGATAAAGTGAAAAAGAACTGTGTGTTTACCACCCACACCCCGGTGGCGGCCGGTCACGATGAGTTCCCGTACGATCTGTTAAAGCAAGTCCTTCACCCCATCTATCTTGAACATCTGGAGGGGATCATCGGGCAGGAACACTCGCTTAATCTCACCGAACTATCGCTGAAACTCAGCAAGTTTGTCAATGGGGTGTCTCAGACCCACGGTAAGGTGGCGCGCAGAATGCTGAATGATGAAAGTATATCCGCCATCACCAACGGGATCCACCTCGATACTTGGATGCATCCGGCTCTGAAAGACCTGTTTGACCGGGAGCTCAACGGCTGGAGAATGGATCATTCCATTCTGGTCCATGCGTTGCAAATAAGCGATGAGAAAATTGTGAAGGCCCATCAGGCTGCAAAAGGGGAACTGCTGGACTGGGTGAACCGGACGTACGAACGGGATCTGGATCCGGACGTTCTGACTATCGGCTTTGCCCGGCGGGCAGCCACCTACAAGCGTGCCGATCTCCTGTTCACGGACCTTGAACGGCTTTTGGAGATTGCCGGCGGCAAACTGCAGCTGCTCTATGCCGGAAAAGCCCATCCCAGAGATGATGCCGGCAAGGAGCTGATCCAGCGGGTGGTGAAAGCCGGAGAAAAACTCGGCACGGATATCCCGCTGGTCTATCTGGAAGAATACAATATGGATATCGGCGCCCGCTTGACCGCTGGCTGTGATGTATGGTTGAATAATCCCCGCCGTCCCAGAGAAGCCTCCGGCACCAGCGGAATGAAAGCAGCCGTGAATGGCGGATTGAATTTAAGTATCCTGGACGGATGGTGGGTCGAAGGCTACGTTCCTGACCATACCGGCTGGGCAATCGGACCGAGTGCCGATCTGGAAGATCTCGAATCCTATGACGATTCCCATGATATCGAAGACCTCTACCAGAAACTGGAATCGGAAATTCTACCTACGTATTACGAAAATCCGGCCAAATGGGTGGAAATGATGAAATACAGTATCGCCCTGACCGGACCCTACTTCAATACCAATCGGATGCTCCGGGAGTATGCAGAGAATGCTTATGATATCCTCCCCCAGTATGTGTGATACGGGATGAGAACATCAATGGACCCCGATATTCTGGGTCATGCAGCCTTCGGTGGATGGATGTAGCGGTATCACACCATTTGCTAAATCCTCGCTTTTTCTTGCAGTAGCGGTTCTCCCGCTATAGATTCCGCTTTATGAGATCATTTGGAGGCGTTCTTCTTTTCTGGCTAACCGGTGTGCTGCTGGCGCAGATATTCCCGGCCGGAATTTCCTCACAGGAAAATCCTCGTACAACCCATGAAATTCTTTCCCGGGCGAAGCAAGAGCAACTGCAACGCCAGTGGCTCCGAAAATCGCAGGTCCCCACCGGCCATTACGGGGATTACGATGTCCATTACTATGGACTTGACCTGAATTTTGATGTGGCAGACCAGACATACTCCGGCTCTGTGGAAATCCGAGCGATCAGCAGGCGATCGGGCCAGTCCTCCATTACCGTTGACCTTGCCGACCATCTGGAGGTGCTGGAAGTAGCGGGAAGAGCCGGTGAGTATTTCCACAGCAACAATCGTATTCAGCTGAGCCTCGATCCTTCGCTTGAATCAGGAGAGAACTTCAGTGTCACCATATCTTATTCAGGGGACTACGATCCGGGGGAGTTCAGGGGGCTTAGGTTCGGATCTCATCCCGACGGCCCGGTGATTTCAACGTTGAGCGAACCGTATTTTGCCCGCACCTGGTGGCCCTGCAAGGACGTCCCGTCCGACAAAGCGGATTCTGCGGATATTGCCATTACGGTCAACGATTCGCTGATTCCGGTGTCCAACGGTTCGCTTGTGCGGATCGAACACCTCAGATCGCCAAAGCATACCTATTACTGGGAAGTGCGTTATCCGATCACCACATACCTGATATCGGTGGCCATTTCAAACTATCACCATTATGAGGATACCTTTGTCGCATCCGACGGCACCGTCCTTCCGTTGGACTACTATATCTACCCTTCCGAAGATACCTCCACCGTCCTGACTAATATATTTGAAACGAACCGGATGCTGGAAGTCTTCTCCATTCTGTTTGGAGAGTATCCCTTCCTCCGGGAGAAATACGGCATGGCCAGTTTTACCTGGGGTGGTGCCATGGAGCATCAGACCATATCCAGCATGGGATTGTACAGCCGGACCATTATCGCCCATGAACTTGCCCACCAGTGGTGGGGGAACATGGTAACGACGAAAAACTGGCATCATATCTGGCTGAATGAGGGATTCGCATCCTATTCGGAAGCCCTGTATTATGAGCAGATTTATGGGAGAGAGTTTTACCACCAGTACATGGAAAACATGGCTTACCGTGGTCCCGGTACCATATATGTTCAGGATACCACCGATGTGCGACGGATTTTCAGCGGAGATCTCTCGTATGACAAAGCGGGATATGTGCTGCATATGCTCCGGCACGTGCTTGGTGATTCACTTTTCTTCCGGACATTACGGGAATACCGGGAACAATATTTTCTCGGTACCGCCACCACTGACGATTTCCGGCAGGTGGCCGAACAGGTCTCGGGTCAGGATCTTTCCACCTTTTTCCACCAGTGGATATACGAAAGCGGATACCCACACTACCAATATTGTTTTTATTCCCATTCAAATGAGGACAATTTCAGAACGTACGTTCATTTAAGACAAATTCAGGATCCCCGTACGACACCGATCTTCAAAATGCCTGTGGATATATTCCTTGCAGATAGTCTCGGACACGATACGACGTTTGTTGTGCAGAACAGTCGCGCCGAACAACAGTACAGCTTCACGCTCCCATGGCGGCCAACGCGCATGGAACTGGACCCGGACCAATGGATTCTGAAGACCGTGAGTCAGGTTCCGCCTGCCATTGGAGGTGGTGGGTGCGCCGGCCTCAATGAATTCGGATTAGCTCTGAATTATCCCAATCCCTTCAATGAGAATACCACGTTGCTTTTCGCAATTCCCGGGCGGCAACTTGTCACAGGTGAAATCTATAATCTTCGGGGTGAGAAGGTGAAAACTCTTGTGCACGAAGTGATGGGACCCGGTCATCACACGATCTCCTGGAACGGAAGAAATGACCGGGACCAGTTGGTAGCCTCGGGTGTATACTTTTTCCTGCTGCGTTCCGGCGGCCGCACGGAAACCGAGAAATTGTTGTATCTGCGATAAGTGGTCCGGTGTTGTATGCCGGTGGATTTTCTTTGCACGCACTTCATATCGATCTGATATATCCCTATATCATTCTGATTGCCGGGGGACCAAAACGAGAGGATCCCCATTCCCGGAATAATAGTCATTATCGGATGGAGAAGGCAGGGGATACTCGGTGGCATATCGATTGCAGGTAGTGATGTGATCCCATTACCCTTTCGTGATAAGTGGTTGAGAAAATGTAAACCGGAGGATAAACGATGAGAAACCGATGGCTTGCAGCACTGGTTCTCCTGGCATTCGCGTTCGGTATAACACAGATCACTGCAGCGCCTCCCCGGGAGACCCTGCACCGGGCGGAACCGGTGACTGTGGAGAGTGGCCTCGATATCAATGTAGATTATTCACTGGGAAGATTTATCCTGAAACCCGGATCCCCCGACACCGCCTTCGTCGTTGATCTCAGATACGAGGAGACACTGTTCGATCCCTCTGTGGAATATGACATACGGGGTGATATCGGATATCTATCAGTCAATTCATCCAACGAGAAGCAAGAACGGAACTTTGACTGGGATATTGATACCAAAAGTTCCTGGGATGTGCAGTTTAATCCGGAGCTTCCGGCCCAAATGGAAATTGATATCGGGTTGGGGAAAGGATTGCTGGATCTGGGGGGTGCCACCATCTCCAGACTGGAAGTAAGTAACGGATTGGCCGAGTCCGAACTCGATTTTAGTGAACCCAACAAAACCGCCGCACAATACATGAGCTTTGAGACGGGTATGGGAAAATTCAGGGCGAAAAACCTGTCCAACGCCCGTTTTCAGGAAATGAGTTTCGAATGCGGATTGGGATCGGCAACGCTTGATTTCCATGGTAACGGATTAAATCGCAGTGAGGTGAGTGTTTCCGTTGGGTTGGGATCGGTGACGATCATTGTGCCGGAGGGATTGGGAGTGCGTGTGGACACTGACAGATCCTTTATGTCCGGAGTCTCCTTCGATAGTGATTTTGTTCAGCGTGATGACGTCTATTATACCTCCAACTGGAACGAGGCCGACAAGAAGATGAGAATCAACCTGGAAGTGGGGCTGGGCAGCGCAAATGTTGAAATCCTTCCGTAGAGGGCCGGATCAGGTCGCAGGATAGTCTGAAACACGACTAAACAGTTCCTGAACCGGCTTCCCATTTTTCGCGGCAACACTTTTTCAAGGAGTGCGTGCCGGATCAATATGCTGGCATATATGATTTGCTGGTATCCCTTCCGCGTATTTCCGGTTGAAAATGGTGATGTTACGGCGTAAAATCGTATTACGATTTGCCGAAAATGTATGAAGGATTGCAAGTATGCCAAAGATTCGGTTTACTGTCTCACTTGAAGAAAGCCTGCTGGATCGATTTGATCAGTTAATCGAGAACCAAAATTACACCAGTCGGTCGGAAGCGATTCGGGATTTGATCCGCGAACAGATCATCAGTGGTGAGTGGGAATCGGGGACTGAGGTGATTGGGAGCATCACAATGGTTTATGATCATCACCAGCGTGAATCGTCCAGGAACCTGACCCATCTCCAGCATGAATATAATTCGGTCATCATATCCACTCAGCATATTCATATCGACCATGACAATTGTCTCGAAGTGGTTATCGTGCGAGGAAAAGTGGAGCGAATCACCGGACTGTATAACGCCCTCAGGTCTTCACCGGGTGTGAAGCAGTGTGAGTTGACCCGGTCCACCACCGGCAAGCTGATCGCCTGAGCACTCATCATCAGCCCGGAATAGTATCCTGTTATATTATGCATATACCTGACGGATTCCTCGATACCAAAACGCTGGCTATAACCAACGGAGTGGCATTGGGAGCGCTCTATCTGGCTGCCAGACGGATGAACGCAGCCGTTTCACCCTCCCGGATCCCGCTCATGGGAGTACTTGCGGCCTTCGCCTTCACGGCTCAACTATTGGCGTTTCCGGTCATCGGGGGCACTTCGACACACATTGCAGGAAGCGTGCTTCTGGCAGTGATCCTGGGACCGTACACAGCCATGCTCCTGTTAGCTGCAATTGTGTTATTACAGGCTCTGCTGTTCCAGCACGGGGGAGTATTAACCTTTGGCGCGAATTTTCTCAACATCGGTATCATCGGCAGCTGGCTGGGATATCTGGTGTATCGGTTGAAAAGGAGCCACCCGATGGCCGGGGTGGCAGCATTTATCACGGTGCTGTTAGGCGGCCTGGCCGCGGCGCTGGAACTTGCGTTCTCAGGTCGGGTTCCGCTCCAGCCTGCCCTGGTGGGGATGGGGATTGCTCAAATCATTACCGGAGTGATCGAAGGGTTTGTTACCGTTTCCATACTGAAGGTGATTTCGGCGGTGCGACCCGATTTGCTCAAACTCGAAACTGTCTGAAAAGTTATGCGACATTCCTATCTGGATAAATATTCCAATCGTTCCAGCCCGGTCCATAATCTTCCTGTCCCGGGAAAGACGATCGCTTTCCTGGGATTGTTGCTTTACTATGCGTTTATGCCGGTTTCCCGGGGAATACTGGCTGGTAACTTGGCAGGGCTGGCAATCTTATTTACCGTTGCGCGCATCCCGCCACTCTTCATTATCAAACGACTGTTTGTGATTCTGCCCTTCTTAATTTTTATCGTCTTCTTTATTCCGCTGTTTCAGGGACAGACCTGGCGTGTTGCCGGGGAGACCCTGGCGCGGGCCGGATGCAGTGTGCTGACCCTGATCCTCTTTACCTCGACAACCAGATTCACGCACTTACTGGATAGCTTGAGCAGGCTGGGGATTCCAAAGATAATTATTCAGGTGCTCTCGTTTATTTACCGGTATTTCTTTGTGCTGACAGGGCAACTGGAACAGATGAAGATGGCGGTGCGTGCCCGTGCGGTACGCGGTAAATACCGATTTGTATACCGTGGTCTTGCCCGGATGCTGGGCATGCTGATTATCCGGAGTTACGAACAGTCTGAGCGAGTCTATAACGCAATGCTCATGCGGGGATACGATGGCTGGGGGAATGATGACGGCAATACTTGAGATGCAGCGGTATACCTACATCTATCCGGACGGCACTCCTGCCCTGCGGGATATATCGTTTCAGGTGGATGCCGGGGAATCCGTGGGTATTGTGGGTCCGAATGGTGCCGGAAAGACCACAGCGTTGCTCGGTGCCTGCGGACTTATTGAAGGAGCCGGGACTGTCAGAGTACGAGGTGAGGAGCTCGGGCGAAAGAGTTACCAGTTGCGATCCAAACTCGGATTCGTTTTCCAGAACCCGGACGATCAGTTATTCATGCCTACAGTATATGAAGATATTGCATTCGGTCCGCAAAATCTGGGACAGTCCGATGCGGAAGTGAAGCAATCGGTAAAACAGGCACTGGAGGCTGTGGAATTACCGGGATTTGAAGAGAAGTCTTCCCACCATCTGAGCAGCGGAGAGAAAAAGCGCATCGCCATTGCCACGGTATTGTCCATGGATCCGGAGATCCTTCTTCTGGATGAACCCACCACTAATCTCGATCCGCGCTCCCGACGACATCTGATAGAGCTGCTCGGGGAAATGTCCATCGCCACACTCATTGCCGGACACGATCTCGAATTACTCCTGGAGCTCTCCGACCGGGTGTTGATGATGAACAACGGTATATTTGTGGAGGAGGGTGCCCCTGATACCCTGTTCGCCGATGAGGAACTTATGCGCCGAAATCATCTTGAGGTCCCGCATTCACTCCGGGATTCCACACCTATCAATTCTTCGCAAGAGGAATGAGTGAAACGCCGCTATTTTTTATAGAATCCCCGATGTCTGAAGTGTTGATACTTTTCCCGCCACATGATACGCTGTCTCTGGTGCAGTGGAACTGGCGGATCAATCGCAAGAGGAGGACAATGCACCCGAACGAGGATCCGCGCCAGAAAATGCACCGGAAGGATTCGGGTGGGCAGACCCTACGATTTCTCTTGATTTGTAGAAATCCCGTTCGTGCATTTTATTACAATTGAGAAGTGATTCCAAAAAACATAACTAATTTCATCCTTTTTAGGACATTCCTCCCTGTATTCAGGCGTTGGCATATTACTTGCTCAAATTGAATGACGACTGGTAAAACCATTTCACTGGACAAAGACGGGCGAACAATATGATTGAAATTACAAAAGCGGCGGAGTATAGTTTGCGGGCTGCGGTGGCACTGGTAGACTTTTACGAACAGGATGAGACAGCAACAGTTGCGGAGATTGCCGTCGGGGAAGCTATCCCCGAATCATTCCTGCGGAAATTGCTCAAACCGTTAATCCGGGCTGATATTATCCGCTCGGAACGGGGCTATTCCGGTGGGATTACGCTGGCCACAGATCCCGCGGAAATATCCGTACTTGACGTGATGGAAGCGGTTGACGGCAAGCTGGCCCTGAACAGTTGCGTGCTTAACCCTTCGGAATGCGGGCACATCGAACGGTGTACTGTCTACGGATTGTGGGTCGAAACAAGCGAATTGCTGTCAAATCATCTGGCGAACTACTCACTGAAAGATGTGAAACAAAAGTACAGCCCTGTTGCATAAAGCGGTTTTTTTATCCACCCTGCGTTGATTACAGATTAAACGCTCCGATTCCGGAGCTTCG
>Ga0207797_1001127_pt1 | contig 19777 bp, 25 predicted proteins | sample PRCRCaboRojoPR_6_FD_187275 | JGI IMG/M metagenome (GOLD analysis project Ga0207797, IMG submission 187275) | Marine sediment microbial community from Cabo Rojo, Puerto Rico - PR CR 10% Liquid 1 (SPAdes) | ecosystem: Environmental > Aquatic > Marine > Coastal > Sediment | place: Cabo Rojo, Puerto...
GCGGGTTCGTACGGGTATGAGCCAGACGGAAGGAAAACAGGAGCGCCAGTGTGTCTCCTGTGGGATCAACATCTCCGGGATGAGCGCCGCCGCGTTCAAGTGTCCGGACTGCGGCCAGCAGATCTACCGCTGCGCGAAGTGCCGCAAGCAGAGCAACCTCTACGAGTGTCCCGACTGCGGGTTCCGGGGGCCGTAACGATGGGGAAAGTCGCCGCCAAGATGAAGGTCATGCCGCAGAGCCCCGACATCGACCTCGACGACCTCCAGGACCGACTCGAGGCCTCGCTCCCCGAGGGCGCGAAGATCAACGGCTTCGAGCGCGACGAAGTCGCGTTCGGCCTCGTGGCGCTCCTGCCGACGGTCATCGTCCCCGACGACGCGGGCGGCACCGAAGCCGTCGAAGAGGCGTTCACCGGCGTCGACGGCGTCGAGAGCGTCGCCGTCGAGAACGTCGGCCGCATCTAACAACGCACGATTTATAACCACCACTGGAGTAATCACGCACATAATGCCGAGTTCCAACGGACCGCTGAAGGGGACGCGCGGGAAGCTCTCGAACAAGCCCCGTGAGCGCGGCGCCTCCCCGCCCCAGCGCGCGATTCAGGAGTACGAAGTCGGTCAGAAAGTCCACCTCACGCTCGACCCGAGCGTCTCCGAGGGTCGGTTCCACCCCCGTTTCAACGGGCACACCGGCACCGTCGTCGGGACGCAGGGTCGCGCATTCAAAGTCGAGATCAACGACGGCGGCAAGGACAAGACGCTCATCACGCGCCCGGCACACCTCAAGGCCCAGCAGTAGTCGCGCGATGACCATATTCAAAGAGAAGCTCGACGAGGAGTTCGTCACCATCTCCGAAGTCAAGGAACTCCTCGCCGAGGTCGAAGCCGAGCGGGCCGCCGACGTGGACCGCGAGATGCGCTACGAACTCGCGCGTGCCATCGAACACGCCAACACGTTCGCCGTCCTCGACGCCGACGAGTCGCGCGAACTCGTCGAGGATCTGCTCGAACTCGAGCAGGTCGACGAGGTGGCCGCGTTCAAGATCGCGGACCTGCTTCCCCACGACCGCGACGAACTCCGTTCCGTGTTCGCCCACGGCCGCTACTCGCTCGACGGCGACGAACTCGACGAGATTCTGAACGTCGTCGCGAAGTACGCCTGATCGCGGCGCGTTTCGCGCTACGACGAGCCGTCTTCGATATCCGACAGCACCTTCTCGAACGTCTCCACCGTCATCGTTCCGAACGTCTCCGACGACCGCGCGTCCAGTTCCGCCGCTCGCTCCCGTAACGCCGCGTAATCGTCGCTCGCGGCGAGTTCGCGGTCGGTCTTCTCGGCTTCGAGGACTCCCAACTTCTCCGCGACTGCGAACCGCTCGCGAATCTGCTCGTCGTACTCGGAGAGGACGCAGAGTTCGTCGACCGTCGCGCGGAGTTCGTCGTCGCTCACCGGCTTGGTCAGGTACGTGTCGAACGACATCTCGGTGATGTCGAAGTCGGGGTCGACGGCCGTCACCATCGCCACCCGAACGTCCAGCCCGCGATTTCTGATCTCGTCGAGTACGTCCTGTCCGGACAGCCCCGGCATCCGACGGTCGAGCAAGACGACGTCGACGTCGGCGACTTTCTCCAGTGCCTCCTCGCCGCCGTACGCTTTCCGGACGGTGTACTCGCCCTCGGAGAACGCGAGTGCGTAGACGTCGACGACGTCCTCTTCGTCGTCGACGAGGAGCACGGTCGGCTGCGATGTTACCATCGTCACCCCGTGAGGCGCGTGCGGTGTTAAACGGTACGGCTCTACGTGCCCGGCGTCGCCGAGAGGAGGTTTCCAGCGTCGGCGCGTCATCCCTCGATTCTACGTAATCAAAAAGAATATTAGCGGCTCACTATATGGTCCTACTACCTCATGATCTCCGGTGAGTCGTGTCGTTCGCGGGGAGGCTATCCCTTGTACATTCGCCCCTGCGAGGGTTCGTGATGTATGACCTTGGTCCCCCGCTGGACGTCGAGGTCGAACCGGGGTCGAACCTGCTTCTCTCCGGACCCGCACTCACCGGCAAAAAACAACTCGCGTTCGACGTGCTTGCGGCGGGCGTGCGAAACGGCGAGGGCGCCATCGTCGTCAGTAACACCGACGGTGCCAAGCGGGTGTTCGAAGCGCTCGGCGACCGGGTCGACTACACCGACCGGCCCGTCGCCGTCGTCGATTGCGTGACTCGACAGCAGGGCGTCAGCGAGGCCCGCGACGACTCGCAGGTCCGCTACACGTCTTCACCGGTCGACATGACCGGCGTCGGGATCAAGTTCTCCGAACTCCTAGAGGAGTTCTACGAGCGCCAGTCAATCGAGCACAATCGGGTCTTTCTGGACTCGCTGTCGACGCTCCTGATGTACTCCGACCTCCAGACGGTCTTCCGGTTCCTGCACGTCTTCACCGGGCGGGTCCAGAGCGTGGACGGCCTCGGCCTCTACGCTATCGATTCGACCGCCCACGACGACAAGACGATGAACACGCTCAAACAGTTGTTCGACGGCGTCATCGAGACTCACGAGGACGGCGAACCGACCGCGAACCTCCCTGGTGTCTGAGCAGGCCGTCGAGCACACCATTCATGCGCCTCGACGGAGTACGTCTCCTGTGACCACTACCGAAGCCGACATCCGTGCCCTGCTCGACGTCGAGACCATCGCCGTGATCGGCTGTTCGGCCACGCCGGGCAAAGCCGCCCACGACGTGCCCGCGTACCTGCAACGGCAGGGATACGACGTCGTCCCGGTCAATCCGCACCACGACGAAGTGCTCGGCCGCCCGGCGGCCGACAGCCTCGCCGACGTGTCCGAGGCGGTCGATCTGGTGAACGTGTTCCGGCCGAGCGAGGAAGTGAGCGGTATCGTCGACGCGACCATCGAGCGGGTACAGCGACGGGACGACGTGCAGGGTGTCTGGCTCCAATCGGGCATCCGTGACGACGCGGCGGCGGCGCGCGCTCGCGACGCCGGGCTGACCGTCGTTCAGGATCGGTGTCTCAAGGTCGAATACGGCCGACTGCTGGCCTAATCGTCACTCGGCGTCGTCGCCGTCGCCCGCGACGGCCTCCGCGTCGACGACGTGGACGTCGGCAGTGATGGCGTCGACGTCGATCCCCTCCCGTTCGGCGAGGGCTTCGACGAGCGCGCGCTGTTCGGCCAGTTCGCGGTCCATGTCGTCGACGCGCGCTTTCGTCTCGTCGACGGTCTTGCGCGTCTCGTTGACCTGTTCGCGAAGCTGGTTCAGCCGCGCGTACACGTCCTCGGCCATGTCGGCGATCTGCTGGAGCTTCTTCGCCGTACTTCCAAGTCCCATACGTGTGCCTTCACCGCCGGCCTTGAGTGTGTTTCGGGGTCGGCCCGGGGTCGCGCCGGCTCAGTCGGCCAGTCCGATCCGTGGCACCGCCCGGCGGAGCAGGAGGTAGGCGGCGACGCCGAGGACGACGTAGCCCGCGACGAGGAGCGGGTACGCGGGGCCCACGCTGTCGACGGCGAGACGGGCGACGGTGTTGACCGGGTTGCGGGGGAGGAGCGTCGACCCGCCGAAGGCGACGAGGACGCCGACGGCGTAGAGGAACTGCGCCGCGCGCCGGTCGGGCGAGAGGAGGGCGATGGTCGCGCCGAGCGTCACCACGAGGAGGGCGAGCGAGCCGACCACCACAAGGAGGGCGAGCGGGTGGCGGACGGTCGTGCCGTTGAAATCGAGGAGGACGAGCCAGAGGCCGGCCTGTGCGGGGGCGAGCGCCGCCGCCGCCCACACCTTGCCGTCCACGATGTCGACGGTCGAGACGGGCGCGACCCGGAGGAGTTCGAGCGTCCCCCGATCCACCTCCTCGGTCACCGAGTCGACGACCATCGATCCGCTGATGAAGACGGGCAGGAAGCAGAGAAGCGGGAGCAACACGGTGTAGCTGAAGCCGTAGTACGGCGTCGACCCCGTGCGCGGCGGGAGGTCGAGCGGCGTCGCCGACAGGAGCGATCCCCGCCGGTCGCGCTCCACCCGCTCGAACGTCGACAACGCCTTTCGCAACTGGACGACCACGATGGTCGTCCGCACGTTTCCGTCGGGTACGGTCGCGGTCACGAACACCCGCCCCGCCCGTCTGTCCGCGAGGAGGACGGCGTCCACCTCGCCGTTCCGGAACGCCCCTCGCGCCGTCGCCTGCGAGTCGTAGGCGACGCCAGCCATCGACGGCTGTTCGTCGACCACCCGGAGCAGGTCGTCGGCCGCGTCGCCCGTGACGCCCACCGTCGTCTCGTAGCCCTCGACGCTCCCCGGATCGTACAGGGAGACGAGGCCGACGACGAGGAAGGAGGAGAACGCGGCGATGAAGAGTTGAATCAGGAGGGCGAGGACGATGGTCTTCTCCGAGCGGAGCGTCGCCAGTTCCCGCCGCGCGATGGTCAGGCGTGGCTCACCCAAGGGCACTCACCACCGCGAGGTTGTAGGCCGCGTGGACGGCGATAGCGGGCACGAGCGCCGCCAGATAGGCGGCCCGGTTCCGGGTCGCCCCGAGCGACGCGATGCTCGTCGTCGTCGCGTGGAGCGCGAGGGGGGCGAGCAAGAGGAGCAGGCCGACCGTCGGCGTCACGGCGACGCCCGCCGTGGAGAACGCCGCACGCCCCAGCGTGAGGTCGGGGAGGCCGACGAACTGGACGATGGCCGTGAGTTTCTCGCCGAGGAAGAAGCCGAGTCCGGAGAGCGCCCCGAGGACGAGCGCCGTCTTCCACCCCCGCTGGCCGGCGAACGGGCCCCGGAACCCCGCGTAGACGTGGACGCTCTTCGCCACCTCCTCTACGGCCGCGACGGCGACCAGCAGGAGCGGCACCGACACCTCGACCGGGAGGACGAACAGGACGGCGATGGCGAGGAGTTCGGCGATGAAGACGAAGGGGATTGAGAGCGCGCTCAGGAGCGCGACCGATCCCTTGCCCTCGATCCGACTGTTGAGTGCGTCGAGGAACTTCAGCGGGACGGGGCGCTGGGTGAACATGTCCTCCTCGCGGTAGACGCCGACGCCGAGGAGAAAGCAGACGGCGGAGCCGACGTAGAACGGACCGGTCGCGAAGAGATACTGCGCGGCGGTCACGCCCGTTCCCTGCAGGTCGTGGACCACGAGCGTCAGCGGCGAGATGAGCGCGATGGGCGTGACGTTCGTGAAGATGGCGGGGACGAACGCGTAGGAGGTGAGGAAGACGGAGATGGAGACGGTGACGAAGGTGAGTTCCTTGAACGACCGGGCGAACATGGCGCCGACGAAGGTGGCGGCGAGATAGAGCGTCGCGATGGGGGCGACGGCCGCGACGCTGACCGGCCCGCCGCCGATAGCGAGGGCGACGAGCGTCGTGATGCCGACGAGGAGGGCCAGATAGGGCAGGGTCTTCCCGGCGACGATGGCCGACGGCGAGACGGGTGCGACCAGCAGGAGTTCGCCCCGGCGGTTGATCCGCTCGTTCAGGATGCTCGATCCGTACGGCTGGATGACGAAGTTCATGGGAATGAAGAAGACGAACGCGAGGACGAGGGCGCCGAAGGGGAAGGGCGGCGAGATGTCGGCCGGCGATCCGGACGTGCCGCCGCCGAGGAGGCCGCCCGCGACGCCACCGAGGCCGGGGACGCCGAGGGGGTCGTCGCCGGTGCCCCCGCCCGCGGCGTCGACGCCGCCACTCTCGGCGCCCAATCCGCCATCGCCGCCGCCTCCGGTGCCGCCCGCGGCGCCTGGGTCGGCGTCACCGTCGTCGCTCGTGGCGGTCCCGTCACTCTCGGCACCGGCCGTGACGGCGTCGTCGGGTACGCGTTCGACGTACCGGAGGGTGACGACCACCGGGAACGCGGCCGATTCGTTGCGCTCGTCGCGCATCTCGTCGAGGTTGTGCCGGCGGACGGCGCTCCGGAACGTCGACAGCGCGGCGCGTGCCTTCTGGGAGTCGGCGACGTAGAAGCGGTCGGCGACGACGACGTCGATTCCCCGCCCCAGTCGGCCGACGTCGGGCGGTCGCGCCGCGAGCGCCGGACTCTCCTCGACGACGTCGTGGTAGGGGCTGTCGTCGGCGACGCCGATGCGGTACACGTCGCGGTCGAGGGCGACGCCGCCGGTGGCCATCGCCGCACCGCCGACGGCGCCGGCGAGGAGGAGGGCGACGAGGCCGAGGATCGCCGTCCGTCGGTCGACGACGCCGGCGCTCCGACTCGCTTCCCAGCGAGCGATGCGGGCGACGGCGCGCAGGGCGTCGCGGGCGGATCGGCCGGCCGACCGGAGGCGCTCGCGAACCCCTCTCACGACCCACCCCGCGGATCGGGTTCGGCGTCAGCCGCCAGGTCGAGGAAGATGTCTTCGAGGCTCGGTTCGCGGGTCCGGATGTCGACCACCTCGCCGCCCGCCGCGGCCGCACGGTCGCGCATCTCCTCGACCGCGTCCATGTCGTCGACGGTGACGACGTGGCGGTCCCCTTCCCGTTCCGATCCGTCGACGGCGACGGAGGTGAACACGCGGTAGTCGGTGACCCCGTACTCCTCGCGAATCTCGGGGACGGTGCCGCGAGCGACGATTTCCCCCCGGTTCATGATGGCGACGCGATCACAGACGCTCTCGACGTGATAGAGGTTGTGCGCGCTGAAGAGGACGGTCTTGCCCGCGTCGCGGAGTTCGCGGACGAACTCGAGGACGTAGTTGGTCGTCAGCGGGTCGAGTCCGCTCGCGGGTTCGTCGTAGATCAGGACGTCGGGGTCGTTCACCAGCGACCGGGCGATGGCGACTTTGCGTTTCATGCCCTTGGACACGTCGCCGAGGCGTCGGTCGCGGTGGTCGAGTTCGAGGCGGTCGAGCGTCCCCTCGATGCGCTCGGTGGCCTCGCCCGCCGGCACGTCGTAGAGGTCGGCGAAGAAGTCGAGATACGACCGCGCGGTCATGTCCTCGTAGAGCGGTGACTCCTCGGGGAGGAAGCCGAGCGAGCGACGCATCTCGGGGTCGGCGGCGTCGAAGCCGGCGACCGTCGCCGATCCGGAACTGGGATCGACGAGGCCGGCGATCATCTTCAGCGTCGTCGTCTTGCCCGCGCCGTTGGGCCCGACGATGCCGAAGATTTCGCCACGGTCCACGTCGAACGTGCTCCCGACGACCGCGGGGAAGTCGCCGTAGGTCTTGCGAAGGCCCTCGACCTCGATCATCTGTTCGGAGCGAGGGAGGGGTGGGGGTTAAACGCACGGCTCGCAGAATCACTCGTGATAGGGAGCCGGCGGCGTCGTGGGCGCGCCCCGCGGATTACGGTTCCTCGACCACCTCGATCCGCTCCCGAAGCCAGTCGGCCGCCGCGACGACGGCCTCGGGGTCCGTGCCGGTCAGTTTGACCCGGTTGCGCGTCTCCGTGTTCGGATAGCTCCCGACGGTCACGTCGAAGCGGTCGCGGACGCCTGCGACGGCCTCGACCATCGACCCCTCGGGCTGGGGGGTGTAGAGCGTCGTCGAGACGGCGTCGCCGTCGAACTCGCCGGCGACGAGGTCGAACAGGGCCTGCACCTCCGCCGGGACGCCGGGGAAGGCGTAGACGTTCTCGAGGACACAGCCGGGACAGAGGCCTTCGGGGTTCACCAGTGGTCGGCACCCCTCGGGCAACGCCGCCCACGCGTCCACGTCGATGTCGAGGTCGTGGGCCTCCACGAGGTCGGGGTTCCGGTCCCGGTAGGCCGCCACGGTTTCGATCACGTCCTCGCGGACGGACGGGTCGACCACGAGGTCCCGGTCGAACGCGTCGGCGATGGCATCCGCCGTGACGTCGTCGTGGGTGCCGCCGAGGCCGCCGGTGACGATCACCGCGTCGAAGGCCTCCCGCCACTCCGCGACCGTCTCGCGGATCAGCGCGCGGTCGTCGGGGAGGGTGAGAATGCGGGTGACCGTCGCGCCCGCGTCGGTCAGTCGGCGGGCGAGCCACGTCGCGTTCGTGTTCTGCGTATCGCCCGAGAGCACCTCGTCGCCGACGGTGAGGATGGCGACTTCCATCGGTGGCAGTGGGCGGCCGACGGTAAAAAGGGAACCGCGTTCGGATCAGTCGTACTCGTAGAAGCCCTTGCCCGTCTTCCGACCCAGATCACCCGCGGCGACCTTCCGCTTGAGCAGGTACGGCGGCTTGTAGCGGTCGCCGAGTTCGTCTTCGAGCGTCTGGCTGGCATCGAGACACACGTCGAGGCCGATGTGGTCGGCGAGTTCGAGCGGCCCCATCGGGACGTTCGTGCCGAGTTTCAGCCCCGAATCCATGTCGGCCTTGTCGGCGACGCCCTCGTCGTAGGCGCGGATGCCCTCGTTGATCCACGGCATCAGCACGCGGTTGACGACGAAGCCGGGCTTGTCGTCGGACTCCCACGTCGTCTTGCCGAAGTCCTCGGCGAGCGTGTGCGAACACTCGACGGCGTCGTCGCGCGTCTTCTCGCCGACGACGAGTTCGAGGCCCTCCATGATCGGCGCGGGGTTCATGAAGTGCAGGCCGACGACGAGTTCCGGGCGCTCCGTCGCCGACGCGATGGTCGTGATGGAGAGCGTGGAGGTGTTGGTCGCGAGGATCACGTCGTCGTCGACGGCCTCGTCGAGGTCCGCGAAGATGTCCTGTTTGATCTCCATGTTCTCGACGGCGGCTTCGATGACGTAGTCGCAGTCGGCGAGGTCCGAGAGGTCGGTGGTGCCGGTGATGCGGTCGACGGCGGCGTCGGCCTCCGCCCGCGTCAACTGCTCTTTCTCGACGAACCGCGAGAGGCTGTGGTCGATGCGGTCGAAGCCGTCGGCGACGAGGTCGTCCTCGATGTCGCGCATCACCACGTCGTAGCCGGCGGTGGCGGCCACCTGTGCGATCCCGCTACCCATCGTCCCGGCGCCGACGACCCCCACGGTGTCGATCTGATCGAATCCTCGCATGATCGTCCCTGTGCGTCCGGGGGTTGTAAGGGTAGCGCCCGTTCCGAACGAGTGATCACGTTCGGGACGGTTGGAACGACCGTGCCCACCCTCGACTTCGACGACTTCGACCACACGTCACACATGGAGACGGCCTTCGACCTCGCGCGCGAGGCCGCGGCGCGCGGCGACGAACCGTTCGGGTCCGTCCTCGTCCGCGACGACGCCGTGATCATGCGCGAGTCGAACCGTATCAACACCGAAGACGACCTGCGGCGCCACCCGGAACTCCACCTCGCGTACCGCGCGTGTCGGGCGTACGATCCCGACGACCGCGCCGCGATGGTGATGTACACCAGCACCGAACCGTGCCCGATGTGTGCCGGCGGGATGGCCCGGGCCGGCTTCGGCCGCGTCGTCTACAGCGTGAGTAGCGAGGAGGTGGCGGCGTTCACCGGCGGCGAACCGAGCGTCCGATCCGCGGCGGTTCTGGACGGCGTGACCGACGTCGTCGGCCCCGTGTCGAACGAGGCGGGACGGGAGATTCACCGCGACTTCGACTGGTGACGGGGAGCGTTCAGAGACGCGCGTGAATCCCGCGAAGCTTTATCATCGCCCGCTGAGCACGGTGACGGGAACCGATGGATTCGACAGAGTTCGGCGAGCGCATCGAGTCGATTGTCGGCGCACAGACTGGTGAGAGCCTCCGTTCGATCATCGGCTACACCCGAGACTCGTACACGGTCCACTTCGTCCGCGACGACGTGAAGCGGACCTACGACGACCGGAACATCGAACGCGCCATCGACGAACTCCGGCTGGAGACAATCGAGAAGGAGCACATCAACAACCTCTTTCAGGAGGTGCACGGCGCGTTCGACTGCCGGATCGACGTGTTCGAGAACGCCGTCGAGATGAACTTCGCCGTCGCGGACGGCGAGGGCCTCGAAATCGCCGTCGACCGGAACTACTTCGCCGGTCAGGACACGCTCGTCGGCGACATCATGGAGACGATCCGGGCGCACCTCGCCGAGCGGTCGGACTGACCGACGACCCCGTCTCGCCTCGCGTTACGCTCGCGCCATCCACCCCGGCGTCTCGACCGTCGTCTCGCCGACCGCCGTGTGTCCGTAGTAGTACGTGACCGTGCCGTCGGTGTAGGTCACCGTCGTCTCGATTTCGAAGACGCGGCCGCTTTGGCCGACGACGATCCGTCCGGACGCGTCGGTGGCGGTGCCGTAGCTCCGCGAAATCGTGTCGTTGGGGACGCCGGTCACGTCGTAGACGAGCGCCGTCGACCCCGCGCGCTCGACGGTCCCGTTCCGTTCGAGCGTGTAGAGCAGGAGGTGCGACTGGAGCACGCGCCGGTCGACCGACTGAGCGACCAGGCCGAACTCCGTCGACGAACTGCCGACGACCGTCTCGTTGTCCGGGTCCCACCGGGTGAGAGTGCCGTCGGCGAAGAAGACTTCCCGACTGGTCCGCGAGCCGTCGAGGGCGGCGTACAGCCGGTTCGATCCCGTGTCGACGCGCATCGAGAGCGTGGTGTTGGCGGCGCGGAGGTTCGTCGCGTCTCCGATCCTCGACCGGTAGGTGACGGTCGCCGACGGGCCGGAGAGGGTCGCCCGGTAGTGGGCGGCGAGCGCGGCGTCGGGGTCCTCGATCCCCGTTTCCGACCAGCCGTTCGGATACCGTCGCTCGGGGGCGGTGGTGTCGGCCGGTGTCGGTGTCGCTGACGGCGTCACCGTCGGGGTGGCCGTCGGTACTGGCGTCCCGGGGCCGCCTCGGTCGCTGCCACACCCCGCGACGAGTACGAGAAGGACGACGGCCACCGCTGTCAGTGCCGTCCGATTCATGGACCGTGATCCGTTCGCGACCGTTATCAGATTCCCGTTTCGCCGCCTCCGTCGGTGTCGCGTACGCCCGTTCGACGGGGACCACACGCTTTATGTGGTATTTCGCCGGTACGTCTACACACATGATTCCCGGTGCTGACGACGCGATCACCCGCGACGGCAAGGCGTTGATTCTCGCGTACGACCACGGTCTCGAACACGGCCCGGTCGACTTCGAACCGGTGCCGGAGACGACCGACCCTTCGACGGTCTTCGACGTGGGCACCCACGACGCGGTCACGGCCGTGGCCGTCCAGAAGGGCGTCGCCGAGGCGTACTACCCCTCCTACGAGGACGACGTGACGCTGCTGGCGAAGCTGAACGGCACGAGCAACCTCTGGATGGGCGAACCCGACTCCGCGGTCAACTGGTCCGTCGACTACGCGGCCGAACTCGGCGCCGACGCCATCGGCTTCACGCTCTACGGCGGCTCGAACCACGAAGTCGAGATGGCCGAGGAGTTCCGGCAGGCTCAGGAGAAAGCCCGCGAACACGACATGGGCGTCGTGATGTGGTCCTACCCCCGTGGTCAGGGGCTCAAGGACGACACCAGCCCCGACACCATCGCCTACGCGTCCCGACTCGGCCTCGAACTCGGCGCCGACATCGCGAAGGTGAAATACCCCGGTTCCGCGGACGCCATGAACTGGGCGGTCCAGAGCGCGGGCGACATGAAAGTCGTCATGAGCGGCGGATCGAAGACCAGCGACGAGGCGTTCCTCTCGACGGTGCGTGAGGCGATGGACGCGGGCGCCAACGGGCTGGCGGTCGGCCGCAACGTCTTCCAGCGCGAGAACCCCGAAGCGATCCTCGACGGCCTCGAAGCGGTCATCTTCGACGACGCGTCCGTCGACGAGGCGCTGGCGGCGAGCGCCGGCCTCGAAGCGAGCGACTGATGACCGACACCGTCGCGGCGATTCGCGAGGCCGTCGCGAGTGCGACCCCCGAGATTCGGGCGGGGCTCCCCGGCCGCCGCGAGTTGGCGGGCGCGGAGAACCCCTCCGGCGAGCGCCGTCTGGCGGCCGACGAGTACGCCGACGAGTTGCTCGAAGACCGACTCGGACGCATCGACGGCGTCGGCGCCTACGCCAGCGAGGAACGCGAGGGCGTCGTCGACACCGGTGAGGGGTACGCCGTCGCCGTCGACCCCCTCGACGGCTCCTCGAACCTCAAGCCCAACAACGTCATGGGCACCATCGTCGGCGTCTACGACGCGCCGCTCCCGGCGAGCGGGCGCGACCTGGTGGCCGCGGGCTACGTCCTCTACGGACCGATCACGACGATGGCGTTCGCTCGTGAGGGCACGGTCACCGAGTATCTGATCGAGGACGGCGAGCCGACCGTCCTGAACGAGGACGTAACCCTCCCGGACGATCCGACCGTGTACGGCTTCGGCGGGCGCGTCCCCGACTGGCCCGACGACTTCGCGACCTACGTCGACGAGGTCGAGTCGGAGCTCAAACTCCGGTACGGCGGCGCGATGATCGGCGACGTGAATCAGGTGCTCACCTACGGCGGCGTGTTCGCCTACCCCGCGCTCCGGTCGGCGCCGGAGGGCAAACTCCGTCTCCAGTTCGAGTGTAACCCCGTCGGCTACGTCGTCGAATCCGCCGGCGGCCGGAGTTCCGACGGGACGGGATCGGTGCTCGACGTGGACCCCGACGGCCTCCACCAGCGGACGCCGGTCTACCTCGGCAGTGACGAGTTGATCGACCGGCTGGAAGCGACGCTCGACTGAGACGGGCCGTCGTGACCTTGTTGCGGTCAGCCGTCGGTCGGCACCGCCGATAATCGGTCATTTACCTGCCGTATGCGCCGTATACTCACGGGGATGGTCGTCGAGCATCCGTGTATGTCAACCGACACGGCAGGGTCTCGGCCACAAGAGACGACGTGGCCGACCGTCGGCGGTGCCGGCCTCGACGACCTCGCGACGGCGACGACGACCCACGCCGCGGCGCTCTGGGTCGTCGCGATGGCGACCCTCGTCGCCGACGGCGCCCTCACCATCTACGGCATCCGCCTCGGCCTGACCGAAGTCAATCCCGTCGCCGCCGGTCTCATCGCCGACGTCGGCATCGTCCCCGCGCTCGCACTCCTGAAGAGCGGCGCCGTCGCCGTCGCCATCGGCGGGTGGGTCGTCATGCCCCCGGACTACCGCGGATTGGTCCCCACCGGCCTCGCGCTTCCGTGGGCGGCCGCGTCGGTCGTGAACGTCGTCGCCGTCGGCCTCGCACTCTAGGGATTCTTTTCCGCGGCCGCCCTCCCCCCGCTATGCCCCGCCGAACCGTTCTGTTCTCGCCGGGCGACCGCCCCGACATGTGCCGCAAGGCGCCGTCGTCCGGCGCCGACACCGTCGTCTTCGACCTCGAAGACGCCGTGGCGCCGCCGCGGAAAGCCGAGGCTCGCGCGGCCGTGGCCGACGTGCTCGCCGACCCCGACTTCGACCCCGCCGTCGAGGTAGCCGTCCGCGTCGCCGCGGATCCCGACGCGGCGGCGACCGATCTCGACGCTCTGGCGGACGCCGACCGCCTCGACGCGGTGATGATTCCGAAGGCCGACGCCGAGACGACTTCGCGCGTGGCCGACGCCCTCGCGGCGCGCGACCAGTCGACGCCGGTTCTCGCCCTGATCGAGACGGCGACGGGCGTCCTCGACGCCCGCGCGGTGGCGACGACCCCCGCCGTCGACGCGTGCTGTTTCGGTGCGGAGGACCTCGCCGCCGACCTCGGCGCCACCCGGACCGAGGCGGGGACCGAGGTGCTCTACGCCCGCGAACACGTCGTGCTGGCGGCGCGGGCGGCGGGCGTCGACGCCGTGGATACGGTCTATACGGACCTCGACGACCACGAGGGACTTCGCGCCGAGACTCGGTTCGCGGCGACGCTCGGCTACGACGGGAAGATGGTCGTCCACCCCGGGCAGGTAGCAGTCGTCCACGACGCCCTCGCGCCCGACCCCGACGAGGTGGCGTGGGCGGAGCGGGTGCTGACGGCGCGGGACGAGGCCGACCACGAGGGCCGGGGCGTCTTCGAGGTCGACGGCGAGATGATCGACGCGCCACTGATCGCCCGCGCGGAACGGATCCTCGACCGCGTACCCGACGAGTGAGCCGATGGGCGGCGACCGCTCGCCCCGGACTCGAAAGGACTGTATTTCCGGAGGGGAAACTGGCTGAGAATGGCAGACATCAACCCGTTCGAGAGCCTCCAGGAACAGATCGACGACGCCGCCGCCTACTCCGACGTCGCGGACGACGTGATCGAGCGGCTCAAACACCCCGAACGCGTGCTGTCGACGACGCTCTCGGTCGATATGGACGACGGCTCGTCCGAACAGTTTCGGGCCTACCGCTCGCAGTTCAACGGCGACCGCGGGCCGTACAAAGGTGGAATTCGTTACCACCCGAACGTCACCCGCGACGAGGTGAAGGCGCTCTCGGGGTGGATGGTGTACAAGTGCGCCGTGGTCGACATCCCCTACGGCGGCGCGAAGGGGGGCATCGCCTTCGACCCCCGCGAGTACTCCGCGGACGAACTCGAACGGATCACGCGCGCGTTCGCCGCCGAACTCCGGCCCATCATCGGCGAGGACCGGGACATCCCGGCGCCCGACGTGAACACGGGCCAGCGGGAGATGAACTGGATCAAGGACACCTACGAGACGTTAGAGCGGACGACCGAACCCGGCGTCGTCACCGGGAAGGCGCCCTCGTCCGGCGGGAGCGCTGGTCGTGTCGAGGCGACCGGTCGATCCGTGATGCTCACCGCCCGCGAGGCGTTCGACTACCTCGGCGGTGGCATCGAGGGCGCGACGGTCGCCGTTCAGGGCTTCGGCAACGCCGGGTCGGTCGCGGCGACGTTGCTGGAAGACGTCGGTGCGACGGTCGTCGCCGTCAGCGACTCCAGGGGCGGCATCTACGCCGCGGACGGCCTCGACACCGAGGCGGTCAAGGAGCACAAACGCGAGACGGGATCGGTCGTCGGCTACGACGACGCGGAGCGGGAACTGACCAACGAGGAACTGTTGACGGCCGACGTCGACCTGCTGGTGCCGGCGGCGCTAGAGAACGCGGTCACCGCGGACATCGCCCGCGACGTGCAGGCGGACGTGATCGTCGAGGCGGCCAACGGCCCGCTGACGCCCAACGCCGACGACGTGCTCACTGACCGCGACGTCTACGTCTTCCCCGACATCCTCGCCAACGCGGGCGGCGTCACCGTCTCGTACTTCGAGTGGGTACAGAACCGCCAGCGATTCTCGTGGACGGAGGCGCGCGTCAACGACGAACTCGAACGGATCATCACCGAGGCCTTCGACCGCCTCGTCGAGACGTTCGAGGCCTACGACGTGCCGAACTTCCGGACGGCGGCGTACGTCGTCGCCATCGAGCGAGTGGCGGACGCGTTCGACGACCACGGCAACTGGCCGTAGCGACGGTTGTAGGTCGATGCCGGTGCGTGTATACGCACCGGTGGACAGCTTCAACCGCCGCTACACGCGACGACTCGTTCCCGAGGGATTCAAGACGCCACGGGTGGCTCACACACGTAATGTTGCAGGACCACCTCATCAGTGCGGCCCACCTCTCACGGGACGACATCGAGGCGGTGCTCGACCACGCGGCGGCGGTCGATGCCGACCCCGACCTCGTCCGTGACCGTCACGACGGCCGCGTCCTCGCGCTGTGTTTCTTCGAACCGAGCACGCGGACGAAGATGAGCTTCGAGTCGGCGATGAAACGCCTCGGCGGCGAGACGGTCGACATGGGATCGGTCGAGTCCTCGTCGGTCAAGAAAGGCGAGAGCCTCGCGGACACGGTGCGGGTGATCGAGGGCTACGCCGACGCCCTCGTCCTCCGGCACCCGAGCGAGGGGTCGGCCAGACTCGCCTCGGAGTTCGTCGACGTGCCCCTCGTCAACGCGGGCGACGGCGCCGGCCAGCACCCGAGTCAGACGTTGCTCGACCTCTACACCATCCGCGAGAACGCCGGCCTCGACGATATCACCATCGGCATCATGGGAGATCTGAAGTACGGGCGGACGGTCCACTCGCTCGCCCACGCACTCACCAACTTCGACGCCCGCCAGCACTTCATCAGCCCCGAGAGCTTGCGTCTGCCGCGAAACGTCCGTTACGACCTGCACGAGGCGGGCGCGCAGGTGCGCGAACACACCGATCTGGAGGAGGTCCTCCCCGAACTCGACGTGCTCTACGTCACCCGCATCCAGCGCGAACGCTTCCCCGAGGAACGGGAGTACCGTGAAGTCGCCGGCGAGTACCGCATCGACAACGAGGTGCTCGCCGACGCGTCCGAGAACCTGACCGTGATGCACCCGCTCCCGCGCGTCGACGAAATCGCGCCCGAGGTAGACGAGACGGCGCGTGCGAAATACTTCGAGCAGGCCCACAACGGCGTCCCCGTTCGGATGGCCCTGCTCGACCGTTTGCTTGGAGGTCACGAATGAGCGACACCGACAAGGAACTCCGCGTCAGCAAGATCCGCGACGGCACCGTCATCGACCACGTCACCGGCGGGCAGGCGCTCAACGTCCTCGCCATCCTCGGCATCGACGGAAGCGGCGGCGAGAGCGTCAGCATCGGTATGAACGTCCCCAGCGACAAGTTGGGTCGAAAGGACGTGGTGAAAGTGGAGGGACGCGAACTCAGCCAGGAGGAGGTGGACGTGCTCTCCCTCATCGCGCCCGAGGCGACGATCAACATCATCCGCGACTTCGAGGTGGTGGAGAAGAACCGCGTGGAGCGAACGGACGTCGTCCGCGGCATCCTCGTCTGCCCGAACCGCAACTGCATCACGAACGCCGACGAACCGGTCCAGACGGAGTTCGAGGTGCTCTCGGACGGCGTCAGATGTTCGTACTGCGACACCATCATCCGCGAGGGCGACGTGGCCGAACACATCGACGCCCGCGGATCGGGCGAAACCGCTTTGTGACCGGTGGTCCAACGGAGTGGTATGTCAGGGAAGACGAAGTTCATCCTGGTGCTCGCACTGATCGCAATCGGCTACGTCGTCATGTCCGGTGACAAGGAACCGGTCGAAGTCGACGTCGAAGAGTAATCGAATCCCTCCATCGCCCCAGTTTTATCGCTCTCACCCGGATAGCGACCCGTTTCCCGTTCACCGCGTCGCACCGGACGGGTCGCCGGCACGCATCCGAACCACTTTCCCCGCACACCCCTACAGACGGGTATGTACGGAGTCGTCACGCGCAACGCCGAGGAACTGGAGTGGTCGGCGTTCGACACGGGTTTCTACGAGGTGAAAGACGTGACTGGCCGGGCGGCCGCACCGCTCGCCACCGGCGTCAACATGGTCTCCGCGTTCGGCGACAACGCCGCCGTCGGCGACGACCCCTCGCTCGCCGCCGTCGACGGCGAGGGACGACCCGCGACCCGCGACCGCCCCTACTTCGACTGGTCGTACGTCTGCCCGACTCACGACCGCTACCGGGAGGGACTGCTCGAAATCGTCGACGACTGCGTGGCCGAACGGTCCGACCTCCGCCTCGACGACGTGGGCTTCCCCCGCGACGGCTACTGTCGCTGTGACCGCTGTGACCGCCGGTTCGCCGAGAGCGATTTCGAGGACCGCGAGGACTGGCGTGCGTCGGTCGTCACCGACTTCGTCTCGGCCGTCCGCGACCGGGTGCCCGGCGACCTCTATCTCACCTGTTATCCCGACCCGTACCCCGGCCACCTCCGGGCGCGGAGCGGCGTCGACATCGAGGCGCTCGCACCGATGGTCGACGAGTTCGTCGTCCCCATCTACGACACCGCCTACGGGACGACCTACTGGCTTGAGGTGATCGCCAAAGGGTTCGAGAGTCGGCTGGCCGACGTGGACGCCCGGCTCGGGATCGAACTCTACGCCGTCGAGGTGGACATCGACGCCCTCGCGCACGCGACGGAGGTGGCGGAGGCGTACGCCGACGGCGTCTACTTCGGCTACGACGCGAGCAACGCGGCGGCGACGATCCGACGGCTCCGAGCCGACCGGGGGGAGGGCGTCTCCCACGGCGCGGACGCTGAGGACTAGAGCGGCCCGTACGAGAGCGCCCAGATGACGACGAAGCCGGCCGAGAACACGAGGACGGCGAACAGCGCGAGCACGTAGAGCATCCGCCCAGTCGACATAGAGGCGCTAGGGAGGCGATTCGTATAGCTCCGACGGTCGTCCGCTCTTCACGGGAACGATCACCCTTGTCGAAACCCCAAAGTGGTGACCCGTTTCGGGAGGTGTGCCGAATACAGGGCGCTGTTCGTCACGGGCAGAGCCGAAAGCGGAGTCGGCTCACCCCATCCGGCTAGCCACGTACGGCTCTCTATCAGTTCAATCGAGTGTGACGCTGAGTCCGGTCTCGTGTCCGACGTTGTCAGTGACCGGACACCGCTCTTTGACGGCCGAAAGCCAAGCGTCGAGGTCAGCGTCGCCCTCCGTTTCGACCGAGAGGGATACGTCTAGGCCTTGCAAACCGGGACGGTCCTCGGAGTCCTTGCCCAGATACGTCGCGTAGTTCACGTCCCCCTCGACCGTCGCCTCGAGTGACACGATGTCGATATCCATGTCACGGGCGACCATCGTCCCGGTCGAGTTGAGACAGCCCAGGACGGATCCGAGGAGATACTCGACGGGGTTCACGTCGTGTCCGACGACGAACTCCCCGTCGTCGGTCGTCACTCGGGACCGGTGCGGACTGACACGCGACGCACTGACTTCGTAGTGGGTTAGTTCGGAATCTCCCATACGAGTGTTTCTCCGTTGAATGCAGTATAGTTTGGGACCGACCGGTCCCCCGTCGAGCAAACCGCCCGGTGGGTACACCTGCCACGGGAGCTGCGTGAATCCGGTGGATTCGGCGTGCCGAGACTGTCGCCGGCGTCCACCTGCTAATCGCCGAACCTACGCGTCGTAGCGGTCATGCCAGTACCCACCGACATCGAACAGTTGCGAGCGACGCCGTTGCATACGTAGCGCGTATTCAGCGCGGCCCACGTCGGATACGGACGACTTTGCACGTGGGTTCGAATTGAGATACCCAGCGTGTGGTTGCGTCCGTAGTCAGTCACCGACGTCCGGCGAGGCGCCGACCGACGCGATGACTAGCGCTGGTATGCGTACGTATCCGGTCTCGAATGGTCCGCGATATCTATTCTCGGCCTCCAGATGGCCGGGAACCTGAATCGTTCATATCGTCCTTGGCGTGAATCTTGGCCTGTTCGCGAGCGCTGGGATTGACCGACTCCTTGAACGGAACCTTCGCCACCGTCGCATACACGGGTTCGCCGGCCTCCTCGGCGTACTCGTCCGGGAGGTGGACTTCGAACTCCAGATCGATGTCCGCGTCGTATATCGAGTCGTCGAGCGGAACGTCGGTCGCGGCCTGCAGTTTCGCCGCCGGCACGAATCCGAGGCCGATATTGGTCTCGAGATCCGGATTCCACCACGCCGACGTCAGGTAGCCACACTCGTCGCCGGTCTCCGGATCCGAGACGAGCCAGAAGTCGGGAGCGTAGTCCCGGATCGGTTCGCCGGCCATCTTCAGGCCGACCAGTTTGTGCGTGAACGGGAACTCCCCGTTCTCGATGGCTTCCTTCTGGCGTTCCAGTTCGGCTTTCCCGATGTAGTCCGCGTCCTTGTCGTCGGGAACCTGAAAGCCGAGGTTGACCTGGAACGGCGACGTCTCGTCGTCCATGTCCTGCCCCAGCGACATGATTCCGGCGGCGATCCGTCGTTGATGCGATATCCCCGTCGCGGCACCGCCGTGAGCTTCGACCGTTTCGAGGACCGGGTTCCACACTTCCTCGGCGTTTTTCGTCGCTTCACGGACGTATATCTCGAATCCCGCTTCGCCGGAGAAGCCGGTCTGACTCACCAGCACCGGGATGTCGTTGACCGTGGCTTCCATCAGTCCGTAGTACGGGATGTCTTCCACCACGTGCCCGACGAGT
>Ga0207797_1001128_pt1 | contig 19755 bp, 15 predicted proteins | sample PRCRCaboRojoPR_6_FD_187275 | JGI IMG/M metagenome (GOLD analysis project Ga0207797, IMG submission 187275) | Marine sediment microbial community from Cabo Rojo, Puerto Rico - PR CR 10% Liquid 1 (SPAdes) | ecosystem: Environmental > Aquatic > Marine > Coastal > Sediment | place: Cabo Rojo, Puerto...
AACCACTGCGCTGCACTCGGTTTTCTACATCTCGTATCTACTTCTGTAATTATACTCAGTCCAGCATATGTTTCAGCCGGTGGCATCGCACCGAGTCGGTTGTAAACGTTCACACAACGCGCTGCTTGGATCAAGCAGCCGGGACGAATCCGAGCCTGACGACCGTCCCACGGGGCAAATTGTCCTCGATTCGAATCTCACCCTCGTACTGTTGCATAAACTTGTTTACAAGATATAAGCCGATGCCTGTTCCGTCTGCATCGCCCGAATACGCTTTCTCCATCACGCTTGCTTTCGTCTCAGCAGGGATGCCTGGGCCGTTATCGGCGATGTCGACCCATACGTACTCCTGCTCGGCATCGCCCTCAATCGTTGTCGTTTCGGCATCGGTATCACCAGCGGTCGAGTGGTGAACGTCGATCTCGATGCTCGGAGTATCGATGTCGTTGTGATCGACAGCGTTCAGCAGCACGTTCCGTAGCACTGTTCCGAGGAACTGGTTGGCTTTCACCGACGCGTCTGATGCATCGCCAGTGAGCGAGACGGACGCCGATTCGTAGTTTTCTCTGAGGTGAGTGACTTCGGCGTCCAGTACCGCGCCGAGTCGAACAGCGTCGAGTTCTGTTCGCTCGTCTTCGAGTGTGCTGATTAGCTCTCCGACGGACTCGGTAAGGGTCACAATGTGATTGCTGGCGTCTTCGATACGGTCGAGTGAGCGCTGTTCGCTCGGAGAGTCCGCCTCCAGCGCACTCGCCCAGCCGAGGATGATCGAGGCGTCGTTTCTGATCTCGTGGCGGATGAGCCAGTTGAGGACGCTCAGCTCGTTTCGCTGCCGCTCGATCTGTTTCGTTTGGGCCTTCCGTGTCTGCGCATAGGTAACGGTCTTGGCCAGCACTCGAGGCGTGACGTGGTCCTTGATCAAGAAGTCCTGTGCGCCCTTGTCGACGGCTTCGGTACCGAGCTGTTGATCACCGACGCTGGTGAGAACGACGATGGCGACGTCAGAGTCGGCGTCAACGACCCGGTCGACGGTTTCCAGCCCCGTCGAGTCGGGAAGGTTCAGGTCCAACAGGACGGCATCGTAGGTCTGCTCCCGGTCGGTGAGTTCTGCAAGCCCGGGCTCGAGCGATTTGACTCGCTCGACTTCCGTCGGAGTCGCAGTCGGATTGTCGACCGTGTCTGCCTGCAGTTCCTGTAACATTGCCGCGTACAACTGCGCGTCGCTGTCGTTATCCTCGACCAACAGAACGCGTCTCGTACTCGGAGTCATTATGATTACTCTTATAACCTACATATATAAACAACCAGTGCGTTTCGACACGTCACTCCACCTCGCGGGACCGGGTCAGTCGTGCGAAAAACCCGCAAATACCAGCAATCCGGCGGCGGTACTCGGGGAACTCCATCGGCTTGTTCAAATAGAGGTTCGCTCCGAGGTCGTACGATCGGTGAAGATCAGCGTTACTCTCTCCCCCGCTGAACACAGCAACGGGGAGTTGTTCGGGTGAGTACGACTGTCGAATCATATTTAAAACTTCGAATCCGGATCCGTCCGGAAGGTTGATATCGAGGAGCACGGCCTCGGGTCGCACGGTCTCACCGGCGCCTGCCGCATCGAGATGGTCGAGAAACCCTGCGATACTGCTGTACCGGGTTAGGTCGTAGACGCAGTCACTCTGCTGAGCCGCCGTCTCGATCATCATGGCGTCAGCATCGTTGTCCTCGACGTAGGCGAGTCCCCCGCACTGTGGGCCGGAGCTCGTGGTGGATCGGTTCGTCACGGCGGTCTACTCGTGTGTGATTCCACTGGCGTCGGTAAGGAGCTCGTCAATTGACTCGGCCTCTTCCAGTGAGCGCCACGCATCCCGATCTTCGAGTTCGTTCTGCCACTCCTCCTGCAGGTCGTCGAGGGTCGCGTCTGCCCGCTCGTACGCCGGCGCTGTCTCGACGGCCGGTCCGCGTGTCTCCCTGACGAACTGAAGTCGATGCTCTCGAGCCCGGACCCGTCGCCCGAGCGCCGACAGCTCATTCATTCGGTAGAGTGTATTGACGGCCTCGAGCACTCTTTCGCGCGTCGCCGGCTTGCTGAGCAACAGGTCGGCAGGGAGTTCGGTGGCCGATACGGACACATCCGCCGAACTCAAGAATCCTGTTGGTGGGGAGGTCCCTGCCTGTCGAGCGTTTTCGACGATCTTCTCCCCGGTCGTGTCCGGCAGGTGTCGATCGAGGATCGCAACGTCGATAGTCTCGTCGAGCGCAGCACGGGCTGCTTTGCTATCAGTTGCCGTGACGACATCGTACTCAGCACTGAGCCAGGAACTGAGCAGCTCGACCTGCCGTGGATCGTCGTCAACGATCAGTACCCGCGGCAGCCCCCGACTCTCGACGTATTCACCATCCCAGTCCGCCGTGGCGTCGATGAGTGCGTAGAGATCCTCCCCGGCGGGGGTCAGTGTGTATTCGACACGGCGGGGAGACTCCTGGAGCACCTCCTTGTGAAGCACGTCACGCTCGATGAGATCGTCGACGTTGTTCGAGAGGACCTTATTCGAGATTCCGTCGAGCCGGCCTTTGAGCCCACCGAACCCCGTGGGCTCGTTTTCGTGAAGCTGAACGATGATCTGTGGTTTCCACTTCGTACTGAGTAGTTCGAGCGCCACGGAGTCAGCTGGGTTTTGATTCGGGTCGGAGGTCATGACTTGTTGGGACTGTCCGTTATCGGTAGATGCTGGGTGTTAGTACTGGTGAGCACATAACCTGAGGGTAACTCCTTTTTGTTACTTCGAGGTAACACGTATAAGTATTTGATGCCGGTAACCCCAGTCCCACCCGAGCGCGTAACTTCGAGGTGTTGGTATGCAAGTGCCTCACGCTGAAGTAATCCCACCTGAATGGGTGCAACCACAAAAGAGGATTCGTCTGGCTCGCTCGGTGGGAGTGCCTCGACAATCCTCGTCGGTATCGTCGTCGGAAGCGCACTCGCGCTGGCTGCCGAGACGTATCTCGCCCGCTCGCTCGCTCCGGAGGTGTACGGTACTGTCGCACTTGCGTATACGCTCATTTACGCACTCGGGTTGCTGCTCGGAAACGGCATCGGTGACGCCATCGCCCGGACGCTGAACGCCCGGTCGGGTGAAGCCCCTGGAGCAGTCGTCAGCAGCGGTCTCGTCATTGCACTCACCATCGGTGGATTGCTCGTGACGGTCGGGTACATTACACGTCGTCCGTTGGCCGAGGCGCTGGGCGAACCCGCTCTCGCCACGTACTTTCCGTGGCTCCTTCCGTTCGGCCTGCTCTACCCACTCGGGCAGGTGGCCTTCGGAACGATTCGTGCCGATACCGGCTCGAAAGTAGCCGTCCTGGTCAGGGATTTCGCCCCCCGGCTTCTCGGTATCGGTGTTCTGGTCGTCACCGCTGCGCTCGGCGCGAGTCTGCTCGGAGCCATCGCCTACTGGCTGATGTTCCCGAGCGGTATCCTCTTGTTCGGGTTCGGCTATCTACTGTTCCGACAGCGAAATCGCACGGAACCGTTAGTCGCATACCCGGATGATGACACGCTGCGGACGGTGTGGGGGCATGCGTGGCCACTCGCAGCCTCGGCGTCGATGTTTATGCTCCTTTCGACGCTGGACGTGTTGATGATCGGTCTGTTCGCGACGTCCAGCGAGGTCGGCTTCTATCGGGCGATTCAGCCGCTCCGACAGTCAACGACGTTCGTGCTCTCTGCATTCAGCTTCGCCTTTCTCCCGCTGGCGACCCGCCGGTTCAGTGACGGACAGCTCGACAGTCTCGGACAACTGTTCACTACCTCGACGAAGTGGATCGTGACAGCTACCCTCCCGCTTGCCCTCCTCTTTGTTTGCTACGCAGAGTCGGTCGTGGAATTGCTGTTCGGAGCGGCGTACGCTCCGGCTGCGCCCGCACTGGCTGTTCTCACGGCCGGACTGTTCTTTCGGGCGCTCACCGGACTGGACGGTGATCTGATAAAGGCTGTCGACCGCCCCCGAGTCGAACTGTGGACGGCAGCCGTCGGCGTCGGCGTCAACGTGATCGTGAACCTGTGGGCGATTCCACGCTTCGGCATCGTCGGCGCGGCCATCGGGACGGCGGTCGGCTATGGCGTATACAACGCGCTCGAACTGGTTGTCATCTACCGGGCAGTCGGCGTTCACCCGTTCTCGAAGGCGACGACGGGCATCGTATTTATAACGGTGCTAGTGGCACTCGTGGTTCGGCTCGTGACCGGAAGCGGTGTCGGCGTCGTCGTACTGGTCGCCGCCGGTGGCGCCATTGGACTGAGTGCGGTCGGCTCCCTGTTACTCGTCGGTGATCTCTCCGACGCCGAGATACAGGCTCTCGAGCACCTCGAACGCCGGACAGGGGTTCGCCTCCTGTGGCTCGTCCCGAAACGAAATCTCGGAGGAACGAACACATGATCCAACAAGATGCAGACACGGAGGACGGCGCAGCGACCGCAACGTGGCGACGGCGCCTTACGAAGTGGGGTAAGCCAGTCATCATCGCCTCACTCGTCGTCTTCCTGGTTGGAGCGGCTGCGTTCCCCTCGACTGCGGTGTCGACCGCACAGCCAGAGACGGACGGAGGAGATGCAGAAACCAGCAACGAAAACGAGGGGCTGTTCGGCAGTATCAAGACCGCCGTGGATCGGGTCTGGTGCTGGGCGTTCGGCTGTTCAAAGCCGGTCGTCGTCTCGCAAACTGAAACGGTCGTCGTTCAAGAGAGTGCCCCGACTCAGCAGGCAGAGGCGCCGGGCGCCCCGGCTAACACGACTGTCGACACGGAAGCGAACGCGACCACGAACGCAACTATCGAGGCAGGCGGGAGCGGCAGCGTCGGAGAGACAGTATCTGACGCCCCGGCGGGGGAGGGCGCTGAAGGAGTCGAGGGAAGAGACGGTGGTCAGCGACCCGCCACATCGCCACGGATTGTCCAGGCCGTCTCCGGTGGAGAGACGGCTACTGCTCCGTGGTGGTGGTTCCTACTCGTCAGCCTGTTCGGGTTTGTTACGCTTGCACTCGTCGGTCTAGCGCTCTATCGACGCCTCGGCCAAACAGACCGTACTACAGAGTCGTCTCCGTATCCCGCGACGCTCCGACCCCGCGTCGTGCGAGGGAAGGCTCACTACGCTGATGGCGGTACGAAGACGGCATCTGCCGGAGCGGCTTCCTCCTCCGAACCCGTCCGCGTGCGACTCACCGAGGCGAGAGCCGCACTCGACGATGGCCGGACGGACCAGAGCGTGACGCTCGCAGTACAGGCACTCGCCGATGCGTGCGAGCACGAAGAGGAGATAGAGGGCCACGCGGCACTGTTCACAGCGTGGGAACCGACCGCCGCTGAGCTACCTACCCTCCCTGCGACACTCGATCAACTCCACGGAGACTACGAGCAGGCCGTCTTCAGTCCACAGTCCGTCTCTGAATCGGACGCAATGTCCTGTATCGAGACGGCCGAAGCTCTTCTGACGGGCAGTGACACGTAGGTTACGCCTGTGCGTTACTCGCAGCTCTACACTGGCCGTTAACTGTGGCGTGTGTCGTCCGAAGTATGAGCAGTCACCCGGGACCTGATACTGCTGACGACAGCCACCAAACAGCCCAGACCACCGAGTCGACCGTCCACAGCACGACCGAAGACCGCAGCCACAAGGGGTCTCCCACGACGGGTTTCGACGCCACCGAGCCGACCCACGTCATCCTCCTCTCGATCGACGCGCTACGTGCCGACCATCTCGGCTGTCACGGCTACCACCGTGACACATCCCCGACCGTCGACCGGCTCGCGGCGGACGGCATCAGGTTCAGCCGGGCGTACAGCCCGAGTTCACACACCCGCGAGGCTGTCCCTGCACTCCTCTCCGGGCAGTATCCGAGCGTCGCTACCACCGACCGCTTCCGACGGAATACACAGACGATTGGCCACCTGTTACAGGGCACAACGGCTCGCTCGGCTGGCATCCACTCCAACCCGTTCGTCTCCGAAGGGTTCGGCTTCGGTGATGGGTTCGACCACTTCGACGACGACATGATCGTCGGCGGCCACTGGCTGACCGCGCTCGCACAACGAGCCGTGGACAAGCTCCGTAATCGCCACTACGCGCGGGCCGAGACGGTCACAGATCGCGGTATCGAGTTCCTCCGGTCACAGGCCGTCGATGGCGGTCGGCCGACGTTCACTTGGTTACACTATATGGATGTCCACGGCCCGTACGAGCCGCCGGCAGAGTTCCGTCGCAAGTACGTCGGTGATCGCGTCACCGATGCCGAGGCTGCTCGACTGTACAAACGAGCGATTGGCGAGCCGGATTCGCTCAGCGAGCGCGAGCAGCAACGTCTCATCGACCTCTACGATGCCGAAATCAGGTATCTGGACGCGAACGTCGGCCGTCTGCTGGATGAACTCTCCCGCCTCGGCATCAGAGACGAGACGCTCGTCCTGCTGACCGCCGACCACGGCGAGGCGTTCGGAGAGCGCGGCTACTACGAACACCCGCGATTCCTGCCACGGGAACTCACGCACGTCCCACTCATCGCCACCGGCGCAGGGGTTCGCTCCCAGGAGACGATTCGCACGCCCGTCAGCACGCTTGACGTCGCTCCGACGATCGCGGACGTGTTCGATGTCGAGTACGCAGGCCCCGGCCGGTCACTCGTTGCGACGGCAGGCCGGCCCGACCCAGACCGTGTCGTGTTCGCACAGGCACGCGGCGAGGGCGAGGACGCCGGCATCCATCGGTATGCTGGCTATCGGGGCGGTGGTGTCGCCTACGCCGACGTGGATACAGAGACTGGCGAGCGAACGTTCGACGCCGGCATCCAACGCAGTTTGAAGCGGACTCTCGACGCCCACATCGACGCCGACGGCTACACCACTGCGATCGATACCGGACGGTCGGAGGGAAGTGAGACAGAGCGGACGACGGAGAACGATGCAGAAGACGACGTGGCCCACCGCTTGCGCGCACTCGGGTACGTGGAGTGATTCAGATGGATATTGCATTCGTCTCCAACGTGGTGTATCCTGACGTGACGGGCGGCGCGGAGAAACGTATCTACGAAATCGCCCGCCGCCTCGCTGCGGAGGGGCATACCGTTACCCAGTACAGCAGGCACTACTGGGAGGGCCCCGAGCGCATCGAGCGCGAGGGAGTCACCTATCAGGCTATTGCGCCGGGGAAGGAGCTGTACGCTGGCGACCGGCGCTCGATTACGGAAGCACTCGATTTCGGTGTTCGAACGATTCCCGCACTCCGTGGGGCGTTCCGCGACCACGACGTCGTCCATGCGTCGATCTTCCCGTACTTTCCCGTTCTCGGGGCAGCAGTTGCCAAGGCGGCGGGCCGAGCGGACGCCGCGCCACTTGTGACGACGTGGCACGAGGTCTGGCTGGACTACTGGGAGGAGTATCTCGGGCGACTCTCCCCGTTCGGTAAGCTCGTCGAACGGTACACCGCACGGGTCGACCAACATCCCATCGCTATCTCGGAACTGACCGCACGGCGGCTGAAGCAGGTGGGCCGCCCTCGCGAGCAGACGCACGTCGTTCCAAACGGAATCGATGTGGAGGGCGTCCAAACGGTGGAAACGGCCACAGACGGCTACGACGTGCTGTACGCTGGCCGGCTCATTCCCGAAAAGAACGTGGACGTGACTGTCGAGGGGTTCGCTCGCGCCGCACAAAACAACCCCGACATCCGCCTGGGTATCATCGGTGACGGCCCCGAGCGCGAGGCGCTCGAACAGCTCGCAGCGGGGATGGCCTGCCGGGAACGTATCGACTTCCTCGGGTTCCTCCCGGAGTACGAAGACGTGCTGGGGCACATGCACGCTGCTGACGTGTTCTGCTCGCCCTCCGAGCGCGAGGGGTTCGGCATTACGTACATTGAGGCGCTCGCGGCGGGGTGTACGGTTATCGGCGCCGACCACCCGCGAAGTGCGGCCTCGGAGGTTATCGGAGACGCGGGGCTTGCCGTTCGGCCGACGACGGCGGCGGTCACACAAGCCCTCTCGCGGTCGCTGTCAGGAGTTGCGGCGACAACGCGCCCCGAGCAGCGGGCCGCACAGTTCGATTGGGATCGAATCGCGGCGCAAACCCTCGACGTGTACCGGGCGGTGCTGGACGAGACTCCGACGCCTCAGCAGTCGGAGCCCAGTCGAGCGAGTGTCGAGTCCACGGCACTGTCGGACTGACACGAAACCCCAACTCAAAAGCTCGGTGACCTCAAGTATGGCCCGACCGATTAGGTATCTAATTAACAACGATGGAACGAACATACGTCGCGACAGGGGACTCGACACACGAGGCACTCGCTGGGCTGGCGGAGACGGAGAACGTCACGGCAGTCTTCGCACTCGTCGCAGCGTCGACCACGAAGCATCGAGAAGAGTTGGCCACAGCCGGAACCAAGACTGACCTCACACTGTTCGGCGGCATCTTCCCACAACTCATCGTCGACGGTGTCGCCCACGAGGAGGGGACACTTCTGCTCGGCTTATCCCAGGTACCCGAGGTGACCTATATCACCGGACTGAGCGATGCCGAGCGAGATTACACCGACCAGCTCCCCGACCTGCTCTCGCGAGGATTCAAAACGGCGTTCGTGCTGGTCGATGCGTTTGCCAGCCGGACGGACGTGCTCATCCGCGCCCTTTTCAACACCTACGGCGTCGAACTGAACGTCCTCGGCGGGGGTGCAGGATCACTCTCGATGGAACAACAACCCTGCCTGCTGACCGATGAAGGCTGGCACGAAGGCGGGGCACTCATCGCCGCTACGGAAGCGAACGGGAACGTCGGTGTGCGACACGGCTGGCAGGAGTTCGCCGGGCCGTTCCGCGTGACCGGCGCCGAGGGGAACGTGGTTACTCTCCTCGGTGACGAACCAGCCTACGACGTGTATCGCGAAGTCGTCGAACCCGATGCCGGTGTCGAGATAGGTGCCGACAACTTCTTTGAGGTGGCCAAGTCCTATCCGCTCGGATTGAGCCGCTTCGACGCGGAGAAGATCGTTCGAGACCCGTTCGAACCGACAGCCGACGGCGGGCTCCGCTGTTTCGGCGATGTGCCGCAGGGGTCGTTCGTCCACGTTCTGAAAGGCGACCCGGCGTCACTTATCGAGGCGGCAGGCGAGGCTGCGGATGCGGCCCGGGCAATCGAGCTTCCCGGCGGTGGCCCCCGGTCGACGCTGTTTTTCGACTGTATCTCGCGGGTGCTGTACCTCGAATCCGAGTTCAAGCAGGAACTCGCCACCGTCGCGGACCGTAGCGACGCACCACTCGTCGGAGCACTCACTATCGGAGAGATAGCCAACTCCGGGCGTGAGTTTCTCGAACTGTATAACAAGACGGCGGTCGTCGGGGTCGTCGATAGCGTATGAGTGGCTCGTCACCGACCTCGCCCGAGCAACTCCAAGTTCTCTACGAGATTGCCCTCTCTATTGGTCGCGGAGAAACGCTCTCTGCGGTTGCGCAGACGGCACTCTCGTCGTATCTCCGCCGGCTCAACTGCTCGACCGGCGGTGTCTTCGAGCGATACGAGGAGGATGGAGACGTTTCGTACCGGCTGGTCGAGGGGATTCCTGCTACTCCGACGTACAACGACACGTTCGAGGCCGCGACACGGCACCTTGACAACGACGATGCGACCGATGCTGCCTCGTTCCGTGAGGAACTGCCACTTTCGGCAGGTGACGGGGCGGCACAGTACTACATTTTCGACCTTCCCGGGTTCGGGGTGCTGGTGATAGTAAAGAACGGTGAACCGCTCGCTCCAGGGACGATTGCCGCGCTCGAGCCGCTGAACCAGAAGCTCGCGGATGCGTGTTGTAACCGGCGGGTCGAACAGGAGGCAGCACAGACACGTGAGACGCTCCGCGCCGTCCTCGATACGATCCCACAGGAGGTGGTCGTCAGGGATCGTGACGGGCGATATACGCTTGCGAACGAGTCCGCAGCCGCCGCGCACGGCGTTCGGGTCGAAGAACTGGAAGGGTCGACCGACGAGGAGTACGCTCAGAGCAGCGGCGACCGAGACGTTCGGGCGACGGATATGAAGGTAATCGAGTCCGGCGAACCGCAACGAATCGAAGACGAGGAACTCATCGATGCCGATGGGCGCACACGGACAGTTACCACAGACATCGTGCCGCTCGAACTCCCGGAGACGGAGCGGCAGGCACTCGTCGTTACGACCGATACGACCGACCGCACAGAACGCCAGGCTGCGTTGGAACGCCAGGCAACGGCGATGGAGGCGTCGATGGACGGCATCTCGATTTTGAATGCGGACGGTGAGTACACCTATATGAACGAGGCACACGCCGACATCTTTGGATACGACTCGACGGAGCTTCTGGGAGGGACCTGGCGACAGCTGTATCCCGACGACGAGATCGAACGAATCGAGCGTGACGTGTTCGCAGCGCTCAGCCGCGACGGCGAGTGGCGCGGCGAAACAGTCGGCAAAGCGCGCGACGGGACAGCGGTTCATCAGGAGATCACTCTCTCTGCGCTCGAAGACGGGGGGTTGGTCTGTACGAACCGCGACATCACTGAACAGAAACGGCGCGAGCAGGCTCTCGAGAGCCAGCGGTCCCGACTCCGTGTCCTGTTCGATCAATCGCCGGACAATATCATCGTTCACGACGACGAGGGGGCAGTTTTAGACGTAAACGAGCGACAGGTCTCGACACTCGGATACGACCGCGAGACGCTCTTAGGGATGAACGTCGAGGAGTTCGAAGTCGGACTCGAAATCGATGAACTCGAATCACTCTGGGACGAACTGTCGGTCGGCGAGACGCTGGAAACACGAGGACGCCACCGTCGTGCTGACGGAAGCGAGTATCCGATCGAAGTCTGGGTGAGCAAAACGGAGATCGAGGGCGAAACTCGTCTCATCGCCCTCGACCGTGACATCAGCGAACGGGTCGAGCGAGAACAGCGACTACAGACCCGTCGGCGACAACTCACGCGTCTCCACGAGGCGACTCGTGAACTGATGACCGCTGCGACACGACCCGAGGTTGCAGACAGCGCCAGCGAGACGGTACGAGAAGTGCTTGGCCACCCGCTACACGGCATTCACTTTTACGATTCTACCCAAGATGCACTCGTCCCAGTGTCAGTGTCCGACCGCGTTCAGGACGTCATCGGTGAGCCGCCCGCTATCGGCCCTGGAGACGGAATTGCGTGGACTGCGTACGAGTCGGGCGAGGCCGATCTTCGCGCTGACATCCCGAATGACGACGACGTCATGAACCCGAAGACGGCTGTCCGGAGTGAACTGTACGTTCCACTTGGCGACCACGGAGTTATTATCGTTGGTTCGACCGAACCCGACGAGTTCACTGAGGCGGATGTCGCCTCGACCAAGATTCTCGCCGCGAACGTCGAGGCGGCACTCGACCGCGTCGAGCGCGAAACTCGGCTCAAGCGCACGAACACCGTTTTCCAGACGGTCCTCGATAATCTCCCGGCTGGGGTGCTCGTCGAGGACCCAGACAGGGACATTCTCACGGTCAACCAGCGCCTGCTGGACCTATTTGAGATGGATGTCTCCAGAGAGGCACTCGCAGGCGTGGACTGTCAAGCTGCTGCCGATGATCTCAAACATCGGTTCGATGCGCCGGAGCAGTTCCTCACTCGCCTGGACAGTCTTATCGAAACGCGTGAGCCAGTCACAAAAGAGCCGCTTGAACTCGCTGACGGGCGGACGCTAGAGCGGGATTACGTCCCGTACACGCTGCCCGACGGCGAGGCGAACTTGTGGATGTACCGAGACATCACGAGCCAATCCCGTCGAGAGACCGCCGTTCGCAACCTGCTCAGTATTACCTCCAGACAGGACGTAGGATTTGAGCAGAAGATACGGGAAGTACTCGAAATCGGTCGCCGTCGAACCGGTATGGAGGCTGCGTTCTTTTCGACGATAGATAGCAGCGCCGACCCCGACACCGGTGGCTTCCAGATCAGCGCCTCAATAGGTAGCGATCCGCAGTTCGACACGCGAGAGCAACAGCCACTCTCGAAGACGTACTGTCGAAAGACCGTCCAGACGGTCGATCCGGTCAGCGTTACCAACGCCGACGAAACGTGGCGTGACGACCCTGCATACGAGGAGTTCGGACTCTCCTGTTATATCGGTAGACGTGTCGAAGTCGACGGCGAGGTCTACGGAACGCTCTGTTTCACCCATCGTGAGCCCCGCGACGAGCCGTTCACCCAAGAGGAATTACAGTTCGTGAAGCTCCTCACGCAGTGGCTCAGTTTCGAACTCGAGCGGCGAGACCGCGAGGCCGACCTTCGCGAGACGCGCAAACAACTTCGACGGTCAAACGAGGAACTGGAGCAGTTCGCGTACGCGGCCTCACACGACCTGAAAGAGCCGCTCCGGTCGGTCAGCAACTACCTCACCCTCCTCGATGATCTCTACGACGAGGGCCAGACCTTCGACGCACAGGCGGAGACGCTCATCGAAGACGCCGTCGGGGCGACGGGACGGATGCAGTCGATGATCAACGCACTGCTCCAGTATTCGCGGGTAGATTCCCGTGGTGGTGCCCTCGAACCGACCCCGATCGATGCGGTCGTGGAGAAGGCAGAACTGAATCTTACGGTGCGGATCGACGATATCGGAGCGACGGTCACCACCGAGGGACTGCCGACGGTCAGTGGCGACGAGCGACTCCTCATCCAACTGTTCCAGAACCTCATCGACAACGGCCTGAAGTACAACGAGTCTGCGAACCCCCGCATCAGCATCGTGCCCGGCAAGCCCGTCGCCAACATCGACCCACCTGAGCCGGTGGCACTCGACGGGAGTGTGTCGTGGCACCACATCCGTGTCGAGGACAACGGCATCGGGATGGACGCCGACGTGGCCGACCGCGCGTTCGACGTGTTCGAACGTCTTGGTCGGACCGATGAGAATGGAACGGGGATGGGGCTGACGCTCTGTCAGCGCATCGTTGAGTACCACAACGGAGCCATCTGGCTCGAGTCAGCACCCGGTGACGGAACCGTCGTCCACCTCTGTCTCCCGGATGTCTGAGTAGCTTCCATTTAGCGGGTGGTTTTCACCATACACCCCCGCGTGAGGCTGAGGGTAACATCCCCAGATACAGACGCCCTGTTTTTGTTGGGGTATGTCGAAGCAGCAGACCCCCGAATACCCGTCTGGTACCGACGCGGCCACCCCAACTTCCGAGACACCGACCGTTCCCGACACGAGCGACACGAGTGCGGGCGTCAACGGATCGGAAGGCGGTCAGTTCACGCTCTGCGGCCCCATGTCGGCGATCGACCCGACCGTGTCGGTCGTTATTCCGACGCTCAACGAGGAGGAAGCCATCGAAGCGGTGCTGCAGGCAGTCTTCACGGCACTGCGGGAGCTCGATATCCCGAGCGAAATTATCCTGGCCGACTCCTCGACGGACCGCACGCCCAACATCGCCCGCAATCATGGGGCGATCGTCACCGAACCCGAACGCAATGGCTACGGTGCGGCGTATCTCGATGGGTTCGACACAGCACGCGGAGACATCATCGCAATGGGCGATGCTGACACCACCTACGATTTCACCGAGCTGCCGAAGCTCATCCGAACGATGCAGGAGACGGATGCTGACATGGTGATTGGCTCCCGCCTCGATGGCGAGATTCTTCCCGGTGCGATGCCACCGCTTCACCAGTACGTCGGTAATCCGATGCTGACGCGGATGCTGAACACGCTGTTCGACGCCGAGTTCTCGGACACACACTCCGGGTTTCGCGTGTTCACCCGCGAGGCGCTCGATGCGATGGACCCGCAGACGACCGGGATGGAGTTCGCCTCGGAGATGCTGATCGGTGCCGCCCGCGAAGACCTCTCGGTAGAGGAAGTGCCCATCACCTACCACCCGCGTGTCGGAGACGCGAAACTGGAGAGTTTCCGTGATGGCTGGCGACACATCCGTTATATGATCGGAGAGTGGGGCAGCAACGTCGCCGCCGTGCGGGTGCTCGCTGGACTGTTCGCCTGAACGTACCGACACAGACCACCCACCACACACCGGCTCGCGCCGGGTCTACACCCCTCACAGTCCGATGCCAGACAATGCAGACCTCGCTATCGTCCTGCCAGCCTACCGCCCACCAATCGACCGCCTGAGCGAGTATATTGAGGCCCTCGATACGCACCTCGATCCCGGCCGAATACACGTCCCGTTCGACGGTATCCAAGACGTCGACCCGCAGCTTCGCCGGCTCGAACAGGCCGGGGCTACCGTCTCACCGTCGCCTGACCGACAGGGGAAGGGAGCGGCGCTTTCCGGTGCGTTCGACCGTCTCGCTACCTCCTTCGACCGCTTGTTGTTTCTCGACGCCGACGGGAGTACCAGCGTCAAGTCTGCCGCCAACCTCGCTGAACAGGTCGGTGGCAGCAGCCCCACGCTGGCAATCGGCTACCGCCACCCACCACAACAGGCCGAGAGACAGAACCGGACTGGATGTCGTCGCGTGTTCAGCAGTGGATACCGTCAACTCGCCCACGCACTTGTCGGTATCGACGCTCGCGACCCACAGTGCGGTGCGAAGGCGATGGATGCGAGTGCCTGGTGGCAACTTCGCCCGACGCTTCGCAACACCGGATTCGAGTGGGATACCGAACTGTTGGCTATCGCGGCGGCCGCAGGGATACCCGTCAGTGAACACCCGGTCGAATGGGTCAACCAGCCCGGAACGACAGTCCGGCTGACCGACCCTGTGCGGATGCTCGGACAGTTGTTCAGTGCCCATCGCCGGGCGTCGAAGACACCGCCTCGCAATCCCCGACCGTCTTTGCAGACGCCGAGGCTGCGGGTCGCCGGCCGTGACTGATTTTCAAGGAGCGGTCGCACGTCGTCTCTCAAGAGTGCATGGAGGTCGAGGGCTGACGTGGGTCAGAGCTGGCCTCCACTCACCGGCCGCGTGGCTCACTCTGCTCGGGCTATTGCTGTATCTCCCGGGGCTCGGTGGGTATCCCCTTCGGGGGTGGGACGAGGCGATTTACGCGACTGCAGCCCGCTACGCGCTCGAACGGGGGGACTATCTCGTTCCACACCTCTACTGGCTTGCGTCTAACGGTGAGATCGTCTACGAGCCGTTCTTGGAGAAGCCACCGCTGTCGATGTGGCTGATGACACTGAGTATGGGTGTATTCGGGGTGACCGAGTTCGCAGCGCGACTCCCCCAAGCGCTCGCTGCGACGGCCGTCGCGCCGGTGCTGTACCTCGGGACGCGCTCGTTGCTGGGACGGAGACGGGCGGCGATAGCTGGTGGCCTCTGGCTGACGACGACGTTCGTCGCGACGGGGAACAACGCTGCCCGCTTCGGAGGGACGGACGCGCTTCACACCCTCTTCGGAACGGTGTTCGTCCTCACGGTTTGGCGATTGGTCGGTGGGTTCGAGCCGAGTGAGCAAAGCCATGAGCTATCCCGTCCACATCATCGTCCACGGGTTGCGTTCTGGGCGGTCGGGGCAGCAGCCGGCATCACGCTACTCATCAAGGGGTTCGCCGCCGGGAGTTTCGTAATCGCTGTTCTCCCGCTCACCCTCGTCCACTGGCGCGTCTTCGTCCGGCACTGGCAGGCGACGCTCGAACTCATCGGTATCACGCTCTCGATTGCGGTGCCGTGGGTGTTGCTCGCGTACCTCCGCTATGGGGAGACGCTCGTTGATGAGTTGATCCGCGAGCAGGTACTCGCGCGGGCGACGGGCGACATCGCAGGGGCGGGGTCCGAGACGACATTCGCGTTCATGCGCTTTCCGTACTTCCGCGAACTCCCCGCACAGTTCGACCCGTGGATCTATTTCCTGCTCCCGGCGGTCGTCTGGAGCATCTGGTGCGGGGTATACCGCGGAGACGATCGCCGCGTTACGACCGACGGCTGGTTGCTCTGGTGGGGCGTCAGCACCGTCGGTATTTTCGTCCTGACCGGAAACCACGGGTGGTACCTGCTTCCAGCGTTCGTGCCCGGCGCGTTGCTGGTTGCTGGTCTGTTCGATGATGGGCTTACCGGGCGACTCGGGGCACTCGCTGGTACCGCCGCGGGGACGGCACTCCTGCTGTTGTATTCGTTCAGGGTAGCAGGTATCTCGCCAGCGGCGAGTGCGAAGCCATCGGTACCGGTGACAGACGGCGTCCCGTTCGTCGTCCTGACCGTTCTCGGGACAGTCACGGTCTGTCTCTACGGAGCGTACACACACACCGATAGCGTCCTCACAGTGCCCGCCGCCGGGAAGAGAGTTCTCAATAGCCGGTGGAGCAAGCTATTGCTTGGGCTCGTTCTTGTCGTCGGGGGGGTTGCAATCGTCGGGACGCCCGCGAACACGGCGGGAGCCTCCTACAACGAACAGGGGGCGTTCGCGCTCGCGGTGAACGAGCAACTCGACCCCGGCGAGTCGGTGTATCTCACTCCAACGGCGACCGAGAGGCTCGCGCTGTTCACCTTCGGGTTCTACATCGACGCGCCGTTGGCAACTATCCCTGAGACGCCACCGGATGATGGGTACCTCGTGGCCATCGAGCCAGCCTCAGACAGAGTGACGCCCCCGACGGTTGCAGGTGGGGCCAATGCAGTCGTTGCTGTCGCGGTCGAACTCCCCGATGGGCAGGTACTAATCGCGTATGACCTCGGTGCGGTCAGCACGTCACCCTGAGTTTACCCCCCATCGTACGTATGAGGTTACCGTGGTAACTCCTCATACACGGGCAATAATAGGGTATGATTCCGACGAACGTACCGCGCCGGCGCTCCGGGGTGAAAGCTCTCGTTACACTCGGCAAGCGAGTACTCCTCACCCGCGAGCGGCGGCGTGACGGTTCGATCTATCACTCGCTCCCCGGCGGCGGTGTCGAACCAGGGGAGACACCTCACGAGGCGCTGGCCCGAGAACTCAGCGAAGAACTTGATTGTGCGGGAGCAATCGGCAAACAGGTCGGCTCCTGTTCATACCAGCACCGGAGTATCGATGCGACGACGCAGTACGACCTGTATGCCGTCACGTTGAACGATGTGCCGACGCCTGATTCGAGTGAGGGCATCGTGGGAGCGAAGTTCCACGACCCGGCGGCGCTCCCGGAGTCGATGCTCGAACCACTCGCAGAGGCAGTGGGTCGACTCGGGGCGGGGACGGCATCGCAGCGTGTAACTGGACATCGATCGAGTTAGTGCTGAGCGACTGACGGCACCTCTCTGGGACACTTCAGGGTAGACGATGCGTGGTACGTCGGGGTTACCCGGGGGTGTACAGGGACTGGTCGCTATACGGTGTATGGAAGATACCCTCCGCATCGGTGTGAATGCCCGGACGTTCTCCGTCGACGAGCCCGGGGGTGCGGTACAAGCGGCCGTCCAGATGGTGCGGGCACTGGCCGCCCGGGACGATACCGAAGTCGTCCTGTTTGGACACCCCCGGGTGAAGCGACACTTCCCGGACCTTCCGCTGGATTCGACGGGCTGTGTCGTCGACTCGCAGCTCTACGGAGCGGTATGGGAGCGAGCAATCCTCCCACGGCGGGCCTCGCTCGCCAACATCGACCTGCTTCTGGCCCCGAACGGCAACGGGCCGGCTCACGAAACGCCGTACCCGACAATCGTGTGGGTACACGACGTGAACGCGATTCACGGCCACTCGGCGGGTATCCACCGACTGTATCGGCGGGCGACCGTCCCGCGAGCGGTGGCGGCAGCGAACGCAGTCACGACCATCTCCGAGTTCTCGAAACAGGAGATCGTCACCCACCTTCCGGTCGAGGAGAATGAAGTACACGTCATTCACAACGGCTTGGCCGAGCCGTATCTCGATGCGGCCCGGGCAGAGCTACCCACGGAGTCACCAGTGTCGGCGCTGGTTGCGGACGGAGGGGAGCCATCACCCGATTGGCCTGTCGACGAGCTTCCGGAGCAGTACGTGCTGTTCGTCGGGTCGCTCAATCCACGCAAGAACGTCGCGAGGTTACTCAAAGCGTTCGCACGGCTGAAACGAGAGACTGAGTTGCCACACGAGTTGGTGATGGCCGGGCCGTCTCCGAAGCAGATCTTCCAGCAGATCGACGTTGACGCTGCGACTGAGCGTGACGCGGCGATTACGTCTGTGGGATTCGTCTCCGATGCAGAACTACGCGGGCTCTATCGAGCGGCCGATTGTTTTGCGTTCCCGTCGTTGTACGAGGGGTTCGGGCTGCCTCCGTTAGAAGCGATGGCGATGGGGACGCCAGTAGTGACGAGCGACGTTGCCTCGCTTCCGGAGGTCTGCGGGGACGCCGCAGTCTACGTCGACCCGGAACAGACCGGTGACATCGCTCGCGGGATCGAGACTGTGTTACGAGACACACAGACCGCGACGAAGTGTCGTGCCCGTGGCCGTGACCGTGCCGTACAGTTCACCTGGAAAGCAGCCGCCGACCAATTTGTGGCCGTCGCACAGGACGTGGTCACCGGATGAGGCTTGCCGCTAATACCAGAGGGATGACGTCTGTGCTTGGTACTGTGTTGATGGTAGGCGTCACGGTACTTTTGGCCGCGGCGGTCGGAGGGGCGACGCTCGTGGTCGTCGACCAAGTACAGCATCCTCCCCCCGCGGTGGCAGTCGAAACTAACCAGCGAGTTGGGGTTGTCGTCGAGACAAACGGGTTCAACGGAACCGCTCCGAGCGCACAAGCAAACCGGTCGGTAGCATTTGTTCACACCGCAGGTGCGTCGGTCGACCCCGACCGGCTGTCGGTGACAGTGAACGGGTACCCGGCCTACGACGTGTTCGACCCTGCGAACCCGGGATACGCGACAGTAGCTCGGGCTCCTGCCCGCTCAACGTTCGGCGCCGGCACACGTCTCCGCGTCGTCGTCTACGGTCGAGTGTACACCGACGGGTCCGAATCGCCGAGCGGTTTGCCGTCGTTCTTTCACAACTCTGGGACGCTCCAACGGAGTCTCGACGACCCGAACGCACATCGTGCCAACGAACTCCGTCCGGGCCACACTGTCCGCCTCGTCTGGACCTCGCCGTCAGGGCTGAACAGCTACGTTCTCGTCGAACACACTGTACGGTGAATTGGCTTCGACCCGGGGCGACCGCCGCGCAGGCACGACTGTTCGTATATAGCTGCTATCGGCTATCACAACACGGCTCAACGTCGACTTCAGTACGAGTAGGTGCAACGAGAGGGAAACACCAACAGCATATATTACAGACAAAACAACTAGACGATTGGAGAGGGTAGTCGGCGGAGTACCGTCGGGAAGATCTGTAGCGCTTGTTCTCAACGAGCGCCGCCGGTCCGTTCTCTTTTAATAATTCGTTTCGGGTGATCGGACCTGCCAGTTGGCAATCGCCCTGCTCGCTCCGACGTTCGGACTCGAAGTCGCCGTCGACGACTTCCGGGTGCTTAGCGATGGACGCTGGTCAGCAGTCGGCGCATCCGACTCTACATTTAAATACAATGTCGCTTCAGACCGTCCTGCGATGTGCCGAGACGTCCCACAACGAGCAGATCTAGCGTCGAGACGGGGCCATCGATTTCCAGAAGCGTACAGATCACGGCTTAGCACGGCCGCCCGGAGGGTGAATGACGGCCCGTGAACGGCTCCGAATGCACCTCGCACAGGCGCTTACCCGGGCAGATTCACCCGACGTTCGAGAGCACATCCGGGCCGCACTCTGCGAGTGGGAGAATCTGCCACCGACCCCGTTGGTCGAGTGTCCCGTCTGTGGCCG
>Ga0207797_1001129_pt1 | contig 19727 bp, 19 predicted proteins | sample PRCRCaboRojoPR_6_FD_187275 | JGI IMG/M metagenome (GOLD analysis project Ga0207797, IMG submission 187275) | Marine sediment microbial community from Cabo Rojo, Puerto Rico - PR CR 10% Liquid 1 (SPAdes) | ecosystem: Environmental > Aquatic > Marine > Coastal > Sediment | place: Cabo Rojo, Puerto...
CCCGAGGCCCCCGGGTCGGGTTTCATCAACCGTTCGCGGCGGCCGGCGTCGTGTCGGTTTCCCGGCGGGCTTCCGGCTCGAGGGCCTCGTTGAGGGCCTCGTCGATCAGATCCACCGGGACGAACCGGATCGCGTTCCGCACCTCCTCGGGGAGCTCCTCGAGGTCCCGTTCGTTCCGCTTGGGCAGGATGACCGTCTTGAGACCGGCCCGGTGCGCGGCGAGCACCTTCATCTTGATGCCGCCCACCGGCAGGACCCGGCCCCTCAGGGTCACCTCGCCCGTCATGCCCACGTCCCCCCGCACGGGTCGGCCGCTGAAGAGGCTCGCCATGGCCAGCACCATGGGGAGGCCGGCCGACGGCCCGTCCTTGGGGATGGCGCCCGCGGGCACGTGCACGTGGACGTCCGTCTGCTCGAAGGCATCGGGGTCCGCACCCAGCCGGGCGGCCTTGGACCGCACGTAGCTCTGCGCGATCCGGGCGCTCTCCCGCATCACGTCCCCCAGCTGGCCGGTGAGCGTGAGCCTGCACTTGCCCTTCATGCCCGTGGCCTCGATGAACAGGATGTCCCCGCCCACGGCGGTCACGGCCAGCCCGGTGGCGATCCCGGGGATCTCGATCTCCTCCGAGGTCTCGGACTCGAAACGCTCCTTCTTCAGGTAGTCGCGCACCAGCTCCGGGGTCACGGTGTCGTGGTTCAGGGAGCGGCCCGCCACCTTCACGGCGCACTTTCGGCAGACCGATCCGATCTGGCGCTCCAGGTTCCTCACCCCCGCCTCGCGGGTGTAGTCCTGAATGATCTTGGACAGGGCCTCGTCCGTGAAGGTGAGCTCGTCCTCGCGAAGACCGTTGGCCTTGAGCTGCCTCGGGACCAGGTACCTCCGGGCGATGTGAAGCTTCTCCAGCTCGGTGTAGCCCTCCAGGTGCAGGGTCTCCATCCGGTCGCGAAGCGGCGCTGGAATGGTCTCCAGCTGGTTGGCCGTGGTGATGAAGATCACGTCGCTCAGGTCGAAGTCCACGTCCAGGTAGTGGTCCCGGAAGGCGTTGTTCTGCGCCGGGTCCAGGACCTCCAGGAGCGCGCTGCTCGGATCGCCCCGCCAGTCGGCGCCCACCTTGTCCACCTCGTCGAGCATGAAGACCGGGTTTCTCGTCCCGGCCCGCTTGAGGGCCTGGATGATGCGTCCCGGCATGGCGCCCACGTAGGTGCGCCGGTGGCCGCGGATCTCCGCCTCGTCCCGCATACCACCCAGGCTCATGCGGGTGAACTTGCGGCCCAGGGCCCTCGCAATGCTCTGGCCCAGGCTGGTCTTGCCGACCCCCGGGGGACCCACGAAGCAGAGGATGGCGCCCTTGCCTTCGGGTCCTCGACCTTCGTTCTCCTCGGCGGGCTCCCGGTCGGTCTGCCGTTCCCGCACCAGCTTGCGAACGGCCAAATACTCGATGATGCGGTCCTTGACGTCCTCCAGGTCGTAGTGGTCTTCGTCCAGGACCTTCCGGGCATCCGCCATGTCCATCCGGTCCTCGCTGCTCACCCGCCAGGGGAGCTCCACGATCCAGTCGAGATAGGTCCGAATGACCGAGTACTCGGGGGCCTGCGGGGACATGGTGCTCATGCGCTTGAGCTCCCGCTCGGCCTCCTTCCGCACCTCGTCGGGAAGATCGGCGTCCTCCAGCTTCTGGCGATACTCGTCCGCCTCGGAGCCGCCGGCCTCTTCCTCGCCCAGCTCCTTCTGAATGGTCTTGAGCTGCTGCCGCAGGTAGAACTCCTTCTGGGCCTTGTCCATGGTCTGCTTGGTCTCGGACTCGATCTTCCGACCCAGGTTGAGCACCTCCTTCTCCCGGGTGAGATGCTGGATGAGGATGCGCATCTTCTCGGTCGCGGAGAGGGCCTCCAGGACCTCCTGGGCGACCTCCACCTCGAGGTCCGCGTTTCCCGCCACCACGTAGACCAGGTTCAGGGGATCGGTGATCCGGTCCAGAAAGGCGGTGACCTCGTCGGGGAGGTTCGGCGACAGCTTGACCACCTCCTTGGCCAGCTCGGTCAGGCTTCGCTGGAGCGCCTCCAGCTCCACGCCTTCATCCACCTGGTCGGGCAGCGACTCGACATCGGCCCTCAGATACGGTTCGGCCTCGAGCCAATGACCGATCTTGAATCGTTCCAGGCCGTGGACCATCACCTGAAGGGTGTTGTCCGAGCTCTTGACCACGCGGTCCACCCTGGCCACGGTCCCGACCTCGTAGGTCTGACCCGCCTGGGGTTTCTCGATGGAGGAGTCCGGCATGCCCACGAGACCGATGAGCTTGTCGCCGTTCACGGCGTCCTCGATCAGCTTCACGGAGCGCGGGATTCCCACCAACAGAGGGATGACCGAGAGCGGATAGGCCACCATGTTCCTCAGGGGCAGGATGGGCAGCTCCCGCGGAAATTCCACAGCGTTCTTTTCATGGCGTTGATCTTCCATGAGATAGCGCCTCCTTGTCGTATGGTTTGGCAAAACCCGGGCAAAGAACGAATTTCGCCGTAATGTTGTCTTTTCATGCGTATTGACTGAAACCTGTTTAAAAATAAGAACGCTTGGCCCGATGTAAAGGCCCTGCGGCCCGATCCGCCGTCCACTCGATAAAGTCACTGAAAGAGGCATAAAAACCACCAATAATACACAGAATGAACCTGTTATGAACCAAGATTTGACGCATTCCCAAGAACCCGCTCACGCGCCGCTGGGCATGACATAACCTGTTGAAATCCCAGGGGCAGATCGCGAGGATTCGGGCTTTTTGCGACGCCATCAAGATTTGTGCCCGCTTTTTCTTCTTGCCATGGGCCGGCGCCTTCCGGCCACCTTCGCTGCAAACCGCCCCGATGGGATGGGCAGGGGGCCGCGCGGGCGGGGCCGGACTCGACCTGTTGAAACCGATGCCCGAACGCGGTAAAATCGGCATCGAACTTCAAGGCGGGAAGCCCGCGCCATGACGCAAAAGGACTACTTCCACATTCTCGGGATCGCCCGCGACTGCAGCCCGTCGGAGGTGAAGCAGGCCTACCGCAGGCTGGCGTTTCGCTACCATCCGGACACCTCCGAAGGCGGGGAGGCGTCCGCCGAGCGGTTTCGAGAGGTCCGGGAGGCTTACGACGCCCTCAAGGACGAGGACGGCCGGAGCCGGCACCAGCGGGAGCTCGATCCGCACCACGTCCCGGTCCACCGCTCCCGGCCCCGTGCACCGTCCGGTTCCGGGCCGTGGCCTTTTGAAGCCTTCTCACGTCGCCGGTTCGGGGGGAGAACCGGGCTGCGGGGGTGGCGTTCCGGGCGGCCCGCGTCCTTCGCGCCCTTCGGCAGACGGGGTGCTCAGGAACCCGCCGTGGTCGACCTCCCCCTGACCGCGTCCGAGGCAAGAGACGGCACCGAGCGGGACCTGCGGATGTCCCTGCCCGGCGAAACCCTACGGGTCACCGTGGAGATCCCCGGAGGCGTGGAGACGGGTTCGCTCCTGGAGGTGGTGGGTCCCCGCACCCGGGAACGGGGGGTTTGGATGGTGCTGCGGGTGCGCATTGTGGAGGATTGAGAGGATTGAGCCCGGTTTCGCCGGAAGGAGTCCGGTCCGGGGCCGGTCACCCGGTGTCCCCCCCTTTGGTCATGACGATGAGACGGTGACCGGCCACCGGTTCACCGTCCGCCGTCTTGCGGTACCCCAGAGCTTCGTAGAACCCTTCCAGGTAGTGGTGGGGATGGAGGCGAAACGCCCGCCCCCCCGCCGCGGCTGCAAGGGTCTCCAGCTCCTGCACCACCCGGCGTCCCAGACCGCGGCCCCGGTGATGGGGGCGTACCGCAATACGGGCCAGAACCGCCTCCCCGGACGGAGAAACCGTCACCCGGCCCGTGGCGACGGGCAGCCCCCCGACAAGGACGAGGACGTGCTGTGCCTCCCCGTCCTGGCCGTCGTTGTCCAGCGCAGCGGGGATCCCCTGCTCCCGGACGAACACCTCGTGTCGAATCGCCCGGGCCGCTTCCAGTTCCTCCGCGGTCTCCGCCCGCCTGATGCAAACGCCGCTCACCTCGGCCGCTGCCCCTCCCCTGATCGAATCCCCCGGGGCCATGATACCTCATGAGGTCGTCCCTGGGGAGCCGAAAAGGGAAAAGGCTGCCGCTCCCTTCCCGGACGTGCGCACCCCGCGACGGGAATCAGGCCGCCCGCCCGGCCGCGGCCAGGAGCTCCTCCTCGATCACGCCCTGGAAAAGGGGGACCTTGTACCCGTTCTGATCCAGCGGCCGGGCGTTCTCCATGGCCGCCTCGCCGGCCCGGGCCGCGACCTCCGGGTCGATCCGTTCGCCCGTGACCACCGCCTCCGCCTCCCTGGAGCGCCAGGGGACCGGGGCGGCCCCGCTCAGCACGATGCGCGCCCGGCTCACCCGGCCGCCGTCGAAGACCAGGGCCAGGGCCACGCCGGCCAGGGCGAAGTCCCAGGACCGCCTGGCCCGGACCTTCCGGTAGGAACCCTGGAGCCCCTCCGGCGGCGGAGGGAGCACCACCTCGGTCACGATCTCACCGGGCTCCAGGAACGTGTCCCGCCGGGGATCCTCCGAGGGCGGAACGTGGAAGGCCTCCACGGGAACGGTTCGGTTCCCTTTGGGACCCAGGATCCGCACCGATGCATCCAGCGAGACCAGGGCCGGGGCCGTGTCCGAGGGGTGAACGATGTAGCAGCGGTCCCCGCCGAGAACACAGTGGAACATGTTCTCTCCGGCGAACGCAAAGCAGGTCTCCCCTCCCTTGCGCAGGCAGTGAAACTCCCCACGGTAGTACCAGCACCTCGGCTTCTGGCACAGGTTGCCGCCGATGGTCCCTTGGTTGCGGAGCTGGGGGCTCGCCACCTCCGAGGCGGCCTGGGCGAGGGCCGGGTACCGCTTCCGGATGACGGGGTCCCCGGCCAACCGTGTGATGCTCACCAGCGCGCCGATGGCGAGCCCTCCCCCGGCCGTCTTCCGGATCTTCTGGAGCCCCTGGAGCCCGCTGATGCTCACCAGGGTCTCCGCGCCGAAGACCTCGTCGCGCAGGCATCCCAGGAGATCCGTCCCGCCGGCGTGGAGCCGCGCCCCCTTCCCCCCCAGGCGCTTGACGGCCTCGCCCAGGCTTTCAACTCGAACATAGCCGAAATTGCTCAACATCTTCTAAGCCTCCTTCCGGCCGCGGGTCAGCAGCTCGCTGAGCCTTGCGGGGTTGATGGGGGCCTCGGTGACCCGGATGCCCGTGGCGTGGTAGACGGCGTTGGCGATGGCCGCGGCCGTCGGGATGGTGACCGGCTCCCCCAAGCCCTTGGCCCCGGTGGTGTTCGCGTCCTCGTCCGGCATCTCCACGGGGCTCGAGACCGTCTCCAGCGGGGCGTCCAGGGCCGTGGGCAGCTTGTAGTCGTGCCAGTTCTTGTTGACGAGCTTCCCGGTCTCCTTCCGATCCAGCACACGAAACTCGGTCATGGCGAAGCCCACCCCCATGACGATGCCGCCGTAGACCTGGTTGTCGTAGGTGAGCCGGCTCATGACCCGGCCGCTCTCGTGCGCTCCGAGAAAGCGGATCAAGCGCACCTCCCCGCTCTTGAGGTTCACCTCCACCTCGCAGAACTGGGCGGCGAAGGGGTTGACCACCTTGTTCTCCGGGTTCGGTCCCCGATGCCCCACGCCCATGAGAACGCCGCGATCCTTGAGTCCTTTTACGTCCGTCACCCGGATCTCACGGGACCCGTCCCGGGTGGAGATGCGCCCCTGGCCGTGCACGCGCAGGTCCTCGGGATCCACGCCCATCTCCTCGGCCGCCATGGCGAGGAGCTTCCGCTTGACCTGGAGCGCGGCGTCCCGAACGGCCGGTGCCTCGGTGGGGACGGTCTTGCTGCCCCCGCTGGGCGTTGCGTACTGGGTGGTCCCCGTGTCGGCGTGCTCGATCTGGATCACGTCGGGCCGGACCCCCAACTCCTCGGCCGCCACCAGGGCCATGACGGTCTTGGTGCCCGTACCGATGTCGGACGCCCCCATGTTGAGGTTGACGCTCCCGTCCGCAAAGAGCTTGATCACGATGGTCGAGGGGGGACCGCCGCCTCCCACGAACCAGAGGGAGCTCCCCATGCCCACACCCCGGCGCAGGTGCCCCTTCTGCGGTTGGGCCTCGATCTCTTTCCTCCGTTTCTCCCATTCAAAGTCCTCGGCCCCCTGCCTCAGGCAGGCCTCGAGCCCGCGCGAGGTGTAAGGGGGATTGCCCTCCCGCGCCTGACTGTGATCGGGAACGTTCTTGAGCCGGAGCGCCACCGGGTCCATCTGGATCCTTCCGGCGAGGGCGTCGAGCATCTGCTCGAGGGCCCACGCCCCCTGGGGGTGTCCCGGGGCCCGGAAGGGCCGGGCCGGGCCGGCGTGAATGTAGACGTCGTCGGTCTCGGTCCGGACGTTCGGGCAGGTGTATAGGTCACGCACCAGCCAGTCCACCAGAGCGGTCCCGCCGGACGGAAAGGCGCCGCCCGACCCCAGGGCGGAGAACTCCAGGGCGGTCAGCGTCCCGTCTTTCTTGACGCCGGCCTTGAGCCTCATGTGGTTGGACGGACGGTTGCCAACCGCCAGGTAGGTTTCCTCCCGGGAGAGAAAGAACTTCACCGGGCGGCCCGTCCTTCGTGCGAGAAGCGCCGCGGCCACGGTGTACTTTCCCGCCTGGAGCTTGCTCCCGAAGCCGCCACCCAGATAGTGGCCGATCACGCGGACCTTGGAGAGGGGGAGGTCGAGCACCCGGGCGACCCGGGACTGGACGGCGTAGACCCCTTGGGTGGACTCCCAGATGGTGAGGCGATCCCGGTCCCAGGCCGCAACACACCCGTGGAGCTCCAGGGGCGTGTGAAGCTCGCAGGGGGTGGCGTAGGTCTCCTCCAGCACCACGTCCGCCGCTTCGAAGCCCCGGTCCACGTCCCCCCGCTCGTAGGAGGCCCTGTTCACCCGATTGCCGCCGGAGTGGACCTGGGGCACCCCCTGCTCCAGGGCCCGGGTCTCGTCCACCAGGAAGGGCAGGACCTCGTAGTCCACCATCACGGCCTTCGCCGCCTCCCTGGCCAGGTAGGGGGTCTCGGCCGCCACGGCCCCCACGGCCTCCCCTTCGTAGCGGCAGTGCTCGGGAAAGAACTCTTCCGTCTTGTCCTCGCCATAGGCCCACTTCAGCCCCGCCTTCGTGTCTGCGGCGCTGATCACAGCCCGCACGCCGGGAATTGCGGCAGCCTTTTGTGTGTCCAGCCGCCTGACCCGGGCGTTCGGGTAGGGGCAGCGCACCATGGCGCCGTACAGCATGCCCGGGAGAACGAGGTCCGACGGATAGACGGCCGTGCCGCTCACCCGCTCGTACCCGTCCACCCTCGAAACGGGCTTTCCCACGATCCTCGTCTTGCCCCAGGGGTCGGGGCTCTCACCCGCGCCCGGGGTCTCGGGGACCGGGATGTCGCTCGCGTAGTACATCTCGTTATCCTGTTTCTTCATCTGCTCCTCCGAGGGATCACCGCTTCCCGGCGGCCTGCTTCACGGCCTTGAAAATGTTGGCGTAGGCACCGCATCGGCAAAGGTTGCCACTCATCCCCACCCGGATCTCCTCCGGTGTGGGGTCCGTGTTGTCCCTCAACAGCCCCTCTGCGGCCGTGACCTGGCCCGGAGTGCAGTATCCGCACTGGAAGGCGTCGTTCTCCAGGAACGCCTCCTGGACCGGCCCCAGCGCCTCCCCTTCCATGAGCCCTTCCACCGTGGTGACCTCGGTCCCCTCGGCCTCCAGGGCCAGGGTCATGCAGGCATATCGGGGCTCGCCGTCGACGAGCACGGTACAGGCGCCGCACTCCCCCCGCTCGCATCCGATCTTGGCTCCGGTGAGCCCCAATCGCTCTCGAAGCACGAACAGGAGGGACCAGCGAGGCTCCGCAAGAAGCCGGTGGCGGTGTCCGTTGACGGAAAGGGTCAGGCTCACCATCTCGCCCGGGCCGACCCCTTTCTTTTCCGAGGCCCGGGCGTGAGGAAGGGCCGTCGTGGCGGCGGCGGTAATCGCGCCGGTCCCCATGGTCAGCAGGAACCCCCGGCGGGTGAAACCTTTTGTGGATCCATCCTGGTCATCGTTTCGTTTGTTCATGGCCGTTCCTCCTTCGAAGATAAACGGGCGTCGTCCCCTCCCTGCCAGCGGGTCCGAAGCGTGGTTTCCGGCCGGCTCCCCCCGGGCGGGCGACTCGTTCCTCCTCGTCCCAGGGTGCGTCGAGTCGTCCTCCGGAGGAATGGGGGGGACCCTGTATTCGGTCGGTGCTCAGGATGTATTCGGGTACGGGAGGCAAAAAAAAGGCCCTTCGCCGCAGCGAAAGGCCTCTCCCAAATCAGGAACCGGGGGATTACTGAACGAGCTGCCAGCTTCCGTCCGGGTTCCGGTAGGCCTTGGCATGGACGGTCTCCCGTCTCCCGTCCACGTACCCGTCGATCTCCACGTCCCGGTACACGCGGCCGTCTCTCCGGTAGGCGGGCTCCGGCGTGGCGCGGTAGCGATTGCCCGTGTCCGGGTTGACCCACTCCGTGGTTCGACCCGACGGCGCCGTCTCGAGCGTCCGGTTCAAGCGACGCTGATCGTACTTCTCCCACTCGTTCCCGATCATGTATCCCAGCACGGCTCCAATGCCCGCGCCGATGAGGGCGTTTTCACCCCGGCTGTCGTCCGGCCCGAGCTGTCCACCCACAGCGGCCCCTCCAAGGCCGCCGATGAGCGCCCCCTGCTCGGCCTTGCCCATGCCCGAGCACCCGGAAAGGGCCACACCCAGGAGAAGGGCCGCGGCTGCAGAGACCCCGTACAGCTTTTGCCTTGTCTTCATGTTGGACCTCCCTTTCGAGAAAGCGGTTCACCTCCTAATGTAATGCCTTCGAAGACCCTTTTCAATGGGATCCCGTTCCGGTCGAGCGGCCGCTCTCCGTCCCGGCGGTCCCTTTGCGCTACCCCGGGTGCGGGGGCGAAATACCGTCTCCCACCGATTCCGGGTTTCATCCCTCCGGTGGAAACTGTCATGGAGCGAGGTCACCGGAATCGTGGACCGGTGGATCGCCGGATCACCCAGGATCAAGGCCGGCCGACAAAGACGAAAGGAGAGATCCGTGTTTGCAGACACCACCACCCGCGTGCCCAGGCATACACCGGACGACCTGAACGAACGCATCCGGGAAAAGACCCGGTTGAATCTGATCCGCTGGGGCACGACGGACGAGAACATCGAGGACCGCATGAAGGCGCTGAATCGGGAGTGGGACATCGAGCGCGTTCTGGAGGCCAACGCCTCCAGCCTCGTGGTCATCGGCACGCTCCTGGGCGCTTTCCTCAACCCCTGGCTCCACCTCATCCCGTTCCTGGTGGGCGGGTTTCTCCTGCAGCACGCCGTCCAGGGCTGGTGCCCGCCCGTCCGTCTGTTCCGCCGGCTCGGGTTCAGGACCCACGCGGAGATCGCCTCGGAGTACTACGCGCTGCGTCTCCTCAGGAAGGATTTCGACCCCGGCGCCGGAATGCGTCGGGACGACCCGGCCTCCCGGGCCGGCGAGGCCCTTCGGCTGGCTTGGTGGGACTGATCGGACAGGCGGAAAAGGCCGCGGGGCCCCGTTCGGAACCCCGCGGCTGGTCGCATTCGGCACCTCATCCCGGGCTACTGGAGCGTGTAGTAGGGCACCCGGTCCTTGTAGATTCTCGAGATCATCCCTTCGTCGGACAAATCCTTGAGGCAGTTCAGCACCCGCTGCTTCTCCTCCCGAATCGAGCCCACGATGTCGTTCAGGTGAAGGACCTTGGACTCCCGCTTGAGGAAGTTGAACACCCGCGTCCGCAGGAACTCCTCCTTCAGCACGTCCGACAAGGTCTCGTCGTAGGCGAGGGCGTTCCGCTGGTCCGTGGGGTAGGTGGTCTCGTAGGGTCGCCTCAGGCTGGCTCCCAGCACCCAGCGAACGCGAGGGGTGCGGAGCGTCTCGTACAGGTCGTTCAGCTTGGCCTGGATCTCCCGGTCCTTGGGGACGGGCCCGAGCTCGTCCATCATCGCCACGAACCGGTCCACGGTCCTGGCCAGCTGCTCGGGATGGTTCAGGTCCATGTGGGCCAGGGCGATGCGGTCCCGTTCCAGCCCGATCAGGGACAGGAGCTTCTTCACCAGGAGCACCCGGCTCCAGGTGTGGTCCAGCCCGTAGCTGTGATGGCACTCCTCCGGCGGGCACCCGAGGAGCAGGAGACCGTTGGCCCCCTCGCGGAAGGCCCGGCCCATGACCGTGGCGTCCAGCTGGCCGATGCAGTCCACCTGAAGGAGGTGGAACCGGGCGTTGTAGTGGATCCCCCGAACCCCGGCGTTGTCCGCCGCAGCGGCGCCACCCCATCGGCAGCCGAAGCCCATGACCTCGTTTTCCGCCAGGTTCCGGGCCAGGACGGACACCCGGGCCTCCCGCTGGGTGGTCGTGTTGTTCTGGAGCACCAGGGCGTGGTAGGGGCAGGCCGCTGCGCAGGTCCCTCCGCCCGTGCAGGTCATGGGATCCACCACGCGGGGGATGCCGCCCCCCTTTCCTTCGACCGGTGCAACGCCGCCGCAGTCGCAGATCTCCTTGCAAAGCCCGCACCCGATGCACTTCTCCGGGTCCACGGAGCAGACCATGCGCGGGGCGAACAGGGTCCCGGCCTTGGCCTGCTGCATGATCTCGGCGGTCCGGTGAGCGGCCCGCTGGCCCTGCCGCAGGCTCTCCCGCAGGTCGCACGGGTGCCGGGCGGAGCCCGCCAGGAACTTCTCCTCCATGCCCACCTGCTCCGGACGGACCATCTGGGGGTTGCGCTCCAGGAACTCCTCCCCGTGCACGTGAAGGCCCAGGATCCGGGCCACCTTGAGCTGTTCGATGCCCGGGTGCCGCCTCGGTGAGAGGACCAGCTGCTCCCAGGGCAGCTCCCGCTCGATCTGGCTTCCCGGCTCGTCGTAGGTGATGTACCCGTCCTGGACCGTGGGGCGGACGTTTCCGTCGTAGGGGATCCACTGGATGTTCTCCCGACGGGCCCGTGCTCTCTCCTGGGCGTTCAACGGCGGATTGATCTGCTCGTTGTACAGGATCTTCAAGTCGCAGTTCCGGTTGTTGTCGCGAATGTGGGTGGCCATGTTCCACGCGGTCCGCGCGGAAAGGTAGGCGTAGTCGGGCTGGTCCGCCTCCAGATCGTTCACCCAGAAGACCACCGGGTGGGCGGGCACCCCGAAGAGCCAGATGTGCTCTTCCATCTCGGTGTGGCAGAGCACCCGTTTTCCGTCATGGCCGAAGTCGGTCCCCTGGTTGAGCATCTCGCCGTCCAGGGCCGCGATGATGGTGCCCGCCTTGTAGATCCGCGGCGGCTGGTTCCCCTCGGCGGAGAAGGTCACGGTGTAGTTTCCCACCGTGCCCATCACCTCATCCAGCTCGCCCACGGAGATCCGCTTGACGAGGGGGCTCTCCTCGATCTCCGTCATGATCTTCATGAGCCGATCGTGGTAGCTCCGCTCTCCCGGGTACCGCTCGTGCAGGATCCGGATCTCGTCCTCGACGTCCTCCGTCTGGACGGCCATGATCACCTCGATCCCGGCGCGGGCGAGCTCCTGGGCCGCGGAGTAGGTGGCGATGCCCCCGCCCAGGATCATGACCGGGAGATCGATCTGGATTTTCTGCTTGGGAGACGGGGTCAGCTCCTTGAGCCCGGCGGCGGAGGCCTGGATGACCTTGGAGGCCTTGAGGGCCAGTTCCTCGGGTGCGCCGTCGTTGACCGAGGCGATGTGATCCCGCAGGTTGATCATGTCGATCTGGCCCTCCTCCAGACCGGTGTCCCCCAGCTCCCGCTCGAACTTCTTGAGCATGATGCGGCGGGCACATCCGGCCACGACTATTCGGTTCAGCCCCTTGCCCGCCACCCGCTCCCGGATCTCGGAGAGGCCGGGGCGCTCGCAGCTGTAAGGAAGAATCTCCACATGGTCCACCAGTGGAGAGTCCTCGAGGAGCTCTCGAAGGCGGGCCAGGTCGACCTTTCCGTCGATCCGCTTTCCGCACTCGCACAGGAACACGCCGACGGTGGCCCCTTTGATGGATTGCACCTTTGCGCTCGCTTTCTTCTTCATTGCTTACCTCCTCAGTGGGCAAAGCCGTGTCCGGTACGCTCTGCGATGTCGCCTCGCACCCTCTCCAGCCGGGCTTCCATGGCGCCCGTGGGGCAGACGGTGACACAGGAACCGCACGCGATGCAGGCCTGATTGGGGACCATGTAGGGTGTGGCGATGTGCTTGTGCACGCCTCTCGAGCCGAAGGAGATGGCTCGGACACCCACCACCTCCTCGCAGACGCGCACACACAGTCCGCACAGAAGACACTGCTCCTCCGGGTCCTCCACCTTGAACCGGGTGTCCAGCACCCCGTGCTCAGCCGCCAGCGCCCGGATCTCCTCCGCGGCCGGGCACTCCGCCAGGAGCATCTCCAGGATCCACCGGCGGACGTTCATCACGCGCTCCGAGCGGGTCTGGATCTCCACCCCCTCCCAGGGGGGATACATGCAGGAGATCACCACCTTGGACCAGTCCCCCTGCTTTGCTTCGACCACGCAAAGACGGCAGGCACCGCTCGGCTTGACCGCCTCGTGGTGGCAGAGGGTCGGGATGGGGATCCGGTAGTGCCTGGCCGTGTCCAGCACCGTCCATCCCTCCTCGGCCTCGACCTCTTGGCCGTCGATGGTGAAGTGGATCTTGCCGTTGTCCTTTTCTGATTTCTTGCTCATGATGTTCCTCGCTATTCCACGACGACTGCGCCGAACTTGCAGGATTCCATGCACATGCCGCAGCGAATACATTGGGTTTCGTCGATGGTGTGGGGCTCCTTCTTTTCTCCCGTGATGCACTGCTGGGGACAGCTGCGGGCGCAGGCCCCGCACCCCGTGCAGACATCCGGATCGATCCGGTAGGTGATCAGGTCCTTGCACACCCCCGCCGGGCACTTGCCGTCCCGGATGTGGGCCTCGTACTCCTCCGCGAAGTAGCGGATGGTGGTCAGAACCGGGTTGGGCGCACTGCCGCCCAGGGCGCAGAGGGAACCGTCCTGGACCGCCCGGGCCAGGCTCTTGAGCGCCTCGATGTCCTCCACGCTCCCCTTGCCGGAGGAGAACGCGTCCAGGAACTGGAGCATGGACTGGAGGCCCAGCCGGCAGGGAAGACACTTCCCGCAGGACTCGTCCTCCAGGAACCGCAGGAAGTACCGCGCCACGTCCACCACGCAGTCCCTGTCGTCCATCACGATCATGCCCCCAGAGCCCATCATGGACCCCGCTCTGGTCAGGGAGTCGAAGTCCACGGGCGTCTCCCTCAGCTCCCAGGGGAGGCAGCCGCCCGACGGCCCGCCGGTTTGGACCGCCTTGAAGTGGTCCTGGCCCGGCACGCCGCCTCCGATCTTCTCGATCAGGTCGTTCAGGGGCATCCCCATGGGCACCTCGACCAGTCCCACGTTGTTCACCTTGCCCACCAGAGAGAAGACCTTGGTGCCCGTGCTGTGGGGAACCCCCAGACCGGCGTACCATTCCGCTCCGTTCTCGATGATGAGAGGGACGTTGCACCAGGTCTCCACGTTGTTCAGCACGGTGGGCTTGCCCCACAGCCCTTCCTCTGCGGACCGGACGTACTTCGGCCTGGGCTCCCCGGCCCGTCCCTCGATCGAGGTGAACAGGGCCGTGGACTCGCCGCAGACAAAGGCCCCCGCACCCCTGTTGATTTGGACGTCGAAGGAGAAACCGCTGCCCAGGATGTCCTCCCCCAGGAGACCCAGCTCCCGTGCCTGGTCCATGGCGATGTTCAGATGCTCGATGGCCAGTGGGTACTCGGCCCGGACGTAGATGAACCCTTCGTGGGCCCCCATGGCATAGGCGCCGAGGATGAGCCCCTCGAGGAGAGCGTGGGGATCGCCCTCCATGAGGGTCCGATCCATGAACGCACCGGGGTCGCCCTCGTCTCCGTTGACCACGACGTAGAGCGGCTCCTGCTTGCGCTCCGCCGCCTTGATGGCGGTCGTCCACTTGCGCCCCGTGGGAAAGCCGGCGCCCCCGCGGCCCCGGAGCCCGGATTGCGTCACCTCCTCCACCACCTGTTCGGGTTTCATGGTGGAGAGCGCCTTGGCGAGCCCCTTGTAGGCACCGGAGGCCAGGCTGTCCCGGATGTCCCGGGGATCGATGGTGCCGATGTGCCGCATGACGATGCGTTCCTGGTGCTTGTAAAAGGGTATTTCCTCGTGGTGCGTCACGTGCTCCCCGGTATTCGGATTCTCGTAGAGGAGCCGCTCCACGGGCTTGCCCTCCACCAGGGTCGTCTTGACGATCTCCTCGGCGTCGTCCGGCTTGACCTTCTCGTAGAAGATGCCCGAGGGCTCCATGATCACGAGGGGCCCCCGTGAGCAGAACCCGTGGCACCCCGTGGTCTTGATCTGCGGAACCACCGCGGCGTCGAGGTTCTCCGCTTCGATGGCCGCGCGGAAGGCCTCGGCCACCTTGGGGCTTCCATTGGCCCGGCACCCCGTGCCGTGACAGACAATGATGGTGGGCCGATCGGGATCCCGCTCGGCCAGCAACTGTTCGCGATAGGACTCGAGTGCGTCCACCGATTCCAGCCGGTGGCCCCACTCTTCCGCCGTGCTGATACGGGCCATGTCTTCCTCCTTATTCCGCGGCAAGCTTCTGGATGGTCTTTTTCAGTTTCTTGGAGGTCACCTGGGCCTGGTACTCCTCGTCGACCACCGCAACCGGCGCCAGGGCGCAGGCCCCGAGGCAGTTGACCGTGTCGAGGGTGAACTTGAGGTCCGGCGTGGTCTCCTCGGGCTGAACCCCCAGGTCCCGGGTCAGGTTCTCCACCAGACGCTGCCCCCCCTTGAGGTGACAGGCCGTCCCCAGGCAGACCTTGATCTCGTGCTCGCCGCGCGGCTCCAGGCTGAACGACTTGTAAAACGTGGCCACGGCCCAGGCCTGGGTCACGGGGACGCAGAGATGCTCGCAGATCAGCTTGAGGTTCTCCTCGGAGATGTAGTTGTACTCGGCCTGCACGTCCTGGAGCAGGGCGATGAGGTAGCGAGGTTCCTCGGGGTACCTCTCCAAAATGGCGTCGATGTCCTTCCCTTCCTGTTTCACTTCGCACCCTTTCGTTTCACATTCATGGTTTCAGCGGCTGAGATGGGGACCGCAGGTCTGCTTTGCCCCCATCGAGAGCAATCGCCGTGCCACAAGCGCAACTTATTGTTTTAGCTTGCTATTTATGCCAAGACGGGGACGAGAGGCGGAGGAGGTGCTGTCTCACAGCTGAAACAAACGGACAACCCTGAGACACGCAACTTGTTTAATTTGGGCGTTTAATCAGACTTTTCACGGCAAGTGTTTCACAGCGGCCTGAGCCGGTCCCATGAAACAGACAGGGGAAAGATTGAAACGAAGGGAGGAGATGACGGAGGTCGTGGATCAGACCAGGCCGTGCAGCTTCATCTTCCGCCACAGCGTGCTTCGGCTGATGCCCAGCTGGTGGGCGGCTGCGGAGCGCCGGCCTCCCGCCTTCTCGAGCGCCCGCTGGATGGTGATGCGTTCGTCCTCCCAGCCGCCGGCGTCCTCCCTGGGTACCGGGTTCGTGTCCGGGGTTCGAGAGGCGTCCAGCTCGGGCAGGTGAGACAGGGTGATGATGGGCCCCTTCACGAACACGAAGGCGTACTCCAGGGCGTGCTTCAGCTCCCGGACGTTCCCGGGCCAGGGGTAGCGCTGCAGGAACCGGAGCGCCTTGGGATCCACCCCGCGCACGCTCTTGTCGTACATCCGGTTGAAGATGTCGACAAAGTGCTCGATGAGGATGGGAATGTCGGAGACCCGGTCCCGCAGCGGAGGAATGAAGAGGGGAACGGTGCGCAACCGGTAGAACAGGTCCTCCCGGAAACGCCCCTTGCTGACCTCCTGGGCCAGGATCTTGTTGGAGGCGGCGATGATCCTCGAGTCCATCCGGATGGGCCTCGTTCCGCCCACCCGCTCGAAGATGCGCTCCTCGAGCACCCGGAGCAGCTTGATCTGGATCTCGGGCTTGATCTCGCCGACCTCGTCGAGAAAGAGGGTGCCTCCCTTGGCCAGCTCGAACCGGCCCACCTTGTTGCTCACCGCGCCGGTAAAGGCCGCCTTGACGTGTCCGAACAGCTCGGACTCCAGGAGGGTCTCGGCCAGCGCCGAGCAGTTGACCGCGACAAAGGGCCCGCTGCACCGGGGACCCTGGGCGTGGATGGCCTTGGCGACCAGCTCCTTCCCGGTACCCGACTCCCCCTCGATCAACACGGTGGCGTCGGATGCGGCCACGTCGGGAAGCATGCTCAGGACCTTGTGCAGCTCGGGGCTCCCTCCCACGATCTGCGCGGGTTGCTCGCCCAGGGTGACCCCTTCCGCCTCGCCTTCCTCGAGCCGGGCGATGGGCCGGAAGGTCTCCACCGCCCCGACCACCAAGCCGTGGCTGTTTTTCATCACCGACGTGTTGACCAGGATGGACTGGGCCTGTCCCTCGCGATCCACGATGCGGACGTCCTGGTCCATGCGCAAGACGCCGGTCTCCATGGTGAGCTTGAGCGGGCAGTTGCTCTTGCACAGGTCGCTGCGGAAGATGTCCCAGCAGTTGCGTCCCAGGACCTCCTCCCGCCTGAACCCGGTGATCTCCTGGGCCCTTCGATTGAAGCTCGTGATCCGCCACCGGTTGCTGATGGTGAACACGCCCTCGGCGAGGTTCTCGAACAGGGTGTCGTACTCCCACACCGGGCTTTGGGTCCGCCCCGGCTCCCCGGTGTCCGAGGGCGCATTGTCCCGGAAGGTGATCAGCACGCCGATCACCTCCTGGCGGTCGCCGTACAGGGGATCCATGGAAAAGGTGACGGACACGGGGAACCCGGACGACAGGTAGACCTTGGCCACGAGGTTCGACCAGGAGTGCCCCTCGAGCGCCTCCTCCCAGGCCCTGCGGGCCTCCGAACGGTACTCGGGGGCGATGACCTCGTCGATGCGAAAGGTGTCTCCCCGCCGCAGCCGTCTTCGAAGAAGGCGGTCGGCCTGAAGGTTCGAGGACATGATTCGCCCGTCCGGGAACAGCACGACCACCCCGTCCCCCTCGGGCAGGTCGTCAAACGACGCGTTCCGGTCGTTCAACTCCACATCGAGCGTGTCCTTGACTTGTTCATCGGGTTCCAAGGTCGATCCCCCGGGCCGTGAAATCGTGGTCTGTGAGCAGGGAGGAGATGTTCCAGCACAGGGAGCGCACCACCGAGGCCTCCAGGCCGTCCTTCAGCACCCGGACCCCGTCGGCGTAACCGCGTTCCGTGGCGAGCTTCACCAGGACCTCCAACTCCTTCCTCGCCTCCGGATCGCTTTCCTCGACGCCCTGCTCGTACAAACGGCACAGCGTGTTTACGCGGACCACCGAGCAGCGCCTGCAGAAGGAAGCGGTCTTCATACGTCCCTGCCGGACCCCTTATCTGGGAGGGTTAAGTGGTCAGATTCGCAATGCATTCAAGATAGCGCTTCGGCCGGGCCAAGTCAAGGAGGAGCGTGCCGACCGGGGGAGGGAGAGGCTGGCATCGGGGAGCGGAAAGGGGCATGGACAACCTCGATCCAACGGGTGTAGAAAGGCTTGGAGGCGCGGCGAGCCCTGCGTTTTCGAGTCCTGGCCGAAGGAGGGGGGACATGGTCCATTCGAACGGCGAGGCGGGACGTCCGGCGGACGGACATGGAAGCAACACCGGGGTGTGCGGGGACACCGTGAACCTGTCCCTGTTCGTCTCGGGCGGGCGCATCACCAAGGCCTCTTTTCGAATCCACGGCTGCGCAACCACCCTGGCCTGCGCCGCCGCCGTGGCCCGGCTGTCCGAAGGCCGCACCATCGGAGAGGTCTGGGAGATCACCCCGGAGACGATCCTGGAGGCGGTCGGCCCCCTGCCCCCGGAGTCGGAGCACTGCGCCGAGGTGGCCGTTGGGGCCCTCTACCTGGCCCTGGCCGACTACCACGATAAGGAACGTTCTCCCTGGAAGAGGATCTACCGGAGGGAGTAGGCCCCCGCACCCGGTGGAAAAAATACAGGGTGCACCCCATGGATATCGGCTGAAAACCATGAGATGTTCGAGGGCGTTGAAGCCGGGGGAAGGAAGAAACAAGGGCCTGCGCCCGCAACCGCCCGAAAAGGAGACGACATGAACGACGTCGCCCTGCAGAGACAGATCGACGAGCTGGCCAAGGAACTCCGCTATGCCGCCGACACGAGGCAGTCCGAGCTCGAGGAGCTCCGCGCGCGGGTGGACCGGATCCGGGTCGAGATGGCCGCCCTCCGAATGGCCCTCGAGTCCCTGCTGCCCTCGTTCCCGGAAGCGTTCCAGCGGGTATTGGAGAAAGCCCGCTACGAGGTGAACCCCGAGGTGGACTGATCTCCCCGGCAGCTGGGGACCCGGGTCCGCGGCGTGGACCAGGACCGGATCACCATCGGCCTGGATCCCTACCGCAGGCCGGAGAGGCTCAGGGTCCACCACCTGATGCTCATGCCCTTTACCAGGGCCGTTCGCCGCTCCAGAGCCAGCAGTCCGCCCCAGAACAGGGCCATCCGGAGTGCGGATTCCCCCATGTCGAACATCAGAACATCTTTTCCGGCGGACGCCTTTCGGGGACGTAGGGACGGTCGAAAGCCCCCTCGTTCCACTCCTTGGACACGTAGAGGTTGCAGTAGCAGGAGCCGTACTCCTTCACGTCGGCCTCACGGTACTCGCAAGGACAGATGATGTCCTTGTCCTTGTCCCGGTCGCCCGAGGCCAGACGGCACGGGCAGCACATGTACCCGTAGCGCTCCTTGTTCTTGATGAGCGCCTCGAGGAGCTCCATGACCCGCACCTTGTCCTCGTTGAAGCAGTACCCCTTCGGCTCCTGGACCTTCCGGAGCATCTCGTAGAGTTCCTGAACGTTCGCGCTCATGAGAGTCCCAATGCCTCCTTGATCTCGTCCTCCTTGTGGCCCACGATGACCCGGTCGCCGATGATGATCGTGGGGAAGGAGCAGCGGGGGTTGATCTTGCGCACGTCCTCCAGGATGGCCTGGCGCTCCTCGCCCTCGAGGAGGTCCACGTCGGTGAAGTCGTACTGGACGTCGCAGTCGTTCAGAAACCTCTTGGTGGCCTTGCAGTGGCTGCACGTGCTGAGGGTGTACATCTTGACGTCGGGCTGGTTTTCCATTGAGCTCTCCTTGGCTGAACGGTTCGATCAAACGGACCGCGGGTTGGGTTCACAAGGTATCGTCTTCCTCCGGTGGGGACGGCCGGTCGATCCGGTCGAGGGCCTCGGCGGCCAGCGTCCCGACCCGGGCCGCGGGCAGGAGGCCCCCAAGGTCCTCCGGGATCTCCGCCGCGTCCCCCTCGAGCCTTTGGAGTCCGGACCGCGCCTCCTTCATTCCGAGAAGGCCCGCCGCGTGGGCGGCGAGGCCACGGACGGCCGGGTCCCGGGACTTCATGAACGGGGGCAGATCGGGGCCGGCCGCTTTCAGGAGGCCCGGGCGGACGCCGGCCAGCCGTGCGACCCCCCAGAGCAGGCCCTTCTGAAGGGGCTCGTGCTCCAGGTAGTTCGCGTCCTCGCGGGTGTAGGAGGCCAGGATGTTCACGAACTCCCGGGCGAGCCCCTCGTGGCGGGTCAGGATCTCGCCCATGGCCTCGGGCA
>Ga0207797_1001130_pt1 | contig 19717 bp, 20 predicted proteins | sample PRCRCaboRojoPR_6_FD_187275 | JGI IMG/M metagenome (GOLD analysis project Ga0207797, IMG submission 187275) | Marine sediment microbial community from Cabo Rojo, Puerto Rico - PR CR 10% Liquid 1 (SPAdes) | ecosystem: Environmental > Aquatic > Marine > Coastal > Sediment | place: Cabo Rojo, Puerto...
TTCCCTCCGGCTTCTCCAACTCCCTTCTGCACCCTCCGGTTCCCTCCGGCTTCTCCAACTCCCTTCTGCACCCTCCGGTTCCCTTCGGCTTCTCCAACTCCCTTCTGCACCCTCCGGTTCCCTTCGGCTTCTCCCGCTCCCACCGCTCCAATTGCCGCACAGACACCGCGACGGCCTCGTCGAATCTGCTCGTCGAATCTGCTCGTCGGGTCAGTCTACGGTCCAGTTCCCGTGTGGCGGAACTGGATACGAAGGTTCTTGACGGTCCCACCGATACCCTCGGCCAATATGGGTCTGTTCGACCGGTTGCGCGGCAACGACGGTCCGCGCGTCGCCTTCGTCGGTATCGACGGCGTCCCGTGGTCGCTCATCGAGGACAACCCTGAGACGTTCCCGAACCTCACCGGCATCGCCGAGGAGGGGGCCGGTGGTCCGATGGACAGCATCGTCCCGCCGGAGTCGAGTGCCTGCTGGCCCTCGCTGACGACCGGCGTGAACCCCGGGAAAACCGGGGTCTACGGGTTCCAGGATCGGGAGGTCGGCTCATACGACACGTACGTGCCGATGGGCCAGGACGTCCAGGCCACCCGGCTCTGGAGCCGGGTCCAGGAGGCTGGCCGAGAGGCGACCGTGATGAACGTGCCCGTCACGTTCCCCCCGGAGCGGGACGTCCAGCGGATGGTCTCCGGGTTCCTCTCGCCGGAGGTGAGCAAGGCGGCCCTGCCGGAGGAGTTCGCGGCGGCCCTCGAGGACATGGGCTACCGCATCGACGTCAACGCGAAGCTGGGCCACGACGAGGATAAATCCGAGTTCATCGAGGACGCCCACGAGACCCTGGACGCGAGGTTCGAGGCCTTCCAGCGCTACGTCGGGGAAGACGACTGGGACCTCTTCTTCGGTGTCTTCATGACGACCGATCGGGTTAACCACTTCCTGTTCGAGGATTACGAGAGCGACGGCGAGTACCGCGACGAATTCCTCGAATTCTATCGGACCGTTGACGAGTACATCGGCGAGTTACGCGACCAGCTGCCCGAGGACGTTACGCTGGTCGTCGCGAGCGATCACGGCTTCACGTCCCTCGAGTACGAGGTTCACTTCAACGCGTATCTCGAGCAGGAGGGCTGGCTCACCTTCGCGGACGCGGACCACGAGGACCTCGCGGACATCGCCGATGACACCACCGCGTACTCGTTCATCCCCGGGCGATTCTACCTCAACCTCGAGGGTCGCGAACCGCGTGGATCGGTCCCAGAATCCGAGTACGAGTCGGTCCGCGCGGATCTAAAAGCCGAACTCGAGGCCCTCGAGGGCCCCGACGGCCGCCCGGTCCTGGACCGGGTGGTCGAGAAGGACGCGGCGTTCTCCGGCGACCACGACGACATCGCCCCCGACCTGGTGGCGATCCCGAACGAGGGCTTCGACCTGAAGGCAGGCTTCTCGGGCCACGAGACTGTCTTCGACACGGGGCCCCGTAACGGCATGCACACGTTCGATAATGCGACGCTGCTGATCGATGACCCGTCGGTCTCGATCGAGGACGGGACCGACCTGCTTGACATCGCCCCGACGCTCCTCGACCTGATGGAGATGGAGTACGACGCCGGGGCGTTCGACGGGACGACGCTGGCCTGAGCGGTGCCAGCGATTTTCCTGGGTACTCCCGGCCCTAGTCGTCGGCGCCGCCTACAGGAGGTCCTCTAATTCGTCGGAGTCGAAGGCCGACTTGGGATCCTCGCGTTCGACGGTCTGGCTCGCCTCCTGGGCTCGTCGCATGAACTCGTCCAGGCGGGGCGAATCCGCGATGCCGGAGAGGAGGACCAGGACGCCGATGCGTTCGCTTTCCAGCGGGAAGTCACCGCCCCGAACCTGCATGCTCTGGGCTTCCTCCTCGATCCACTTGCGGGCGCGTTCGACTCCCTTCCGCGGAATGCGTTCGGGCTCCCCAGCGACGACCACGAGTCCCGCGTCGGCGATGGTGGTCTGTGGGACGCTCATCTGGGTCATCATGGCCTTCCGGGCCGTGGAGGTGACCACGTTGACGTTTTCGCCTGCGTCGGGTGCCGCATCCGCGCTCGCGTATCCGATCGCCGCCATGCCGCCGGTCCGGAGCGTGTTGATGACCTCGCTCGAGTCTACGACGGCTTCGCCGACGCCCTCGACGTTCTCGCCGGCGCCCAGCAGGATGCCGATCCGGCGGGCGATGGTCTCGTTGATCGCGTCGAAGGACTCCGAGACGCTTTCGCCTGCGGCGTGCCAGGCGTCGTTGTCCACCAGGAGCAGCGTGTCCGTCTCTCGCACGAGCGTTTTGAGCGAGCGGCCCGCATTGGCCTGATAGATAGCGCCTTCGTTCCGGCCCGGGAGGATGCCGAGGCCGTAGACGGGGATGTCGTAGACGCGTTTGAGCTCCCTCGCGAGGACCGGCGCACCGCCGCTGCCGGTGCCCCCGCCGAGGCCCGCAACAATGAAGACGGCCTCCGTGGCGGGGTCCACGATGCCGTCGAGGGCGGCCATCACTTCCGGCGCGTCGCTCTGCATGATGGAGGCGCCCAGTTCGTTGTCGGCGCCCACGCCATGGCCGCCGACGCGCTCCTGGCCGATGAGGAGGGTCTGGATCTCGAGTGGATCGAGGTCGGTTCGGGCCGTGTTGACCGCGATCGCGCCGCGAACCGCCCCGTACCCGGCCTGTTCGTCGGTCTGCTGGAGGGCTTGGGCGATCTTCCCGCCCGCTTGACCGAGCCCGATCAGGGCGACCTTCATGGCTATCGGATTGCCCGGCGTGCCTATGAAGGTTGGGCACCGGGTAGCGCGCGTAGGTTTATGCCCGAAGACCGGACCACTCCGTCTCGATGCCACGGGAACGCTCGCTCGACCAGCGTGTCCGCGCCCTGGAACGGAGCCTGACGACCACCACCGACGGACCCCGCGAAGAATCGGTCGATGGAAACGCCGACTCGCTCGGTGACGGCTCGGGGTCCGCCTCGGACTCGGAGATCGAGGCGCGGCTTTCGGCCCTCGAGACCGAGGTCGCCGAACTCAGCGCCGGCCTCCAGGCACTCCGGGGGTACGTGGGCAATATCGACCACGTGAACGAGTCCATCGAGCGCCAGGCGAACGCGGCGATGGCAGCCGTGGAGCGGTTCGAATCCGCGACCACCGCGCCCCCGCTCGCCACCATCGAACAGTCGGTCCGGGAAGGGGCGGGGCCTGCCACTGACAGTGCAGTAACAGACGAGAATTACCCTCCGTCCAGGCAAGGTGACGAGAACCGGGCGTCGAGCGGTGACATCGACGGGAACCAAACCCAGGACCGGGACACCGACGGGCCGGGCCTCCTGGGGCGGCTGGCGCTCCGATGACCGTCCGGGTCCTCCTGGCTGCCGTCGTGGCGCTCGCTCTCGTCGGGAGTGCGCTGCCAGCAGTCGAGGAGGCCCAGCTGATCCGGGCGGAGCACGAACTGACAGATGATGCCCAGCGCATCGAGGCCGCCGCTGCGGCGATGGTGCGGTCGAGCGATCCGGTCCCGCCAGGCGTTCCGGGCGCCCGTCGACGCCTCCAACTCGATCTGCCCGAATCGATGGACGCCTCGATCCGGCTCGGCAGCCCGCGAGACGGCCGTCTCGCCAATGCGACCACCATCAGGACACAGGTAGCCGGTCGGCAGGAGAGCATCCACTCGGTCGACGTACCGATCATTGCCGCGGGGTCACGGACTACCAGCGCTGACACAGACCCACTCGTCCTCCGTACGGATGGTGTGATCACCCTCACCTACCGGGTCGTTGACGGTCGAGCCGTGGTGGTCGCCTCGCGAGGGTTTAAGACGGGAGACCGGACCAACCAGACCTATGCTGGATCGGTTCCGGTCGACGGATGAGCGGACGGGGTGTGCCTGCGAGGTGACGCCGACCGATTCCACCTTGCGGATCGACGCGAGTGACTGTCCGGCGGGCGGCGACTTGCTCGAGGGTCCCGCGTGTCGCCGGACCGCCGTACGGGCGCTGGGCCATCATTCCCTGACCCGGGTCCGGGTCGCGAATGGCGGCCTCGTCAGGTGGTACGACGACGAGGCGACGCGGTTGCTCAGTGCGGCGGGGCGTTTCGCCGCTCGCATCGAAGACCGCGACGAGGAGTTGGCAGCCAGGGCGCGCTCGGAGCCCCTCGACGCGGCCACCGAGGCGGTTTCGCGGGCGGGTCTGGTGGCGGAGGTGGCTGAGCAGACCGGTCTCAGCGAATACGCTGTGGCGGCGTCCGGGAGCAACAGCGGAACCAGTGACGGGCACGCACGCGAGGGCAAAGAGCGTCCGAGGGCTCTCGAGGCAGCACTTCGGCCGCTCGAGGGACCGTCCATCGCAGCGAGCCGGATCGATCCGACGCCGCCTTCTGACGGCCGCCTCCGGACGACGCGGGTCACGGAGTCGGGGGCGACTGTTCGCATCTACGACCGGGACGGCGGGGTGCCGCACTATCACGTCGAACCGATCGAGTTCACCGTCGGTTCCGACGCTGCCGCGACGCTCGCGCAGGCGGCGGAGTACATGATCGGCGACGACGTGACCGATGGACGCAGCGCGCTCGGAGCCGTACGCCGTGCGGCCGCTCCGGACGAGCCGGTGGACACGCTCGCGCGAATCCTCGAGAAGCACACCACCGGTCACGGCGTCCTCGAGGACCTCTTCAGCGACCCCGCTCTCTCGGAGGTGTTCGCCAATGCCCCCGTCGAGGAGACTCCGCTCCACGTCCGGACCGCAGAAGGTGGCGAGATGCGAACCAACGTCCACCTCACCGAGCGGGGGGCTGCCCGGTTCGCCGCCGCGCTCCGGGCGGCGAGTGGCCGGGCGTTCTCACGGGCCGCTCCGACCCTCGATACGGCCCTCACTGACGTGGGCTCGGCCTGTAGCGTCCGGGTGTCCGCGGTGCGACCACCCGCGAGCGACGGCCTGGCCTTTGCGCTTCGGGCCGAGGGAACCGACCGCTGGCGGCTCTCGACGCTGGTGGAAAACGGGACGCTGTCCGCGTCCGCTGCTGGATTGCTCTCGGGCGCGATGGCGCGCGGTGCGGCGATTCTGATCGCGGGTCCGCGTGGAGCCGGGAAGACGACGACAGCATCGGCACTGCTCTGGGAGCTGGCTCCCGGTACCAGGATCCTCGCTATCGAAGACACGTCGGAGCTCCCCATCGAGGCTCTCCAGGAAGCGGGCCGGGATGCACAGCGGCTCGAGGCGGCCTCGGGGTTCGAGGCCGAGATCGACCCCGCAGAGGCGCTGCATACGGCCCTGCGTTTCGGGGACGGTGCGCTCGCAGTCGGGGAAGTCCGGGGCGAGGAGGCGGGTGTGCTTTACGAAGCGATGCGGGTGGGCGCGGCGAGCGATACCGTCATCGGCACCATCCACGGTGAGGGGTACGCCGGCGTCAAGGAGCGTGTGGTGTCGGATCTCGGCGTCCCGGCCTCGTCGTTCGGGGCCACGGACCTGCTGGTCACACAGTCGCCGACCCCCGCCGGGAAACGGGTCACACGGATCGAAGAGGTCACGGCCGACGGGGCCGCCACCCTGTTCGAATACGACGACGGGACCCTCCAGCAAACCTCCCGGATCGAGCGTGGGAACAGCACCCTGGTCGCCGAGCTAACCGCTCCGGACATGACCTACCGGGACACGCTGGCGGCGATCGGCGACCGGGCGGCAGCTCTCGAGCCGTCAGCTATCGCGGCCTCCGAGTCCGCCGCGACGGGCGGTGGGGCGCCGTCCGGGCACGGACAACGGTCGGAGTCGTCCGGTCGTGCAGAATCTGCCGGGCTGTGCAGCGGCGACTCTCCATCAGCCCGCACATGAACGAAGCCAGAAACGCATCTCGGGAGACGGAGCGGAGCCGTCGGACCGGCGTCTCGACCTGGCTCCCCGGCCGATTCCGGACGACAGCTGCCCGGTTCGGGGGTGGGGCCGCCGTTTTCGCGCTGCTCGGGACAGCGGTCAGCCTCCCGGCGACACCACCCGCCATGCGACCGCTGTTCGGACTTTGTGGGCTGCTGCTGGGCGCCACGCTCGCAGGGGTAGCCGTCTGGGGTCCGGCGATGGTCGGTCGGTACCGGCGTCGACAGGCCATCGGCGCGGCGCCGGCCCTGGTGGCGTTCGTCATCGTGCACCTGGAACTCCGCCCTTCGCTCGAGGCTGCCCTGGACAGGGTTGCCGACGCGCTCGACGGGCAGTTGGCTCGCTCCCTCGCTACCCACCGGATCGCAGAGCCGACCGGTCGCCGGGCGCTGGAGGCCTTCGCCTCGGAGTGGGCCGACCTCGATCCGAGTCTCCGCCGAAGCGCCACGCTGCTCCGGGCGGCCACTGACATCCCCGATCAGGAACGGGGCGCAGTGCTCGAACGCGCGTTGGAGATCGTGCTCGACGGTTCTCGAGACCGCGTCGCCCGGTTCGGGGCTGCTATCCGGGGGCCAGCCATGGGAATCTACGCCTTCGGCGTGATGTTGCCGCTCGCGTTGGTCGGCATGTTGCCCGTCGTCGCGAGCACGGGTGGTGCCGTCCCGATGGTCATCCTGGTGGGGCTGTACGATGTGCTGGTGCCTCTTGGGCTGCTCGTGGCGAGCGGGTGGCTCGCTGCGAAGCGACCGGCTGTGGCGACCCAGGAGGTCAGCCCCGTCGTGTTCGCCGCCGCGCCCGAATTCAGGCGGACGGTTCCGGTTGGGGCGGGAGTCGCTGCCGTTGCATCGGTCGGCGCCTGGCTGTTCGTTCCTGGGTGGGCAGTCCCTATCGTCGCCGCCGGCACAGGCGTGGGGGCTGGGCTCCTGTACCACCTCGGTCCCGTCCGCGACCGCCAGTCCACCCTGGGCTCGCTCGACGCAGGATTACCCGACGCACTCGCGATCGTAGGACGTCGGATCGCTGACGGACAGCCGGTCGAGCGAACGCTCGGAACCGTCGCCGACCGGCTGTCCGGACCCACCGGTCGACTTTTCCAGCGGGCGGACCGGCGCTGTGATCGACTCGGGACGACTGTGGCCGGTGCCTTCTTCGGACCAATGGGCGCGCTGCCCTCTGACGCAAGCACCCGGGCCGGCACCACCCTCGAGTTGGTGGCCATCGCGGGCGATCACGGTGCGCCCGCCGGGGACACCTTACAGTCCGTCGGGCAGTACCTGGAGACCCTCGAGCAGGTCGAGCGCGAGGCCCGTCGCGAGTTGGGACAGACGACGTCGACCCTGCGACAGACGGCAACACTGTTCGCGCCCGCCATCGCCGGGGCCACAGTGGCGATGGCGACCGGAATGGACGCCGCCGAGGCACCGGGGCAGGCGGTCGACGTTTCGATCCTCGGGACGGTCATCGGCGTCTACGTCGTGCTACTGGCCGTGATACTCCCATCGCTCTCCGTCGTCCTCGAACGCGGGCTCGATCCCGTGCGCATGGGGTACCGGAGCGGCACCGCACTGGTGTCGACGGGGGTCGTCTATCCGCTGGCGTACCTCGGCGCGAGCGCCCTGGTGTACATTTAAATAAGGGGACCGGACCAGTCCGGCCCATGCTGGGAATACCCGACGACGCGGCGTGGATCTGGCTCGGGTTGACGGCCGTCTCGGCGGCGATGTTCGGGGTGGTATCCGGAGTGCACCCGGCCCCGCCCGCGGCCGACGACGCGGCCGAGACCGTCGACGAGGTTGCGGCTGGGGCCCATGCGGCCGCCGCGGAGATGGAACTGGATGCGACATTGGTCAAGTTGGGTTCGAACCGGGTCGGGCTCCGCGGGCGAGGTGGCACGGCCCACGCGTCCTTTGCGTTCGGCCCCGTGGCGCCTGTTAGACCACAATCCGACCTTTCCCGGGTCCTGGACGGACGGTCGCCCCAGTCCGTGTTCGAGTCGCCGGCGGCCTTCCAGCGCGCGCTTCGCGACGCTCGGGAGCGGCCAGCGACCTGGCGACCGGCAGGCCCGCATCTACGCGTTCGACGAGTCAGCTACGGGGAGGTGAACGGTGTTCTCGTCGGCGCGTAGGGGGCAGGTGGAACCGCTTCCCGCACTCGTGGCGGTGGCCGCGTTCGCCCTCGCGCTATCCCTGTACGGGACGACCCTCCAGGGAATCGCAGTGGAAACCCCGCAAGACGTTCCGGACGCCACCGAGAAGCGGGTTCGAAACACACTGATGGAGGGCGTCGTCGTGTATCCCGACCGGCTGGCGGATCTGGACCGGGCCGTTCCGGCCGGGACCGCCGTCGCGATCAGGGCCGAGGGGCGTATCTGGCGATATGGGCCAGCTCCGGGCCCGGACCAGCACACGGTTCGGCGCCACGTGTTAGTGTGGACGGAGAATGGGACCGTGCCTGGCGTCCTGGAGGTGACAGGCCGATGAGCGACCGGGGCGTCAGTACCCCGATCGACGTGGGTCTTGGCATCCTCCTGGTCGCGGGAGCGGTGGCCCTTCTTGTGGGTATGCAGCCGCCCGTCGAGACCGGGATGACGCCAGATGGACCGGTGCTCGTCGGGAGCACCATCGAGGTCTCCTATTCCGTGGACGGACGGAGCACGGCGGTCGCCGGGACGATGGGTGGACTGGTGGGTGACGCCGTTCTCGCGGGCCGCGGCACAGTCACACCCCAAGATCGAGCATTCCGCCGGGCAGTGCGGCGGTCAGTCGACCGTCGTATCGATCACTTCACGGTGCCCGTGCAGGTGCTCGGCTACTGTGCGGCCACCAGTCATGGATCACAGTTCGTCGCGGGCGCTGACGTCCCGCCAAGCGAACCGGTACAGGCCTCGGTATTCCAGGTGCCGGCCCGGAGAACAGCCGATGCTGTGGCTTCGGATCGAGGAGAACCTGTGGAGGGGAGTGCAGCGTCCGGGCCGAAATGTGACCCGAGGGTCGTCGTCCGGTGGTGGCAACCATGAGTCTGATCTCCGATCGGCGGGGACGGGTGCCATTCGCCGTGTTGGGGGCCCTCCTGCTCGTCTCGAGCGCGATCTATGCGTCTACAGCGGCACCCGCGCCGGTCTCACATCCGGTGACCGAACACACAATCGATCGGGCACAAACCGAGGCCCGGGTCGCACTCGCTACGGCCGTGCGGGATGCGAGCCGGCGGGCGTCCAGGAACCCACTCGTCGAGCCGGCCGACGAGGGCCCCGGCGCCGTCCTTTCCGCGGAGCGTCCGTTCCGGAGCTATCTCCGGCTCTTGATCGCGGTGGGGGCTCGCGATGCCCTCGAATCGGCCAATGCATCGAGTGGTGGGGTGAACACCGGCGTCTCCCTGCCGCCGATCGAGAACCGGAGCGGTCTCCGTCGCGCGCTCGACGCCGTGACGCTCACACCGGTCGATGAGGGGGAGTACCGCGTCCGGTTCGAGGACCTTCAGGTTACGCTCCGACGGCACGGGCGTCTCGTCGAGAGGTTCACGTACAATACGAGCGTGACCCTCTCCATTCCGGCACTGAGTCTCCATCGACGGACGACCGCCTTTCAAGAACGGCTTCGAGCCGGTGTCCCCGAGCCGGGATTTACCCGCGCCCTTACGGCCAGGCTCTTTGCGATTACCTGGGCACGAGGGTATGCCCAGTACGGCGGCGCACCCATCGCGAACGTCCTCGCGAACCGACACGTGGAGGTCATGGCCAACGACGCGCTGCTGGCCCAACAGGCCGCGGTCTTCGGGCGAGCCGACCGCCAGGGCCGACGACTGACGCGCCGGGCCACTTCCGAGGTTGCCGTTCGCGATGCCCTCCGTGGTGCCGAAGAGGGGCTCAAGGCTCGACTCGAATCCAGCCACGCCCGCGACGGCGGCGGCCCGGACGGGCAGCCTTCCCGATCGAGTCTGCAGCCGCCGCTCCCGTCTGCGTTCGACGAGTCGCGGTCCGTAGCTGTCGGCCCAACGGCTGATTCGGTCTTCCTCGACTTCGTGGACGGTTCGACAGACCCGGACCTCAAACGGGCGGTCGACGAGGCCTACCGGATTCCCGTCACCCTCCGCGCCGATCACGCCTATCGCGGCCAGGAGACCTTCGACTCCGGGTCGGTGCCCGACAACGCGTCGCATTTCTTCACCAGTCGGGCGACCCGAACGCGACTCCTCGAGGGGTCGTGGTCCGAACGGACGACAGGCCCGACGCTCCGAACCTTCGAGGGCACGGTGGCAGTGGATCGGGTCGAAACCCGGTTCTGGCGCTGGAACGACTCCTTCGGGACCACGAGCACGACCGATCGGACGGAGTACCGGGTGACACTCCGGATCCGGTGTGGGTCCCCCGATGGGACCCATGGGGTCCCCGACGCGTGCGGTGCCGAGGGGGGACGCCGAGATCGTATCGCCGACCGCGCCATGGCCGAACTCGTGGCAGACGCAGGTGGAAGCGATGCAGTGGCAGAGGCAGCCGTCCACGGGCAGGCAGGACGACGCGATGAGGTCGACCTCGACCCCCCGCCGGCCGTGAAGGACCGCGCCTACGCCGCCGTGGCAGGGCTCCGTCGCGCCGCGCGGAACGTTTCCGTCCGGATGGAGACGCGATCGGTCGCCAGCTCGGCCAATCCCCAGACGCTGCTCGCCGATGCCCTCGAGGAGCGACGGTCTCGGGTCGTCGACGACCCCGGCCCGGGAGCCTCATTGACGGACCGTGCCGTGGCGAATGCCGAAGCCACCTATCTCGACCACCTGGTCCACCGACTCCGTTCCCGCAGTCCCGTCATGGACCGGGTGCAACAGGCACTCGCCGGCACGCTCCGCGAGCACGCCATCCCGATGGAACCGCCCCAGCAAACCACCAGCCGGGCAGATCTGGCCTGGAGGGTCGACGCGGATCCTGCGTACCTCTCCGTCGCCGGGCACGGGAGCGATCCGCCGTCCATGGCTGCCCGTAACGTAAACGTCTTCGCGGTCCCGTACGGCGACGCCGCGGATACGGTCTCGAACTCGGTGGCGGGACTCGGCTCGGAGCGGGTGGCCCTCGGGACCGCCGCCCGCACGCTGCGAGCCCTGGCGCGGCGTGAGGATGGAGACGAGACCCGCGAACGACGCCTCCGAACCGAATTGGGGAACTCGCTCGAGCGAGCCGCGGCCCGGTACCGGTCGAGACTTGCGACCGAGATCGGGGCGGGCCGAGCCGAACGGGCGGTACGTCGTGGGTTCGGGACCTTCGATTCAGACGTCGACCGGGCGCTCGCGATAGCCGAGGGCGGGATGGCCCACGCCATCGCCGAGCACCTCCCCAGGGGCCTCGACTCCCGTACGAGGGACCGGTTGCTGGTGACGTTGCGCGAGGAGAGCCGTGCCATCGAGTCCGATTCCCCGATCCGGGTGGCCGAACCCGTCGTCGAGCAGGCCGCTTCGGCGGCCGTTCGAAAGCCGACAACGGCGGCGACAAAGACCGCTAGCAGCCGGGCAGCGACGACGGCGTGGGAGTCGGCGACCGACGAGGCGGTCGAATCGCTACCGGCCGGATTGCCGCTCCTGCCGGTTCCGGGCTACTGGTACGCGACGGCGAACGCCTGGACGGTGTCGGTGCGTGGTTCCTACGAGGAGTTCGTGGTTCGAGCGCCCCGCGGGTCGCCCGGCAGAACCGCCAACGGGACGGTGAGCTACGTCCGTGCGGACCGTGCGGTGGCGGTCGATGTCTTCGGAGACGACGAACCCGAGCATCTCGGCGCCAATCGCGCGGTCGATTTCACCGCCGATACAGGCGTCTTCGTCGTGGTGCCCCCGGGCGGCACCGGTGTGGGCGACCGCGACGGGAACGCGGACGAGCGCTCACCGGGGTGGGGTCGGCAAGCAACACGTCCTTGAGCACCCGACGCGAACTGGCGCTCGAATGCTGACCGACGCGATCGATGACGCCGCCGACATCGACGGCGAGACGCTCCTGGCCAGGTATCGGGAGCGCTTGTGGACGATCGTCGACCAGGAGGGCGTCGATGAAGTCGCCGCCGAGACGGGCATCGATCGGGCGCGATTGAGGGGGCTTTCCGATACGGACCCCAGCTTGACGGTGACGGAGGCGGCGTCGATCCTTGCAGTCGTGGACGAGACCCGGGATGCGGAGACCATTCGACTCGAAGCCAGGGATCATCTCCTCCTGGGCATGAGTTCGGCGGTCGTGGACGTGGACGCGCTCGCCTCGCATCTCCCGGGCGACTACGGGCCCCGGGACTACCAGCAGATGATCGAGGGCGGGATGTCGATGCCGCTTGGCACCTACGCGCAGGTGTATCGATACGTGGAGAGCGAGAGTCCGTACTGAGCGTCGAGAGCGAGAGTCCGTACTGAGCGTCGAGAGCGAGAATCCGGACTCAGCGACGGCAGTCAGCAGCCGTACCGCGTCTCGAGAGCCACGGTCCGCTCGTAGCAATTGCAGCCCCGAAACGGCCGGTCGAAAAGGGGAACGATTCCCTAGATTTGTCGCCACTCCCGGCCACAGTCCGGGCACGTTCGAACCGTGCCCATCTCGTCCGGATCGTCGGTCCGGGCCAGCCGGGTATCGCACTCGGCACAGATCAGGCGATCGTAGGTGTCCTTGACGATCGCACCCCGCCGCAACCCCTTCGTAACCGAGTCCATATGCACCTCTGCGCACCCCGTTATAAAAAGTCCCCTGGTGGATTGGCCCCGTTCCGCGGGTCGCGCGAATCGGAACGCTTGAACCGGGCCGGAGAAAAATCGCGACCGTGTCACTCCAGCAACCGGCCCCGGACGAACGCCGCCGCATGCCCGTCTTCGGGTCCTTGCTGGTCATCGTGTTCCTCGTGAACTTCGGGCGCATCGTCTTTGCGCCGTTGCTCGACCCGTTCATCAGGGTCTTCGGGGTCGGGGAGGCGACGGTCGGACTGGTCGCGACCCTGGCATGGCTCGGCAGCGCGGTCCCTCGGTTACCGACTGGCTACCTCTTGACCCGGGTTCCGAGACATTATGTAATATTGGGGACAGGGGTCGTGCTCGCGGGCGCGGCTGCGTTCACGGCGACGGCCGAGACGATCACGCAGGTGGGGATCGGCGCGTTCGTCATCGGGATCTCGAGCGGGGCGTATCTCATCGCCGCCAACCCGCTCATCAGCGAACTCTTCCCCGACCGCGTCGGCCGCGTCATCGGCATCCATGGGACGGCCGCCCAGATGGCGGCGGTCGTGGCCCCGCTCACCGTCGGGGCGGTGATCGCGCGCCTCTCCTGGCGCGCTGTCTTCGTCTTCCTCGCGGGGATGGCGGTCGTGGCCACGGCGGCGTTGTTCCTGGCGGCGCGGCGGACCGAACTGCCCGACCCCGGTCGGGGGAAACAACACCTGCGGCGGTCGATCGCGAAACAGTGGCCGATCGTGCTCACGGCCATCGCGGTGATGGGCGCTACCGGGTTCGTCTGGAACGGGTTTTTCAATTTCTACGTGCGGTATCTGACGACCACGAAAGGCATCTCCTTCGGGCTCGCACAGACGATGTTGACCCTCGTCTTCGCGGCTGGGGTCCCGGCCTTCTTCTATACGGGCCGGCTCGCCGACCGGTTGCCCCACGTCTCGTTGATGCTCTCCATTCTCGGATCCTTCGTGCTCACGCTGCTCGCGATGACCGTCGTCGAGGGCCTGGTGGCGCTGGTCGTGGTCTCCATCGCGATGGGCTATGTCATCCATAGCCTGTTCCCGACCGTCGATACGTATCTCCTGGACTCGTTGCCCGACGAGGACCGGTCCAGCGCGTATTCGGCCTACAGCGCGACCATGATGACCATCGGTGCCGGGGCAAGCGTGGTGGTCGGCACGCTCGTGGAGGGGGGTTTTGCCTTCGACGTCGTCTACCGGTGGTTCGCTGTCGTGCTGATCGTCGTTTTCCTCGTCCTGGTGGGGCTGTGGCGCACGAACAGGTTGCCGGATGCCGCAAGGTAATTCCCCAGGCCGCTGGCAGGTAGGATATGGAATACCGCCAGGAATCGGTCACGACCCTCCACGACTTCGGGGCGGCGGATCCACCGGCGCCGCTCTCCCGAACTGCGGTCGTCGTCCCGCTCACGGACCGGGACACGGTGGGACTTGCGCCGGAACGGGTCCTCTCCTCCCTGCAGACCCTCGACGTGGGGTCAGTCGTGCTCCCGCTCCGTGCGTCAGCAGACCGGGTACCGGACGTTCTGGACTGGCTGGCCGAGTTCGATCTCGCGGACTCGGTCCTGTGGTGCAACGCGCCCGCGGTGGAGGCTGTCCTCGAGGAGGTGGGGCTGGATGGACGCACCGGAAAGGGCCGGGACGTGTGGCTCGCGCTCGGTCTCGCCGGCGAGTTCGAATACGTCGCGCTCCACGACGCGGACGTACGATCCCACCAGACTGACGACATCCGGAAGCTCCTCGCGCCGCTCTCGATGGGCTATCGTTTCGTGAAGGCCTACTACGCCCGGGTCGAGAACCAACAGCTCTTCGGGCGGCTCTACCGGCTGTTGGTTGCGCCGCTACTCACCGCGCTCCGTGAGACCCGCGACGCCGAGGTGCTGCGGTATCTCGACGCGTTCCGGTACACGCTCGCGGGAGAGATGGCAATGACGGGTACCCTCGCACGTTCTCTCAGGGTGCCACGCAAGTGGGGGCTCGAGGTTGGGACGCTGGGTGAGGCGTATCGAGGGGTGGGCTTCGAGGGGACCAGCCAGGTCGACCTGGGAATCTACGAGCACGAACACCGGTCGGTCTCGGGACCGACCGGACTCTCGGACATGAGCCATGGGGTCGCCCGGGCGCTGTTCAGGGTGCTTGCGGACGACGGTTACGAGATTCCGTTCGCGCAGCTACGGTCCGCGTACCGTTCGGTCGGAGACCGATACGTCGACCAGTACGAGGCCGACGCCGAGTTCAACGGGTACGAGTACGACCCGGAGGCCGAGCGCGCGCAGGTGGCCGAGTACGCGGCGGCCATCGAGGAGCCAGGTCCGGACGACCGGCTGCCGACCTGGGCCGACACCCCGTTGTCGGTTGAGACACTCGAACGGGCCCGGAAAGAGGCACTGGAAGCGGTGCAGTAACGCGAACGCGACCGGGCCGAGGGGATAGATTCAACCGCCGAGGCGGCCATCGGGGAGACATGGAGCTGTCCTCGGACGAACTGGCCGGCATCGCCGACCTCTTCGGTGCGCTGCCGCGACCCGCCCTCGAACGGGCTATCGAGGAGGTGGCGTTCCGGGCGGGCGATGCGGTGTCGGCGACGACCGTCGAGACCTGGATCGACGAGGCCGAAAGCGAGTACGCCCTCGTTGCCGTCGACCTCGATGGCGACTCGCACCTGGCCCCGGGGCCAACGGCCTTCCCCGAACTCCCCGACGGGGCGAATGATCTCCCACACATCCTCGACGTCGACCGTCGGTCAGTCCCGGCAGAGGCGATCGAGACAGCCGTTCGTCGGCGGCTCGCGTCGGCCGCCGCGAACATCGAGGACCCGGATCGCGCGTCGGCGCTGATCGACGTGACCTACGACGCCGAGGCCTGGGCCGGGCTCGACCTGGCGGACGTGCGAGAGCGGTTGGCGGCTATCGGGGCCGACCCCGGGTGAGTTAAGGCCTTCCACGGTCAGTGTGCGAACATGGATCTCGGCCGTGTCGCCGCCTACGAGCCAGTGGCGATCGCGGGCGAGGAGCGGGACGCGGCCGTGATCGTGCCGGTCCTCGAACGCACCGACGGGACCCATCTGCTATTCATCAAGCGAGCCGACCACCTCGGCGAGCACCCGGGCCAGATGAGCTTCCCCGGGGGCGGACACGAACCTCGCGATGGCACGTTGCGTGATACGGCCGTGCGGGAGGCTGGCGAGGAGATCGGGCTGGGACAGGACGAGATCGAGTTCGTCGGGCGCCTCGACGACATTCGCACCACCAGTCGGTACGCCGTGACTCCCTACGTGGCCCGCATCCCGGATCGGACCTACCAGCCGGACCAGCGTGAGGTCTCGGAGGTCGTCGTGTTGCCGCTGGCGGCACTCATGGACCGAGAGAACTTCGAGATGGAGTGGCGGGAACACCCCCGCTTCGGACGCGCAGCCATCCATTTCTTCCACGTGGGCGAGTACACCGTGTGGGGGGCGACCGGGCGGATCCTGGTCCAGTTCCTGGAACTCGCCACGGACTGGGAGACGCCGACAGAGATCGATCACGTGGTGGACCCGGATTCCGAGCCCTGAGCCGCCGAATGGGGCGATCAGGCCTTGTCAGTGCCGGAAGCCTTATGCCTCCCTCGGTGTTGGAAGGAAGTACATGGTCGCGACGACGATGGATCGAGTTCCGATTCGGTGAGTATCGAGTAGACCGTGGACCCGCTTCTGGAGGTGCTCGACATGTCGAGCAGTGACGACCTCGAAGCCGGTTCCACGTCCGAAACCACCGCGATCGGCGACGACGGTATCGACCCCACGGCTCTGGACTGCCTCGATGGCATCGCGATCAAGCCCGCAGAGATGTCAGTCTCCCGGGCCGCCGAGTTGCCGTTCGAGCGCGTGACGATAGACTACGAAGGCATCGAGCACTACCCGGACCGGCGAGTACTGGAATCGCTCGCCGACGGGCGGGAGGTCCGGGTCACGGTACCGGTCCGGGCGGACGGGTTCGATCCCCTCGGGGACGACGGCCACCTCGCGGATCTCCCCGAGGGCCTCCAGACCGTTCTCGTGGCGGGCCATCCAGCGTACCTCTCCGAGCGGGAACGGTCCCGGGCGATCGCTCCCCGATTTGCCGCCGCGATGGACCTGGCACCAGATTCCTGGGTCGGGACCGAGGGCGTCGAGCGAATCGCCCTGGCCACGGGTGCGACCCAATTCGAGCTCCTCTCGAACACCACACCCACGGACGTGCGAGCCCTCAGAGCCGCCGGGTTCACGGGGGAGATAGCGATCTACGCACCCACGGTGCTGACTGACGACGCGGACGCAGTCTTGGACGCCGTGGGGGCATACGTGGCCCGACGGAAGCGGGTCGCGGACCAGTTGCCCGCCACTGCCGAGACCGACAGCCGGGCGACCGGCGAGGGTCGGGACATCCTGCTCCAGGCCGCCCACGAGTACGCACTGGTGGGATCACGGGCGACGATTCGCGATCGGATTCACCTGCTCAGGGACGCCGGCGCGGATACTATCGTCGGGTATCCCGCCCGTGGTCTCGAGGACTTCGCCGTCTGAGCCGGCCACACCTCTAACATGGCGGTAGCGGCTCGTTGCCAACCAACCGCTTTGCTCGCAAGTGGCCAGCCACGATACCAGAGAACGTCATCTCGGCCCGCCGCTGTTGAGCGGTGCCTATTCCTCGGTGACTTCGATCTCCTCGCCCTGGTCCTCGGCTTTGGGGAGGTAGACATAGAGCGTGCCGGTTTGCCGCAGTTCCGCTCGTGCCTCCTTGTCCTCGATCGTGGCGCCGGCGGGCAGCTCGACCCGACCGTCGAGTTCGAGGCCGCGGCCCGGGAACACCATCTCGAAACTCTCGCGAAAGGCGCGGAACCGGTCGATGCGCACCTCGACGGTGTGGTCTACGACCCGGACCTGCACGTCCGAGGCAGTGGCGCCCGGCGCGTCGAAGACGACGAGGAACTCGTCGTCGCTCTCCAGGACGTCCGCCGGCAGCGGGGACTCCTCCTGGACGCGACTCGCCGCCCGACCGACCCGCTGGGCGATCGCGCCACCGATGGTTCGACCGTACTCCATCAGCGGTGGCCCTCGGTCCCTCATACCTCCAGTTCCTCCAGGGTGTCGCTCCGGCCGCAGTACGGGCAGGCGAAGTCCTCGACGGTGGTATCGTCGGGCATGTCGTAGGTGTAGTGGAGTTCGAACATGTCGAGTTCGCAGTCGGGGTTCGTGCACTTGATTTCCATCGTCGGCGGCATGTCCGCCAGTTCGTCCGCCTCCGGCATAAGCCCGCGGTCCTCGGCGGGAGCCTTATACGGCCTGGGGCGCCTACGCCCGCCCGATGACCGATCCCGGGACCCTCTCCGTGACCCTCGTCGACGGCTACGTCGACGAACCCGCCCATTTCGGGGTCCCTCCCTACATCTCCACATATCCGCGCTACACCGCGGGGGCGTTACGCCAAGCGGGGGTACCGGCCGAGAATATTTCGTATCACACCATCGACGGCCTGCGCGAGGAGCGGCGTCGGTGGCGTCACGTCGAAGCGGCCGATCTGCTGATCTATCTGGGCGGGATGACGGTCCCAGGCAAGTACGTCGGCGGTACCCCGGCCGAACCCGAGGAGGTCCGGGAGCTGGCCTGGACTGCCGACGGGACGAGCGTGATGGGTGGGCCCGTCAGATTCGGCGTCGGCGAGCGGAACGAAGGCGCAAGCGAGATGGAGCGGTCGGACCTGGACTTCGACTTCCTGGCGATGGCAGACGTGGAAGCCGCCGCCCACGACCTGGTCGCGTCCGGAATGGAGGGGTTCAACGACCGCTATCGGGACACCGAGGAGGCAAGCCGGTGGGCGGAAGCTGGCGCCTTCGTCGTCGCACAGCACCCGGAGTACCCCGACTACCTCATCGCGGAACTCGAGACCGGCCGGGGCTGTGCCTACCGGTGTTCATTCTGTACGGAGCCCCTCTACGGCGACCCCTCGTTCCGGGACGCAGCCTCGATCATTGCCGAGGTCGAGGCGCTCTCGCAGGCAGGGGTCAGGCACTTCCGACTCGGCCGCCAGGCCGACATCCTGGCCTTCGGCGGCGACGGCGAGGCGCCGAACCCGGCGGCCATCGAGGAACTGTACGCGGGGATACGGTCGGTGGCCCCCGACTTGGAAACGCTGCACCTCGACAACATGAACCCCGTGACGATCGTCGAATGGCCCGAGCGCTCGCGGGCGGCACTCGAGACCATCGCCCGGTACAACACGGCGGGGGACACGGCCGCGTTCGGGGTGGAGAGCGCGGACCCCATCGTCCAGGAAGAGAACGACCTCCTGGTGACCGCCGACGAGGCCCTCGAGGCGGTGCGAATCGTCAACGAGGTCGGTGGCTGGCGGCCCGGCGAGAACCCTGCCGCGGCGCCGTCAACTGATCCCCTGCCCCCGACGCGACTCCCGAAACTCCTCCCTGGATTGAATTTCGTCCACGGACTGACGGGCGAGCGTGAGGAGACCTTCGAGCACAACCTGGAGTTCCTCCGTCGGGTCCACGAGGCGGGGCTTATGGTCCGTCGCATCAACATCCGCCAGGTCATGGCCTTCGAGGGGACCGAGATGGCAGAGACAGGCGCAAGCGTCGCGAAGGCACACAAGTCGCGGTTCAAGCAGTACAAGCAGTCAGTGCGGGAGACTATCGATAACCCGATGTTGAAGCGGGTCGCTCCGTCCGGGACGGTCCTCCCGGACGTCCATCTCGAATACCATCAGGACGGGCGGACCTTCGGGCGGCAACTCGGCACGTATCCGTTACTCGTGGGCATTCCCGGGGAACGACCCCTCGGGAACGTTGTCGATGTCGCCATCGTAGATCACGGCTATCGGTCGGTCACGGGCGTGCCGTATCCACTGTCGGTAAACGATGCCTCGATGGACGAACTCACGGCCGTACCGGGAATCGGGCGGTCGACTGCCGGGGACCTGATCGTGAACCGGCCTTACGAGACCCCAGCCGACGTCCCGGCCTACGGAACACTTGAGCCGTTCGTCACCGACCTGGCCGAAGACGGTACGTGAGTCATGACTCCACCGCTCGGCTCGGCAACTTGATGGAAGAGGGCCCGAGTCAGGCCTTTACGCTGTCCCGGACAACTTGGTGGAAAGGGGGCCGTGCCAGGCCTTTACG
>Ga0207797_1001131_pt1 | contig 19702 bp, 14 predicted proteins | sample PRCRCaboRojoPR_6_FD_187275 | JGI IMG/M metagenome (GOLD analysis project Ga0207797, IMG submission 187275) | Marine sediment microbial community from Cabo Rojo, Puerto Rico - PR CR 10% Liquid 1 (SPAdes) | ecosystem: Environmental > Aquatic > Marine > Coastal > Sediment | place: Cabo Rojo, Puerto...
TGTAAAAGCCACCCACCGGATATCATCACGATTGCCATTCTCCTGGGGCACAGGGTAATTTACCCACAACGAATCTATGAGTCCGGAATATTCACCAACCGTGATACCTGTTTTGCGGTCCCAGTAATTTTCATCCGGTCCGCGGCCATACCAGCTCATGCTAGTATAGTCGCTGTCAAGCCGCATTGACATCCCGACTTTCGGAATAGCCGGAGGGATATTTACTCCAATCGGATTGACAGTCTGATCCACCCGGACCGCACCGTTGGCCAGAATGGTATAAATCGTCTGATACGTGGATTCCCCAACGGGCAGAGTTCCTTCGACAGTGATTTCAGCCTGGGTATCACCTGATCCGGTGACTTCCACCCGGGTTACCTGCCGGTCCACTCCCGCCTGCCGCCATGGATCCAGCCGGTCCTCCCAGCCAGCCTGGTCGTTATCGGTTGTGGCCCTCCAGAAGTTCGGTACCAGTGGCCCACTGATCAGATCAGTACCATTGTATTCATATGCTTCCAGCGCCCCGTTTTCTTTGGAAATACTAATCATGAAATCGTCATTACTTACGGTGATTACCTCACCCGGCTGATCCACCCGGAGTGCAGGTAAATGTGCCGTTGGCATCGGGTGAGCGGGAGGGACGGCCCAGGGCATTTTCATCTGTTCCCAGGCCATTTTCATGCCCTGATCCGCCCAGCGATTTCCCTGCTTCAGGTGCAGGCTGACGTTCAGCCAGTATTCGCGCCCCGCCCGGAAATCGGGCTGCTCCACCGGCAGGTCGAGTGCGGTTCCCTGATCCGGGTTTACATCAAGGGTATCGATGGTTCCGGATTGAATGGTTTGGCCGTCTTCATTCAGGGCCCACCGGAGTTCAAAGCGGTTCAGATTGATATGGTCATAGTTATTTACGATAATGATCCGCCCGTTGTCCAGGTCCGCCGGAATGAAATCAACATATTGATAGGAATACTTCACTTGAGCAAGTGCCGGCTGCGGTTCGCGATCAGGAAAAACCACTCCGTTCAGACAGAAGTTCCCGTCGTTGGGGTCGTCACCGTAATCACCCCCGTACGCCCAGAACATCTCGCCCTGCGCATTCTCCTTCCACAGTCCCTGATCCACCCAGTCCCAGATGAAAACGCCAATAAAGTTCCGGTTCGCTTCCATTAGTTCCATATATTCGCCCAGATTGCCAGTGGAATTTCCCATGGAATGGACAAACTCGCAGAGAATGATCGGACGGGGGATATCCGGATCGTTGATTTCTCTCTGCAGATATTCCAGGGATGGGTACATATAGCTGTTCATATCGGCGATTTCATTCATATGCTGGTAATGGATCGGACGGGAGGGATCAGCCGTTCTGATATATGAAGCCATCTGTTCGAGATTTTCACCGTGACCGGCTTCATTGCCCAGTGACCAGATGGCAATCGACGGGTGGTTTTTATTGGCTTCAACCACGCTTCTTGCGCGGTCAATAACAGCGTCGGTCCATTGCGGATCACTGCCCGGCAGGATGTTCCTGCGAAAGGAGATCCCGTGCGTCTCCAGATTGGCTTCATCAATGACGTACAGCCCGTATTTGTCAAAGAGATCATAATACTTACGGTCGTGAGGATAATGCGACATGCGGACCGCATTCAGGTTGTGCTGCTTCATCAGCTTCACGTCCTTCACCATGGTCTGATAATCCACCGTCCGGCCGGTGTTGGGATCGTGATCGTGGGTGTTCGTTCCTTTCAGTTTCACTACCTTCCCGTTGACCATAAACATCTTGTCCCTGATCTCAATTTCACGGAATCCGGTGGTGGTGCGTGCCACTTCCATAACATTCCCGTCCCTGTCTTTCAGAACCAGAACGACTGTATACAGATCCGGTGTTTCGGCAGTCCATTTGCGGGGGTTGTCCACGGTTGCTTTTAATTGTGCCTGTGAGAGGACACCGGCTGCCATCCCGTATTCAGTCCGGGCGGTGGCGATGGGACCATCACTTACCTTATTCCCCTGCTGGTCGTAGAGATGCGCTTCCACAAGGGGGGGACGCATGCTGTTATCGGTATTATTCCGTACGTCTGCGGTGATATGCAGTTTCCCGTTATGATAATCGTCATCCAGTCCGGCCCTGACGAAAAAGTCCTGCAGGTAAAGGAAAGGTCTGGAGTGCAGATAGACACTTCGGTAGATGCCGCTGAACCTCCACATATCCTGATCCTCCAGCCAGGAGCCGTCAGACCACCGATACACTTCCACAGCCAGTGTATTCTCTCCCCGTTTCAGATGCGGGGTCAGGTTGAATTCAGCCGGTGTCATGCTGCCTTCGCTGTAGCCAACTTTCTCTCCGTTTACCCAGAGATAGAAGGCGCTCTTCACACCTTCGAAATGAATGAAGACCTGCCGGCCCTCCCAGTTGTCAGGAATGGTGAACGTGCGACGATAGGATCCCACCGGATTGAACTCGTGTGGAGTCAGCGGGGGATAGAGCTGTCCCATGTACGATTCCACCGGATATGTGCTGTTCAGATAGATGGGATGCCCATGGCCCTGCAACTGCCAGGTGCCCGGGACGGTGATGTCATCCCAGCCGCTCACGCCAAAACCGGATTGATAGAAATCGGCCGGGCGCTTTTGGGGATTTTCCGCCCAGTGGAATTTCCACTCCCCGTCCAGAGATTGGTGATAGACGGAATTGTAAGTGTGCCCACTGTCGGCAAGGGCCGATTTGATATCGGGGTAGGATACAAATTCCGCATGCGCGGGTTCCTTGTTGACTCCGATGACCTTCGGATTTTCCCAGTCCGGCAGCTGGGAGAATGCAAATTGTGCGGACACTGATTGATGGGTGCAGAGAAGGGCGAACAGCAACAGAATGGCGATCGAACCGCGTTTGTGTACCATGTCGTCGATTCTCCGTTGGTATTGGTTAGAAAAAATGATGGACCGTAAATTAATACGAAAAACATCAACACCCAATATTGTATTATGGTGGCAGGGGGGTAAACATCCAATATCGAATATCGAATGACCAATATCGAACCATAGAAAATCCCGTGGTAGGGACGCCGTTCACGACGTCCGTTGACCAGGCGGTCCGGATCGTAATTGAAAACATCCACAGAAAATCGGACGCGGTAAACCGCGTCCCTACCCCGGGTGATCATTGTTTGCCGGAGAATGAACGGAAACATGTGGTAGGGACGTCATTTATGACCTCCGCTGTCCCCGGCGACGGATAGGGGAAATATTCGAACCCAACCGATTCAGATCCGGGCACGATAAACCGCGTCCCTACGCCGACCCTCAGGTGGAAGGTGTCCATTCGACACGGGAAAATTCCCGTTGCAGGGACGCCATTGATGGCGTCCGTCCGTATCTCGGTAGTCAATAATTCTTTTCATTATTCCGGTTGATAGCAGATTCCGATGGGGATAAGTTATCGCGGGTTTAAGTCAAATAAAGAGTGTCCGGTACAATCACCAGTTCGACATATGACGGAAAAAACACCATCTTCTTCTGCTTTCGATCACCGGATTCTACAGACCAAACTGCATCCGCCGCCGCTGCGGTCCAATCTGGTGGAACGCGCCCGGCTGTATCCCAATCCATCCGCCGCTCCGTACAAGGTGTCACTGGTCATTGCACCGGCCGGATTCGGGAAGAGCACATTTGTCCGTACCTGGATGGAACAGCTCGGCGCGGACTATGCATGGTTATCCCTGGATCAGAGGGACAATGATCTTCCCAGGTTTCTGAGATATCTGGCTGCTGCCGTGCAGCGCCTCGGTGATGTGAATGCCGGGCAGGTGCTCGCACTGCTTGAAAGCCACCCGCTGCCACCGGTTGAGGCCATACTGACTCCACTGATTAACGCACTGACTCAGCTTGACACGCCGGCTTATCTGGTCATGGATGATTATCAAACTATCCAAACCCCTGAAATTCACGGCGCAGTGCGGTTTCTGATAGACCATCTTCCGGTCCGGGTACAGCCGGTGGTCGTGACCCGGGTTGACCCGGCGTTTCCTCTGGCAAAATATCGGGCCAGAGGAGAACTCCTTGAAATCCGGGAGCGGGACCTGCGGTTTTCCCCGGAGGAGATTGATGATTTGATGAACGGCAAGCTCCGGCTGGACTTGTCCGGGCCCGAAATCCGGACCCTTTTAGAAAAGACGGAGGGATGGGCTGTCGGATTGCAGCTGGTGGGCGTATCATTGCAACAATCGGAGAGCCGCAGTAGGTTCCTGGAGACACTCAGCGGCGAGAGTGGATACATTCTCGAATATCTTATGGAAGAGGTGCTCTCACGGCTTGATGACCAGACCCAGACTTTTTTACTCCACACGTCAATTCTTCGCCGGTTCACCCCCGAGCTCTGCAGTGCCGTTACCCGGCAGGATAATGCCGGGGAAATCCTGAAAAATCTGGATAGGCAGAATGTATTCCTTGTGCCACTGGATGCCATGCATACCTGGTATAGATATCATCATCTCTTCAGGGACCTGCTGCGTTTTCGTCTGGAACAGCGTCATCCGGAGGAGATCGACAATCTTCATCAGCGTGCAGGCAAATGGTTTGAGGAGAACGATCTGATCGATGAGGCGCTGGATCATGCCTTCCGGGTGTCCGACAATCATCAGGCGCTGGAAATGCTGGATCGGTATTGTACGCACATTCTCGTTCGGAGTGAACTGAGCAGATACCTGGACTGGGTAAACCAGCTGCCGGAGAACGAGCTGCAAACATTTCCGATGATTTTGGTTGGGAAAGCGTGGGCGCTGATGTTCAGTAACCGAAGCAACGCGCTGAACCGGCTCATCCCGTTAATTGAACGGGGATTGGAGTCGGAAGAATGTGACTACACTGAGCCGCGTAAAGCCGAAGTCCGTCTCATTCTCCGGATTTTAAAGGCATTCTGGATGAGAGTGGGAGGCAATATTCATGAGGCAATAGATCTGAGCAGGGATTGCCTGCCGGTTGTCCCGGAAGACCAGCCGTTGTTCCGGGGCTTACTCTATTACAACATGGCCCGGTCGGAGATGTTTCTCGGCTATGTGGATGAACCAATGGAGTTGCTCAACAAAGCAATGGAGGAAAATTTACCAACCGGAAACTGGTATCTGTTGCTTTCCGCCCGGGGACATCTCGGTTCGCTCACAATCCAGTCCAGGGGTCCTCTGGCGGCCGTTTCCCGCATTGAGAATCAGTTGAAGGTACTGGATGAGCAGGGCATAAACCGTCTTCCGGCAGCCTGTTACCTCCATTATTCCCTGGGATATGCCCGATATCTCATGAATAATCTGGCGTCGGCGGAAGAAGCGCTTGATCACGCCATTCTCCTGGCAGAACAGGGTGATGATCAGTTTATCGTATACAATTCACTGCTGGTGAAAGCGTGGTGCCAGATTGCCCGGGGTGCTGTCGATGAAGCGTCCCAATCCGAATCCCGGGCAGAGGAGGTGTTTCGACAGAGCCACTCCGGGATTTTTGAGGCCGACTGGGAAACAGACCGGGACTATCTGGCGCTCCTCGCTAACAAATTCGATCAGGTGAAATTGAACCCGAACAAGATCGATCCCTGGGAGGAGGAGTTTTCGGTCATTATGGAAACCCGGGCGCTGATTCTGATCCGTACCCTTCTCTACGATCGGAAGACGGAGGAAGCGTCAGCAGCCCTCTCCGGATTGGAAAAGCGGATGGGCCAGAGACAACGGAACAGTACGCGCATTATCCTCGGGATACTAAAAACACTCATTGAATACGCCAGGGAAGATAAATCGGAGGCGTACCGGGTACTTGGTGACATACTGGAATTCGCGAGGAACCGGGGAGAAATCCGGCCCTTCCTCGATAGCGGTGAGCAGTTCCGGACCGTGCTCAGGCATTATTGCACGGAAACGGAGACCTCACCGGTGGTGCTGCAATTTGCAAAATCTCTACTGAGCAGTATGTCTGCAGAAACGGTTTCCGCCACCATCCCCGGTTTCGACCAGAACCTGATCGATCCCCTGACCGAGCGGGAGCAGGAAGTGCTCCGGCATATCGCAAATGGCGAGACCTATCAGCAGGTCGCCAACCGGATGTATGTCTCCCTGAATACGGTGAAAACCCACCTGAAAAATCTGTATTCCAAAATGGATGTGGGGAGTAAGAGTGAAGCGGTGGAGAAGGCGCATGCACTTGGGTTGCTGGGTGATACGGGTGAATCCGGCTCCTGATTGGTTTTTAAAAGACATAACCTCTGAGCACGCAGAGGTCATCGCAGGCGGCCACGGAGTATTCCTATGCTCTCCCCTACGGGATACTGAAGACCCAAATTCTGACGGTTGGTAAATTATTATCTGTTTCTTCGTGTCTCGCTGCCTTTGTGGGTAAAATCGTTTGATCCATTCTGGTTTGTTATCCTGAATTCTGTCTTTTCAACGCATTTTACAACCTTCACACTTTTCTAAGACACATTTCACCCCGGCTGAAGCCAAATTTCACCCGCACCGGGTGATGTTTCTCACCCCCTTTTCTCCGTAGGTTGCCGGCGGACAATGAAAACAACACCACAGAACCGGAGGACAGAACAATGACCGCCCCGGAGGGACGTTACCCCGGAGAAAAGGAATTCCGGATTGTAATTGAAGGACAGCTAGATCCACGGCGTTGGGAATGGTTTGATGACGTCCGGATTGAGAAGCGGAAGGACAGCACCCAACTGGCAGGTACAGCCAGAGACCGGAACGAACTTCACGGTCTGCTGAAACGGATTCATGATCTCAACCTCCAGCTGATCTCAGTGGAGGTGGGAAGAGCTGCCGGCACACACAATGAGTAACCTGCAGTCAAATACGGAAAGGAGGTCAATTTAATGGTGCAAAGTAGAATGCTCTCAAATTGGCAGACGGCAAAATGGATACTGCCCATTCTCCTGGTCACGGGATTTTTTTCATTTGGCAGCTCTGTCAGAGCGGATACCATCAGCGGATTTGTACGGGATGCGGAAAGCCGGGAAACTCTTGTGGCAGCGAATGTAATCATCCAGGGTACATCATTCGGGGCGATGACCAATACGGAAGGCTATTTCGTTATTCACAATGTCCCAACCGGTGATGTGATTCTGGCGTGTACATATATCGGTTATAAACCATATCAGCAAACCATTTCTTTTTCAGGAGAAAAATCCCTTACAGTGGAAATCGAGTTGGAACCGACAGCGTTGCAGAGTGAAGAGGTCGTTGTGGAAGCGGAACGAACTGAGAGCGTTGAATTGGTGGAAACCGGCACCATTCATGTGACTCCGCGGAAACTGCAGGCCAGTCCGGTGATGGCGGAGGCGGACCTCATGCGGACACTCCAGTCGCTCCCGGGGGTGTTAACACTGTCGGAGTTCTCTAGTGGGCTCTACGTGAGGGGAGGGACGCCAGACCAGAATCTGGTTTTACTTGATGGAGTACAGATATACAATGTCAACCATCTGTTCGGGTTGTTCAGCACGTTTGATGTGGAGGCTATTAAGGATGTGAAATTCGTCCGGAGCGGCTTTTCCGCCCGGTACGGACACCGGCTTTCTTCGGTCCTGGATATCACCAATAAGGATGGCAACCGGAGCGGATTTCGGGGCAAGACATCACTGGGATTAGTCAGCACCAGGTCGACATTGCAGGGGCCTGTAGGAAATGGCGCCTGGTTCTTCTCCGGCCGTCGCACATATGTGGATTATATCATTAATGGCGCAGAGCAGATGGCCACCGGCGCTACCCGGGACCAGCTGGAGTTCATTCCGGACTATTATTTCTATGACGCCCATTTCAAGGTCTCGCAAAATCTGGGACCACAGGATAAACTCAGTCTGACGTACTACAGCGGCCGGGATATGCTGAATTACGACCAGCAGCAATTTGCCTTCTCCTTCGGTTGGGGAAATCAGGCCTTGAATGCCAGGTGGACTCACTTGTTCAGCGACCAACTATTTTCCAATTTTCACCTGTCGCGCAGCTATTACCACTCCGATCTGGATCGCGATGATGCCCTTTTCACCGGGAAGATATTCAACGATGTCGCAGATCTGAACCTGGGCGGAGATTTTGAATACTTTGCTTCCGGAACGCAGACTGTAAAAGCCGGGTTTGAAGTGAAACGGCTGGAGGCCCAGTACGATGCCCGGCTGAATAAACAGGAGGCACTCCAGACCGCTGGCAGTTCACATCTTGCACTGTATATTCAGAATGAGTGGAAAGTCAGTCCGCTGCTGATGGTCCAGCCGGGGCTCAGAGTCACCGGATACTTTCCACAGATATATCACAATTCCCATGAACAGGTGAGTTATCAGGGCGATCCGACATTAACTGTCATGCCCCGATTCTCAGCGAAATACCTGCTGACTGACCACATGCGGGTGAAGGCATCGCTGGGACGCTATGTGCAGTTTCTGAATATCGTGCCGCTGGGAGATGGCAACATGTCGATTATCGATATCTGGTTTCCCAACGATGGCAGTCTCCCCCCATCGGAAGCGTACCATTACGTGGCCGGCCTGGAGGGCGACCTGACGCCGGCATTGTCATGGAGTGTCGAGACGTACTACAAAACGATGCCCAGGCTGTACCGCCTGGACATGACGGCTGTCCGGGTACAGAAAGGATCGGACCTTTTCCATGCCGGGTCAGGCTGGGCTGCCGGGGCAGATTTCTATCTGGAGAAATCCCGGGGTGATTTCACGGGATGGCTCAGCTATTCGCTGGGATGGACTAAACGAAAATTCGCGGCGATCGACGATGGAAGAGAGTTCTATCCGAAGTTCGACCGGCGACATAATGTGAAGATGGTCGGTACTTACCGGTTCAGTGACCGGTGGTCCACTAATGTTGCCTGGACTTACGGAACCGGTCAGGGCTACACCCGGCCGCTGGGACAGTACCAGCTCCGGTATCCCGATCATCAGGAATCGTTTGTGGTTGGCGGACATCGCAATAATGCCAGACTGCCGGCGTATCACCGTCTCGATGTGGGAATCCGTTATTCAAGAGTGATGCCGGAGAGCAAATGGCTTCGGGAATGGAGCTGGTATCTGCAGCTCTTTAACGCCTATAACCGGCGGAATCTCTGGCACAAGAACGTGAGTTTTTCCGATAACGGCACTGCCAAAGTAACCGAGGTACGGATGCTGCCGATCCTGCCGACCCTCGGAATCGAAATCGCATTTTAACCCATGGATACAGGGAGCATTGTCATGATGCGGAAATTATGGATTATGCTTATACCAGCGCTGATCTGGACGGGGTGTGAAAGTACCGGCATGGAACCGGAATACGAGGAGCAACTCGTGGTGAGTGCATATCTGCGCGTGGGAGAACCAATTGATTCGGTTTCTATCAGCCGCACATTCACCCTGGAATCACGCTATACGGAGGAAGAAGCCGGCGTATCAGAAGCGAGGGTGTCGATCCGTGTTGATGATAAGGAATATACATTACGTGAGTATGATGACCGGAATGGATTTTACCATCTTCCGGATAAAACTGTTCGCGTACGTCCGGGCGCAACCTACGAATTGCTGATTGATTACCAGGAACATCATCTGGCCGGAGTCACTACCGCACCATCTCCGGTGAATATCACATCCGTCAATGCAGATACGCTTCCGTTTATGGATCCAGACAGATTCGCCATGAACTGGGACAAGGCGGATGGTGCTGACGGCTATCTGGTGACCACCCAGGCAACTCCCTGGCCTGAGAAACCGTATGCCGGGCGGTTAGCAGACTATGGTGTGGAGGGGATTGTTGACTTTCAGTTAGCCCAGTTCGGCGGTGATACACTGCAGGCATTCTCGCCGATTTCGCAATACGGTGTGGACGGTCTTGAGCAGACCATAGAATTCCCGTGGCATATGTTTTCCTGGTACGGGAAGTATACCGTGAAAGTCTATGCCATCACGAGTGAATATCTGGATCTGCTGACTACGCAAAACCAGACGGGTGCGTTTGAAGATCCCGTGTACAATATCGAGGGCGGATTGGGAATTTTCACAGCGCTGTCGATGGATTCGGTCACCGTGGTAGTGCAAAGGAATCAGTGAAAGGATGAATATCGAATAATCGAATAACTAATATCGAACCGCAGGAATTCCCGTCGCAGGGACGCCGTTCATGGCGTCCGTTGAGAAGGACGTCCGGTTCCGGGGGCGTTTGATATCTCTCATCGAAATGATCCCGGACACGATAAACCGCGTCCCTACACCGGGCAATCAATGTTTTACCGAAAATGAATGGAAATATGTGGGAGGGACGTCATTTATGACGTCCGCTGTCCAGGGGATTCGGAAAATTTTAGAATTCGTCCGAAAAAAATCGGACGCGGTAACCCTTCGACATTGGAAATTCGAGATTCTGCGGTTCCTTTTTCTCAGCATCCGGATTAGTCAATAATCGGTAATCAATAACCCTTTTTCATGAGCCGCATCCACCGCTCCCACGCCTTATCTCTGGCTTTACGGTTGGGATCGTCTTTCGGAGCACCTTCGCCCGAGCGCATAAACCCATGGCCCGCACCCTTGTATGTTTCAGGCTGATAGGTCTTGCCGGCTTTATTCATCAGTGCCCGGGTCTGTGGGATCGTGCTGGTGACGCGTGCGTCGTTCCCTCCGTAGAATCCATAGACCGGTGTCTCGATACGTTTCAGCTGTTCGGGGCTCTCAGGGGCGGTACCATAGAAGACGAATGCTGCGGCCATTTCACCGAAGTTGGTTGCGAACCGAAAGGTCTGGCTGCCACCCCAGCAGAACCCGCCGACAAACAGCGTGCTGTCGGAAGCACTCAGCCCTTTGGCGTAATCAGCCACAGCCTGCAGATCGGCGGTGATCTGATCAGGCGGAAGCTGATAGAGGGCATCTCTGGCAGCATTGCTGTGTGCAAAATCGCTGGTCTTCCCGCCATCGGGTCCTTCACCCGACAGCAGATCCGGAGCGACTGCGATAAATCCGGCTTCCGCCACCTGGTCCGCCAGGCCGCGAACCCAATCGGTCAGGCCACGGTTTTCATGGATGAGCAGTACAGCCGGGGCCTGTTCCTCGGTCTGCGGATAGACCACAAACGTGTGTACGGTGCGGTCGTCGTGTTCCACCTGTACCCACTCATGATGGCGGGGGGATTCATTCAGGCGTTCAACCGGCGTTTGCTGCGCGGTAAGGTTGACGGCGAAAACAAACAGCACAGCAAAGGTCACAAAGAGCAGTGTTTTATGTAATTGCATGTGTTTACTCCGTTTGGTTTGTGTGGCTTATGTCATTATATGCCAATTAAAACGAACAATCACAAGGTGTGTTTCGGCATAACCATTCCGATGCGAGCGAGGAATCCAAACAACGCCCGATCATATTTCGTTGTTTTCTCTGGTAAACGTGTTTACACTGTTGCACCTGTCTGAAAAACTCTAATGTTACCGGGATTGCTAAGAAAATATACTTACCTGTTTATTCCGCTAACTCCGCTGAGCCCCTCTTTTCCGGTCCGCCGCGGCGAATCGGTGTGGAGCATCAAACCGGTAAAGAAGAGGTCAGAAGGGGGAGGGGTTCAGTGTTGTTCCGATGGACCGGTAGAGTGATTTTAAAAACCAAATGGAAGAACTGGTATGAAGAGACTACTTTTCACAGGATTTCTTTTCCTTGGGATTATTGTATTTATACAGACTCCGGTTGTGGGACAACCTCCGCTTCCGGACCTTGTCTCCCCCGAGGTGCATCCCGACAAGACCGTCACCTTCCGCCTGCGCCTGCCTGATGCCGAAGAGGTGAAAATCTATACGCAATTCACGGAGGGAGAGCATGCTCTGACCGGAGATACCAGCGGCGTCTGGAGCGTCACCCTGGGTCCGGCGGAACCGGATATCTATCCCTACGCCTTCATAGTTGACGGCGTCCGGATCATGGATCCCAACAACCGACTTTATTTTCCCAATGAACATTTCAAGCACAGCCTGGTGGAAATCCCGGCCGATACCCCGCAGGTGCACTCGGTGCAGGAGGTCCCCCACGGCGTCGTTTCCTACAGATATTACTCATCGGAGACCCTGGATACCACCAGACCTCTGGTGATCTACACGCCGCCCGGATATGAGCAAAATCCGTCAAAAAAGTATCCGGTCCTGTATCTGATTCACGGGATGACTGACACAGAAGAAACCTGGTTCAAAGTGGGCCGGGCCAATTTCATCCTGGATAACCTCATCGCCCGCGGGGAAGCGGAACCTATGATTATTGTCATGCCTTATGCCAACACGTATTCCTATGACGGAACCACCGCCGACCGTGGGGAAGTGTTACAAACCGCTCTGTTTACCAGGGATATGGTTCGGAGCATTATCCCATTCGTTGAGGAGAATTACCGGACTCTGCCGGACAAAGAACACCGCGCGATTGCGGGTTTTTCCCTGGGGGGCCGGCATACTCTTGCCACAGGGCTGTCTCACCCCGGGCTGTTTGACTGGGTCTGCGCCTATGCGCCCGCCGTCTGGCCTGAGGGATTCGAAGCGGACTTCGAAAACCTGTATGCCGATCCGGCCCTGTTAAATGAGTTGAAGCTGCTCTCCGTCAGCTGTGGAAAGGAGGACGGATTATACAAGTCCGCCCAGGAATTCACCAAAGCACTGGAAATGCGGAGCATAGATTATCAGACCTTTTTCCCGTCCGGGGGGCACACCTGGATGAACTGTAAGAAGTTTCTGGCTGAATCGGCGTCGAAGCTGTTTCAGGAGTGAGTGATCCACATTAGCCCAGTGATCTCCCGGGTTACGTAAAAACGTATGGAAAAATAACACGAATCCATTAGAGGAGGGCTGTTATGAAAAGACTTCCACTTGTCAGAGAAGCGATTATAGCGGGTCTTTGTCTGGCAATTACAATACCAACGCTGCCCGCGACAGGCGGAGCTGAGGTTGCGGCAACTATAGATGTCAGGGAAACCGGGAAACCGATTCATCGCTATGTTTACGGTATGTTTACCGAGCTGCTGGGCAACATCTTCGAGCACGGTCTCTGGGCGGAGATACTTAGCGACCGGAAGTTTTTCTATCCCGTGGATACTACCTCAACGTTAACCCCGGTGAACACCCGGCGGGGACAGAACAGATGGAGGCCGGTGGGTGGACCGGCCGTGGTTCTCATGGATATGGAACGCTCGTATGTGGGTGAACACACACCTTTAATTAAGTTGTCGGAAAAACAAGCCCGTGGCATTCGGCAATCGGGCCTGGAACTTGGCGGGGATATGGATTATACCGGACGAATTATCCTCGCCGGTAACACAGATGCCGGTATTGAAGTCAGTCTTGTTTGGGGAGAGGGCCCGGATAAGAGAGATACTGAGGTCGTCACATCATTGACCAGAGATTATCTGAAATATCCGCTGCGTTTTACATCAGGTGCCGCCACACAGAATGGACGGTTGGAGATAACCGCCAGAGGAGCGGGATACTTTCGCATCGGTGCCGTTTCCCTGATGCGAGCGGATAACATTCAGGGATTCAGATCTGACATCATCGAATTGTTGCGGGAGCTGGATTCGGGGATTTACCGGTGGCCCGGCGGAAATATGCTGGCCGGGTATGACTGGCGCGACGGCATCGGGGATATTGACCAACGCCCTCCCCGTTATGATCATGCCTGGAACGCTGTTGAGCCCAACGATGTTGGCACAGAGGAGTTCCTGGTCATGTGTGATCTGCTGGGTATCGATCCCTATCTGGTGGTAAATATTGGTCTCGGCGATGCCCACTCGGCAGCGCAGTGGGTGGAGTATGTCAACGGTTCGAAGGAGAGCCCCATGGGTCGCATCCGTGCCATGAATGGCCATCCGGAACCGTATAATGTGAAATGGTGGGGTATCGGTAATGAGATGTATGGCGAATGGCAGCTGGGGCATATGTCCATCGAACATTATATCCTGAAACACAACAGATTCGCCAGGGCAATGCGTCAGGTCGATCCGTCGATAAAGTTGATAGCTTCAGGTGCGACTCCGTTTGAGACAAGTACGACGGCCAGGCATCACCGCAAGCCGCTTCCGGCAAAATTACCGTATGAATTCGGATCCCGGCAGGACTGGTCCGGTCAGTTACTGCAACACGCATCGCACAATATCGACTTACTTGCAGAACATCTCTATCCGGTGACCACACAGGCATTCGATGTTGACTCCCAGAAGTTCGTCTCCGTTGACGATCCGGTGGTGGATCAGGTACGGCGGGTGCCAAACCGAGTCAAAGCGGCGGCGGATTCCTGGCAGAAATATGTGGACGCAATGCCCAGGCTGAAGGATTCCAATATCACGTTTGCCATAGATGAATGGACCGGTGGTGGATGGGGCAGCGGTTTTGTAAGAACGCTCTGTGCAGCGGGAGGTTTGCATGAGATGTTTCGGCATTCGGATATTATTACCATAGGCGGGTATACGGCGGTAACTTCCAATGTCCGATTCACCCAGACCGATGCTACATTTACTTCCATCGGTCTGCTGTTTAAGCTTTATCGTCATCATTTCGGGACCGTCCCGGTTGCGGTACTCGGTGATTCGCCGCAGCATCCGGTGGAGGGCACCATTGGCGTCGATCGTCCCGAGGAGACTTCCGGCAGCGACACCTACCCGCTGGACATTGCAGCGGCCCTGACTGAAGATCGGAAGACGATAACTGTCGCCATTACGAATCCCACTGAATCCTTGCAGGAGTTGGATCTGCGCTGGAAGGGGACGGAAATTACCGGCGAGGCCACAAAGTACCAGATTGCCGTACCGGAGCTGAACGTACGAAATGAACCGGGAAAAGAGCCGGTTATTAGGATTGAGGAGTCATCGGTTCGTGATATCGGGACCAGCCAGCAGATTGCACCGTGGAGTATAACCCTCTATGAGGTGCCGATGAAATGAACCGGTGGCTGACCTCTTGCATCATTGAGAGATATTTATGAGTTGAATCGTAAAACCAATAGGAAGCCTATGCAGCGATATGCCTTCAAAATGAAGTTAAATCCGGAGTGTAAGGAAGAGTACAAGAAGCGGCATGACCAGATATGGCCGGAGCTCAAGGAGTTACTTCGCGAAGCAGGGGTAAGCGATTATTCCATCTTCCATGATGAGGAAACCGACATCCTCTTTGCGGTACAGAAAGTGAGCGGAGATCAGGGATCACAGGACCTGGGTGAGGCGGAAATCGTACAGCGCTGGTGGGACTATATGGCGGATCTCATGGAGACCAATCCGGACAACTCGCCGGTAACCGTGCCGTTGGAGGAGGTCTTCCATATGGAATAAGCCCAACGCCGGCCTGAAGGCCGGGGCTAGTACCCGGTGACGTGGGTACTTGCTAACCCCGGCTGGATCGAATCCCACCGGTGGGAACAATTGGACCACTTCCTCTAATATCATCATTGCATGTGAAGGTGGCATATAGTACACTCAACCGAGTATGGACAAATCGTCTCTAATCCTGGAATTTTCGGAATCTCTGCAAACGGTGTTAAATGATCATCCCGAAATCCAGCTGGTCTATCTGTTTGGGTCCGCGGTTTCCGGACATCACCACTCCGAATCGGATCTGGATTCCGCTCTACTGATTGAAGATGACATCTGGAACGAGACTTCAAACGGATTGGGATATCAGGCTACTCTTGTTGTGGAATTGCAGGACGCCTTCCGGAGGGACAGGATTGATCGGGTAATATTAAACGAACCCCCACCGTTGCGTGCAAATCAGGTGGTGAGTAACGGCGAATTGCTTTATTACATCGAGCCTCGGGTGAGGAACAATTTCGTCGTTCAGACGAAAAATCAATATCCGGATACAAAACCTCCGGGCGAAATTAAACGCCGGTATTCATACCGGCGCATTGAAGAGGGGATTCGGCAAGGTCGCAGATCGGTGACAGATCCCGAAGTTATCTCATAACCACCTGGACAATCTCGAACAGCCGGGGAAACTGCTTAGTGACCTGCAGAAACGTGCATACGAAGAGTTCTCCGGCCAAATCAAAACTTTTATTCAGCAATCATTGCGATAACAACATCTCCGATACATTCTCCTGATATCGGAGGAAAACCAGTATTCCAATGAATACAAATGAGGTGGTGAGATCCAGGCGATGTTCAACAAGATGGGACCACCCATGAACACGGTATTGAAATACGGAAATCCACCGCACCGGATCGGGTTGGTGCATGGTGGTCCCGGTGCGGCCGGGGAGATGCGTCCGGTTGCTTTGGAGCTGTCACAAGAGTTCGGTGTGCTGGAATTACTGCAGTCTGCGCCTTCTGTCAAAGGACAAATCCGGGAACTGCATGACCAGCTAACAACCGCCGCTGACAACCCGGTGATATTAGTTGGTTATTCCTGGGGAGCATGGCTGGCACTCCTGTATGCAGGTGAACACAGTGACACCGCTCACAAACTGGTTCTGGTTGGTACAAGTCCGTTTACACCGGGCACCTCGGCCGATATTATGCAAACTCGTTTATCAAGGCTGAACCGGGCCGGGAGACGAGAAGTACGACAGCTCAGCCGGGAGATTAAGTCCGGAAATTCGGAAAATGAGTCATTTCGCCGATTCGGCGAGCTTATGACTATTGCGGATTCTTACTCCTATCAACCTCCGGATGACTTTGAAATCACTGTAGATCTGAAGATCTACCAATCAGTGTGGAGAGAAGCGGCGGCGCTACGGGACAGTGGGGAACTGTTAGAGTCCGTTATGAATATCAAGTGTCCGGTCGTAGCCATCCATGGTGAGAAGGATCCCCATCCGATCGAAGGGGTAGAGCAACCGTTATCAGATCGGTTACCGGAATTCAGAATGATTCGCCTGGAGCGATGTGGCCATACCCCATGGAACGAAAAGTACGCGCGAACCACTTTCTTTGAGGTTCTGAAGAATGAATTGCGTGGTGAAAAAAGATGAAATGGCGTATCGAAATTATTACAGGGTATCGAAGCAGCCGGCGACCCTCCTGAATAATTCATTAGTCATATATTATTATCAATGAAATGCGAAAGAAACAGAAAGTTAACGAGAAGGGCCCAATCGGGGCCCTTCTCGTTAACCCATTCTATTCCTTTGTATCATAGGACTCCCATTACTTTTGTAAATAATTCAGGTTTATGAAAAAAACACAAACAGGCTGGGTGGTCATCGGGATAGTAATTGCGGTGGGTATTCTGGTACTGCTCATTAATACACAACCGCAGACCATCATTCTTTTGGCATTTATCTCCGCGGCAATCCTTATGTTGTTTTACAATCTGACTATAGAAGTCGACGACGAACAGGTGCGGTTTTCATTTGGTATTGGACTTATTCACGGTTCGTATAAACTCGAACATATCAGGCATTGCAGGTCATTGAATTATATTCCTATGGGGTGGGGTATCCGGTTCAGGCCGGGGGTGATTTTATACAATGTGTCCGGCCGGAAAGCGCTGGAGCTGGAGTTGGAGAACAAGAAGAGAAAAGTATGGCTCGGGACCGACAGTCCTGAGGAACTTGCGGAACATATCCGCGGGAAACTCTCAACCGAATAAAGCGATTCCTGAATTTCTCCGGCTGAAAGACATCATATCCACCGCTAACCGGATATCGATTTGATATATCGGTATATCAAAATTATCAGTCGAACTCCTGCAATACAGTAGCCGTTCATCCCGTAAATTAAGGAAAATCGTGCTTTCGTCCCCCATGGCACGTGTGTTGCTCCAAATGTATTGAAGTCATCAGAGTGTAATTTACAGGAGGCAGATATGCGAAAGTATACCATTCCGGGGATAATCATTGCTGTGATTTGCCTGGCTGGTTTTCTGGCGGCGCGAAACCTGCCGGAAACCATCGAGCGTGAGTACCGGATAGAAGGAGAGGATTTACAGGTGGATATCCGGATTGACGCCGGTGAGTTTGAACTAACCAGGAGCGATGCGAACCGCACAGTCCGGGTGCGGATTGATTACCATCCCGGGCGCTGTAAACCACACGTATCTTACGAATCGGATGACCGGAGGCTCGAGCTGGATGTCGACCACCAACATCTCTTCCAGAGTAATGATGAGGGGGTGGCCAGGATTTACGTAGAACTTCCGTCGACACCGGTGACTGATCTCAGGGCAAAAATTACCGCAGGCGAAATGAATTTTCAGCTTGGCGATCTGTCCCTGCGGAATTGCCGGATCCGGAGCAGAGCGGGGGAACTGACCGTGAATTTCGACCAACCAAACCGGATCCGGATGGAGAAACTGGATATCGGCTGTTCAGTCGGTGAAACCGACCTGGAGAATCTCGGGAATGCCCGCTTTCGGAAAGCCCGGTTTAATAGTGGAATCGGAGAAATGTCAGTGAATTTTGCCGGATGGGCGGATTCCCTGGGCAGAGCGGAAATTGATAATGATATCGGTGAAATGGCCGTATATATCCCCAGGGATGTGGTGGCAAGGTTCAGAGTAAGCGGTACGGGATTCCTTACGGACTTTAGTTGTAACCAATGGTTTGAGAAACGCGGGGGATATTTCTATTCCCGGAACTCCTCAGACAAGACTCAAAACCTGGACTTGCGCATTTCATCGGGCATCGGCGAGCTCGACATCCACTCGGATTAACGCAACCACCCAATGAATTCCGGTGACAGTCCGGAGTCCGGGAGAAGCCCTGTGGACTGAAGTCACGACGGATTGAAAGCCGGAAGCATCCGTTCCCGGCTGACATATCTTTAATTTAAGTATGTCTCCGGCAGCGGTTTAATCCATGACGGAAACTCTCTCGCTAATGTCTCCATTGCCTGAAAAAGCAGCAGCAAAAAGATACGGTTTTTGGAAATCCGGTTTTGTAAACTATTAGCCCTGTATCTTGGGTATAGTAACGATGGAAGTGAGGATGGAACTCCCACAAGGTCAATCGACGTTAATAATGGTTTCCCGGGACGGAATGGGTGAGGCTGAGACTGAGCTGCGCCACACATTGATGAAAACATACTTAACGTTATTGAATGAGAATCAGGTACTGCCCGGCGCAATCTGTTTCTATGCGGAGGGAGTGTTCCTGGTAACAGAAGAATCTTATGTGCTTGATGTCCTTATATCACTGGAAGAGAAGGGCGTCGATTTAGTGATATGCAATACCTGTCTCAATTATTATTCTCTTGCAGAGAAAGTTCGTGTGGGAGTCGTCGGGGGGATGACAGATATCATAACCGCCCAGTGGCTTGCGGATAAGGTCATCACACTCTGAAGTCTTTGATCGGCTGTGTACGAATTATTCCCGGAGTAAATCATATTGCATGAGGCGACAGACTTCTCTAAAATTCATACACTGTGACGGTGAAAACCCCTTTGATGAAATGACAGACGTATTCAGATAAATATATCTGCCACGACTCAGCGGACAACATATCTCTGGAAATACATTATATGCAGTATTATGCAGCGGTTTTTAGAAATGGGGGCGAAAGCATTCCGTCCCGGTTGCGATGCAGGGGATCACAATAATTTCGGATTTCCATAGAGCAAAATAATCACATCGATAATAAATGGATTAGTTTGGTGACAGAGACAGACGAACTACAACGACTGCGGGCGGCGGTCCAGGAGCTCTCCGTTCTGAACGACATTGCCACCGCGATCAGTTCGGTCTACGAACTGGATGAAGTGATTGAAATGATCGTCCTGAAGTGCGTGAAGCACTTCAATGTTGAAC
>Ga0207797_1001132_pt1 | contig 19685 bp, 22 predicted proteins | sample PRCRCaboRojoPR_6_FD_187275 | JGI IMG/M metagenome (GOLD analysis project Ga0207797, IMG submission 187275) | Marine sediment microbial community from Cabo Rojo, Puerto Rico - PR CR 10% Liquid 1 (SPAdes) | ecosystem: Environmental > Aquatic > Marine > Coastal > Sediment | place: Cabo Rojo, Puerto...
GCGAGCGACGGGCCGCCAGCGGCGGTCCCTGGCGGGACCACAGCGACGCCCGCGGTTCGTTGCACGGGACGCTCGGCATCAGGCGATGGGTAACGGATATATATGTGATGCGTTCTCGTGAATTAACGTAATCGATGCGACATCCAGCGAACCATGACATCGGGCCGTGAGGAGACGCTCACGGCACTCCACTCGGCGGCGACGGAGATCCAGAAGTGTGACTCCGTCGAGTCGGCCTGCGAGCGGACGGTCGCCGCGGCCGAGCAGATTCTCGAGTTCACGATGTCCAGCGTTCTCCTCCACGAGGACGGCTGGCTGGAGCCGGTCGCGGTGTCCTCGGAGGCCCCCGAGGACGGCGCCCGCCGCATGGAGGACGATCAGGGGCTGGCCGGGAAGACCTTCCGGACCGGGGAGTCGTACGTAGTCACCGACGTCGCGACCGACAGCGACAGCGACCCCGCGAACAGGCGGTACCTGTCGGGCATCAGCGTTCCCGTCGGCGAGGTGGGCGTGTTCCAAGCCGTCGCGGAGGAGCGCGACGCCTTCGACGACTCGGACATCGAGCTGGCGGAGCTGCTCGTCGCCCACACGGCCCGCACGGTCGACCGGCTCAGGTTCGAGCGGGAGCTCCGGGGCCGCAAGGCGGAGCTGGAGCGCAAGAACCAGCGCCTGGAGGCGTTCGTGAGCACCGTCTCCCACGACCTCCGGAACCCGCTGAACGTGGCCAGCGGCCGGCTCGCGCTGGCACGGGAGGACTGCGACAGCGAGCACCTCGACGACGTCGCGACCGCCCACGACCGGATGGAATCGCTGATCGAGGACCTGCTCACCCTGGCGCGCGAGGGGCGGCCGGTCGAGGAGACCGAGGCGGTCTCCCTCGGGTCGCTCGCTCGCCGGTGCTGGGGGACGGTCGAGACGGACGGAGCGACGCTGGTTATCGAGGAGGAGGGCAGCGTCAGGGCCGACCGGGACCGGCTCCGACAGCTGCTGGAGAACCTGCTCGCCAACGCCGTCGACCACGGCGGTGAGGACGTCCAGATAACGGTGGGGATGCTCGACGATGGTGGGTTCTACGTCGCGGACGACGGCCCCGGGGTCCCGTCGGACCAGCGGGAGAACGTGTTCGAGCGGGGCGTCTCCACGGCCGAGGAGGGGACCGGCTTCGGCCTGGCGATCGTCGAGGAGATCGCCACCGCCCACGACTGGACGGTCAGTATCGCCGAGAGCCCCGCCGGCGGGGCACAGTTCGAAATCCGGTGGTCGTCCCCCGAGGACGCCGCCGACTGAGGCGGCCGCCCGTCGCCGGCTGTTCCAGTACACCCGGCGTCCGTCTCACTCCGGCCGGACGTGAAATCTCGACAACAGTATCAGAAGATACATATCAGCGATGAACGAACTCCCGGCGCCCGGCGTCGCCGGGCACTCGGCAGCCCTGTGCGGTCCGAGCCCCCGGGCGCGTCCCCCCTGTGCCCGGGACCGCCGGACCTCTCCGGGAGTGTCGCTGTGGGCCGTCCTCCGACACGGTGTCCGCACCGGGCGACTGTGCCCCAGGTCGTGTCCGACCGAGGGTCCCGGAGCGAGCCGCTCACTCCGCCCGACGGGTGCCGACACCCTGTCCGCTGTCGGCTGTCCCGGTGGTCCCGGTCAGCGTGGTGTAGGCGGCGTAGGCCCCCCAGACCAGCAGTCCCGCGAGGATGACGTACGACCGCACCTCCAGCGGGACCAGCGTCCCGTGCTCAATCTGGCCCTCCCCGGAGACGGGGTGGGAGGCCCCGAGCGCCATCTCCAGGGCGCCGATACCGACCGTGCCGACCAGCACGAGCCCGCCGCCGACGTACCGTGCGACGGTGCCCGCGGTGACGGTGTCGCCCATCCGGTCTCACCCGACGAGCCGGCGGAGCCTGGGACTGCTCCCGATCAGCTCCGTCCGGGCGAGGTAGGCGTCAACGCCCAGCACCCGTCCGGCGCCGAGCGTGGCGATCATCCCGTAGATGAGCAGGCCGAGCAGCTCCCCGGTCACCAGCCCGTGGGCCCAGCCCCCGGTTTCGCCGTTGACGAAGTAGAAGAACGTCATCAGGAGGGCGCCGAAGAAGGCGGCTGCCCGGGTGAACGCGCCGAACACCAGCCCCAGGCCGATCAGCACCTGCCCGACCGGGACGGCGACGTTGGTGATCGCCAGCCCCAGCCCGTCGCTGAACAGCGTCAGGAACGGCCCGAGGCTGGTGCCGGCCGCCGCGCCGCCGACGAACCAGCTGGCGTCGAACGGCCAGCTGGCAAGCTTGTCCAGCCCGGCGTGCAACAGCCACCAGCCGCTCACCAGCCGCATCACCACCAGCCAGTAGGCCAGCCACGGCTGCGAGACGGCGAACGATACCTCCCGTCCGAGTAGTTGCGTCTCCACGCTGGAAACGGTGTCACTAGCTGCCATGTGCTACTACACCACATTTTACCACCCAGGAATAACCGGACTTAAATCTGGCGCGTACGCCGCCGCGGATTGGGGACCGAGAACTAACGAACCGGACTGCCAGTGGTAGTCGGTCAGGGTCACCGGGCCGTCGCGGCCACGTCTGCCGGGCGCGCCCTCCGCGAGCGACGGTGCTGCTCGAACCCCAGTCACTCCGAACGACCCGCGGGGCGTGCTCGTCTGTGGAACTCCAGCCTGTGGGCGGGTGGGGATTTGTCTGTCCACCAGACGACGTAAGTACGGTACCAGCAGACACACCGCCAATGAGGCGCGAACCGGCGGGACACTCGGGCGACACGCTCCCCGACGAGGGCGAGGTGACGGAGCTGCTCGACAAGCTACAGGACGCCGAGGAGACGGTCGGCTCGCCGGCCGACGAGCGCACTATCCGTCGCACCCGACGGCTGCTCTCGCGGCTGCCGAGCGTCCCGCGCTTCGGCTGGGACGACGTCGCCCAACAGGTCGTCGGCGCGGTGCTGCTGTCGGCGCCGTTCGTCGTGACCGAGGAGGTGTGGTCGCTGGCAGAGAGCATGAACGTCCTCCAGACCGGTATCACCGTGTTCATGATGTTCGCCGTCGGCTACGGGACGCTGTACCAGGCCGAGGACCACGAGGCCGGCGCCGAGCCCGCCGTGCTGGGGGTCCCGCTGCGGTTCCTCACGCTGATCGTCATCTCGTACAGTTCGGTGGCGGTCGTCGCCTTCGTGTTCGACGCGCCGGAGGCGTTCGAGGCGTCGCTGCCCACGACGGTCAAGGCCGTCTGCATCGGCGCGGTGTTCAGCGTGATCGGCGCCGCCTCGGCCGACGGGCTGTTCTGAGACCGCACGCCACAGCGGCCACGACCGCCCCTGACACTCGTCTCAGGACGACCCCGACCCCGGCTCGTGCTCGCCTTCGGACCCGAACTCCGGGTGCCAGGCGATACCCTCCCGCCGGACGGTGAACGGCCGCTCCCCACACGCCGGACAGCTTGTCGTCCCCGTCTCGGGGTCGAAGGTCCGCTCCGGGATCAGGTGCTCAAGCCCGCAGTTCCCACAGACGATGGACACCGGCACGGCGCCTCACTCCCGCCTGTAGGATGTGATCCGGCCCCAGCTGGACTTTTTCCCCCACAGCCCCGAGCGCATGCACTCCAGTTCGACGATCTGGGAGTTGTCGACGAACAGGTTCACGTTCGGCCCGAAGTTCTTGATGTACCACTCGAACACTGCCGGGTCGGCCGCCTCGAACACGCAGTGCTCGATGCCGACCTCGTTGGCGATCTCGAAGGCGACGTCCGTCCGCCACTCGCGGACCCGCTCGGTGATCCCCTCGGACTCGACCATGATCTTGTAGGCGCCAGCGTCGAGATGGCGCTCTGCCTCCGCGATGGCGCTGGCGGGGTCGATGGCCGCCTCGCTCTCCAGCTCCTCGACGCTTGAGGCGCCGCCGGCGCCGAACTGGACGTTGATCTCCGGTTTGGCCTTCAGGTCGTGGTCGGTCACGAGCTGTGTCAGCGCGACCATGTCATCGGTGTCGATGGCGAGGAACCCGGAGGATATCTCCACGATGTCGAAGCCCAGTTCCCCCGCCTCCGCGACGTACTCCTCGACGAGCTCGTGGTCGCGCACGAGGACGTTCTCGACGAACCCGCCGGTCGACACCTGGACGTCGAACTCGTGGCAGACGTCGATCAGCTGGCGGACGATCGGCTCGGGCATCAGCGCGAACGAGCCGCCGCTGAACTTGTAGATGTCCACGTAGTGGCCCACCGTCTCCAGGATGTCCCGCAGCTCCCGGGGGCCCATCGGGTCGTAGTACGGCCCCCGTATCTCGGTGATACCTGTCTCTCGGGGCTTGTCCGGGCGGTCGTTGACGTGCAGGAACTCGAAGGCTCGGTCGTTCATCGGCATACACGCCTCGACCACGCAGCCCGGCAAAGGGGTTGCTCTCAGTCCAGCAGCGTGACGAGGTCGGCGACGTCGTGTGATTCCAGCTCCCGGACGGTGGCGACAATCGCCTCGCGCCGGCTCTCGTCGTAGCGCTCGCGGGTCAGGCTCTCGAACTTCTCCCGGATGGCCTCCCAGGAGGCGGGCCGCGTCGGGTGACCCTCGAACGCCTCCCGCTCGACGCGGTGAACCGTCCCGTCGGCCAGTTCGACCTCGATTCTGGCGGGCATAAAGCCGTTCTCGAACTGCGTGGTGAGCGCGGGGTCCTCCTCGACCTCGACCGTTCGCAACAGCGTCTGGACGTCCTCGCGCCGGATGCGCTCGGGGGCGTAGCTGGCGACGGTCATCTCGCGGTCGATCAGCGCTGCCGCGAGCATGTACGGAAGCGAGTGGTCGGCCTGGGCCTTCGTCGTCACCTCGTAGCGGTCGCCCTCGCCGCCGCCGATGATCAGCGCCGCCCCGGCAAACGTGTCCAGGCCGATGCGCTCGACCTGCTCGGGCTGGATGTCGTGCTCGGTCGCGAGTTCGATGACCCCCCCGACCGCGGACTGTGCGTACGTCTCGGCCACGTAGCGCTTGGTCATCGTGTCGAACACGCGCCCACAGCCTGGGTCCAGATCGACCTCGAACTCACCGGAGACGATCTGCTTCCACCCCTTCTGGCCCTCGAACAGGTCCACCGGCCCCTCCATCCCGTTGTCAGCGAGCACCACCGAGTACACCGCGTTGCGGGCCGCGTTCGCGCTGGCGACGCCCTTCCACTCGTTGATGCCGCCGGTGCGGGTCACCCGGAGGGCGTTGTGGGCGGTGCCTGCGATGCCGACGGCGTTGCGCAGCCCCTCGCGGTCCAGCCCCCGGGCGTGGCCGGCGCTGACCGCCGCCGAGATCACCGTGTGGGTGACGTGGTCCCAGCCGCGGTCCCGGACCGGCGCGTTCCAGGCGAGTTCGCCCTGCACCTCGTAGGCGACGCCGATGCTGGCCAGTAGCTCCGCGCCCGACAGCTCCCGGTCCTCCGCGACCGCGAGCACGCCCGCGACGTTGTCGCTCGGGTGGGGGGTCTCGCCGGGGGCGAGAAAGGAGTCCATGAAGTCTAGGTACCGGACCAGCGCGGTGTTGTACATCGCCGCCCCGACCGGCGACGCCGACCGGTCGGTCCCCCACAGCCGGCAGGGGCCATCGGGCTCCAGCTCGGTCACCGTCTCCCGGACCTGTTCGGTCGGGGTCGCCCCCATCGCGCCGACGGCGATGCCGACCGAGTCGAGCACGCGCTTCTTTAGCGCCTCGCGCACGTCCCCGGAGAGGTCGTCGTACTCGACAGACAGTGCGAACTCCGCGAGCTCAGTGGTCGTGGTCATGTCGCCCTCCTGGCGACCCCCGCTCAAAAGCCACACTCGCATCCCCAGCCGGTGGGTCGACCCGGCGCTCAGCTGCCCGCCCGGGGCCCGGACTGGAGCACTCGGGCGGTCAACACCGGAACCGACGCCCCGTCGAGGACGCGTCGCGCCACGCTGCCCATGAGCACCCGCTCGATGCCCGCCCGGCCCTGGGTCCCGACGACGATCAGGTCGACGTCGTTCGCCCCGGCGTAGTCGAGAATCTCCGTCCCCGGGCGTCCCTCCCGGACGGCGACCGTCACCTCGGCGCCCGCGCGAGCAGCCCGGGACCGGAGGTCGCGACCGACCGACGCAGCCTCCCGGTCGAGCAGGTTGTGCAGCGCCCCCGACTCGCCGAACCGGCTGTCCACGACGTACAGCACGTGCAGCCCCGCGCCGTACGCCCTGGCGAGGTCGAACGCACACGTCTCGGCGCGCCGCGACCCCGCCTGCCCGTCAGTGGCGAGGAGGAGACGACGGTAGGGTGGACGCGCCGCGGCGCCCTTCGGGACGACGAGAACGGGGGCCGTGGCCCCCGCGCTCACTCGCTCTGCGACCCCGGCGCCGAGGAGCCGCGAGACCCGTCCGCGGTGTTGCCCCCCGACGACGACGAGGTCGACGCCGGCGCTCTCCGCGTACCGCAGGACGGCGTTCGCCCGGTCGCCGCTTCCGACCGCCCGGACGACGGGGACGTTCTCCCCATTGCAGCGGTGCTCGACGTACTCGAACGCCGGGTCGGCCCCTTCGCGGGCCGTCCTCCGGTCGTCGCCGGTGTCTGTCTCCACCCCGCCCTCCCGGATGGACAGCGCGTGCAGGGTGGCGCCGTACGTGGCGGCGACTGACACCGCGTGGTCGACCGCCCCGCTCTCACTGCCGTCGACCGGAACGAGCACGTCGGCGAACATACCGCTCCTCTCGCGGCGCGGCCGAAGACGCTACCGGCGGTCACCAGGTCCCTGGAGGACGGTGTCCGGGGAGAGGGCGGCCCGCGCGGAGGCCGACCACCATCCGGTCGGGAGCGAGGTCAGGTCTCGCCCGGAGAGTCCGGCACGGCCTCGCTCTCCTCCCCCTCGGAGTCCGGCTTCCTGACCCACATCACGGGCACCGGCGCGGTCCGGACGAGCTTGGCGGCGACCCCGCCGAGCACGTACCGGCTGAAGTTCGTCGTCCCCTGCGTTCCCAGAACCGCCAGGTCGATGCCGTTGTCCTCGATGTACTCCCGGATCGCTCTGGCGGGCTCGCTGTGTTCGACGACACTCGTGTGTGGATCGAGCGAGGCGGCCTCCGCCGTCTCGACCGCCTCGGCGATGATCTCGTCCGCCCGGTCGCTCAGATCACCCTGTTTCAGAAGCGAGCGGGCGTCGGGACCGAGACTCCCCGTCTCGATGACGTTCAGCAGGTGCAGCGTCGCCGCGGTGGCCTCCGCCAGCTGGACGCCGTTGCGTAGCGCGAGCGTCGCGGCACTGCTGCCGTCTGTCGGGACGAGAACGTCGTCGGGAGGGTAGTCGAGCGCCCGCTCCCGACCGGGGTTGATCGCGACGACCGGCACCGGCGCGGTGTTGATCACCCGCTCGGTGACGCTCCCGAGCAGGAGCCGGCGGAGCCCGCGCCGCCCGTGGGTCGGCATGACGATGCAGTCGGCGCCTACCTGCCCGGCGTAGCCGACGATTCTCTCGTGGGGGTCGCCCCGCAGCACCTCCGTGACGACCGACACGCCCCGGTCGCTTGCGCGGGCGGCCGCCTCCTCGACGATGCGTCGTCCCTCCCCTTCGAGGGCGTCGACGACGTCCTCCTCGAGGCGGGTGATGGTGTCCTGGCCGGTGTCCGCGACGGTGAGCACGTGTAGCGTTGCTCCGTGTTCGCCGGCAATCGCGACGGCGTAGTCGAGCACCGAGGCCGCTGGCTCGCTACCGTCCGTCGGAAAGAGGATCCTGTCGTACATGGCCGTCCGTCAGGAGGCTCCCCGTACGGAACTGGGTTTCCCCCGGGGCGGTCGTGGCGCTGTCGCTCCGACCGGGTCGGCGCGTGCGCCGCGTGCCCCGGACGTCTCACCGCCGGTCTGGAGCAGGGGTGTCCCGTTGCTCACTCCTCCGGTGGCGCGGAGGTCGCCCCGGCTCCCGCTACTCCTCGGTGTCGCTCTCGGGCTGTGGTCCGCCGCCGGTCTGGGCCTCCTGTGCCTCGCCCCAGCCGCCGCTGTCGACCACCGCGAACAGTTTGCTCCAGTTCTCGTCCTCGTGGGCCTCCGGGAGCATGTCCCGGAGCTGCTGGAAGTCCGAGGGCGCCACGACGTCGCTCACGAGGTCCACGATGATTTGGGCGTGGTATGCGGCCTCCTGTCGCTCGCTGCCCTCGATGTCGCTGACCCGGGTGATGAACTCCTGCCAGTCGAAGCGCTGGCCGTGTTCCCCCACCGCGCCGGTGAGGTACCACTTGATCTCGATCGGCAGCGACGCGGCGAGGTCCTCGGCGTTGCCCGCCGGGATGCGCTCGCCGAGCGTCATCAGCGTCGCACGGATGGCCCGGACGGTCTCGCCGGTGCCCGGGAGTTCGAGGCGGTGCTGCACCGTACCGGTGAACTCGTCGAAGTTCATGGGCGGGGTGGAGGTAGGCCACTGGCGGTCTTAACGGCTCTGCGGGCTCCCACGAACCGGGTGAGACATGATCAGCGCCGCACCTCGGCGACCTGGCCGTCGCTGTCGACCGTGGCCGACTGCCGCCCGCCGTCGACCTCGACCCGGTCGTACGGCTCCGAGAACCACAGGCCGACCTGGCGCTCCCACGGCGTCCTAACCTCTCACAGCACCACCGGGACCGCCGGCCGGATGCTGTTGCTGAGCACCCTGAACGACTCGGCGACCGCCTCCCGTCCGCCCGTAGACGCAAGCGGGAGCCCGGGTCCGCCGTTCGACATGGACGAGAGCGGCGCCGACCTCCGGTGTGTGTCGCCCCCCTCCTGCCCTGCCCGCCGATGGCCCCCCCGGCGCCGTCCTTCCACGGCGTGAAAACGAGCGAGCGACCGAGGCCGCTCTGACCCGTCCGGACCCGCTATGAACGTCCTGGTCCCGATGGACTACTCTGAACTGGCCGAGAAGGCACTCCGGACGACCTGCTCGCTCCATCCGGACGCGGAGATCACGGTGCTGCACGTCATCGACTTCCGGACCAGCGACCTCGGGCCCGGCGGCTGGGGGGACTACCCGGGCGAGTTCGACGACTGGCTGAGCGAGGCCCGCGAGCACACCGATGAGTTGCTCGAGCGCGCCGAGGCGATCGCCGCGGAGTACGACATCGAGGTGTCGACGGACTCCGCCGTCGGCGAGGACGCCAGCACCATCGTCGAGTACGTCGAGGAGAACGACGTCGATCTCGTCATCATCGGCAGCCACGGCCGGTCGCTCCCGGCCCGCATCCTGCTGGGCGGGGTCTCGGAGACCGTCGTGCGCCGCTCGCCGGTGCCGGTGATGGTCGTCCGGTAGGGGTCGAGCCTCGGACGCTCGACGCCCCGACGGGTCGAGCCGCCGGAGCCGTTACTTCCCGCCAGCGTGTTTCTGTGGTGACTCGCTCTGGATGACGCTCGCGAGGTCCTGGAGCTCCGGGCTGTCCAGCTCCTCCGCGAGGTGGACGACGACGTCGTCCAGGGTCACGATGCCACGCAGCTCGCCGTCGTCGACGACCGGCACCCGGCGCACCCGCTCCTCGCGCATCTTCTCGGTCAGCTCCGCGACGCTCGCCTCGGGCGCGACGGAGATGACGTTCATCGACAGGATCTCGTTGACCGTCGTCCGCTCGAGGTCGTCGGCGAAGTTCCGGCCGAACACGACCAGGTCCCGGTCGGTAACCATGCCGACGACGCCGCCGTCGGCGTCCAGCACGACCGCGCTGCCGACCTTCTCGTCCCGGAGTACGTCGGCGACCTCTAGGAGGCTGTCCTCGAGGTACACCGTCACTACGTCCTCGCTGAGGATGTCGGACACTCTCATAGTGTATTGTACCAATCGAACAGTATTAAAACCCGCCCCCGGCGACGAAGCTCATATCACCGGCATCGTATAACGCGATACACGATGAGCAAGACCATCCGGGTCTCCGAGGAGTTCCACGAACTCGACCGGGCGCACAACCGGGAGGGGGAGACGCTCCGCCGTCTCACCCGTGGACCGGACCCGGAGGTGCTCGCGGAGGTCGTCGCAGGCGGCGACGACCGGGCCGCCCGGGAGATGCGGGCGGCCATCGAGGCGAGACGCGAGGCCGGCCGGAAGCGCCGGGAGGGGCTCCGGTGGCGGTTCGAGTGATACTCGACACGTCGTTCCTGCTCGACCTGAAGGACGGGGACACGGACGCGTTCGAGCGTGTGGTGGCAATGTACGACCGGGGGACCGTCCAGCGGGTGGCGATGCCGTCGGTGTGGGAACTGCACTACGGCGCCTCCTACACGGAGTCAGCCGAGGAGCGCCGCCGGGTCCGCAACCTCTTGTTGATGTATCCGCTGGTGGACATCGACGAGGAGACCGCCCGGCGTACCGCCGACCTGCTGGCGGCCGCGGACCGCAACGAGGGCGGGGAGAGTGGCGTTGACACGGAGGACGTCCTGATAGCAGAGTACTGAGCACTCGTGAGAGAGACGATTGCTCCGGGTGACGGTCCTGATGCTCGGACTCACGTGCCCGGAGACTGCCGATTCACGTCCTGCCCGCTGGTCCCGGACGCGATCCGTTCACTGCTCGGAGCTGTCGGCGGACTACGTCCGTGGCGGCGCTGTCCGCACGGTGAGCACGGGGATCTCCGAGAGTCGGACGACGCGCTCGGTGACGCTCCCGAGCAGCGTCCGCCGGAGGCCGGTGCGGCCGTGGGTCCCGATGACAATCAGGTCGACGTCGTTCGCCCCGGCGTAGTCGAGAATCTCACGGAACGGCGTCCCCTCGCGGACCTCGGTGACGGTGTGGACGCCGGCCTCCAGCGCCCGGTCGCGGATCTCGATCACCGAGGCCCGGCCGGCCGCCTCAAGCGCGTCGTACACCGACCGGCTGTGGAGGTCGAGCGGCGAGGTCGACGTGTCGATGACGTGCAGCACGTGCAGCGTGGCGTCGTTGTCTCGTGCGATGTGGAGCGCGTGCTCGACGACCCGCGCGGTCCCGTCGCTCCCGTCTGTCGGGACGAGGATATTGTCGTACATGCCAGCTCGGGCGGCTGGTCACAGCATCGACCCAGGTTCCGGCACGTCACCACTGTCCGACCGCCGACAGCTCGCCGGCCGTGTCACTCCTCCTCGGCAGAGTCCGCCTCGCTCTCCTCCTGTTGTAGCTCCTCCTCGAGCTCCGCCTCGCGCTGTCGCTTCTCCTCGTCGAGACCCTTCTTGTCACGGCCCTCCCTAGTGTCTGGCACATCACGACGTACGACGACACCGGCAGTACGTCTTGTTCTGAGAGGCGTGCGCGCGACCGTCCGGATAGCTACCGGGAACGGTCCAGCTACCGACGGCACCCGCGGTGGCCCACCGTCTCGCCGGGCAAGAGACCGGAGGGGAGACCAGATGCTCGACTTGGAGGTCCTGCCCCCCACCTGCCGGTCCGTCACGGCAGACCCGGGCGGGTGGGCGGAGCCGGCGCGGCCACTATTGTGGTCTCGGCCTACTCTTCGACGTACACCAGCGTCCGCCGGCACTCGGGACAGACGTACGGGACCGGCGTGAGCACCTCGTCGGCCCGGAGGCCGCTCAGGAACCCGTCGTCAGAGGCCTCCGAGACGACAGTGAGCGTCCCCAGGGCGTCCGTCCCCTGCAGTTCCATCCGTTCGAGCGGTTCGCCACAGTCCGGGCAGTCCTTCTCGGAGGGCACGTGTACCGCGGGATGCTACTCCCTCAAAACCGCTTCGGGACGCTCCGCATCAGTCCAGGTGACTGTCCCGTCGGCAGGAAGGACGGCCTGTAGACGGTCGTCTGAGGAGCGTGGGCCGTTAGCGACAGAATGATATATCCGCACGGGAGTCAGAACGGTGACTGATGGAGTTGTCAAGCGCGTTGTGTCTGTTCACCGCCCGCGTCGAGGCGCGGGACGGTGAGTTCGTTGTCACGGTTCCGGAACGAGAGGTCGACCTCGACACCCTCGAAGCGGGCGGCACCTACCGGGTGGGCGTGTACTCCGACGCGCCGACCGCCTCGAGGACGACCGACCGGAACAGCGACGAGTCACCATCCCAAGAGGACAGGACCCCGCCAGCACCGGAGCCGTCGGCCGCGCCGGACCCGACCGACAGCACGCCGGACCAGCCCCCGGTGAGCGAGGGGGAGACCCGCCGGCTCCAGGTCGAGGACGTCGGCGACCAGGGCGACGGAATCGCCCGGGTCGGTCCCGGCTACGTCGTGTTCGTCCCCGACACAGAGGTCGGCCAGCAGCCGCTCGTCCGGATCACGACCGTCCGCGAGAACTTCGCGTTCGCCGAGGTTCTCGAACAGTAGCGCCCCGGCGCGGCCGGCGCCGAACTCCCGTCGGGGGGGGTCGCGTCGCCCTCAGCCGCCGTCCGCGACGCCAATAATCTCGAAGCGCGCGCCCCCGTCCCGTCCCTCGCGGAGCCTCACCTCCCAGCCATGGGCGTCGACAATCTGCTCGACGATGCTCAGCCCGAACCCGGTGCCGTCCTCGGAGGTAGAGTAGCCGGCCTCGAACGCGGCCTCGCGGTGCTTCTCGGCGATACCCGGCCCGTCGTCCTCGACGTAGAAGCCGTTCTCCAAGGCGCCGACAGTGACGGTCACGCTCCCGTCGGTGTGCTCGACGGCGTTGCGCAGCAGGTTCTCCAGGAGCTGTCGCAGCCGGTCCTCGTCGGCCTCGACGGTCACCGGCTCGCCGTCCTCCGGGACCACAATCTCGGCATCACTGGCAGCGGCCGTCGTCCCCCAGGCCGCCTCGACAGCGTTCCACAGGTCCACCGAGTCCGTCGCGCCGATGTCCTGCCCCGAGCGTGCGAGCGAGAGCAGGTCCGTGACGATGTCGTCCATCCGCTCGAGCGCGTCCTCGACGGTCCCCAGCCGGTCATCGTCGCACTCCTCGTCGAGCAGCTCCAAGGAGCCGCTCGCGACGTTCAGCGGGGCCCGGAGGTCGTGGGAGACGACGCTGGCGAAGTCCTTCAGCCGCCGGTTCTGCCGCTGGAGCTCGCGCTCGCGCTCCATCCGCTCGGAGACGTCACGGTACACCCAGAGGTGGCCGGCACCGCTGGACAGCTCGATGGGCTCGTGGCTCCTCGCGAACGTCCGCCCGTCGGCGAGGACCAGGGTCTCGTTGCGGACCGACCGCCCTTCGTGTATCAGCTCGTCGATACCCTCGACGAACCCGGCGGGGTCAGCGAACTGGTCGCTGACCTGCTCGGCCAGCCGCTCGCAGTCCTCGCCGATGGCCTCGTCCGGCGTCCCCGGCAGGCCGAACAGCTCGAACAACCTGTCGTTGGCCGCGAGGACGTTCCGGTCGGTGTCCTCGGCGAGCACGCCGACCGGGAGGGTCCCGACCAGCGTCGACAGCAGTGCGTTCACCTCCTGGAGCTCCTCCTCGCGCTCCCGGCGCTCGGTGATGTCACGGCTGTTGGTGACGATGCCGCCGATCTCGGGGTGATCGAGGTGGTCGGTCCCGCGAATCTCCAGCCAGCGCCACTCGCCGTCGGCCGACCGGAAGCGGGCCTCGACGGTCGCTGTCGCCGCTTCGCCCGAGAGGAGACGGGAGAAGACGCCGAGAGCCCGCTCCCGGTCGTCCGGGTGGACGAACTCGAAGCCGTCCTCCCCGACCAGCGCCCCGGACTCGTAGCCCAGCACCCGCGTCACCGACGGGCTCTGGTACCGAATCGTGCCGGCGTCGTCCACGACGGTGATCACGTCCGTCGACGCCTCCAGGTACGCCTCGTACTGCTCGAGCTCGCGCTCGTAGCGCTTGCGGTCGGTGATGTCCTGGAACAGCGAGAACACCGCGACCACCTCCCCGGCGTCGTCGGTGACGACGCGGTTGTGCCACTCGCAGACAATCCGCTCGCCGTCCGCCCGGACGTTCTCGTCGACGCTGTGGTACCCCCCTTCGGCCGACGCCAGCCTGTTGGTCACCTCGTCGACGTCGTCGTAGCTGCTGTCCGTGACGAGCCGTTCCCACGTGTCCCCCTGCAGTTCCGCCTCCGTGTAGCCGAGGATCTCTTCGCCGGTGTCGTTCAGGCCGACGATCTCGAAGTTCTCGTCGTACTCCAGCACCCCGAGCGGCGACTGCTCGATGAACAGCGAGAGCCGCTGCTGGCTCTCCTCGAGGGCGGTCTGGGAGCGGTGCTGGGCGACGGCGTTCTCGATCCGGTTGGCGAGAACGGTGTACTGCTCGGGGCTGCCCTCCTTCTGGAGGTAGTCGGTGACCCCCGCCGTGATCGCCTCGCTGGCGATCTCCTCACTTCCCTTCCCGGTGAAGAGGATGAACGGGAGGTCGGGGTACTCCTCGCGGACGGCCTCGAGGAACTCCAGGCCGTCGGCAACGGGCATGTCGTAGTCGCTTACCACGCAGTCCACGCGACCCTCGTCCAGACGCTCCAGACCGTCCCCCGGTTCGTACTCGGTCAGCACCTCGATAGCGTCGCTCTCCCGCTCGAGGTACGTCGAGACGAGGTCCGCGAACGCCGGGTCGTCGTCGACGTGGAGAACCCGAACCCCGCCCGACGGTGTGCTCATTGTCTACTACTGACCGGGTAGTTACCTCCCGGCTAAACAACTGTCGGCCACCCCATCACCGGACCACCGTCACGGTGACGGGACACCGCCGGAACACGGTCCTGGCGACGTCACCGACGAACAGCCGGTCGCGCAGGCGGCCGGCGTGGCTGCCCACGACGACGGTGTCGAACTCGTCCGCGCGCTCGACGACCTCCCGGGCCGGCGCGCCCCAGGCGACCGTCGTGTCGACGGTGGCGCCGTACTCCGCCGCGACGTCGCGGGCGCAGTCGAACACCGCCCCGGCGGCGTCCTCGGCGGCGCTCTCCGGGTCGTCCTCCAGCGCGAGCGCGGCCGCCCTGCCCATCATCGCCGACGGCTCCCCGACGACGTGGAGCACCGTCACCGCCGCCTCCGGGTACGCCTCCATCGCGTACCGGAGCACCCGCTCGGACATCTCCAAATCGTCCATCGCCACGAGCACCCGGAACACCGTGTGGTGTGTAGGCAGGCCACGGATAAGTCTCTACGGCCGAGGCGAGGCCCCCGGTCTCACCGGCGACAGCGGCTGCCAGCCTCCCGGCACCCGTCCGCCCTGGCCCGGTGTGACCGTTCATTGGAGCGACCACATTCAGTGTTCACTCGTCGTGTTCACTACTGGTGTTCAGTGGAGAACACACTCTCGTCATCCGGTTCGAGCCCGTTCGTGGGCGAAAGCCGGCTGTCGCGAGGGCGGTGCCGCCGGTCAGCGGCTCCCCTCGGGGTCCGGCCAGTCGGAGAAGCAGCCGTCGAACATCGTCTCGCGCTGGCGGGCGATGTACTCCCGCTGTGTGTCGTGTATCGCGTCGGCTATCGACGCCCCATCGTCCAGCCGGGCGGCGACGCCCGACCGCTTCCAGGAGGCGGGGGTCCGGCCGCGCCGCAGGCGGTCGTACAGCGGCTCGACCCACTCGACGGCACGCGCCTCGGTGAGCCCCTGGGCCTGCAGCCCCTCAACCGCGGTGTCGAGGGTGTCCTCGATGCAGCGCGCCGTGTCGTCGGTCGCCTCGCCGTCGGCGGTGATCCACGTCAGGTCTGCCGCCAGGCCGTCGCGGGCGGCCGCGTAGAAGTTCTCGCGGGCCCCCTCCCAGGACAGCTCCGCGACCGGATGCCCGCTGGAGGGGAACCCCGACATCGCCCCCGCGAAGGCAGCGAGAAACGCCGTCGTATCCCGGAGCGTCGGCTGGCCGGGGAGCGGGCGGAACTCGATGCGGGCGTTGGCTGCCGACCGGGACGCGCCATCGAACACCGGCCGCACCCAGCGCCAGAAGCTCCCGTGCTTGTGCCGGAGGTGGACAAAGGAGTCGTCGAACCGCTCGCCGGCGCCGATGAGCGCCGGCACGAGCACGCGGTCCTCGACGATGCGCTCGACGGCCTCGGTCGCGCTGTCGATGTCCGCCGGGAACCGCACCTTGCTCGGCTCGTCGGGCGGGTTCATCATCTGCTCGTACACCGGGATGCGGTTCTCCGCCCAGCCGTCCTCCAGCACCGTCTCCCGGTCGGGGTCGTCGTACAGCGCCGGCGGGAACAGCGGCGAGTTCACGCCCAGCGCCAACAGCGGCGCGGCGACCCGCAGCGCGTAGCGGAAGTACAGCGGGAGCTCCCCGGCCCGCTCGAGCTGGAAGTGTGGCTGGATCGAGGTCGTCAGGCTCACCGGCCCGGGGTTGTCCGCGTCCAGGGTAACGCCGGGGAGGTCGATGCGGGCGCCGATGGGTCGCTCGCTGCTGGCGAACCCGTGGTAGCGGACGGCGTTGGAGACGTTGATCGCCAGCGTGAGCCCCTCCTCGTGGGTCGCCTCCAGGAGGTACGTCCGCGTCGAGTGGTCCCCTGGACCGATTGTCCACATCCCGTCGCTGACGAGCCTGACACCGTTCTCGGCGGCCCACCCCTCCGTGGCCGACAGCGTCGCGGCGAGTTCGCTCGCGGCCGCGGTGAACCCCGCGTCGTTGCACGCGTGGACGGCGGTGGTCACCTCGGCGTTGTGGAGGCCGAGCTCCTTCTCGAAGCCGTTGAACTCCAGCAGCGAGCGGTGGATGCGACGGATGTTCCCGCTGTCCTCGTCGACCGCGTAGAACTCGTACTCCAGCCCGATCGTCGACTGGGGGTTGTCGAACGTCCCGCGCTCGATGTGGTCGGCGACGAACTCCCCCTCCTCGCGGACCTGCCGCTCGAACTCCTCGAACTCCACCTCCCGTGACTCCCGTAGCCGGTCCACCGGATCGTCACTCATTACCACGCCGTGGGGCGTGGCGGTACTAATTCATGTCGCCCCTCCCGAACGTCGTTCCCCCGTGGTGAGCAGTGTGCTACACTCACCTGCCGGGAGACGAGCCTGACTCCCGACAGGGCGGCCAGGTCACCCCAGGGCGGCCACCCCGGTCCCGACCTGCCGGAGCCCGGTCGTGCCTGTACTGTGCACCCGCCAATACTATGCGACTACCCAAACAGGAAGCACCATGAACAGCGAACCGGCAGCCGAAAAGCTCCGTATCAGCGACGTGATCCGTGACATCCACGGGGCGCTCGTCGCTGCGGAGAGCCGGGCGTCCCTGGAGTCGGAGGTGTGCGAGGCGTTCGCCCGGTCCTCGCCGTACGTGTTCGCCTGGATCGGTACACACGACCCCGGGACCGGAGAGGTCGTCCCGCGGACGGCGGCGGGTGTGGACAGAGCGTACCTCGACGACATCTCGCTCGCCGTCTCGGAGCCGCCTACGAGCCGCGGTCCGACGGCGAGGGCGGTCCGTACCGGCCGCATCCAGGTCATGCAGGACATCCGGAGCGACCCCGAGTACGAGCCCTGGCGACAGCAGGCGCTCGAGCGGGGGTTCGAGTCCAGTGCCGCCGTCCCGCTGGCCGACGACACCCACGCCTACGGGGTGTTGAACCTGTACGCCGACCGGCCGGAGGCGTTCGGCGGGCGAGAGCAGGAGCTCCTGTCGGAGCTGGGCAGGACGATCGCAACCGCGATCGCGGGCATCGAGGCCCGTCGCGACCTCGAACGGGAGAAACGGAAGTACGAACAGCTCGCCACGAGGATCTCGGACGCCTACTACGCCGTCGATTCGGAGTGGCGGATCACCTACTGGAACGAGCAGATGGCCGCGCGGACGGGAGCGCCTGCCTCCGAAGTCGAGGGCGAGATCCTCTGGGAGGCGTTCCCAGCGATCGCGGGGACCGAACTCGAAGCTAGGTACCGGGCAGCCATGGCCGAGGGCACCCCCCAGTCGTTCGAGTACCACCTCGACGAGCCCTACGACTACTGGGTGAACGTCGACGTCTACCCCGACGAGGACGGCCTCTCGGTGTTTTCCCGGGAGATCACCGAGCGCAAGCGCCGTGAACGGGAGCGACAGCGGTTCCAGCGTATCATCGAGAGCTCGACCGACGTCGCGACGATCATCGATGCGGACGGGACGGTAACCTACGTGAGCCCGTCCGTCGAGCGGGTGCTCGGCTACGAGCCCGCGGAGCTGACCGGCGAGAACGGGTTCGACTACCAGCCCGCGGAGACGAGTGAGGCCATCGCCGGGGCGATCGAGGCGGTGCTGGAAAACCCAGGCGAAGTTCGGACGGTACAGACGCAGTTCCGGCGGGCCGACGGGTCGTGGTGCTGGATCGAGTCGACGCTCCGGAACCACCTCGACGACGACATCATCGACGGCATCCTCGTGAGTAGCCGCGACGTCACCGAGCGCAGGGCCTCCGAACGGCGCGCCGAAGAACAGCGCGACAGCCTGGAGACGCTGAACCAGGTGCTCCGCCACGACATCCGCAACGACCTCCAGCTGGTGACGGCCTACGCCGACATGATCGCCGACCGTATCGACGAGGAGAGCGAGGCCGCCGAGTTCATCGGCACGGTCCGCAGTCGAGCAGAGCACGCCGTCGAACTGACGACGACCGCCGGGAACATGGCCGACCTGGTGCTCGAAGACGACGGCAACCGCGAGCGAGTCGCGCTCCGTGGGGCCCTCCGGTCGCAGGTCGACCAGCTCCAGTCGGCGAACCCCGATGCGGTGATCACCGTCGACGGCGAGATTCCCCCGCGGGAGGTGGAGGCCGACGGGATGCTGGAGGCGGTGTTCCGGAACCTGCTGAAAAACGCCATCCAGCACAACGATGCAGAGCTACCAGAGGTCACGGTCGCGGTCGAGGACCGGGGCGACCACGTCCGGGTCCGGGTTGCCGACAACGGCCCCGGCATCCCCGATGGACAGAGAGACAGCGTCTTCGGGAAAGGCGAGAAGGGCCTCGACAGCGAGGGGACCGGTCTCGGCCTGTACCTGGTCCGAACGCTCGCGGAGCGGTACGGCGGCGACGTCTGGCTCGGTGACGGCGCCGAGGGGGCGGTGTTCGTGGTCGAACTCCCGACCGCGGGCTGACTCCCGACGGAGCCGTCCCTGTTGGAGTGTCGTGTCCCGGCCCGTACGGGGAGGAGCCGTATAAAAAGCCAGGGGGCCGAGAGAGTCCGCCTACGACCCGAACGTGAAGCTCGGCTCGGAGGGGTGTTCTCTCGTGATTAGGTTGTACACTGGCGAGCGCTTCGGGAACTCCCTGACCATCTCCATCTCCGCCTCGGTGAGGTTCGGGGCCGTCACCGCCACGTCGATCTCCAGGTCGCCGTACATCCCGGCGGCCTCCTCGACCCCGTGGATACCGAACAGCACCCGGAGGTCGACCGGAACCCGCACCGTCGTCATCACGCCCTCGATCTCCAGTCCCTTCCGGAGCGCGTTGTAGCCGATGGTGCCGTTGATGCAGGCCGTGAGCGCGGCGATCGCCGTCTCGATGGCCTCGTACCTGTCCTCGGCGTCGGTGTAGGCCATCGCCTCCTCCAGTTCCACCGGGAGACCGAAGTGGAGCTCGTGGGCGCGCTCCCCGCCCATCTCCTCGCCGCCCAGCGACCAGCCGCCGATCGTCGCGGTCGTCCGGTTGACCGCCTCCTCGGCGGTCCCCGACGCCCGAAACTCGATCTGCGCCTCGGCCGGGTGCTCCGCGAACCACTTGATGAACTCGTGGTGGCCGCCGACGTCGACACCGTACATTACCTGTTGCTCTGTTGCCATCTGATATCACTAGTACGACCGTCGTACTGGGAGTCCCGACGGTCGGGAGCGGATGTGACCTCCTCCTCGCCGTAAACGGCGAGGCTTCCCACGGCACCGCGCCGCCGGGTTGGGATATTTGCTGGTTCGTAACCCGGTCGGCATGACAGGGCT
>Ga0207797_1001133_pt1 | contig 19675 bp, 14 predicted proteins | sample PRCRCaboRojoPR_6_FD_187275 | JGI IMG/M metagenome (GOLD analysis project Ga0207797, IMG submission 187275) | Marine sediment microbial community from Cabo Rojo, Puerto Rico - PR CR 10% Liquid 1 (SPAdes) | ecosystem: Environmental > Aquatic > Marine > Coastal > Sediment | place: Cabo Rojo, Puerto...
CCTCCTTATCAACGTCGCGCGCGGTCCGGTCGTCGACACCGACGCGCTGGTGACCGCGCTCCGCGACGCCGAGATTCGCGGCGCGACGCTGGACGTGACCGACCCCGAACCGCTCCCCGCCGACCACCCGCTCTGGTCGTTCGAGAACGTCCAGCTCACCCCCCACAACGCCGGCAACACGCCGCAGTACTACGACCGCCTCGCCGACATCCTCGCCGCCAACTTGCGGCGGATCGAGGAGACCGGCGAGGCCGAGGGGCTGGAGAATCAGGTCGTCTGAGCGTCTATTCTTCCGGCGGCGCCACGTCGTTTCGTAGCGTCCCGACGCCCTCGTAGGTGATCTCCACCGTGTCGCCGGGTTCGATCACGCCGGGGTTGGCCGGACTGCCGAACGCGATCACGTCGCCCGGGCGGAAGGTGAACCGCTCGGAGAGGAAGGAGACGATTTCGTAGGGGTCGAACAGCATCAGTTCGGTGTTGGCCTCCTGTCGGCGCTCGCCGTTGATCTCGGTGTGCATGTCGATGCCGTGCGGGTCGAGATCCGTCTCGATCCACGGGCCGAGGGGGCCGGAGCCGTCGAAGGCCTTCCGCGCCGTCCGACCGGGCTGATCGAGGGCGTCCACGTCGTTCATGATGGTGTAGCCGCGGATCACCTCGGGCACCTCCTCGGCGTCGAGGCGGTGACACCGCTCGTCGACGACGGCACAGAGTTCGCCCGCGTACGTCACTTCCTCGGAGAAGGTGGGGTAGGGGATCGGTTCCTCGTGGGCGACGACGGAGGCGGGCGGTTTGATGAAGAAGGCCGGCTGATCCGGCACGTCGTACTCCATCTGGTCGAGCGTCGCCGCGAAGTTCCGGCCGGTACAGTAGAGCGCCGACGGCTTACACGGCGCCACGAGGTCGCCGTCCTCGCCGACGACGAACGCGTCCTCGTCGGTTTCGACGACGCCGTCACGATACTCGCCGGCGTGGATCTCGCCGTCGACGTCGATGCGTGCGCGTTTCATAGGCCCCCGTCCCACCCGACCGACTAACCGCTTGTGGATTCGGTCGCCGGGCCGCGGCGGACGACGAGGACGGGCGCGATGGCGCCCTCGGCGACGCGTTCGGTCTCGTCGCCGAAGAGGACCGACCACAGCGTCTCCTCGCTCTCGCCCATGACGACGGCGTCGAACGCGCCCGAGCGAGCGACGATGTCGGCGACGGGGCGCTCCGACGCGGCCGTCTCGGTCGTGATTCGGTCGGCCGCCACGCCGCGGACGCGGAGGCGTTCGCGAACGTCGGCGACGGCGGCCTCGGCGTCGAAGTCGGTTCCGTCGGCGGCCACGCCCAGCACCGTCACCCGCTGGTCCCCGCCGCCGATCAGCGTCGCGACGAGGGCGGCGAGACGGTCGGCGTCGATGGCGCCCCGCACCGCCACCAGCAGGTCGTCCACCTCGCCGACGGGGTTCGGGAGGAGGATGGCCGTCGCGCCCGCTTCCGTCGCGACGCGTTCGACGGTCTGGTCGCGGTCGTGTGTGAAGGCCACCCGCGTCTCGGCCGCGCCGCCGGCTTCCCGGAACGCGTGAGCGATGTTCTCGACGGCCGCCTGGGCACGCTCCTCGAACTGCAGGCTCGCCTGCTCGGCCGGCGTCTGTTCGGGCAGGACGTGGTAGCCGAGGACGACCACGTCCGCCGGCGCGAGGAAGGTGGCGAGCGTCTCCGGGAGGGCCTGCCCTTCCAGTACCTTGACCGGGACGAGCACCGTCGGCGCCTCAGCGTCGGGGTCGTCGCGCATTAGAGTGCTCCCTTGAGCGACACGTCGCTCGCGTAGTACTTGTACCACCCGGCGGTCACGAGCATGATCGCGACGCCGACGATCCGTGAGAGGGGTTGCATGAACGCGATCAGGCCGAAACTGGCGACGGCGCCGGGGACGGCGACCAGCGGGTAGTAGGGGACCCGGAAGGCCGGATCGTACCAGGCCGGTTCGTCCCGCCGCATCGCGATCAGCGCCACGCAGATCAGGCCGTACATGACGAGATGGAGGAAGGAGGCCACCTCCGCGAGCACCTCCACCTCGCCGATGGCGACGAGGGCGAGCGTCGGCCCCCCACCCAGCGCGAGGGCGACGTGGGGCGTGCCGTAGCGCAGGTTCATGCGACTCGCCGCGGTGGGGAGAAGTTCGTCCCGGCTGACGGCGAAGACGGCCCGCGACGTGGAGAGGATCGACGCGTTCGCGCTGGAGATGGTCGCCAGTAGCCCGGCCAACAGGATGGCGACGGCGCCGGCGCGGCCGGCGAACGCGCGCGCGACTTCGACGATGGCCGTCTCGCCGAACGACGACAGTGCGCCGCTTCCGAATGCGCTCGTCGCGACGAAGATGGTGGCGACGTAGAGCGCCCCGACGGCGAGAACCGATCCCACCATCGCCAGTGGGAGGTTCCGGCCCGGGCGTTTGATGTCGCCGGCGACGGTGGCCACCTGCGCGAAGCCGAGGTAGGACGTGAACACCAGCGCGGCGGTGGTGAACATCGGAAACGGCCCGAAGGGCATGAACCGCTCGGGCGCGCTGGCAGTGCCGAACACCCCGAGGGCGTCGAGGCCGCCGTAGCCCAGAAAGACGACGAGAATCGCGAGCAACAGGCCGACGACGTAGTTCTGGAGTTTCGCGGCGTTCTCCGTGCCGAAGAGGTTCAACCCGGTGAGCAGGGCACCCGACACGAGCGCCAGCGACACCACGGTCGAGTTCCCGACGGGAACTCCGACCTCCGTGAGGACGCCGGCGGCGTAGCTGCCGAAGCCGACGAGGTAGAAGGCCGTCGCAAAGACGAGTCCGAGCCAGATGCTGAGCCCCACCACCGCGCCGGGGAGGGCACCCAGCGCCCGCGAGACGAAGTAGTAGCCACCCCCCGACTTCGGCATCGCCGTCGCCAGTTCGGACGTGGGCAGGGCGACCAGTAAGGCGACGACGGCGCCGATGGCAAAGGACCCCGCGGCGGCGGGGCCCGCGCGTCCGGCGGCCAGTCCGGGGAAGACGAAGATGCCCGCGCCGATCATCGTCCCGACGCCGATGGAGAGGCCGCCGGCCAGACCGATGGTTCGCTCTAACTCCGTCCCCTCCTCGGTGACGGACGTCTCGTCGGAGAGTTCCGCCGAGCCGGCGACGGCCGCCGCCGGCCCCGCCTCGACGTCGACGCTCCCGCCTCCGCCCTCGTCGGACATCATGTGTCAGTGGGCGAACGTCACGGCACCACCGTATAAATCCACGACCGGATTCTCGCCGTGTGGGCGTTCGGGCCGCGAAACGTTCTTGTGTGTGAAACGGTAACGTACAACGTACCCCTACCCGTGCCCCCGATCCACGTCAGTTTTTACCCGTCGGTGGGAACTGACGCGTAATGGACGACGAACTGCGCGAACGCGTCGAGCGAGCGGCGCGGACGCACGCTCTTCTCAACGCGGTAAAGTACGACAGCGACGCGGACGTGGGCGCGGTCATGGGCCCGCTGATGGGCGAGAACCCCGACTTCCGCCCCCACGCCGACGAGATTCCCGGCGTCGTCGGCGGCGTCGTCGCCGAGGTGAACGACCTCTCCGCCGCGGAGAAGCGCGCGGAACTCGAGGACCTCGCGCCGGAGGAACTCGCCGAAATCGAGGCGGACGACGAGGAAGACGAACACCCGCTTCCCGACCTGCCGAACGTCGACGAGGAGACGGGCGTCGTGATGCGGGCCGCCCCGAACCCGAACGGCCCGTGGCACCTCGGTCACGCTCGGATGCCGGCGGTGATCGGCACGTACAAGGATCGGTACGACGGCCGGTTCATCTGCCGCTTCGACGACACCGACCCCGACACCAAGCGCCCGGACCTCGACGCCTACGACGCCATCCTCGACGCCATCGACTACCTCGGCTTCGAACCCGACGAGGTGCTCCGCGCCAGCGACCGCCTCGAAACCTACTACGATCACGCCCGGGAACTGATCGACTTGGGCGGGGCCTACACCTGTTCCTGCCCGCAGGGCGAGTTCTCCGACCTGAAGAACGCGGGCGAGGCCTGCCCGCACCGCGACAAGGACGCCGAGCAGACGCGCGAGGAGTTCGAGGCGATGGTCGACGGCGACTACTCGGCGGGCGAGATGGTCCTCCGCGTCCGCACCGACATCACGCACAAGAACCCCGCGCTCCGTGACTGGGTGGCGTTCCGGATGATCGACCGGCCCCACCCGCGCCCGGCGGCCGAAGACTACCGATGCTGGCCCATGCTCGACTTCCAGTCCGGCGTCGACGACCACCTCACGGGCGTCACCCACATCATCCGCGGCATCGACCTGCAGGACTCCGCGAAGCGCCAGCGGTTCGTCTACGACTACTTCGACTGGGCGTACCCCGAGGTGGTCCACTGGGGCCACGTGCAGGTCGACGAGTACGACGTGAAACTCTCCACCTCGACGATCAAGGAACTGATCGAGGCGGGCGAACTCGACGGCTGGGACGACCCGCGCGCGCCGACGCTCGCCAGCCTGAAACGCCGGGGCATCCGCGGACGGGCCATCGTCGACGCGATGATCGAACTCGGCACCTCGACGAGCAACGTCGAACTGTCGATGAGCGCCGTCTACGCCACCAACCGCGACCTGATCGACGACGACGCGAACCGGTACTTCTTGGTCCGCGACGGGGTGGCAAAGCGACTCCACGGTGGCCCGGACGCCGGCCACCCGCCGCTCCATCCCGAACACGAGGAGCGCGGCCGCCGGGACGTGCCCGTCGGCGACGCCGTCCTCGTCGAATCCGCCGACGTGCCCGCTGACGGCGAACGCGTCTGGCTGAAGGGCTTCGGCTGTGTTCGGCACACGGACGGTGGGTTCGAGTACGTCGGCGACGACATCACGGCCGTCCGCGAGGAGGGCGTCCCCGTCGTCCACTGGGCGCCCGCCGCGGGCGGCGTCCCCGTCCGCCTGCGGACGATGGACGGCGACGTGACGGGCGTCGCGGAACCCGACTTCGGCGACGTGCCCGTCGACGAGGTGGTGCAGTTCGAGCGGGTCGGGTTCGCGCGCGTGGACAGCGTGGCACGACGCGACACCGGAAGCCGACCGTCGGCCGACGGCGACGACGAGACGGTGACGTACTTCGCCCACGAGTAGCGGCTGACGCGGGGTCGCTACCGAGGCTGGGGGCGCAGGCCTGTGGTTCAGCCACCTCTCTCGAACGATTCCGGATCGGTTCCGGCGTCGAGACGCCGCGCCTCCAGCGTCGCGACGGCCTTGACCGTCTCCGCGCCGTCGGTTCCGGGGGCGACGAACCGCGTCTCGAAGGACGCTCGGTCCGCGATAGGGGTGCCGTCCCGGACGAACGCCAGCAGTCCGTCGAGCGCCGTGGCGACGTCGAGACAGCGCCGATACCCGTCGGTGCTCTCGACGAGTACGTGGGTCGTCTCGCCGGGCGCGTCCGCGAGCGAGAGCACGGCGTCGACCGGCACTCCCGCCCACGTCGACGTGTGCCGAACGCCCGACGCGCAGGCGGTGGTGACGGTTCGCTCCGCGGCCGGGAGCGTCCGGACGACGTCGTGAGTGAGCGAGACGCGCTCGTCGCCCACGACGGTTACGGGGGTCGAGAACCCCGTCTCGGCGCCGTCTCGGACTGCTTCCAGCGACGCGTTCCCTCCCTCTCCGGCCACGTCGGGGTTCGTCTCGGCGTCTCGGATCATCGGTCTGTCGTATCTGCGGTTGCCGGGCGGTTCGCCTCGTCGTCGAGGGTCGACTGTCCCCCGTCGTCGGCCCGCCCCAGCGCCGTTCGCGCGTCCCACGCCACGAACGTGCGTGCGAGGCGGCTCAGCGACGCGAACGCGCCGACGGCGGCGTCACGTTCGCGAACCGCGTCGTCGAAGGAGTCGATCCACGAGAGCGACTCGACGACCGAGCGTTCCAGATCCATCACGTCCGACGGGTCGCCGTCGGCGTCGCGGCGGTCCGCCTCGTGGCGACACAGCGACGCTTGAAACTCGAACACCGTGGCGACGTGGTCCGGAATGCCGCCGCCACGCGTCGGCTCGAACCCGGTTCGCTCGTACAGCGCCGAGACGAGCGCCGCCGGGCGGCCGAGGAACTCGCCCGCCGTCCCGGCGTCGTGGTACGCCGAGGGCGAGTCGAACACCTCCGCGGGTTCGGCCGCGTGTGCCGACGCGAACGGCGGAACGTACCGCTCGCCGGGGACGACGAACAGGTTGTCGTAGGCGAACGCGAACGCCTCGTCGTCGTCGAGGTGGTCGAGTGAGTCGGTGTTCACCCGCCCCGGCAACGTCTCCGCGAGGCGGGCGAAGACGCCGTCGGCGTACGCCTCGCGGAAGACGCTCGCCTCGCCGTCGAAGACGGCCGCGAAGAGGGCGTAGACGTCCGCTCGCGCGCGGGTGAACGCGGCGCCGTCGCCCTCGGAGTCGAGGTCCATCAGTGCTCACCTCCGCCCAGACGGCGGACGTCGACGTACGCGTCGAACTGCGCGTTGCTCCCGCCGACGAGGTCGCTGAGTCCCGTGTCGCCGAGGGCGGCGTCGAGGGGCTGGACGTGGTTGACCGCGAAGCCGGCGTCGCGGCCCTTCGCGAGCCCCGCCTCGTCGTTCATCGGCTCGTCGAACTGGTACGGAGTGTGGCCGTCCTCTCCGGGCGGCTGTCGCCGCTCGCCGTCGATGGTTTCGGCGGTCGCCCCGTCGCCGTCGCGGCCCCAGCCCCACATCGTGCCGACGACGCCCGGGCGGATGCCCGAGGTGACCATCGCGACGCCTTCGACCACGCGCCGACCGGCGTCGATTTCGATCCGGTCGCCGTTCTCGATGTCGCGCTCGTCGGCGTCTGCCGGGTTCATCCACAGCGGATTCTCCGGGCGAGTCTCCCGCAGCCACGGGGAGTTGGTCGTCCGGTGCATCCCCTGCGTGCGGGGCTTCCAGTTGATCAACTGGAGGGCTCCGTCGCTCGTGTCGCCACTCCGGACGCCGACCTGGACGCTGCCGTCGTAGTGCCGGACGTCCTCGAGTTTCGGTAGCGGGTCGAAGCGCTCGCCGGTGAAGGAGTGCTTGCCGGTCGCGACGGCCTCGCTGTAGAAGTCGACCCGCGATCCGAGTCTGTATCGCATGTGTTCGCCGTCGTAGGCGTTCGACCGCTCGCCGCCGCGTTCGGCGTGCGGGTAGTCGTGCCCGCGTTCGGCGTAGTCGTCGGCGTAGCCCTCCACCGGCTCCTCGAACCGACCGCCGCGGTTGAGTATCGTCACGACCTTCCGCCACTCCTCGGGCTTGACCGCGCCGCGCCACGCGTCGGCGTCGAAGTGCTCGCCGAGACCCTTCTCGTGTGACCGGCGGAACACCGCCAACTCGTCGTCCGAGGCGTCGGGAACTGGCTCGCGGTCGTACGCGACGTTGGCCGCGAGTTTGAGGTAGAAGTCCTCCGCGCGGTCGAGCGACCACAGCTCCCCGTCCGCGTCCGGAATCGCGTCCTCGCCGACGCCCGGAAGGTCCAGCCGCTTCCAGAGGTCGACGAGGACGTCCTCGAACGGTCTGGCGTCGGGCACGACCTTCACCGCGGGCTGGCTGATCTTCTCGTCCGCCAGCCGCTTGTTCGGGTACGTCCCGAAGTTCTCCCACCGTTCGAGGTACGTCGGTTCGGGGAGGAGGTAGTCGGCGTACTTGCTCGTCTCCCCGATCACCGTGTCCGAGGCGACGATCAGGGGAATCGTCTCCGGATCGGCGAGCGTGTCGGTGATGGCGTCGCCGCCGGCGATGGACATGACGTGGTTGTTCGAGTACGGCCGGATGAACAGCGCTTCGACGCCGTAGGGGTACTCGTCGGCCGCCGACCCGTAGATCTCCTGGGTCTGCTGGGCGGGCGCGACGGGGAACCACGGCCGCTGGGCCGGATAGCCGCCGTCGCGCTCGAACAGCGACGTCTCGTCGTAGTTCGTCCCCCCGCGGACGAGCGAGATGCCCCACGGCGCGTTGGCCTCCGGGACGTTGCCGAGTTCGTAGCGCCCCGACATCGTCGCGTAGCCGGCGTACGGGGTGATCTGCCCACCCTTCCAGTCGTAGTTCCCGATGAGGTGCTGGAGGGTGGCGATGGCCCGGGTGTTGTAGAACCCGTTGGTGTGTTTGGCGGGGCCGCGGTACTGCATGATGGCCGCGCGCTTGCCGTGGCTGGTGAACTCGTCGGCGATTTCCTCGACCGTCTCGACGTCGACGCCGGCCATCTCGGCGTACTCCGCGACCGTGTGCTCGAAGACGCGCTCGCGGTAGAGGCTCCAGACGCTCCGCAGACGCTCGCCGTCGACGGTCACGTCGACGTCCAAGACGCCGGCCTCGCTCTCGCTCGCCGGCCGGGGGGCGCCCGTTTCGGCGTCGACCACGACGAAGTCGTCGTCACCGGCGTCGCCCGCGGTGACCGACGCGACGTCACCGACGCGGGCCTTCGGTCCGGCCTCGGCGTCGACGCGGACGAGATGGGTCGCGTCCGACCACGTCGGTTCGTCGTCGGCCGCGGCGGCCGATTCGGTCGTGTTCGTGAGGTACGCCTCGTCGTAACGGTCGTGTTCGATGATCCACCGCGCCATACCGAGCGCGAGCGCGCCGTCCGCCCCCGGGTCGACCGGCACCCACGTCTCGGCCTTCTCGGCCGTCTTCGACAGCCGTGGGTCGACGACGTCCATCCGCATCCCGTCCTGGATGGCGTTCGTGAGCTTCGGGGCCAGCCACGTCGGCCCCTTGTTCGCCACCATCGGGTTCGTCCCCCACACCAGCACGTACTCGGCCTCGTCGATGTCGGGGTACTGCCGCTTTTTCGTCGCGTCGTACGAGCGGACGTTGCCCATCACGCTGGAGAAGCCACAGACGCCGGCGTGGTGGAAACTGTTGATCGACCCCAGCCCCTGCTTCCAGAGCCGCGCACGGACGAAATTCCGGCGGAACCCGCCCACGTCGACCAGTTGGTTGGCCTTCGGACCGAGGTCCGGGTGGTCGGTGTCGACGAGGTCGTCGGCGTACTTCTCGTCGAACGTCGACTTCGCCATCTCCCCCGACTGGACGGCGTCCCAGTCGGCCATGACCTGCTCTTTCGGGGCGTAGCCCCACATCTCGCGGACGCCGGGGTGGCCGAGTTCGTCGTCGCCCTCGGCGATTTCCTCGATGGCCTGCGCCCACGAGATGGTCTGCCACTCGCCGCTGCCGCGCGGGCCGACGCGCTTCATCGGCTTGCGCACCCGGTAGGTGTCGTACGCCGTCTGGATGCCTGCCTGCCCTTTCAGGCAGATGCGGCCGCCGCCGAGCGACCAGCGCGACTCGGCGACGTCGCCGCTCCCCTCCACGTCCCCCGTCGCCACGTCGGCGGGGTCGCTGTCGTACGGCACCTGACCGAACGGCTGTGAGTTGAGGAACGAGTAGGGGTTCCCCGAGAGCTTCCGGATCAGCGAACTGTACTCGCCGGGCGCGTCGCCGCCGTCGATCCGGACTTTCACCGGGCAGAACGTGTTGCACTGCCCGCAGGTCGTGTGGATCACGTCGCTCGCGTCGTAGCTGTCGACGTCGGTGCCGTCGTAGTGTTGCCGGGCGTCGGTCCAGAGGTCGGTCGTGTCGACGTCGACGTCCGCGGCGCTGGCGCCGGCGACGACGCCGATGGTGCCGACGGCTTTGACGAAGTCCCGGCGCGAGACCGAGAAGTCGTCGTCCGAGTCGTCGGGATCGGTGCTATCGGGACCCGAAGGTTCTGAACTCATGAGTGATCACGCTCCAGTGGCGTCAGCGGCAGAAACTCGGCGCCGACCGTGTACATGAGCAAGCCGACACCGATCATCCCGACGCTCGTCAGCCACTCGACGGCCGTCGGGAAGTACGATCCGTGCGGCAGGCCGTCCATCACCGGCAGGATCTGCGGCGGGACGACGATGTTGAACCGCACGGCGACGATTCCGATCACGATGCTCAGGCCGGCGACGGCGATGGGTCCCGGCCGGCGCCGCCACGAGCGATTGCTCAGGACGACGAGCGGGAACAGCCAGCCGAGGCCGACCATGAACCACCAGAACGACCACGACATCTCGCCGAAGAGGACGATGTTCCACGTCTCGACCTCGTGGGGGTGGAGACTGGCGAGCGCGATGAGCGCGTCGATGGCCGTCAGCGCCACGTCGACGACGACGAACCCGGCCATGAGCGAGCCGAGGAGGCCCAGCAGGTTCGGATCGGTCGACTCCCCGTCGAACAGGTGCGTCCGGAGGACGTAGAGGAGTGCGACCAGCGCCGTCCCCGAGACGACTGCGGAGATGACGAAGATGATGGGGAACAGCCCGCTGTTCCAGTACGGACGGGCCTTCGCCGTCGCGAAGAGCACGCCCGTCCCACCGTGAACGAGGAAGATGGCCAGCGGGATGCCGAGGATGCCGACGCGCTTGAGCCACGTCCGGTCGGTCGCCGCCGCCGCGTCGCTCGTGTCGGTCCGCCCGAGGGTCAGCAGGCCACAGAACCGCGCCCGCCAGCCGTCGGCGCGCTCGGCCACCCGGGCGAGGTCGATTCGCATCGACAGGTACAGTTCGGTCACGAGGACGGCGATGTACGCGACGTACGCGTGGACCTCCCACGACAGCGCCGAGGTGAACTGCCGGTAGAGGAACGGGAAGTACATCCGGTCCATCCGACCGAGGTCGGCCCAGACGAACAGTAGCGCGACGTTCATGCTGATAATCGCCGCGAAGAGCGCGTCCCGGTCGACCCGGTGCATCCCCTCTAGCTCGAAGACGTTCGCGAGCGTGCTCACGAGGAACGCGCCCGCCGATAGCCCGACGAAGTAGATGTAGAAGGCGACCCACGCCCCCCACGGCGTCGTACTCGTCAGGTTGGTCGTCGCCATCCCACCGTCGATGCGGAGCCACATCGCGTAGCCGCCGACACCGAGGAGGACGGCGAGGAAACCGTACCAGACCGCCCGGAGCCGTCCGTCGACGAACCCGGGATCGTATCGGACGAGTGAGTGTTCGGTTGCCATCGTCTTACTCCAGGTAGTAGACGTTCGGGTCGGTGCCCTCGCCCTCTTTCAGCTGGAACGACCGCGTCGAGTCGGCCATCTCGGCCACCTCGCTGTCCGGGTCGTCCAGGTCGCCCATGTTTCGGGCGTCGCCGATACACGTCTCGACGCACGCGGGCTCCTCGCCGCGTTCGAGTCGGTGCGTGCAGAAGCTACACTTGCGAACGTTGCCGACGGGGGATTTCCCCGCCTCCGCCTCGCGCTTACCCCGGTCGACGCCGTACTCGGGGCTGGTAATCTCGCCCGCGCCCTCGACTTCGTCGTCGTAGTTCTCGCCGAAGTCGAAGTAGCGCGCGCCGTACGGACAGCCGATCATGCAGTACCGACAGCCGATACAGCGGTCGTAGTCGATGTTGACCACGCCGTCGTCCATCTTGTACGTCGCGCTGACGGGACAGACCTGCACACAGGGTGGGTTCTCGCACTGCATGCAGGGTCGCGGGAGGTTCGTCCGCGTCACGTTCGGGAACTCCCCGCGCTCTTCTTCCATGACGACGTTGTACGAAACGCCGGGCGGCGTGCGGTTCTCGGCCTTGCACGCGACCGTACACGAGTCACACCCCACGCATTTCTGGAGGTCGATCACCATCCCCCAGCGCGGCGTGTCGCCGTCGGCGTCCTCCGCGTCGAGTTGCTCGGCGACGTCGCACATCGATCCCACGGAACAGCCGAGCGACTGGGCCGCCTCGTCCGAAATCGTCTGTTCGCCCCGGTCGACCGCCGGGTTCGGCGTCTCGCGGTAGGCGTCACCGAACTCGGCTTCGGCCGCCTCGTCGTATTTCTCCCAGTACGCGTCGCTGGTGAGTTCACCGCGCGAGACGCGCTTGGCGTCCTCGGCCATCGCGATACCCAGTTCGGTGTCGAAGTCCACCTCCGACAGTACCTCGTGGGGGTCGTCGGCCTCGTCGTCCACCATCCCGTCGAACCCCTGCGGGTCGGCGCCGACCGACGGAACGTGCGGCGTCGCGTCGTCGTCAACGCTCATCTGCGACCTCCTGTCGTGCCCGGCCGCCGAGCGGCCGAGGTGGGTGTCGGTGAATCATACACGTAGATGTACACTCCCCACCCCGGAGAGCGTACTACCGATACTGTTTGGCCGCCTCGGCGCGGCGAACACACGGGGCGTTCGGGTACCAATACTGTTTGGGAGAGCTCGGGAAACCGCCGTCGAGGGAGGGGGAGGCGGTCGGGGGCGCCGCGGCCGATACCCGACTATCGACGCCGACGGGCGGTCGTCCGGATCGGGCGATATTAGTACGAGACGGCGACAACTGCCGGTAGTGAACGCGATCATTCTCGCCTCGGTAGCACTCCGACTGGCGGGTGTCGGCTACTCGCTGGTGTTGCTCAGGCGAAGCGGCGACCGGCGGTTCGGATTCCTGACGGTGCTGTTGGTGTTCATGACCGCCCGGCAGGTGTTGACCGCGCTCGGACCCACCGGAACCGGCCTCGAGGAGTTCCCCGGCCTCGTAGTGAGTGGACTCGCCGTGCTCACCATCCACTACCTCGGTCGGTACGTCGACGAGGAGGCGGCGATCAAACGCGAACTCCGCGAACTCAACGACGAACTCGCCGTGTTCGAGAAGGCCGTCGAACACGCCGGGCACGCTATCTTCTTCACCGACCCGGACGGGACCATCACGTACGCGAACCCGGCAATCGAGACGGTCACCGGCTACGCCCCGGAGACGGTCGTCGGGCAGAACCCGAGACTGTGGCAATCCGGCGAGCAGGACGACGAGTTCTACGACCGGATGTGGAAAACGATCACCGACGGCGAGGTGTGGGACGACGAGATCATCAACCAGGACGCCTCGGGCGAACTCCGCTGGGTGGACGTGACCATCGCGCCGGTCACGGACGGCGACGACGTGGAACGGTTCGTCGCGGTCGAGACGGACGTCACGGACCGAAAGGAGCGACAGTTGCGCATCGAAGAACAGAACGAACGACTGAGCCGGCTCAACCGCGTCAACGAACTCCTCCGGGACGTGAACCGACGGCTCGTGACCGCGACGACTCGCGAAGACGTGGAGGAGGCGGTCGCCGACCGATTCGCCGACGACCCGTGGGTGGTGACGGCGGGCGTCGTCGGTCGGACGGCGAGCGGTCGCCTGCGAGTCCGGTACGCCACGGCCGACGCCGACGCCCTCGAGACGCTCGTCGACAGCGGGAACGAGGCCGCCGCGACGATTGCGGCGGGCGTCGATCACGGTCGGACCGGCGTCGCTGAGCGCGTCACTGGGGCCGCCGACGTGGAGTCGGTCGGCGTCGTCGCGCTCTCGTACCGGGATACGACCTACGGGGCGCTGGTGCTTGGGGTACGGGACGCGACCCTCTTCGAGGTGCTCAGACACGACGTGCGCGTGGAACTCGGCGAAACCGTCGGGAGCGCCATCAACGCCGCCGAGCGCCGTCGCGAACTCGTCGACGAACGAGTCACAGAACTGACGTTCTCCATCGACGACGCGGCCGACCCGCTGTTCGACCTCGCCGCCGAGACGGCGTGTGACGTCGAACTCACCCGGACGACGACGGCCGGCGACGACGACCGCGTGTGTTTCGTCTCCGTGTCGGGGACCGACAGCGAGGCAGTCGTCGACGCGACCGAGGCCGTCGACGGCCTCTCCGACCCGACGGTGGTCTCCGCGACGGACGACGAGTGCCTGATCCGCGTGGCGATGGCCGAACCACTCGCCGACACGCTGGCCACGTACGGGGCGACCGTCGCGTCCCTGACCGTCGACGCCGACGAGGCGACTGGTCGTCTCGTCGTCGACGTCCCCGGCGGCGACGTTCGGCCGGTCGTGCAGGCCCTCGACGGCCGGTTCGAGATGTGTACGCTCGTCTCACGGCAGGACCGGGAGCGCCCGGTAGAGACGGCCGACCGCTTCCGGGACCGACTCACGACGGCGCTGACCGACAGGCAACTCGAGGCCCTCCGCACCGCCCACCTCGCCGGCTACTTCGAGTGGCCCCGGGAACACAGCGGTCAAGAAGTCGCCGACATCATGGACATCTCCCAGTCGACGTACATGCAACACCTCCGTGCGGCGGAGCGCAAACTCACGGCGGCGCTGTTCGCGGCCGACGACGACAGTCGTTCCGTCGCCACGCCCTGAGGCCCCCGTCGGCCGAGGATCGAATTCCGCCGTGGAGCGGTCGGACGACGCGTGTCCCCGTGGGCCAAACGTTTATTCGCCGCGTCACCGAGTGGTGTACATGTCCAAACAATCCCCCGAGACAGTACCGGATCCCGTCGCCGGCGCCATCCCACACTGGTCGCACGGCGACGACGACGTCCTCTCCATCGTCGACGGCGACGGCGTCACCGTCTACGACGAGGACGGAACGGCGTATCTCGACTTCATCTCACAGCTCTACTGCGTCAACGCCGGCCACGGCGAGGACCGCATCGTCGACGCCATCGCCGAACAGGCCTCGAAGATTGCCTACGTCGCCTCCGCGAAGCACAACGACGCGCGGTCGGAACTCGCCGCCCGTCTCGCCGAGGTGACGCCCGGCGACCTGAACGACGTGTTCTTCTCCGTCTCGGGGAGTGAGGCCAACGAGTCGGCCGTCCAGTTCGCCCGCGAGTTCACCGGCGCTCGGAAGGTGCTCACGCGATATCAGTCCTACCACGGCGCCACCTACGGCGCCGGGTCGCTGACGGGCGATCCCGAGACGCGAAACGCGGTGGGTCGGGGGGCCGAGACGACGGGGGCGGTGAAGTTCCTCCCGCCCCTCTCGTATCGCTCGCCGTTCGACGGCGACACGCCCGAGGAACTCGCCCGACAGGCCGCCGACCATCTGGAGTACGTCATCAGGAACGAGGGACCCGACTCCATCGCGGCGATCCTGATGGAACCAATCGGGGGGACGAGCGGCGCGTATCCGGCGCCCGCCGACTACTGGCAACGGGTTCGCGCCCTCTGTGACGAGTACGACATCCTCCTGATCGCGGACGAGGTGATCACCGGGTTCGGCCGGTGTGGCGAGTGGTTCGGCATCGGGACCGAGGACGTGGTGCCCGACCTCCTCACGTTCGCGAAGGGCGTCACGAGCGCGTACGTCCCGCTCGCTGGCGTGGCGGTCCGGCCGGAAATCGCCACCCACCTTCGCGAGTCGGGGATCGACGTGGGGCAGACCTTCGCCGGCCACCCCGTCGCCTGCGCGGCGGGCGTCGCCGCCCTCGACGTGTACGAGGACGGACAGATCGAGAACGCGCGGGCACGGAGCGGCCACCTCGAAGCCCGCCTTCGCGACCTGGAGCGTCACGACGCCGTCGCCAACGTGCGCGGCCGGGGCCTGCTCTGGGCCGTCTCCTTTGCGGACCCCGAGACCGGTGAGCCGTACCTCAACCCGTGGATCGAATCGGGTGACAACCCCGTCGACGACGTGATCGACGCGGCACAGGAGCGTGGCGTCCTCCTCGGCGGCGGGCGCCCGCGCACGCAGATCATCGTCTCCCCGCCCCTGCCGGTCACCGACGCGGAGATCGACCGGGCGGTCGACGCACTCGACGCGGGGATCGAGACGGTGTTCGAGTAGCGGCCGAAGCGGCCCCGAGGCCACCGTTTAATACCGCGGGGCACCCGACTCCGGCTATGCTCCACATGGAGGGCCCACTCCTCACGGTCGACGTGGGGTCGCGGCGCGTCGAAACCGAGTCCGTCGACGACGTTCTCGAATCCTTCGTCGGTGGCCGGGGCGTCGCCACGCGTCTCGCTCACGACCGAATCCCCTTCGACGTCGACCCGCTCGGCCCGGCAAACCGGCTCTACTTCACCACGGGACCGATGCAGGCGTCGTCGATGAGTTTCACCGGCCGAACGTCGGCGACGGCCGTCTCGCCGCTGACCGACGGCCTCCTCTCCGCCAACGCCGGCGGGTTCGTCTCGCGCAACCTCGTCGGCACCGGCAACGCCGTCGTCGAAGTCGTCGGCGAGAGCGACGACCTCCTGATGGTCCACGTCCGCGAGGACGGCGTGACGTTCGAGGAGGTGCCGGACCTCGCGGGCGCCGAAGTCCCGACCGTCACCGAGTACGTCGAGGCCGAACACGACCTCGGCCCCGAGAACGTCGTCTGCATCGGCCCGGCGGGCGAGAATCTGGTCCGCTTCGCCTGTCTCATGACCAGCGAGACGCGGGCGTTCGGCCGCGGTGGCCTCGGGGCGGTGCTTGGATCGAAGAACGTGAAGGCGATCACCTTCGACGGCGACGCCCGCCCCGACGTGGAGATCGACCCCGAGGCGGCGACCATCCACCGCGAGGCCGCGACGAGCGACCACATCATGAAACGGCAGGGGACCGCGAGCGTCACCGACCTCGCCAACGAGATCGGCTCCTTCCCCACCCGCTACTTCGAGGACGTTCGCTACGAAGCGTTCGAGAAGATCAACGGCGACCGGGTGGAGGAAAAGAAGTACAAGAAGGGGACCTGCTCGCAGTGTGCCTTCGCCTGCAAGTTGCCCACGAGGGACGAGGCGTCGGGCGTCGAGACGGAGGGTCCGGAGTTCGAGACGATCATGGCCTTCGGCGGCAACTGCGAGGTGGACGACGTCGTCTCCATCATGCAGTCGAACCAGCTCTGTGACCGACTGGGGATGGACACCATCTCCTGTGGCAACGCGGTGGCGGCCTACCTGAAGGCGAACGACGCCTTCGGCGACGACGAGTTGATCCACGAGACGGTGGAGAAGATCGCTCGCCGCGAGGGCGACGGCGACCTGCTGGCGGAGGGCATCCACCGCTTCCACGACGAACTCGGCGTCGAGGACTGGACGGTGAAGGGGATGACCTTCTCGGCGCACGACGGCCGCACGCTCAACGGACAGGGCCTCGGCTTCGCCACCGCGAACCGCGGCGCCGACCACATGTACGCGACGTTTTACGCCTACGAGTACCCCCTCGTCGACGCGTCGGAGGCGTTCGAGCCGTCGGGGCTGTCGGCCGCCAAGGCGCAAAAGCTGGTCGAACTGGAGAACAAGCGGGCGCTGGAGGACTGCGGCGTGATCTGTCGCTTCTCGCGGGGCATGATGTCCACCGAACGCTTCGAGAAACTGTTCGACGCCGACTTCGACGACCTGCTCGCGGTCGGTGCGCGGGTGGTCGAACTCGAACGCCACTTCAACAACCAGCGCGGCTTCGACCGGTCGGACGACGACCTGCCCTACGAACTCCCGGACTTCGACGCGGCGCTCGACGCCTACTACGAGACGCGCGGGTGGACCGAGGAGGGCGTCGTCCCCGACGGCGCGGTCGGGTCGGCGAGCGCGGACTGATCGGTCGTCGGACGTTCGGTCGGGGGGTTATTACTGGGAGTCGTCGATGCTCGCCGGGCCGTCCCGGCGAGCATCTACGGATAGTGACGATAACCCCTATCAGTCTCGGCCGCGGAGCGGGGGGTATGGCCATCGATCCGAACTTCGAACGCAACAGGGAGCAGGTCGACGAGGAGGACGGCGTCGCCGTCTGGGGACCGGTCGACCCGCCCGAGAAACTCGGCATCCACGGCACGCACGTCGCCGTCGATTTCGACATCTGTCTCGCCGACGGCGCCTGTCTCGAGGACTGTCCGGTCGACGTCTTCGAGTGGGTGGACACGCCGGGACATCCCGAGAGCGAGATCAAGGCGCACCCGACCCACGAGGACCAGTGCATCGACTGCATGCTCTGTGTCGACGTGTGTCCGGTCGACGCCATCGACGTGGACCCGAGTCGCGAGAACCGGCTCTGATCGCAGGGGTCGTACTCGAACGCGACCCCACCCATGCACGAACGGTTAAGTGTGGTACCGTGTTACACAGGTGCATGGAGCTGACCGAGCAACTCAACTTCGATCACCAGGATCGCAGGGACATCTACGAGTACGTCGAGGCCCACGGGTCGGTTCGGGCCGATCAGGCACGACGAGCCTTGAACCTCGATCCGGAGGCGTTCGGTCACCACCTCACGATCCTTCGCCGCGACGGGTACCTCCGACAGGAAGGCAAGCGGCTTCGCGTCGCCTACCGCGAGGAGGACGTCGAGGAACACGACACGGACGACGTCGTCTATACGATTCGGGCGGCCGAACAGCGCGACCTCTCCGGCCTCGTCGGCGTCATCCGACAGGTCGCCGAGGAGGGGACGTACATCGAGGCGGAGACGGTGGCGGATCTGCTCGACCACGAGGAGGTCATCCTCCGGCACACCGAGACCCGGTCGCGGATGGTGTTCGTCGCCTGCGTCGACGACGAGGTGGTCGGGTGGGTCCACCTCGACCTGCCCGAGACGGAGAAACTCGAACACACGGCGGTGCTGACGGTCGGCCTCCTGCCGGGGTACCGCGGCCACGGCATCGGGACCGCGTTGCTCGACCGCGGCTTCCGCTGGGCCTGCGAACACGGCTTCGAGAAGCTCTACAACAGCGTCCCCGCGACCAACGAGGACGCCATCTCCTTCCTCGAAGCACACGGCTGGGAGACCGAGGCGGTCCGCGAGAACCACTACCGGATCGACGGCGAGTACGTCGACGAGGTGATGCTGGCGACGTTCCTCGACTGCGACGCTCGGCTCTGAGCCTCACCCGTCGTATCGCCGGCGCTCCTCTTTCGCCGCCTCGGTCCCGTACCGCGCCACCAGCGGCCGGTACGCTTCGCCCAACGCTCGCATACATTGCCGCGTGGAGACGTAGCCGAGGTCGTCGGCGACGCGTTCCCACGTGTGCGCCTGCAAGGGTTTGCGGACGAGGAGCCGTTCCTCTCGCTCGTCGAGGCACCCGTCCGGATCGACCAGATGCGCCATCGCCAGGTCCCGGAAGGCCCCCGGCGCGGCGTCGTAGAGCCCCGGGCCGAAGGCCGCGGCGGCGACGACGCGCCACTCGTGGTCGGTGAGGCCGGGCGTCGGCGACCCTTCCGTCGCCCGGAGGACCGCCCGCGCCACGTCGGGGTCGAGGTCGTCGAGGGCGTCCGAGAGGCCGTCGCGCATCCGTGATCGGAAGCGACGCGCGTGTCGGTCGTGGAGCGCCCGCCCCGCGTCGCTCGTCGGCCGGAGCATGATCGCCGAGTACTCCCCGCTGGTCGCGTTGCGCGTCGTCGAGCAGTGGACGGTCCGGTAGCCGTTTCGTTCCCAGAACCGGACCAGACGGGGCGTCGCGCCGTAGCCGACGCCGAACCAGTCGGCGTCGGCGTCGAACTCGTCGTGACAGCCCGCCAGCAGGCGGGTGCCAAAGCCCGTCGACCGGACGGCGTGGTGGGTGGCGATGCGGAGGACGCGGTAACCGACCGGCGCGCCGGCATCCAGGTCACGCAACTGGCTCGTGAGCACGTCCGGGAGCATATTCCCCCGCACGCGGGCGCCCTCGTACATGTCGACCCGGAGGGATTCGGGGAGGCCGCCCTCCCGCGCTATGAGCGTGACGGCGACGACGTGGCCGTCGACCGTGAGCGCCCGGCACGTGAGGTTCGGGGCGTCGAACAGGCGGGCCAGGTCGTCCGGCTCCGTCCGGTAGTGCGCGAGGACGAGGAGGCCAAAGGCCTCGCGGAGCAGGTGTTCGTCGGTGGCGAGGGCGGCGGCGTCGAGGGTGCGATAGGTCGCGTCGGCGGGCGTCGCGTCCTCGATTAGCTGATCCGCGGCGGGTCGGGCGTCGAGCAG
>Ga0207797_1001134_pt1 | contig 19675 bp, 13 predicted proteins | sample PRCRCaboRojoPR_6_FD_187275 | JGI IMG/M metagenome (GOLD analysis project Ga0207797, IMG submission 187275) | Marine sediment microbial community from Cabo Rojo, Puerto Rico - PR CR 10% Liquid 1 (SPAdes) | ecosystem: Environmental > Aquatic > Marine > Coastal > Sediment | place: Cabo Rojo, Puerto...
CCAGCTGCTGGATAGCCTTGTTGATCTCCTCGGCCCCGGAGGTCTGCTCCTTGGAGGCGGCGCTGATCTCCTGGACCAGCTCGGCCGTCTTCTGGATGTCCGGAACCATCTTCTCCAGCATCTCCCCGGCCTTCTCGGCCACAGCCACACTGTTCGAGGACAGCTCGCTGATCTCGTTGGCCGCCTGGCCGCTTCGTTCGGCCAGCTTGCGCACCTCGGCCGCGACCACGGCGAAGCCCTTGCCGGCGTCCCCGGCCCGGGCCGCCTCGATGGCCGCATTCAGGGCCAACAAATTGGTCTGCCGGGCGATCTCCTCGATAATGGAGATCTTGTCGGCGATCTCCTTCATGGCCTTGACCGTGTCCTTGACCTGCTGGCCGCCTTCCTCGGCATCCTTGGAGGCCTGCAAAGCGATCTTCTCGGTCTGCGAGGCGTTGTCGGCGTTCTGCTGGATGTTTGAGCTCATTTGCTCCATGTTCGAGGAGACCTCCTCCAGGTTGGAGGCCTGCTCGGTGGCGCCCTGGGACATCTCCTCCGAGGAGGAGCTCATCTGCTCGCTGCCCGAGGCCACCTGGTCCGAGGCGTTCTGGACCTCCTGGACAATGGTGCCCAGCTCCGAGATCATGGTTTGCAGGGCCTCCATGAGCTCGTCCCCCTCGGAGCGCTTGGCCACCTCCACATCGAGGTTGCCCTGGGACATCTCTGTGGCCAGGTCGGTGATCTTGTTGACCGCATCGATGAGGCTGTTCAGGTTGTTCTTGATGTCGTTGAACTCGCCCTTGTACTCGTCAGTGATCTTCTCGGGCATGTCCCCCTTGGCAATATTGTCAACGTACTCGGCGGCCACCTTAAGCGGGGCGATGAGGGCGTCCAGGGTCTCATTGACGCCCTGAACGATCCGGGCGTAGTTGCCCTCGAACTTCTCCGCGTCGGCCCGGGTGTTCAGCTTGCCGTCCGTGGCCGCCTGGGCCAGCTCGGTGATGCCCTGGGTGATCTCCATCTCCTTGCTGATGTCCAGGACATACTCCAGGCCGCCGAAGACCTGGCCGTTTTCGTCTTTCAAGGGCGTTCCGGTGTAGCGGATGGGCAGCTCGCCCGAAGGCAGCTTGGCCACGGTGTCGTTGGTAAAGACTCCGTCCAGCTGCATGGCCTTCTTGACCTGGCAGTTCTCGGTGTTGCAGTGCTCGGTGTTGAACAGGTTGAAGCACTTCTGCCCCTGGCAGCTTTCGGGTGTCCGGCCCAGGGCTTTGGCCCCGGCGGGGTTCATGTATTGCACGGTAAAGTCGCGGTCCACGGTCATGACCGGCGTGGGGATGCTGTTTAAGTACTCCACCTTCTTATTGGCGTCGTCAACGGCCCGCTTGGTCTCGGTCTGGTCCATGACGATCTCCAGGGCCCCGATGATCTGCCCGTTTCGGTCCTTGACCGGGACGCCGGTGTAAGCGATCTCCAGGTCCTTGCCGCCGGGATGGGCGTCGGTCTCGCTGGCCTCGCTCTGGCCGCTGTTCATAGCCCGCTGGCAGGCGCACTGGGCCGTCCGGCAGTCCGAGGTCTTGAACTGGTCGTAGCACTTCTGGCCAATGAGCTGCTCCTGGGGCAGGCCGATGACGTCCGCCCCGAAGGTGTTCATGTAGCGGATGGTGAAGTCCTTGTCGATGATCATGAACGGGGCTGGGATCTGATTGATGTGCCCGACCAGGGTGTCGATGGTCTGGTTGACCCCGTCCACGATCGCGGCGAACTCACCGCCGAACCTGTCCGCCTGGCCGCGGGTGTTCAGCTTGCCCTCCACAGCCGCGTCCACCAGGGCGTTGGCCTCGGCGACCAGGCCGTTGATGGCCTCGATGCACTGGTTGAGGTTGTTCTTGATCTCGTTGAAGTCCCCCTGGTACTCGTCGGTGATCCTCTCGGGGATGTCCCCCTTGGAGATGCGGTCGATGTACTCGGCGGCCACGTTCAAGGGTCCGATGACCGCGTCCAGGGTCTCGTTCAGGCCGGAGATGACCTCGTGAAAGCCCCCCTGGAACTTGGAGGCGTCCACCCGGTAGTCCAGCTTCCCGGCCTTGCCGGCCTTGGCCAGCTCGACCGTCTCCGTGATCATGTCGTTGATATTCTGCATCATCTCGATGAAGGCCGGGACGATCTTGTCGTTCTCCGAGCGCCGCCCGGCCCCGTTGCCCAGCTGCTTGTACTGCTCCAGGTCCTTGAGATCGCCCTTGGCGATGTTCTGGGCCGTGTCCGTGATGTGCAGCAGCCGATCCCGGACCTCGTTCACAGCCGTGCCCACCTCGGCAAAGATGCCCTGGTAGGTGCCGTCCACTGACGCGGTGTGGTCGTTCACGGCCATGCGCTGCAGAACCTGGTTGGCCTCGACCAACCCGCCGAGGCCGTCGATGCACTGATTGAGGTTGTTCTTGATCTCGTTGAAGTCGCCCTGGTAGTCGTCGCTGATCTTCTCCGGAATGTCCCCCTTGGAGATCCGGTCGACATACTCCGCGGCCACGTTCAAGGGCCCGATGACCGCATCCAGGGTGTCGTTGACCCCCTGGACGATGCGGGCGTAATTGCCGCCAAACTTGCTCACGTCGGCCCGGGTGTCCAGCTTGCCGGCCATGGCCGCTTCTGAGAGCTCGACCACCCCCTTGGTGATCTCCATCTCCTTGCTGATGTCCAGGACGTACTCCAGACCGCCGACGATCTTCCCTTGCTCGTCCTTGAGGGGCTTGCCCGTATAGCGGATGGGCAGCTCCCCCGAGGGCAGCTTGGCCACGGTGTCATCCGTGAAGACGCCGTTTTGCTGCATAGCCTGCTTGACCTGACAATGCTCGGTGTTGCAGTGCTCGGTGTTGAAGAGGTTGAAGCACTTCTGTCCCTGGCACTCCTCCTGGGTTTTGCCCACGGCCTCGGCGCCGGCCGCGTTCATGTAGGTCACGGTGAAGTCCGTGTCCACGGCCATGACCGGTGTGGGGATGGCATCGAGCATGCCGACCTTGAACTGGCAGTCCTCTAAGGCTTGGCGCAGCTCCTCCGTCTCCTTGGCGTTGCCGCCGCCCTTGGACTTGCCCTGGCTCGTCCCTGAGCCAGACTCGCCCTCGGTCTGTTCGAAAATGTCCTTCTTCTGGCTCATACTGGGTCCTCCTTCCGATTTTGTGCCATGTGTTGATTCGATGCGGCCATCCGGGCCTTGAGCTCAGTAACGATCTTGCTGTAGGCCATGGCCCCGCTCGATCTCGGCGCATAGGCGAAGATGCTCTGCCCGGCTCCAGGCGCCTCGAGGAGCCGAACGTCCTGGCGGACGTAGGTCTCGAAAACGTCTTGGCCGTATTTATCCCTGATCTTGTATATGTTCTGGCGTGCCGACCGCGAGCTTGGATGCACGATGGTCAGGACGATGCCGGCCAGCTTGGGGGCCTGCTGCATGCCGGCCTTAAGCCGGCCGATGGCTTGGTTCAGGCTGTTCAGCCCCTGCAGGCTCAAGTACTCCGGCTTGACCGGTATAAGGTAGCAGTCGGCCGTCACCAGGGCATTGATGGACAGCAGGGACAGCGACGGCGGGCAGTCCAGCAGGATCCAGTCGTAGTCCGCCCGCACCCTGGCGATCTGCCTGGCCAGACGTCTTTCTCGTCCGGTCACGTCGGCCAGCTGGAGGTCGGCATTGACCAGCTCAATGCTGCCTGGAGCCATGTCCAGCAATGGCTGCGAAGTCTGCCGAACGACCTCCTCCAGGGGCAGGCCGTGGAGGAGGGCATCGGCCATGGAGGGCTTTAGCTCCTCCGGGGCGAAGCCCAGGCTCAAGGCGGCCGAGGCCTGGCTGTCCAGGTCGACCATCAGGGTTCTCGAGCCGCCCTGAGCCAGACCGGCCGCCAGATTGACGCTCGTGGTCGTCTTGGCCGTACCGCCCTTGTTGTTGATTACCGCGACAATCATGCCTCAACCGCTCGTTGCGCTTCCTGCCCAGAATCTTCTGACCTGGACCTTCGGGTATACCGGAAGGTCTGATTATCCTGCCTGCGGAACCCGAGCTTGTGCCAGAAGCCCGCGGCAGCTGGCCTGACCAGGTCGGCAATGACCGTGTCATGGTCGGTCAGAATGCCTTCGACCACTTGCCTGGCCAGCCCTTTCTTCTGGTATTCGGGAAAGATCTGAATGGAGTAGATGGTCATAGTCCGCCCGTCGTCAGCCACCCGCATCTTTCCGACCCGGGTCTTTCCGAGATTGATGTTCAGCCAGGTAAATGACGATGGCTGCTGATCTCTGGGATTTTCGCAAAGCTGAAGATCGTCCATCACCGTGAATCCCTTCGGCCTAAGCCTGAGGTCCAGCCAGGGCTGTGCTCATCCGTCCGGGTTGGCCAACGTGTTCCTGACTCTTGGAGGCGCCATACCGACGACCGAATCAACGCGTTGGCCGTCCCTTCAATTGGCCGGCCATGGCCGGGATAGACTCGCTGAACGTCCTTTTCCGAGAGCTTCTCCAAAGCCAGAATGTACTCCGGATCACAGCTTTCCCGGGAGTCGTAGACGTGCAGCGGGGTATCGCCGCAAAAGAGGGTCCGCTCCTCTTCGCAAAACAGACAGATGGAGTCCTGGCTGTGCCCCGGGGTATGGATGACCTCGAACACCCTGTCGCCCATGGTGATGGCCTCGCCGCAACGGAGCACGTGATCCACGTCTGCGATGAAAGGAGAAAAGGCCATAACCACCGGGGAGTATGCCTGGCGGACCGTATGGAGCAGCTCCGCATGATCGTAGTGGGAATGGGTCAGCACCACCTGATCGACCGTGCGCTTGCCCACACCGGTTGACATGCTCTGCAGAGCCTCCAGAACAGCCGGATCCCGTCCCACATCTACGAGGGTATTGACGTCTTGCAGGGTGTTCCAGTCGCCCCGAATCAAGTAGACGTTTGCAGTATAGATCCTGCTGGACTCAGTCAGATTGCTTACGCGCATATCAATTGGCCATCTTTTGAAAGAGCTGCGCATTCGAGAACAAGGGGAAAAACAGATGGCTGAGCTGCGAAGGCAGCTTCTGCGTCTGCTCGGTGACAAAGTATCCCTCATCTTCAAGGCTCGAGTAGAACATCTCCATGACCGCCACTCTCTCGTGCTCCTTGAAGTGGAGCAGGACATTTTTGCAGAGGATCAATGAGAAGTTGCTGCGTATCGGCTGCAGGCTCAGCAGGTCGTGCCGGTAAAAGGTCACGCTCTTCCTGACCTCCGGGCAGACTCGAAACCATCCCGGGGCGTCGGTCTCATCAAAGTATCGGCGCATGATGGGCTCCGGTACGCTGCGCAGCTGCTCCTGGTGGTACTCGCCCCGGCTGATGATGCCTTCGAACTGGTTGCTGTCGTCGATATCCGAGGCATGGATGCTCACGTTTCGAAAGGACATGTGCCCCATGTTCTCCCGAAGCATGATGGCCAGGGAGTAAGGCTCAGGGCCCATAGCGCATCCGGCGTCCCAGATATGGATGTAGCGGCGCGTCCGCAGCTTGGGAACGATGAGATCCCGAATCAGCTCCAATGTCTGTCTGTCCCTGAAGAAGTAGGTAAAGGCCATGGTGTTTCTCAGACTGTTTCAGCTCGTTGTGCGGTCTTGGCTGTGCTTGAAACAGCGGCCTCATGGGCACTGACCTCCCGGACCAGCGGGTCGACATCGAGGATGAGGGCGATGCTCCCGTCCCCTTTGATGGTCGCCCCGGAAACGCCCCGCACGTCCTTGTAGACCCGTCCAAGGTTCTTGATCACGGTCTGCTGCTGACCGATAACCTCGTCCACGACCAGCCCGACCAGCTTGTCCTCCACCGATACGATCACAACCTGCTCGATCTCGGGCTTCTCGCCTTCGAGACAGAACCAGTCCCGCAGCTTGATGTAAGGGACCAGCTGATCCCGCAGCCTGACCAAGCGGCCGCCGTGTGTGCCAGCCTCCTGCCCATTGAGCTCAATGCACTCGTTCACGGCCGGCAGGGGAATGATGTAGTGCTCTTCGTCCACCCGAACCTGAAGGCCTTCGATGATGGCCAGGGTCAGGGGCAGGGTCACCTTGACGCTGCTCCCTGAGCCTTTCTCACTCTCCACCTCGACGCTGCCGCGCAGGGCGGAGATGTTTTGCTTGACCACGTCCATGCCCACGCCGCGGCCGGAAATATCGCTGATCTCCTTGGAGGTGGAGAACCCGGGCTCGAAGATGTAGTTGATCAGCTCCTTCTCCGATGGATCGGCCTCGGGCGAGAGGAGCTCCTTCTCGATGGCCTTGCTCCGGATTGTTTCCGGATCGATGCCCCGGCCATCGTCGCTGATGGTGATGAGCACATTGCCCCCGGAGTGTCGGGCCGAGAAAACGATCCGACCCTGCTCCGGCTTGCCCTGCGCCGCGCGCTCCTCCGGTGACTCGATCCCATGATCGATGCTGTTACGGAGCAGGTGCACCAGAGGGTCATTCAGCCGCTCGATGACTGTCTTGTCCAGCTCGGTATCCGCCCCCTCGGTAATAAGCTCGATGTCCTTCTGCTTCTGGCGGGACAGGTCCCGGACCACCCGGCGAAACTTCCCGAAGCTCGAGCCGATGGGCAGCATCCTGATGCCCAGGGTGGAGTCCCGGAGCTCGTCGGAAAGGCGCTCGATCTCCTCAGCAATCCCGCGGAGCTCTTGATCGGCCAAGCCGCCCACGGTTTGGCTCAACCTGGCCTGGGCGATGACCAGCTCGCCGACCAGATTGACCAGGTCGTCGAGCTTGGCTGCCGGCACCCGCACGCTGGACTCGGCCGGATCGACACTGCGTTTTTCCCGAACCTCGCGGACAGCCTCCTGCTCGGCCAGGGCCGAGCGCACCTGCGTCTCACTGACCAGGCCGGCCTGAACCAGCAGCTCCCCGAGCCGTTTCTGGGAGTCGAGAGCTGCCTGAAGCTCCTGGGGATCGACGTCGCCACGCTCGGTCAGGATCTCGCCCAGCCTTTTGTAGCCCTCGCTTCCATCCCCGCCAGCGACTCCTTCCTCGAGAAGCTCGATGCTCAGCTCGCTGTCATCTTCGACAAAGATGAAGACATCCCGAATGCTGTTTTTGCCTTGATCGGTGGTCAGGATGACGTCCCACCAGTAATGGCACTGCTCTGGATCGAGCTCCTGGAGATTGGGAATGTCCTCGGCATGGGCGATCACGTGCGCCCGACCGAGCTCCCGGAGCTCGTCGAGCAAGGCCAGCGGATTGGTCCCGGTAGCCAAGATATTTGTGTCCGGCTTGAAGCGGATGCGATAGACGTTCTCATCGCCAGAGCCCTGAGAGGCCTGTCGGCCAGAATGGCCAGATGACGGCGAAGCCTCTGCTGCAGGTATCATCTGCCGCAGCTCAGCGGCGATGGCGGCCATGGCCTCGGAAGCCTGGCCGCCCGGCTCGGCCAGCAGGGCCTGGATCTCGTCCTTGGCCCGGAAGGTCAGGTCGAGGAGCTCTTTGCTTACGGGGACCTCGCCGTTTCTGACCTGATCGAAGACGGTTTCCACCGTGTGGGTGAACTCGGCTACGGCCTCGAAGCCGAACATGGAGCCAGAGCCCTTAATGGTATGCAGGGCCCGAAAGACGCGGTTGATCAGCTCCGAGTCTTCGGGCCTCTCGTCCAGCTCCAGCAGGGCTGACTCGAGCTCCGGCAGGAGATCGCCGGCTTCCTCGAGAAAGGCCTGCTGCATTTGATCTTTTCTGGACATGGCAGCCTCGCTGAGTATTCCGTTGCGGCTGTGAAAATCCTTACTTGAGCAGCTTCTGAACCACAGAGAGGATCTGCGGCGGCTTGAACGGCTTGACGATCCAGCCCGAAGCCCCGGCTTTCTTGCCCTCCTGCTTCTTCTCATCCTGCGATTCGGTGGTCAGCATGACGATGGGGATGAACTTGTACCCCGTGGAGCTGCGGATTTTGCGGATCAGCTCGATGCCGTCGACATTGGGCATGTTCAAGTCGGTGATGATCATGTCCACGCTGCCCTTCAGCCGGTTCAGGGCGTCCTGACCGTCGGTCGCCTCGATGACCTCATATCCGGCGTCTTTCAAAGTAAAGCTGACCATCTGGCGCACGCTGGACGAATCGTCCACGGTCATGATCGTCTTACTCATCTCGAATCACCTCCTTAAACAGGCACTCCTGCAAGGCGAACAAGCAAACCTGACCAAATCCCCCCCGCTTGAGTATGTCCAGGACGGGCTCAGAGGGCTGGCCTGTGAGCCTGATAGGCTTATCCGCGTACGCGAAGCTCCGATGGGCCGAGCAAATGAGCTGCTGCAGCGAAACATCCGCCTTGGTCACCTGACTGAGATCGAGCTCCAGGCCGTCTGCATTGTCCAAGGCCTCCTTGATCTCATTTTGGATCTGGACGGCCCGCTCGACACTGCAGTCGCCTTCGAGCTTGAGCTCAGCAAGGCCGTTTTCCGTCTTCTCAATACTGTCCATACAGCCTTCCCCTTGCGAGCTCGAATCGATGTGTTCCGGATCTCTTTCAGGGCTTTGCGCCAGACCCTGAGTCATTGTTCTCAAGTATGGGCAAATGCGTCGTGATTTTTTTCAAAGACATAAAGAAAAGTGCTCACCCTGAGCGGATACCCGCTCAGGGTGAGCTAAAAGAGCTCGATATTGTCCTCGAAATCGCTTTCGGTCTGCACCTGAGAGCCCTCTCCAATGGGGTCTCCGGCTGACCCATCCTCTGCTTCCAGCCCCGAAAAAGCCAAATGGACCAGCCTCTCCGACTCCATGGTGTAGCGCTCCAGGATACTGTTCAACCTCGTGGAGCGTGGAGTGCCGGTCCTCTCCGGAACCAACCCTCGCACCTCGGACTCAATGGCTTCGAGCCCCTCCATGACGGTCGTGAGCTCTCGTTCCACGGCATATTGCACCTCAAGGTCCTGCTCCAAGGAGCCAACGCGTTCAAGAAGCTCTGTGCTGCCCTGCTGCAGGCTCCGATACAAGGTGGCCACCTGGGAGTTTGAGCTCCTCAGCTGCTGGAGGATGCTCTCCAGTTGGTGCGAAAGCTCCTCCTTTTTTCGGGCCTCGCTGCCGGCTGTCTCAGCACTGGACCGGAAATGCTCCGAAACCGAGGTGATCTGTTGAAGCCCCTCGGAGACCTGGTGCAGAAGCTCCCCCGACTCATAGGCCAGCTTGCGAATGGCTTCGGCCAAGACTCCCAAAGGTCTGCCCTTGCTTCCGGTATGCGCCGACTTGATGCTGGCATTCAGGGCGATGAGCTCGATGTCCTCGCCCATCTCCTCGACTGTGGCCAGGAAGCCCTCCATGTCCTGAAGGGTCCCGGCCATGGCGTCCAGACGGTGGATAATGCTTTCAAAGCTGATCCTGGCCTCCTTCAAAGAGGCGATGAGCGAGGAAACCTTGTCCTCCAAGCGGCCCAAAACCGAGTGTTCCCGGTCAGAGTCCAAACCGGGAAAGCGAGCCATCTCCTGGTCCTGGTCATGGATGCTCTGGGCAATGGCCTGCAGGCTCTCGCGGATCTGCTGCATGGCCTGTGCGAGCTCTGAGCGGGTTGCTGACAGCTGCCTTACTTGAAGATTGCTGACATCACCGAGCCATTTGACCTTCTCCTGCTGATCCTCCTGTTGACCCACGCCGTCATTTTTGGGGCAAAGGATCTCCTGAACCTCATCGAGAACCTGCACCACATGCTCAACCTGCTGTCTGGTAATGTCATGAAACTGCACAGAGGAAACGATCTCACCTATCTGTCGGCTCATCGCCTGGGTCCGTTCGGAAACAGAAGCGGAAATGTCCTCAGACAATCCATGCAGCCGGTTCATCTCCTGCTGCAGGTCATGAACATGTCTCAGAAGCGGTTCGATCTCCTCGGCACGGAGTCGTTCCACGTCCAACATGCTGTTGCGAGCGGCCTGTACGCTCTGCAAAAGGGCCTGAATCTTTTCCTCGACCTCCCTGGAGTAGGTGCCTGTCTTCTGTCCGAGATCCTCGACCTCACTGGCCAGGCCCATGAAGCCCTTGCCCTCCGATCCCATGCGAGCGCTCTCGATGCGAATGGACATAGCCAGAACCCTGAGCCGCTTGAGCATCGGTCTGAAGGAGCCCATCTTGTCCTGGAGGCCCACGACCGAATCGGACAGCTCGTCGCAGCGCTGCTGAATCGCTTGGATGCTGCCGCCTTCGCTCGTCTCCTCCATATCCCCCAGCACACCGGAAAGATCTTCCAAGCCATCCTTGACCGCTTCTCCAGCGGCCTTCCTGGCCAAGTCCTTGGCCATCTCGGCGATTTCCCGGGAGCGGCCGGAGAGCTCCCAAATTCCCTGACCGATGCGCAAAAATTCACTTTCACGGTCCGGAATAATCCTGGAGAGCTCGCGGAGCATCGATTGGAGGCGTTCTGCCCAGTCCTCAATGGACTGCCCGTAGCTGCCTTGGGGAAGTCCGCTCTCCATCTCGATGCGCTCCTCTGTCCTGTTCAGCTGCGGCATGCACTGTCTCTGCAATCATTGACTGAATCTGTCGTAATACGAACATCACCCAGGAAAGGCTGACCGTCCTCGAGCCAGGACCAGGCCGCTTGCTCCTATGGGATTTCTTCGATTACAAAAAGCGTACCAAGGCGCTCCTGCACCATAATCTTCTGATTTCATTAATTATACTTGAAAGGCAGTCCCATAAGACGGGAAGGCAGCAGGCTGCTATCTTCAAATTTGGCTTGAGATGAATAAAAACAGGCTTGAAAAAGCTTTTGGCGCGGTGCGTCTCGGGTCCTGGCCACGGTCAAGCCGTTTCGAGGCTATGGATTGGTTACCGGCTGAGCTTGGCTCCAAAGGGATGGATCAAAAGGGCTTGTGGGTCTATGAGGTATGGGCGTGGCTCGAGGCAGGCTTTCAAGCCAAAAGAGAATCCCGGGCGGACATTTTCTGATCAGAAAAGGCCTTGCCGTTGTCTCCCCGGAATTCGTCAAGACCGGTTGGTTTTTGGGGGGATGCGAAAGGGTCAGCCCGTTTTGAGCTTATGCTTCTTGATCAGGTCGTAGACCCGGGCTTGGGTCAGTCCGGCCAGGCGGGCCATCTCCTTGACCTTCCCGTCGGTGTAGGAGTGGAGATCGTGGAAGTAGCGCTCCTCAGCCGCCCGAATAACCAGCTCGCGGAAGGAACGCCAGTCAGGGATGCTCTCTCCGGCCAGGGGGGAGACGCTCTCACTCAGGACGGAGCCGGTCTGCTCCTGTTCCTTCAGGGAGCGTTTCAGCAGGGAGACCCGGAGATGCAGGGGGAGGTGCTTGCGGTGCAGGGCCGGCTCGGTCCTGGCTGCTGCCAAGGCCTGCTCCAGCGTATGCCTGAGCTCACGGACGTTCCCAGGCCATTCGTAGGCCGAAAAGATTTCGAAGACCTCCGGGTAGACCTTTTTCGGCTCCGAGCTTACGTCAGAGACGTGCTGCTTCAAGAAGTAATGGGTCAGCTCGGGAATGTCTTCCTGGCGTTCCCGCAGAGGAGGCAGGTTGATCCGGTGCGAACGGATGCGGTAGAGCAGGTCCGATCGAAAGCGCTCGTGTTCGACCATGGACTCCAGGTCCCTGTTTGTCGCCACAATGAGCCGGAAATCGCTGGATATCTGCTTGCCTGAGCCCACCGGACGAAAGGTCTTCTCCTCCAGGACCCGGAGGAACTTCTTCTGCATCTCCAGGCTGAGCTCGCCGATCTCGTCCAGAAAGAGCGTCCCGCCGTCGGCCTGAGCCACCAGACCTTGACTGGCGGAGACCGCTCCAGTAAAGGCGCCCTTGACGTGCCCGAACAGGGTGCTCTCGACCAAGCTCTCGGTCAGGGCCGAGCAATCCACGACGACAAAAGGGCTGGAGGAGCGGCTGCTGTTGTCGTGAACAGCTCGGGCGAACAGCTCCTTGCCCGTTCCGGTCTCCCCGGAGATCAACAGGCTGTTCTCTGTGCTGCATGCTTCGGCCAGGCTCTCCAGGCACTTGTTCAGCCGCGGGCTGGTCCCGATAATGCCCTCTCGATTCAGGATCTGTCGGCTCTGCCGCTTGAGCCTGGCCTCCCGGTACTCCAAGGCCCGAACCAGGGTCAGGGTGACCTCCTGCATGGAGGCGGGCTTCTGAAGAAAATCAAAGGCGCCCCTGGTCAAAGCCAGCTCCGCCCCGTCCGGATCCCCTTTTCCGGTGATGATGATGACCTCCGGCGAGGAATGGACCTCCAAGAAGCTTGACAGACAGGCGATTCCATTGCCGTCCGGCAGGCTCACGTCCAGAAAGACGGCTTCAACGGTGTCTGACTCCGCTTTGGAAAGCCCCTGGTTCAAGGTCAGGGTGGCCACTGGTGTGTGCCCGGCGCTCTCCACGGCCCGGCTGAGGATTTCACAGACGTCCCGCTCGTCATCGATAATCAGTACCCGAGCCATATCCCTCAATCCAGCCGTTACGTTCTCAAGCCCTTCCCTATGAATTCCTTTCGGTCAAACTGCAAAAGAATTTAGAGACATACTTACTCCCTCAGCTGAGCGACTGCTGACCCTAAAGGAGCATGCTCCTCCTATAGCAGAACCGTCGCAGCAGTTCAATCGACCGGAAGTATGAATCCCTTTTTCCCGTTAAGTCTTCAGTCGAGCGGCTTATGCCCAAAACGAGCTTATCTGGTCATCAGGATGGACGCAAAAGGAAGGACTTTCGGCTGCAGAGACTGCTCAAGCCTGGCCCTGCCTTGTTTTGGTTTCAAACTTGCAGTAAACTGGAGACTGAAAAGCTGGAGGTGCTGAATGAAACGATCCTGGTGGATTGCCCTCGGCCTCGCCTGGCTCTGTGCCGTGGCGGCCTCCAGCCCGGCTCAGGCCGAGCAGCGGCCGATTCGCTTCGGAGCGACCTGCTCCATGGACGGCAAGTATGCCGAACCTGGCACCATGCTGCTCAAAGGCTATCAGCTTTGGGAGCGCCAGGTGAACGCCCGCGGTGGCCTGCTGGAACGGCCCGTCAAAGTCAGTGCCCAAAACGACCATAGCCAAGAGGAGGTGGTCCGATCCGCGTATACGAGCATGCTCCGGCCTCAGGGCGTCGACATGGTCCTCTCGCCTTACGGCACGCCCCTAACCCTGGCAGCTTTGGAGGTCTGCGAGGAGAACCAGCAAGTTCTGTTGGCCAGTGCGGCATCCGGATCACAGATCTGGAGCCAGGGTGCCGAGTATGTCTTCGGCATCTATGCCCAGGCCGATCGATACTTCATCGGCTTTCTGGATCTGATTGCCAGGCAGGGCATCGAGGATGTGGCCATACTGTATGAAAACAACCCCTTCAACCGCGACGCAGCCTTCGGGACCAAGCAGTGGTCCGCCAAGTTCGGGCTGAAGATCGCCGCAATGGTCGACTTCGGTCCAGGGCAAAGCGAGCTCCAAAACGCCTGGCAGGAGATCCGCAGCGTGAACCCTGGAGCTCTCATCGTCTGTACCTATCCACCGGCCGGCTACCGGCTGCTCGACCTCATTGAGAAAGCAGGCTCCAAGCCCGAGGCACTGGCCATGACCATCACCCCGGTCCATCCAGACTTTGCTTCCAAGGCCGGCCCCTTTGGCGAAAATGTCTTCGCACCCTCTCAGTGGGAGCCGAACAAGCGGATCCCTTTCCCGGGCACAAAAGGCTTCATCCGAAGCTTCCAAAATCAGTTCGGAAAGCAGCCTTCGTATCACGCCGCAGCCGGCTATGCCGCCTGCCAGATCTTGGGCAAAGCCATCAAAAGCACAGAGTCGCTGAATCAGGCGCGAATCCGCGACTTTATCAGATCTCTGGATACGGTTACGGTTATCGGGCGCTTCAAGGTCGACCACACCGGCAAGCAGGTCGGTCACAACCCGTTGACCATCCAATGGCAAGACGGTCAGAAGGAGATCGTCTACCCGCCCAGGCTGCGAACAGCGGCCCCACGATTTGACCACAATACAGGCCTGGCTCCATGATTCCCGGCAATCTACGCCATCGGATATCCATCTGGATTCTAGGACCGATCCTGGTGGCTGGCCTAGGCGCCGCTTGGCTATTCTTCAATCTCTTCACCCCCTCCCTGATCTCCTACATCGAAGAAACGAGGTATGGAGACCTCAAGCTGGCCACCAGCATGGGCCTGGAGATTTGCGATGAAAACCTCCAATCCCTTCTGAACCTTCGCCTGGCCGATGAGCCGCAGGTCGTGGAAGCCATGCGCCGTGATGCCCTGCAGCGCGTCTTGGCCGTAAGCCGGAAGTTCCACACCCTGGAGATGCTCCTCCTGGACCAGTCCGGACAGATCCTAGCGTCTTCCGCCCCAGACAAGGAGCTGGGCATGACCAAGCTGGATCTCCCCGGTCGACCCAATGGCGTTCAACGCCGCATCGTCTCCGGACAGGCCGTTCTGCTGCACAGCCGGTACTTCCCCTTTTGGAAATGGCACATCGTCAGCCTGGTCAGGGAGAAGCACTTCCTTGTGCCGGCCAACCTGGCCAAGAACACGGTCATTGCCACCACCCTGGGAACCCTCATCCTGCTCGTTATCATCTTCACCGTCTTGTTCCGGGCCTTTGTCCGTCGCCCCCTGGCCGAGCTGATCCAGGCCACCTCTCGAGTCTCTGAAGGCCGTTTCGAGCCGGTTCAGACCACCAGACGAGACGAGATGGGCCAGGTCATGGCCGGCTTCAACACCATGGTCCTCAGCCTGCAGGAGAACCAGCAGCGGATTGACCAAGCCATGTCCGATCTGGCCATCTCCGAAGCCTACTACCGTTCGGTCTTTGAGAACACTGGAACGGCCACGATTATCATCGAAGAAGACACCACCATCTCCATGGCCAACAAGGAGATGGAAGCCCTGTCCGGATACCGCAAGGAAGAAATTGAGAACCGCAAGAGCTGGAAGGACTTCGTGGCCGATGACGCCTCCCTGTCCAGGATGAACCAGTTCCATACCGGCAGACGTCTGAGCTCGGCCGATGTACCTTCAAACTATGAGTTCACCTTTCAGGTCAAAGATGGACGCCGGAGATCCGTTCTTGCCCGAGTCGACGTCATACCGGGTACGAGCAAGAGCGTGGCCTCCTTTCTGGATGTCACCGAGTATAAGGAGACGCAGGCCTCCCTGAAGAAGGCCAAGGAGCTGGCCGAAGCCGCCAACCTGGCCAAATCCGAGTTCCTGGCCAACATGTCCCACGAGATCCGGACCCCTTTGAACGGCATTCTGGGCATGCTTCAGCTCATGCACCTGACTCATCTCGATGAGGAGCAGCAGGAGTACGTCACCATGGCTATCATGTCGGCCAAGCGCTTGACCAAGCTCTTGAACGACATCCTCGACCTGTCCAAGGTCGAAGCCGACAAGCTCGAGCTCAGGGAAAAGGAGTTCGACATCAGCGACATCATGCAGTCTGTCAGGGACATTTTTCTGCAGAGCGCCCGGCAGAAAGGCAATGACCTCCGAATAGACATTGACGAGACCATCCCGCCCACCCTCGTGGGCGACTCCACCCGCCTGACCCAAGTCCTCTTCAACCTCACCGGCAACGCCCAGAAGTACACCGAGCAGGGCCGGATCGACGTCCGGGTGGAACGTATGCCTGACCCCAGGCCGGAGCAATGCCGCGTCCTCTTCAGCGTTTCCGACACCGGCCCGGGAATTCCCGACGATATGCTCGCAGCTGTCTTCGAAACCTTTACCCAGATCCGCGAGACAGACTCCCCGTATACCCGCGAGTTCGAGGGAGCCGGGCTGGGCCTCCCCCTGGTCAAGCGGCTGGTCAAGCTCATGCATGGCTCTCTGGCTCTGGACAGCGAGGAAGGCAAGGGGACAACCGTCTATGTCAACCTGGCCTTCCGGATACCCCCTTGGGCCAGGCTGCCGAAGTCGATCCACGAAGCAGGTCTGCAGGAGCAGGCTTTAGCCAACCACAGCATCCTTGTGGTCGACGACGAGGAGACGACCCGGATGTACTTAGCCCGCGTCCTGGAAAAGCACGGGGCCCGGGTCGACAGCGTCGAAAATGGGCGTGAAGCCTTGCAGGCCTTGGACCGGAGTGAGTACGACTGCGTCATCATGGACGTGCAGATGCCGATTCTGAACGGGGTCGAGGCCACCAGGCAAATCCGCAACTCCCTGACGAGGCACAGCAGCATCCCAATCCTCGCCCTCACGGCCTACGCCATGGCCGGAGACCGGGAGAAGTTCCTCCAGGCCGGCATGGACGGCTATGTCTCCAAGCCGGTTGACAGCCTCGAGCTCCTGGAAGCCCTCCAAGGCATCCTCCGATCCGGTGCGGACCGAAAAGGGCAAAAGCACCGGTCTGCTTGAGACTCGTCACTTCTGACTGCCCCAATGGATCGAGCCTGAGAGCGGCCGTTAGAGGCCCTCCCCGGAGAACAGCCCGCTCAAGCGCTGCAGCTCGGAGCTGGAGACATGGACCGGGTGGCCGGCCAGGATGCCGGCGACATTCTTGAAGGCCTCGCCGATGTGCATGCCCTGGCCGTCGATGGTGAACTCGCGGATGTTCTTGTCGTGCTGTGAGCCGCGCATCTTGAGCACCGTCAGTCCGCGGCGCATCTCGCCGAACATCTCCACATAGCGCAGGAGAATGATCGAGTCGGTCAAGGTGGAGATATGCGCCTCGGTGACCGACTCGCCCCCGAGCAGTGTCGGCGTGGTCGAGGTGAACAGCCCCGCGGTCTCCTGTTGCTTGAGAAAGGAGGTAATGCCGATGACGAACTCCCGGAAGTTCCGCTTGGTGGAGACGCGCTCCAGGGCGGACAGGCTGTCAATGGCTACCCGTTGCGGCTTGAACTCCTCTAGGATCTGCCGCATGCGCACCAGCCGGTCCTCCAGCCCGGAAACCTCTGGATACTCACAGACCACCTTGAGCTTCCCGGCTCTCTCCATGGGCCGAAGATCCACTCCCCAGCCGCTGGCGTTGCGGAAGAACTGCTCCCGGCTCTCTTCAAAGGCGAACAGCAGGCAGCGCTCTCCCTGCTGAACCCCGCCGGCGATGAACTCAGTGACCATCAGGGTTTTGCCCGTTCCCGTGGCGCCGGAGACCAGGACTATGGAGTCGCGGTAGAACCCTCCGCCGCACATGGCATCGAGCTCCTGGCTGCCCGAGGTAATGCGCAGGTCCGAGGACTCGTACTCCAGCTCCACGTCGGACAAGGGGATGACCTTGAAGCCGTCCTGGGGTAAAATCGTGAAGGGGAACTCCCCTTTTTGATGCCTGGTCCCGCGAAGCTTGAGCACCTCGATGGTCCGCCGGCGCTTCTCCTCCTCCAGGGCATTGCGCAGAATGATGACGTTGTCGGTCACAAAGTCCTCGATCCCTTCTCTGGAAACGCTGCCATACTCCTCGACCCGCTCTGCGGTCATGATGCTGGTGACTCCCATCCGGGAGAGCACGCTTGATATGCGGAAGAGCTCATTGCGAATGACGGCGTTGTCCCCGAAACGGGTAAACACGGCCCCGAGGGGATCAAGAATGACCCGCCGGGCCCCGGTCCTTTTGACCGCGTTCTCCATCCTGGCCAGCAGCCCTCCCATATCGTAGTCCCCGATAACCAGGGAGGTCTCCTCAGACACCTGGGGCGAGGCGTCTACAAAGGTCCAGAGGTCCTCAGACTCCCACCGTGCGACATCCCAGCCCATGGAGGTCAAATTGATGCGCAGGGACTCGGGGGGCTCCTCCAAGGTCACAAAAACCCCGGGCTGATCATGCTTCACAATCCCTTCAACCAAAAACTGCGAAGCCAGGAGCGTTTTGCCGCTCCCGGCCGAACCGGCTACCAGGGTTGATCTGCCCTGGGGCAGTCCGCCCAGGCAGATGGCGTCAAGCCCCGAGATACCTGTCTGCTGCTTCTCAACACCTCGCGTCTGGCTCATGATCCTCCTCCTTCCAGGCTAGACCGCTCCTCTGGTTCAATCCCAGGAGCTTCGGCTGAAGATCCTGATCGCCTTGGCCAGCTGTCCCAGAATCACGGCAAGCCCAAGGCGCGCAGGACGGCCTGCCGATCTGAAAGGTCACCGATAATCCGACGGCCTGGCTGAGGCGCCCGTTGGACCAAAGTCGGTGTGGTGATGATCTTCTCGTTCTCGGCTGCCTGAGGCTGGTCCAGCACATCGATGACCTTCAGAGAATACCGTCCGGCAAGAACGCCTTCACACAGCTCCCGCATGTTCGTGACCGCCCTTTTGGAGCGAGCAGTATGGCCGGCTATGTACAGGTCAAACTCAAACTCGCTCATGCAGAGCCCCTCCTTTGGCCTGTCGATGGTATCTCCTGCCCGAGGCTCAGATTGTGATAGTAGGCTGCCAGATACCCCATGAGCTCGATAAGCAGGAGCCGGCCCTCGTCAGTAACGGCTTGGGCCTTTTTGCCTGGCTGCCCTTTGGTTTTTCCTTCCAAGGCGTGGACATAGGCCTGGACAACATCCCGGGGACCGGCCTGAAGAGCCCCGAAATGCTCGGCCATCCGGCGGAGCTTTCCGGAAACACCGCGCTGGACCTTGTACATGCTTTGCTCCAGGGCCTCATCCATGAGGCCTTCGAGCTCCGAGACAAAGGCCTGAAAGGCCTCCGGCTGGGTTCGGCTGAGCGATTCAAGGCCCAGGGATGAGGCCGTGGTGGTGGTATGAGCGGTTGCCGAGTAAGCCTCGAGGCTGTTGAACTCCTTTTCTCTGGCCATCTCCACCAGGCAGGCCTCGGTGACATCCAGACCGATGCTAATGAACAGATCGATCTGCCCCGCACTGTCCCGGAGGCAGGTATTGGACCAGGCCACCCGGATCCTGCTGCCGTCCTTGGTCAGCCAGTCGTTTTCGTGTCTGTTGGGGAACTGGCCCTCTTGGAGGCGGTCGAAGACAGCCCCGGTCGGCTCACGATCCTCCTCGGGGATGAGCAGCTCCCAGACGCTCCGACCCCGGACCTCCGCCTCGGTATAGCCGGTGAGCTCCTGGCAGGTGCGGTTAAAGCGGACGATCCGTCCCTCCGAGTCCAAAACCACGATGAGGGCGCCGGCCGTATCGAACACGGCTTTGGCGAACTCCGCCTCGCGCCTGGCCTGCTCCTCGCTCTGCTTGAGGCTTTCCCTGGCCTGCTGGCGCTCTTCGAGGTTCTGGATGCGCCGCTGGAGCTCTGCCTCGGCCCGGTTCGGGCCGAGGAACTCCTCCGGCGGGAGGTAGTAGATGTTGTCATAGGCCTTGTTCCGGACGATGGCGATGGGATGCGTGGCCAGGACGTCCAGCAGGACCTCGTGCCTAAACCGCCGCATGTCATACTGGCATAGGCCGATGGCCCTGTTCTCCGGGAAGAACTGGTTCAGCTTGGCTTCGTACTCCATAAGCCGGTCCGAACCCGGCAGGCCGCGCAGGGCCCAGCTCATCTCGCCGGTCACCCGCAAGGCTGTGTAGCCCTCCTTCAAGGCCTTGTCCGTTTCGCTGCGCAGGAGCGCCAGCATGCTCTCCGGATCGAAATGGCCTTCCCGGGTGTAGGTGTCCTGCGAGTCGGCCACAACGAGCTGGCCCGAGGAACGCAGGTGGCTCGTTTGGAGCCCCTCCTGTTCCAGATAGCCGAAGACGGTCTCAGCCGTATGGGCATCCACCACATAGAGGATCTTGTGCCCCTGGGCCAGGCCTGAGCTGATGAACGGCGTCAGGATGGCGCAATGCTCCTCTTCGGTCATGTACAAGCAGCAGAGGTGGTCGCCCGGT
>Ga0207797_1001135_pt1 | contig 19674 bp, 22 predicted proteins | sample PRCRCaboRojoPR_6_FD_187275 | JGI IMG/M metagenome (GOLD analysis project Ga0207797, IMG submission 187275) | Marine sediment microbial community from Cabo Rojo, Puerto Rico - PR CR 10% Liquid 1 (SPAdes) | ecosystem: Environmental > Aquatic > Marine > Coastal > Sediment | place: Cabo Rojo, Puerto...
AGCAGAACGATCTGAGATCCCTTTGATCTCCTGTGCGGCAAGCAAGAAGATCGTTATGCCCGTGGAAGAACGCCATTGGGTGTTTAAGGTGGCTGGCTCGGACATTCACGTCGCTCAAAAGATATATGACCACATGAAAAGCAAAGGCATCACCAAGGTGGGTATTATGACCGGCACCACGGGTTTTGGTGCGAGCGGCCGCGAAGAGCTGCTGGCGTTTGCCTCGGACTATGGTATCGAGATCGTGGCCGATGAACGGTACGGGCCGAAAGATACCGATTTGACTGCACAATTGACCAAGATCAAGGGTACCGAAGCGGAAGCCATCGTTAACTGGTCAATCGGTCCCACTCAGATCCTGGCCGTGAAGAACTGGCGTGCCCTCGGTATGGACAACCTCCCCCTGTACCAAAGCCATGGTTTTGGTAGCCGAAAGAATATCGAGCTGTGCGGCAAGGACGCGGAAGGGGTGCTTTGTCCTCTGGCCAGGGTGAATATCGGTCCATTGCTTCCCGACGATCATATTCAGAAACCGGTGATCATGGCATATACCAAAGCGTACGAGAAGAAATACGGGGAACCCATCTCCTCTTTTGGCGGGCATGCGTGGGATGCATTGCATATTGCGGTGAAGGCGCTGGAGACGGTGGGTCCCGATCGAGCCAAAATCCGGGATTACATTGAAGGGCTGACCGGGTTTGTCGGGCAACACGGTGTCTTCAATTTTTCACCTCAGGACCACAACGGATTGTCAAAAGACGACTTGGCGATGGTTGTGGTGAAAGACGGGGATTGGGCACTGGCGAAATAACTCTGTAGGCTGAAAGCTGCTGACTTTATGGGACATATAGGCCTCGGAGGAGAACTTCTCCAGTATTTGATCACTGGGCTTACGGTGGGCAGCATTTATGCGCTGGTGGCCATAGGCTTCGACATCATCTATAACGTCACGGAAATCATCAATTTCGCCCAAGGGGAGTTTGTGATGCTCGGCGGGCTCTTTATGGTCTTTTTTGCCGCCACGCTGAGTTTCCCACTCCCTTTGGCTTTTTTATTGACCGTGGCGGCAGTGATGATCCTGGGGGTAATAATGGAGCGGTTCTGCATTTTCCCCGCCAAGAATGCATCCGTCCTTACCATGATCATCATCACCATTGCCTGTTCGATTCTCCTCAAGGGGGCGGCCATGTATGGTTGGGGCAAGGACCCATTTGCGCTTCCTCCCTTTACCGACCGGGCGCCCTTCATGGTATGGGGGGCCGCCGTTTTCCCTCAGTCCTTATGGGTGATCGGAACCACCCTCGTAGTTGTTTTCTTGCTGACTCTCTTTTTCAAACACTCACGGTTCGGCAAAGCCATGATTGCGAGCTCGGATAACCGGGATGCCGCCCAATTAATGGGCATCGATGTCAAGACTATGATCATGGTCTCTTTCGGGTTGAGTGCGGCCATCGGGGCGGTTGCGGGGATTATGATTACCCCGATTTCATTGATGGAATACGACCGAGGGGCGCTCTTGGGGCTGAAAGGCTTCGGTGCCGCGGCTTTGGGGGGGCTCGGCCACTTCTACGGAGCGGTGGTTGCCGGGGTAATCGTCGGACTTGTAGAATCGTTCTGCGCCGGCCTCCTTTCCTCGGGATATAAAGATGCTGCGGCACTGCTCATCTTGCTCCTGGTGCTGTTCTTCAGACCGAGTGGTCTTTTCGGCAGCCGAGAGGTCATGGAGATGAAGGAGTTTTAATGTGACATTCAAATTCTGGTCCTTTGCGCCAGGTCAGAGACAAAAGGCTTTGCCTTGCGATCGTTGCACAGGGAATACTGGAATATCGGTTGAGTGGGGTGTTGGGAAAAGCGGTTTTTCTAGCTGGATTTTTCGAGAAAACTCAGGGCTTTTTTGTAGTGACGGGAAAGTAGAACCTAACCCAATATTCCAACATTCCATCATTCCAGGCCTCGGCACAAGAACGTGCGTAAGCAATCCCCTTCCAGGGGGTATCAAAGCCGGGCCCTCTGGAACCGGATATTTACTGGCAGGGTCTGCATGAGAGAAGCCCAACAGAAAGACATTCGCATACTTGTCTGGCTGACAGGGGGCATTGTCATTCTTCCCTTACTGCTGATGCATTTTTCGCCCGTTAGACATTATGTCGATATCATGATCTTTGTGGGTATCTTTTCCTTGGTCAACATCGGTCTGAGCCTTGTGATGGGATATGCCGGTCAGGTTTCCTTGGGACAAGCGGCTTTCTTCGGATTGGGGGCTTATGCTTCGGGGATCCTTTCCGGTACCTATGGATGGTCGCCCTGGTTGGCCATGGCCGCCGGCATGGTCATCACCGGTCTGGTCGCGGTTTTGGTCGGTGTTCCATCCCTGAAGTTGAAAGGGCACTATCTGGCAATGGCTACTCTCGGGTTTGGGGTGATCATGTATGTGATTTTCAACGAAGAGATCGCGTTGACCGGGGGGCCTTCCGGATTTGTGGATATTCCCGGCATCTCCATAGGGCCCTGGGGGATCAATACGCCCTTGAAGTATTACTATTTGGTTTGGGCCGCAGTGGTCGGTGTACTCCTCTTTTCGTTGAATGTGATTCATTCCCGGGTCGGTCGGGCTCTTCGCTCGATACACGGCAGCGAAGTCGCCGCCAATGCGATGGGCGTGCCCACGGCAGCATACAAGACCCGCGTCTTTGTGATGAGCGCCGTATTTGCGTCCCTGGCGGGAAGCCTCTATACGCATTACATGATGTTCCTGAGTCCAAGTTCCTTCGACCTGTTTTGGTCCGTCAAGTTTGTCATGATGGTCGTCGTCGGGGGGATGTCCAGTATTTGGGGGGCTCTTTTGGGTACCTGCGCTTTGACATATTTGTCCAACGAATGGCTCCACATGTTTCGCGATTTCGACGTACTGGTGTACGGGCTCATCCTTCTTCTCATCATTATGTTTTTGCCCAATGGATTGATTGGTACCTTGAGGAGGGGATAAACGCTCAAGGGAGGTGCAGCGAACAGAAAAGAATAAAAGGCCTTTTGTAATGGGAGGCGTTACTCCCCATGTTCTGCAATAAATTCTCGCAAGATGTCCAGTGCCGGACCTTCTGCCTCGGTGAATCGAATTCGGGTCTTATGCTTTCCTCCCTCACCGACCCAGTGATCGACCACTTCTCCTCGGACGTCAAGAAGGTCGTTTTCCATGGCGATGACCAGAGATAGGGAGTGTGTCGGGTCAATCGGAGCGTGGGTCTCCAAGAGAATGCCCCCTTTGCTTACATTCAAGGTTCGCCCGACCCCACGTGTGACCACCTCTCCTTCTTCGTCCATACAAAGATATGAGAGTAGATTTAAGGAGTTGATCCTTGGAGATCTTCTTTTTTCCTCGTAGGTCATGATCTGAATGCCCGGCTTGTCCGCGAGTATGCCCTGTGGGCGTTGAATAAAGGATTGTGAAACAAAAGTCAAGGATACCCGGAACCTTACAACGCGGGGATCTTCGCGCCCCGGGTGTTATGTTTTTTTCCTTCAGACCGATGTTCGTCCGCCGGTGACGATTCGCAGTGTTTCGTGAGCGATCTGGAGCTCTTCGTCGGTGGGCACAACAAGTATGGGGATTTGACTCGCTTCTCGACTGATTTGAGTAATCCCTCCGTCTCCCCGCTCGTTTTTTGTCATATCCAGTTCAATACCCAAGGCGCCCAAGCCCTCGCAGCAACGCCGACGAATGTCCGGCGCATTTTCCCCAATTCCTCCGGTAAATATCAGGGCATGGACCGTTTCCAGAACGGCGGTAAAGGCGCCGATATATTTCTTGACCCGATAGGTGTACACGTCGATGGCTGACGCCGCGGCCTGGTCTCCCGACTCGGCGAGCCGAACGACTTCCCGCATGTCGTTGGTCCCGCACAGTCCCTTGAGGCCGCTTTGCCTGTTGAGTATGTCTTCGACCTGCTCTACAGACAACTGCAGCTGTCCAGCCAGGTAGAGGGGTACCGCCGGGTCCAGGTCTCCGCAGCGGGTTCCCATGACCAGACCCTCCAAGGGAGTCATGCCCATGGTCGTGTCTACGGATTTCCCCTCCCTTATGGCCGTCATGCTGGCGCCGTTTCCAAGATGAACCGTAATCAGGTTTACAGCATCCAAGGAACGTTTGAGGAAAACCGCCGTTTGACGGGCCACGTAGGCGTGTGAGGTGCCGTGAAAGCCATAGCGGCGGATGGAATTGGTTTCATAGAACCGGTAGGGCAGGGCATACAGGAATGCCTTTTTCGGAATGGTTTGGTGAAAGGCCGTATCAAAAACGGCTACGTGCGGTACATTGGAAAACATGGCTTGGGCGACCGAAATACCCTTCAAGTTGGCGGGGTTGTGCAAGGGGGCCAGGCGAATGTTCTCCTCGATTCGGCCCATGACCTTGCCATTGATGACCACCGAGTCATTGAAGGCTTCTCCTCCGTGAACCACCCGGTGGCCTACGGCAGAAATTTCAGAAACGTTCCCGATCGCCCCTTCCTCATGATGGGTCAAAGAATGGACGATCAAGTTGAGGCCTGTTTCATGGTCGGGAACAAATTCTCTCTGTGTGGAGGTAATCGGGTCCGTTCCGCTTTGGTGGAGTTTATGGACGAGTCGGCTATGCCCTTCGCCGATTTTTTCTACAAGACCAGAGGCCATCACGCTGCCGACATCCATGTCGAACAGCTTATACTTGATCGAAGAGCTACCGGTGTTGATTACCAGGATCTTCATCGAAGGCCTTTTCCGGCCTGAGCTTGAATGGCCGTAATGGCTATCGTGTTGACCACATCCGCTACACTACACCCGCGGCTCAGATCGTTCACAGGTTTGTTTAATCCTTGCAGAACCGGCCCCACGGCTACCGCCTTGGCGGAGCGCTGAACGGCCTTGTAGGTATTGTTACCCGTGTTCAGATCCGGGAAGATAAATACAGTGGCCTTTCCAGCGACTTCACTTTGCGGCATCTTGGCCTTGGCCACCTCGGGGTCGATAGCAGTGTCATACTGCATGGGGCCTTCCAACTTCAGTTCGGGAAATACTTCTTTGGCCATTTGTTGTGCGATCGCCGTGGCCTGACGAACCTTGTCGACATCTTTTCCTCTTCCGGACTCCCCTGTGGAATACGACAGCATGGCTACCCGGGGAGTTATACCGAAGGTTTTGGCCGTTTGTGCCGAGCTGATGGCGATTTCAGCCAGGACTTGTGCGTCCGGGTCGGCGTTGATGGCACAATCTCCGTAGACAAGAACCCGGTCCTTAAGACACATGAAAAAGACACTGGATACCCGGCTCACTCCGGGGTTGGTTCGGATGATTTCAAAGGCCGGACGGATCGTGTCCGCCGTTGTATGTGCCGCGCCGGAGACCATCCCGTCGGCGTGCCCCTTGTACACCATCATGGTGGCAAAGAAGTTGACGTCACTGATGGTATCGCGGGCAATTCCGAACGTAATCCCCTTGTGTTTTCTCAATTCGTAGTAGGTTTCTACATATTCGTCGAAAAACGTACACTGAGATATATCGATAATACGGAGTGCCTCCATCCGAAGACCCATGCGTGAAATCCGTTTTCGGATTTCATTTTCTTCACCGAGAACCGTTATGTCTACGACCTCTCGTCTCAACAAAATCTCCGCAGCCCTCAGGATTCGCTCATCTTCACCTTCCGGCAAGACTACATGTTGTTTGTGTGCTTTCGCCTGCTGACCCAGCGTGTACTCAAACATCTTGGGCGTGATGATTGCGATCTCTTTTTGCAAGATGCGCTGACCCAGCTCTTCCATGTTCACATTGTTCTCAAAGACTTCAAAGGCCCGCATAATCTTCCGGGTATCCTCCGGTGCAATGACCGCATGGACATTGTCCGCAATTCTGGCGGTGGGAAACGTGTCCTGCTCTACACTCAAGATAGGGAGGATATGAGAAAACCCCTCGACGAGTCTCCGGATCGGTTCTTCCGGTAACAAACCGCCGGTCAGTAAGATCCCGGCAATCTGGGGCATGGCCAGCGACGAAACAGTCGCCATACAGGCCACGATAATGTCGGCACGGTCTCCGGGCGTGATGATCAATGTGCCATGTTGAATCCGTTCCAGGAAATTATGCATTTGCATGGCGGCTACGGTGAAGCTGTAGACGTGTTGGTCCAGGTGCTCTTCTCCATATAGGACTTTCGCATTCAGTAACTTGGCAATTTCTCTAACCGTGGGGTTGCCCAGTCTTGGTTCATCCGGCAGCGCGTAGACGAGTTGTGTCTGCCCCCACGATTTTCGCTTCAGCCGGTTGACGATCTCTTCCTTGGCCTCTGGGTCGACCCGATTTACCAGGGTTGCGACGATATCGCACCCCTTGGCAAGCATAGATTCGATTGCCATTTCGATGGACCGCAGGGTTTCATCGACAGTCTTTTTGTTGGCGTTGGCTACCAGAAGGATGGGACTTCCCAGATTATTACTAATCTCCGCATTGATGTCGAATTCGAATGCGGAGGTCGAACCCAAAAAGTCGGTGCCTTCACAGAGAATGAAATCAGACTCCCGCTCCAGATCTTTGTATTTGGTGACGATGCCTTCGATGACCTCATCGTGCCGACCTGCTGTGATCATCGTATTGGCTTGAGCCGCCGTATATGCGTACATGGCGTGGTAAGGTTGGGGCAGGTGGAAGCGAGACGAAATCAGGTTGATGTCGTGGTCGATGCCCTGCCCACCGTGACCGTCCGTATTGATCAACGGACGAAAAAAGCAGACCCGCTCCACATTGCGGAGCAGCAATTCCATAACGCCGAGACAGATCGCCGATTTGCCGCTTCTTGCCTCTGTGGCGGTAATGAAAAGGTTCTTTGCCATAAACATCCTCGTTTGCCGCTGATTGTTTGTAAACAAAGCCGGTGCCTTGTCCCGGGTGCTGAACCCAAGGGACAAAGATCCAAAGCCTTATACGGACGGATTTTCCCGGCCCTCAATATAGGCAGCCTTTACCGCAAGTACCCGGTTGACCGATTCCAGATGAGCCGCCCTCGATTCCTCCGATGCGTTTGCTGCCTCCGTAAGCCGCGTATGGAGCTGGTCGATGGTTGAACGCTCCCGGCACACGAGAGCAACGTCGACTTCTGCGTGACATATGCGGTCGGCGACGGTCTGGAGGTCGAAATGGCCGGCAATCGCTCCCATGTCCAGATCGTCTGTGATGCTGACCCCGGAAAAGCCCATGGATCCACGCAAGAGTCCTTTTGCCACCTTTTTAGAGAGGCTGGCCGGCCATTCGCCGTCGATACCCGCATACACCACATGCGCCAACATGACCGCCGCGACATTGTGTTGAATAGCACCGCGAAAAGGGACGAGATCGGTTGAAAAGAGTGTGTTTTTACTTGTTTCAAGAAAGGGGAGTTCCGCATGAGAGTCAACGGTTGTTCTTCCGATACCGGGGAAATGCTTGGCCGTAGCAGCTACACCGTTTGATTGGGTGCTGTCGATGACTGTTACACCCAGATCCATCACCAACTCAGGTGAATCCCCGAATACCCGATCGTTCATCACAAACGCTTCGTCCTCAGAGGGGACCGTATCCAGGACCGGCGAGAAGTTCATGTTTATCCCCACCCCCCTGAGCTCTCTTGCCGTAACCTCTCCGAATTCCTCTGCTGCGGTTTGTGATCGTGACCGGCCGATGGCTCGCTGCCCCGGAAACGTGGTAAATGGACGCCCTAAACGGGCCACGGGTCCGCCTTCCTGGTCAATAGCGATAAGAAGCGGTGGGTTGCCGACCTGCTTGGAAAGGGCCTGTACATTTCGGCATAGCATGGAGAGTTGCTTCGGATCGGATACATTTCGCTTAAACAGAACAAGACCCCCGACACAGAGATCGGTAATCATGGTCGCCAACCGATGATCGAGGACCTCACCCTCAAAGCCAACCATGATCCGCTGTCCGGTCAGCTGTAGGTCGCTAAGGGCGTCTGCTTGATTCATCGGTACTCAGAACGGAGCCGTTCATAACCGCCTCTCCCAATCATTTGAGGGTGTCACAGACTGTTGCAAACGGTGACCTTCGCCTACAGTAAGGGTTTCGTTGGTAATCGGGAGCCAAAACAAGTTTTCAGTTTTGCCGTAAGAAAAAATATGTTCCCGATCATCTACCCCATGGATCGAATATCGACGGAACGATACAGGGAGCGATACGCCGCCGCTGTACGTTGGTAGGCTTCGATTTTGCCGCATTCGTCTACCACTGGACAGGCGCGATCCCTGGTAAAAAGTTCACAGTGCAGGCAGGGACTCTGCTTGAGCACATCGAAGTCCGGTTCTTGCTCTCTGGTTGTTCTAGGCGTAGATTCAGCCTGACCGCGGTAGCTTAAACCGCCTTTTATAACATACAATTTGTCCTTCATAGGCTATCACTATTCTGCGCACTAAGGATACGTACGCTTGTCTTCCCGGCAAATTGCCGAACATCCAGGAAGATCGTACACGTGGGCGATTTGGATAAAGAAATGAAAAATATCATACCGTGCTGGAATTTCAAGCGCTTTGTTTTGTCTTGCAGGAAAGTGATCCTCAAAAAAACCTTGTCCCTGGGAGAATAGTGTATTATGATAAAATATTTAAACCAAAGGCAAGGGAGGTGGGCGGGGGCAATCTTTTTGAAATAACATTGAATATTGAAGGCTTAGTAGGGAAGTCTTTCTCGTCAGGGCTTCAATCAATCAGTGGAAAGAAAGGGGAGATCGTATTGAACGAGTTTAGTAGCCTGGAAGTTAAGGTTCATAACAATGACCTTGAAAAGGCTATGAAGGTATTGAAAAAGAAGTTGCAGAAAGATGGCCTTTTCCGAAGACTAAAGGCAAAAAGGAGCTACGAAAAACCGAGTGAGTGTCGCCGTCGAAAGCGTCGTGAAAGCGAAAGAAGGCAAAGAACCGCTCAGTTGAAAAAAAACAGAAATTTTCGTTAGCGTCAAGCCGTTTAGAGTCGTTTAAGCCCGGTTACAAGTATGGATGTAGCCGGGCTTTTGTGTGCCCTTTCATTCCCGGGGCTGTTGAAGTCGGTACATTCCCGCTGTCAAGTTTGTTTATTTCTCCGCCTGTCTGGTTGGACGCGACGCTCCTTTTGACCTGAAAGGGTGACATAGATACCCTCTCGTACACTTCGCCGCCGGTCTTGCTTGTTTTTTCTTCTGTCTTTTCGGAACGGTTTTTGTGGGGTGGGGATGCTGGATTGGCCTCCCGAAACATCATTCTTTAACAGGGGGGTTCGTCCGATAACGATGTCAAGACTCGAAGACTTCACGTGTCCGGTTCCTCCGTTCTCTAACTTCTTATCGACAACCGTGAGGAACCGCTTTAGCGGTTAGCTGTTTATCTTATCTCGTAAGACTCCGGAGCATCTGAACGTTACCACACGTCGCGCCCTCAACATCATTTCATCAGACGTCTGGGGGTTTCTGCCTTTTCGTTGCCTTTTTTCCTTAATGCAGAACTTACCAAACCCGCTAATCAAAACGTCTTCACCACTTTCGAGGGTTCGCTTAATAATCTCTAGCAGGGACTCAACCACCTCGATTGACTTGTTTTTCGGCAAGTCGAGTTGATTATAAATTGAATTAACAATGTGTTCTTTGGTAAGGGCCATTACGCTCCTCCTTCTAGATACCTGTGTTTCTCGTGAATAGGGGCCGTTTACCTTTAATGCACTAACCTACTTCTAATCACCTGGTTTGTCAAGAAATTTTACACGTTCACGAAAACCGATTGACAGGAAAAACAGATGATGTAAAATGCAAATTTAATCATTTTTACGTGGTCCCATCGTCTAGCGGTCTAGGATATCGGCCTCTCACGCCGAAGACACGGGTTCGATTCCCGTTGGGACTACCAAGAAAACAGCATAACCCCTTGATTTTATACAACACGGTCAAGGGGTTTTTTGCGTGGAGTTACGTCGTTTTACGCGGTGTTGGGCCCCGCTGAGGCCGGATGCATTATTCGCCGTTGCGTTACCTTGACTCTAGACCCAAGTCGCCTCCTTGAAATCTCAGAGGGAAAGTAAAATCAAATAGGCCGCAGAAAACTTTACAAATTATAAATTCAATTGACAATGTGTAAAATCCAGCCTAGTCTGGCAACATGATAAAAAGAAGACTTTCGTCAAAAATAAAAAACCTGTCGAACCAATATCCCGTCGTAACGCTTACGGGTCCAAGGCAGTCGGGCAAAACGACGCTTGTGAGAGCGGTTTTTTCTGAGTGGAAATACATCTCGCTCGAGGAACCGGATGTCAGGGAATTTGCACTGACGGACCCTCGTGGATTCATCGATGCTTATCCTGAACGTACCATCATGGATGAAGTGCAAAGAGCGCCTGAACTTTTTTCCTATATTCAGACACATGTTGACGCCATGGGAAAAGAAGGCGTTTATATTCTGACCGGCTCTTTTAATTTCGGTCTGATGGAAGGAATTACCCAATCACTAGCCGGAAGAGTTGCTGTATTGGAGCTTCTTCCTTTTTCTTTTTTAGAATTGACTGAGGCTAACAGACTTCCGGATTCCATAGAAAACTTGATGTTCACAGGTTCATATCCAAGGATTTACGACAAAAACCTATCGCCGCCAGAATGGTATGCGAATTATGTGACAACTTACCTTGAACGAGATGTACGGCAGGTAAGAAATGTGACGGATCTTTCTGCCTTTCAGCGATTTTTAAAAATGTGTGCCCATCGATCAGGACAGATTCTTAACCTTTCAGCTCTTGGCGATGATTGCGGCATTACTCACAATACCGCCAAGTCGTGGCTGTCCGTTCTCGAAGCAGGCTATATCGTATACTTGCTGAGACCTCACCACAAAAACTTCAATAAACGACTGATAAAGAGCCCGAAGCTGTATTTTTATGACTCGGGGCTTCTTTCCTATCTCCTGGGGATAACTTCATCGGAGACACTGGTTGCTCACGCATTTCGAGGCCAGGTATTTGAAACATGGGTCATTTCTGAGCTTATCAAGGGTAGGAGAAACCGGGGACTGCGTGAAAACATTTTTTTCTGGAGAGACAACACTGGTCACGAAATCGATTGCCTTATTGATCAAGGAGATACTCTTATCCCGCTGGAAATAAAATCCGGCAAGACTGTTTCATCGGATTTCTTTAAGGGCCTTACTTATTGGTCAAAAATTTCCGGAAAATATACTGGGCACATGTATGTCGTATACGCTGGTCCAATGGATCAGCCCAGGGAAAAAGGCCAGGTCCTCAGCTGGACCACGTTCGGCCAAACCATGCCGACAACGATATGACCTTCATCAATAATCTAAAACAGGCTCGCATTGACGATGTTTCGCTCCGGGGGGAATCGCAAAACCCCATAAAACGAAAATGCCCGTGGTCTCTGCCATGGGAAATACTTCAACCGATACACGCCTCTCTACTCTGGAAAAATTCGCTAAGGCTGTCGGGCGAAGTATACACGTGGCCTGAGATGAAAAAGTATTGACGTTGCTTAGCGTTGGCACGATTGTGTCGAAAAACTTGGGCCCTTTTAGGGCCCTGACCTTTGTAACCACTTGATATTATTAGTATGCTGTGTTCCCGTTGGGGCTACCATGAGACTTAAGTGGCTGATATCATTAAACTGCTTGCTATCTCGGAGGTGGGTTCGTTTTTGTTGATGTCGGTTTTGAGCTCCTAAGGGCTCGGAATTCCTTCCCCCTTTTACATTAAGTTTTTTCTCAAATAACCAAATCCTCTAATCCCTGAACATCGGTCACCAGGCCGTTCTGCCCTGTTTTGGGCGCAGCTATGGACTTCTTCGTTACTCTCATGATAAAAAGAAGTTATGATTCGATAGTCGGTTATGTGTGTTTTTGGAGATGGTCATGAGTATTCCAACAAATCTCAGTATTCCCAAAAAGGAAATAGCCGATTTCTGCGAAAAGAACCAAATCCGCAAATTGTCTATTTTTGGTTCGGCGCTCCGCAAAGATTTTGGCTCGGACAGTGATGTAGATGTGCTGGTTGAATTTCAACCAAATGCACGAGTGGGGCTTATCCGTTTGGCAGGGATTGAGATGGAATTGAGTGAGATTCTCGGCAGAAAAGTGGACCTGAATACCCCGGGATTCCTCAGTCGATATTTTCGTGACCAAGTTCTTTCCGAGGCACTGGTTCAATATGACGCAACATGACGATCGCGTGCGGCTGCAGCATATGTTGGATTACGCACGAGAGGCTGTAGGAATGATCGAGGGAAAAGAGCGGGCTGATTTATATCATGAGAGAATGCTGGAATTGTCACTTGTTCGGTTGGTGGAAGTAATTGGTGAGGCTGCTGGTCGTGTGACGTCCGAGGGACGCGAAAAATATGGTGGTATTCCGTGGTCTCATATCGTTGGCATGCGTAATCGACTTACTCACGGTTATGATCGAGTGGACCTTGACGTGCTTTGGAATACGATCGAATATGACCTGCCACCTCTCATTGCTGAACTTGAAAAGGTCGTCGGATCGCACGGCCGTTAAACCAAGCAGCTCTGATTCCAACTTTCAGTTTTCTGAAATTGCCCTCAAAAAACTTGGGATCTTTTAGGGCCCTGACCTTTGTAACCATTGGATATTATTAACACGCTGTGTTCCCGTTGGGACTACCATAGACTTACGTCTTTGTAATCATTATAATTTTGTGCCATTTTAAGGGGGGGTTCGTTTTTGAAGGCATAGATAGCAAAACGCCTCGTGATTCTGAACCATGCATTTGTCAAGAAGTCTCAAAAGATTCCGAAAAAGGAAATTGCCTTTCGCTGAATGTTTTTGGGAATCCTTCTTTAAGTTCTGAGGGCCGACGATTTGCCGGCCCTTTCCGAACTCATAATTGCTAATTGCCATTTTTCCTTTATGCTGCGACATATGCTCGGACTTCAAAAAAAGAGCATGGCATCCGTGGCCCCCGGTACTTGCCGGGTCCTGATTGGATTGAGCCACGACCGTCCAAAACGCGGCGTAAAGGGCTTATCTCAGACAGTTGCCCAGCTTACGGCTCGACACCCATCCGGTGCTTTTGCTGTCAACTTGAGCTTCTGGATAACCGGATTACTGTTTTTGAGAAATGTGTGATAATCTCCAGATCTCTCCTGGAATGCAGAGGCTTTTCCGGAATGAAAGGAACCAGTATATCCTTCTCCACAAGGCCGGCATTGCCGTTTCTTTTTGGATCGGTGAGGGTGGTGTGATACGGGTGGGTGAACGGCTGGCGGGTGTCGAATTCAAGGCCACCGGAAGCCGGCTGAAAAAGGAAGGTTGGAAATGCGTCGGCCCGGGAATGAACTATTCATGGCTGCTAACAGACAAAGAATAGACGCGAACACCATTTCAGGTTGTTTCTACCCGGTTTTTGGCGCCTGGCCCAATTTCCAGGTTCAGACTTGGCGAAAAGGACCGGAGCTTTGATGTCGACGGAAGAACAACCGGAGTCGTTTCAGGCCGGACGGGTTGGAATTATTTCGCTTTGCCACTTTATTCACGATGTCTATTCCTTCTTGTCGTCCCTGCTGCCGCTACTCATCGAAAAGTTCTCCCTAACGCTTACCCGGGCCGGATTCTTGTCTACGGTTATGCAGTTGCCCGCCTTGCTGAACCCCCCTCATCGGTGTTTGGATGGACCGCGTCAGCCTTCGGTGGTTCGTCATTCAGGAAAAGAGCATTTCCAGCCCGGCGGCGGCGAACGGATTCTTGATGATGTCGTTTATGGCGCGATCTTCCGTGGTAGTCGTTGTTGGGTTCTTAGGTGATGTGATCGGACTGGAGGCCACTTATATTTGTCGTGCGGCGGGTGGGGCTGGCGGCGATACCGTTTATTTTGATGTTGCCCCCGTCGTGACGGGCAGGGGCAATTTTTGAGAATCTGGGATGCTCTGATGATGGGATCAAATCCATAGCGAATGGATCAGGAGGTGGAGAAAGATGACTACGAAAATCGGCATAATCATTTGCGATCGCTACCGACGCTGCGCCGGAGGCAAGTGTCTTCGGTCGATGAAGAATCGAGAGGGTGCGTTCAGTCGATACAAGGACACCGATGTTGAACTGGTCGGGTTTACGACCTGCGATGGTTGTCCCGGCGGAAACATAGAATATGCGGGAGACGAAATGGTGAAAAACGGCGCGGATATCATACACCTTGCCACCGGGTTTCTGGTGGGCTATCCACCCTGCCCGTATATAGATACCTTTCGGGCCTTTCTGGAAAGGCGCTACGGGGTGGAGGTGGTTGTAGGCACCCACCCAATACCGAAAAAATATCTTGATATGCACACACACCTCGGGACATGGAAGGACCCTTCTTGGAAACCCCTCCTCACGCCGACCATGAGCGACGAACCTACTCGCGCAAGTTATGACTGAGAAGCAGAGGGGAGGAGGGGGCACACAGGGGTGCAACTGCTCGAGCTGGTAGAATCTACGTCCCCGGACCGCCGGTGAAGGCGAAAAGTAGGCTGATGATCAGGACTTGGATGACCCATCCGATGGCACATACCCCCACCGCCCGCAATGTACTGGAATAGTCCAGAGCCTGTCTCACAGCGATCACCATGGCGACCAGCATCCAGACGGAGGCTACGGTGGAAACAATCCAGATAAGTCCGGGGATGATGCCGAGAATTCTGATTATACCCGGCGAGCTGGAAAAGCCAATGGCCCGAAGTAATTCGCCGTAATCCGCTTTTGTCTGCGGTTCAGGAAGTAGCCGGGTCCCAATGAAGTAGGTCAAATATGCCCAAATGAGCCATCCGATAAGTGCCACTACTGTTCCCGTAATGACTCCGGTAATGCCCGCCTTGGCAATGCCCCCGATGCCGGCGGCGACGCTGGAAAGGATAACAACGGTCACGGCCTGTCCTATCGCGGTCCTGTCGGCTTCCACCTCTTCGTAGAGATTTGCATCCAGTTTGGCGGCCCGTATCATTCGGTCGGCAAATAAATTCATTATACCTCCTTTTTGATGATCCGTTCTATTCCCTTAAAACAGCTATGTGCCGGAGGAGGAAAGCGTCTTGAGGCGCCGCCGGACGTGATGCTCCAAATCCGGCTCGTCCTTCAATCGGGCAATATCCTCCCAAAGATCTTCCGGCAAGACCCGAGGGTCGTATTCGATAACGATTTTTCTGGAAAGCAACTGGAGCCTGGAGGACAATATGCCGGGTATCGATTCGATAAGGCCTTCCCAATTATTTCCCATAAGGGCGTTCAAGCCCGAAATCCGCAATTTCAACTCAATCTTCCCGGGAACGTGTTTGGCCACGTCCGAGTGGGGTCCCAGCACCCACAAGGCATCCATGATTCGATCTACATTCATCATTTCTGGTTTTTAAATCATTCCGTGTGATTTGGCAAGGGCGGGGGGTGGATTTGCTATTGCTTCGGTTGATGCATAGCAGGTATATAAGGCGGAACGTATATTTGCCGGCGTGGCGCCGGTCTGTTTGGAACGGATCTTTTTATAGGCGAAACAGTCTTTGGGGGAGCACTGCATCGACAAAGGGTCCAAGGGATTTTCCAGTGCTTTGTGATGGTAGGGAGGGCCACACCTATGAACATCTTGATTACCGGCGGCTTGGGTTTCGTGGGCACACAACTTTCAAAACGATTCTTGCAAAGGGGGTACAAGGTGACCATCGTGGATCGATCTCCCGAACCGAGAGAAACGACCCCCGCAGAAGTGACCTACATATCGGGGGATACTTCCTTGGAGGGGACCTGGCAGGACGAGGTTGCAGCACATGACGCAGTGATCAATCTTGCCGGGGTTTCCATTTTCCAGCGTTGGAACCAAGAAACCAAAAAGCTCATTTATGATACGCGGATCTTGACGACAAAGAACGTGGCGGCGGCCATGCGGCAGGGCAAAAATGCCGTCCTTTGCAGTACTTCGGCGGTTGGATACTATGGTTTTCATGGAGATGAAGTTCTCACCGAAGAGGATCCTCCCGGTGGAGATTTCCTGGCGAGTCTCTGTGTGGACTGGGAAAGAGAGGCCCAAAGGGCGGCCGAGAAGGGAATTCGGGTGGTGCTAACGCGCTTCGGCATCGTTTTGGGGAAGACCGGCGGGGCCTTGGGTCAGATGATCCCTGCATTTAAAAAATTCGTTGGTGGTCCGCTGGGAAACGGCGAGCAATGGTTTTCGTGGGTTCATATGGAAGATTTGCTGCGGGCTTTTCTCTTTGTACTGGAAGAAGACACCGTCCAAGGACCGGTGAATTTCTGTGCCCCTCATCCTGTCCGCAACAGAACCCTGGCCGAAACGTTGGGCAAGCTGATGTCGAGGCCCTCGTTTCTCAAAACTCCCGGCTGGGCGATTCGTTTGGCCTTTGGGGAGTTTGGATCTGTCCTATTACGAGGCCAACGGGTGGTACCCAAAAAACTCCAGAATCATGGATTCGAGTTCCAATACCCGGAGATCGACATGGCATTGCAGGCCGTGTTGCAGGAATAGCGGGAGCTACACATGATTGCGAAGCTGCAATTCAACTGGATGGGGATGAAGGTAGTATTGCTGGTTTAGGTAGGGCTGGTCATATTTGCGTACGTAATGATTGATCAGTGTGACGGGAACGACGAGGGGAAGATGGCCCTTTCGGTAGAGATCCAGATACTCCAGCAGCTCTTCTTTTTCATCGGCGGAGAGCACCTTTTTAAAGTATCCCATCATGTGCTGGAGCACGTTCACGTGCTTTTTCATCGTGGTTCGTAGTTTGAAGGCCCCCATAAGGTGGCCCTGATAGCGTTCATAGAGTTCCTCTAACGGAAGTTCTTTCACTCGGGCAACCAGTTTTCCCATGGACCTGTGATGTTCCACACTGTGGGACATGATCAACAACTTGTGTCGGGTGTGGAACGCGACGAGTTTGCCTCGGGAGCGTCCTTCTTCGAGGCAGGCCCGCCAACGCTTGAATACAAAGACCGATTCGATGAAGTTCTCTCTCAGTTTGGGGTCATGAAGCCGGCCTTCTTCCTCGACGGGAACAAGAGGAAAATGGTCGATAAAAACCCGAGCAAAGAGGCCGACGCCTTTTTTGACGGGCATGCCTTTGTCGTTGACGACCTTTACCCGTTCCATCCCACTGCTGGGTGATCGGGACTTAAATACAAAACCGCACAGGTCTTCTTTCTCGAGCTCGACCACACGTTTCTGGGCCCAGGCGAGCATCGCGTCGGTCAGATCCTTGCCCGTTTGGTTGGTTACCAGCCGGGGCGCACCGGGATCTCCTCTGAGCTGCATCGACTCCCGAGGTACACCGAAGCCGGCTTCCACCTCCGGGCAGACCGGGACATATCTCACGTATTGACCCAAGGTGTCCGTCAGATACCGGTCTCTCTTGTGGCCGCCGTCGTAGCGGACGTTTTCGCCCAGCAAACAGGTACTGATGCCGATGTTGATAGGCGTATCCAAACATTTCCTCCCATAACGATGGACAATACATTCTCCGTATATCACCTGATGTGGAAAGGAACAAGAGAAAGAGGATAGAAGTCGATCTTCAAAAAAATCTGCCGGGAAGAGTTGAAAAAGGCCGTTGCCTGTTGTTTAAAGAGGTAACCGGAGGTCGTTTCGACGGAGGAGTGTTATGAGTGTTCACTTTTGCTGGATCGAGAGTCGGCTTCTCCCCGTCTGTTCGGTCATGTTGAAGAAAAGGAGCAACGTATGCGTGATGTGATGCAGTCCCTGATAACAGAACGAGGTACATGTGTTCTGGCAACGGCTTCCGAAAACAAGCCCCATTGCTCTCTCATGGCCTATGTCAGTGACGACACAGGGGGTGAACTCTATATGGCCACCCAGAGGGAGACCACGAAATACCGGAATCTCTCCGCCAATCCGTGGGTCAGTCTCTTGATTGATACGCGGCGGGAGGTTACGGGTGGCGAGCGGTTGTCGGCCAAGGCGCTAACGATAAGCGGTCGGTTCCAGTCCCTTGCAGGTACTTCCAAATACCCGGTGGCCCGAGCCAAATTGCTCGACCGGCATCCCCATCTGCAGAGATTTCTGGAGGACCCGGATGTGGAAGTGTTCGCCATCAAGGCCGAATCCTTCCTTTTGTTGGTGGGGTTGACGGAGGCCTACTTTGAAACCGCCGATTCTCTGATAGGAGGGGAGCCTTCTTGAGGATATGGGACGTTGCACCGAAGCGACTGTGTCGTCAGCATTTACTGGGCGAACATGCGGAGCTTCATGCACTGTGGGCCATTTTGACCGGGGGCAAGAAGGGATATGCCCACCATCCCGAAACCTTGCGATGGCAGGGCAAATTGAAAGCCCTTTTTCTTCGTCATGCCGACTTGGTCGAAGAAATGAACCGCCGTAGGTATCGGCACAAGAGTCCGTTACCCGAAAGGCTCGCCAGCGGATCGGCGACGCAAGACAGTTTCGTGGACAGTTACGAGGAGCAGTTGCGTATCCTTGAGAAGAAAGGATGTGGATGTGACGTGGCCGGGGCCCGAAGGGATTAGAGACCCTTCATCACGCTTCGCAGGTATTTTGCCGGGAAGGGCGGTCCGTGGCCGGGGCAGATCGTTTCGGCTCCGGTATCGAGAATCCGAGTCCAGCTTTCCAACAACAAAGGCACGTTTTCTGCGAAGGGTGGCAAGATAGGCCCGATCCGTCCCGGATAGTGATTCGCGGCAAGGTCACCCACGCAGATCGTCCCGTTGGGAAGTACGACGGAAACCGACCCGCCCGTGTGTCCCGGCGTAGCAATCACCTTGCCGGGGACACCGAACGGTTCCAGGGACAATTCGTCGGCAATGAGAACATCCGGTTTCACCGCCGAAAACTTCAGTAACGGGGCAAAGCCTCGCCCAACAGATCCTGCAACGCGACCGAAGAGATTGATCCCAGGCGGAAAAACCACGGCGCCACCACGTAACAATGGAGCTTCCTTGGCATGGATGGCCACCGGACACCGGCAACGGGTCGCCAAGGCCTTGAGATTGCCCACGTGATCAAAGTGAACGTGGGTAACCACAATCAATTGAATATCTTGTGGCCGAATTCCGAGTTCGTCCAGCCGACCAAAGAAACGTCCAGTCCAGCCCGCTTGCCCGGCATCCACAAGCACCGCTCCCTGTTTTCCCATGATCAGGTACGTGTTGCACATGCCAAGGCGGATTTTATAAATGGCCGTTTCAAATGGCTGCATGGGTTACGTCCTACCCTTTTATGAAACAGGCCTGTTGAGAGGAAAGTCTTCCCGGTCCTTTTTCCGTTTCCGCCAGTGCACTGCAGATGGCCTCTTCCATACCCATGAGATCGATGGGAACGAAGTCGCGAATACGATTGTCACTGCAGATCACTTCGTTTTTCAGGCCTTCTACCAGGGGAAAAACAATACCGGCGGGCACGGGAGTGACGAGATTGATCCAGTAGGCCGATAGACGCGGCGTAAGTACGGGAACCGTAAAGAGTACGCGACGAAGCCCCCGCACCCGGGCATAGAGACGCATCATGTCTGCGTAGGAGATAATCTCCGGACCGCCGATATCGAACGACTGGCGGGCGGTATCGGGTTCGTTCAAGCAACCAACCAGGTAGGAAATCACATTTTGGACGGCAATGGGTTGGGACCGGGTATTGACCCATCGCGGGCACATCATGACGGGGAGCCGCTCCGCC
>Ga0207797_1001136_pt1 | contig 19673 bp, 14 predicted proteins | sample PRCRCaboRojoPR_6_FD_187275 | JGI IMG/M metagenome (GOLD analysis project Ga0207797, IMG submission 187275) | Marine sediment microbial community from Cabo Rojo, Puerto Rico - PR CR 10% Liquid 1 (SPAdes) | ecosystem: Environmental > Aquatic > Marine > Coastal > Sediment | place: Cabo Rojo, Puerto...
AGATGTAAGTTGGTTTCAGGCTATTCTTGCGGCTTTCAGTCTGTTGCACTGCTCACACAGGAGCTGTACGTTTCGGGCGGTGTTGGAGCCGCCTTTGGAAACGGGTATGATATGATCGTATTCGAGTCGTTCCTTCGAGCCACATTCAACGCATCTGCCGCCATCCCGATTCCAGACTTCGTGTTTTACCGATTTGGGAATCAGTCGAGCGGGCACTTCGGACACTTCGTTTGCGATCGTATCGGCAAGGACCGAATCGTCCTCTACGAGGTCCTCCAAAACGTAGAGCATGTACTGAATTTCGACGAAGATCAGGCTGTCGAGAGGGGAATCGCTGATGATCAAGTCCTTCCTGAAAGCCCCTCCCAACGCCTTGGTCGCTTTCTTGAGCAGCCCCTCTTCCGTCACCCCTTCGGGAAGGTCTCCATTGGGAAACATACCGGACGTTTCATGGAGCCCTTTCGAAAAGAAACCGAGCAGACCCTTCCGCTTCAGGATGGTTTCGGCATCGGGGCTGTACTTCAGGATCAAATCCATTCGGGCGAGGAACATGGCATAGACCTTGGTGAGTGCGCTGTGGATGCCCCGGATGAGGTTGTCGTAGGTGGTGGCCAGGTGAATCGCCTCGATGGGTCTCTTGGCTTCGATGAGATCGGGGATGTATTCTCTGTAATAGTCGACGGTGATCTCAAAGTGCTCACGCAATGTCTCGATAATCGGCTGTTCTTTCTCCATCTCTATCATCTGGGCTTTGGGGTCTGACCAAGATAAGCTTCAGGAAATATACAATAAAACACTAAAAAAACAAATAAATAATGGCCTTAGGCGGCCTTTTTTGGTACAAAAAAAGGACTTCTAAGCGTTTTAGGACCCTACAGGAGCGTAAACTTTCGCTCAATTCGGGTACGGCAAAAAGCAGGCCCCAGACCCAAAACCAAGTGATAGCAAACATGGGAAAGCCCACTCAGATTACGATCCCTTCTCTGGTGCGCATCAAGCCCGGATGTGTCGACCGTGTCGGTATTTACCTGAAGCGCTTCAAACACCTGAAGGTGGCAAGTTTGTATAGTGAAGGCATGGTTCCCGACCTCGTCCAACGGTTGCGGCGAAGCCTTGCGCAGCATGGTGTGGAAGATGTTGCATCCCGATCCGTCGGGCAGGCGACCTTTGAGGAGGCCTGTGAGATATTCAGTGATTTGTGGGGAAGCTGTGATGCGATCGTCGGATTCGGTGGGGGCCAGGCCTTGGATACGGCAAAATACGTCGCTTTTCTCAGTAATCGTCCATATTATGCAATGCCCACCGCCTTATCCAACGACGGATTCGCCAGCCCCGGCGTAAGCCTTCTTTTGTCCGGACGCAAGCGATCCCTGGGAAGCGTCATGCCCTTTGCGGTGGTCGTGGACACCGAAGTCTGCCGCGACGCACCGGATTCTCTCTGGTGGTCCGGTGTTGGGGACTTGGTTGCCAAGGCGACGGCGATCTTCGACTGGAAACTCGCCTTTCATACGGTGGGTACGCCGGTCAATGATTTTGCCGCACTCCTTTCCGATGCCACCGTCCATCAGTTTATGGCGGCGCCGGAGCGAACCCTTGACGGCACCCGACTCTTGGCCACGGCTTTGATGTTGAACGGCGTCGCCATGGAGATCTGCGGATCTTCCCGACCGGCCAGCGGGAGCGAACACTTGATTTCCCACGCCCTGGATTTGGTTTCCTCTCGGCCCCGCCTGCACGGTCTTCAGGTGGGACTGGCCACGTATATCGTCAGTCGACTTCAGGGCCGGTCGACGGAGCGCATCGCCTCCGTGCTGGATGCCACCGGATTTTGGAAGGGCATCCACGAGGATCCCTTCGGTCGGGCAGAGTGGCTGGAGGCGGTCCGCCTCGCGCCCACGATGAAGCAGGACTACTACACGATCCTCTCCCACCGAGACTGCGAGCCCGAGGTTGCCAAGATCATCGACGAAGACCCCCGGCTACAGGACGCATTCGTTTCGTGAGAACCTGTGGGAGAACTTCCAGGAGAAAAAAAGAAAGCCCCTTCGAAAAAAAAGGGGCCATATTTTCTGACATGGTAGGCGGTCGCAGATTCGAACTGCGGACTTCCACCGTGTGAAGATGGCACTCTCACCGCTGAGTTAACCGCCCTAACGCCTATTCCATTAAGGGGTAATGAGGCGAAAGTCAAGGTTTTTGTTTGTTCCTTGCATATCGATAGAGGCGGTTGATTTCTGTATCGGAGAGGCGGCGGTAGGAACCGGGTTTCAGGTGTTCCACCGACAAAGGGCCGTATCGGGTTCGTTTGAGTTTCATGACCGGGTGCCCGACCTTTCCGCACATGCGGCGGATCTGTCGATTTCTGCCTTCCTTGATTGTAATTTCGAGCCAGGCATTGCTGTCCGTGCATTCCAGCTGTCTTACCTGTGCCGGTGCGGTCATACGTCCGTCGAGCACGACACCTCGTCTCAGCCGTTCCAATGCTTCTTTCTTCGGGATTCCCTTGACCTTGGCCTGATAGGTCTTTTCCACCCCATGGCGAGGATGTTGAAGAAGGTGAGACAACCTGCCATCGGTGGTCAAGAGCAACAGCCCTTCCGTATGGTAGTCCAGCCGGCCCACCGGAAACAGTCGCTGTTTGACGTCCGCGACCAGATCGATGACGGTTCGTCGATGTCTGGGATCATGAGAAGTGGTGACCACGCCTTTGGGTTTGTTCAGCATCACGGTCACCGCCTCTTCGGGGCGGGAGATCACCCGGTTGTCTACACGAATGTCGTCGCGGGCGGGGTCGACTTTGGTTCCCAGTTGTCTGACAAGTTCACCATTGACGGAAACCCGTCCCTCAGAAATTCGTTTTTCCGCTTCCCGTCGCGAGCAGACGCCTGCCCGGGCTATGACGACGTGGAGTCGTTCGAGTCCTCGTTCGAGTCGCTTAGCCATTCTTGTCCGAGATCCTCTATGTCTTTGAGTGTAGGAAGGCTGTTGAGGTCTCTCAGATCGAACAGTTCCAGAAAGCGCTTGCTGGTACCATAGACGACCGGTCTTCCAGGAAGGTCTTTTCGGCCCAACACGCGGATAATGCCTCGCTCCAGGAGGGTGTGCAAGGTTCCGCCGCAATCAACGCCTCTGAGGTGTTCGATGTCGCTTCTGAGAACCGGCTGTTTGTAGGCGATGATGGCAAGGGTTTCCAATGCCGCTCGACTGAGGCGGGCGGGCCGGGTGCTCCTCAGTTTTCGAGTCCACTCCCTGCATTCGGGCCGCGTTCTGAGTTGATATCCTCCAGCGACTTCGCTCAAGAAGAATCCTCGGTTCTGAGCATCATACTCTTCCGCCAGTTCGGTCAAGATATTCCGTATCGATTTGCGGTCCTCCGTTTCCAATATCCCCTTGATCTTGTCTACCGTAAGGGGGGTGTCCGATGCAAAGAGCAGACTTTCCACTATGGATTTCAAGTTATTCATAGAATCGGTATGCGTTTCACGTAAGGATTCAATGGATTGAGTATTCCCGTAGGGATCGGGTTAGTCCATGAAAATGCGTATCACGCCGGATTCCACATGCTGCATAATCCGTATTAACTGGGACTTTGCCATTTCGAGTATGGCCAGGAAGGTGACGATGATGTCTCCTTTTGCTGCCCGGCCTTCAAAGAACTCGCTGAAGCGCATGGATTGACGTGTCTCCAGGATGTCGACCAGTTCGGAGATCCGCGCTTTTACGGAAATCGTGTCAACGGTGATGTTAAACGCATGTTCGGCAGATGCCCGTTTCACAATCTCCTTGAAGGCATCGATGAGCTCAAAGAGGCTCACCCGGATGAACTCGGAGTCCTGTTGTTCTCCAGCATCCGTATCTTCCTCACTGGGGGTTCTGGCAAAGACGTCTAAGTCCAGCCGGTTCCGACTGGCTAAATCTTCTGCAGCGTATCGAATCTGGAGGTATTCTTCCAGCGGGCGAACGATCTCCATTCGGGGGTCTTCTTCCTCTTCCCGGTCCTCATCAACGGGCAGGAGCATCCGGGACTTGATTTGGGCCAGCGTTGCAGCCATAACAAGAAAATTGCCTGCAACGTCTATGTTCATCACCCGCATCAACTTGATGTACTCCATGTATTGTTCCGTGACGAGGGCAATGGGGATGTCATAAATGTCGACCTCGTTCTTTTTCACCAGATGAAGCAACAGGTCCAGCGGACCTTCGAATGTCTCTCCCAAATCGACCTGGTAGGTGGTCGAAGGATTTTCCGCCCCGACATTCATCAAATCTGCATTGCCTCCCGAACTTCTTCCATCGTCTTTGCCGCCACCCGGTTGGCCTGTTTGTTTCCCGCATCCATGATTTCTTTGACCATTTCCGGTCGAGACTCGAAATAGGATCGTTTCTCCCGTATGGGCGCCAAGGCCTCGACGAGACTTTCGGCCATCCACTTCTTGCATTCCACACATCCGATCTCCGCCCGACGGCACTCTCCATCGACCCGTTCCGGGGTTTCCGGAGCGGAGTAGAGTCGGTGGAACGAAAAGACATTGCACACATCCGGGTTGCCCGGATCCGACTTCCGGGCCCGTTGCGGGTCGGTGACCATCCGACTGACTTTCTGGCGAATTTCGTCGGGGGAATCGGACAGGAAGATGGCATTTTCGTAACTCTTGCTCATCTTCCGTCGGTCCAGGCCCAGAATCTTTGAGGTTTCCGTTAGAATCGTTTCCGGAACAGGGAAGACATCGCCATAGAAATGATTGAAACGCCGGGCGATTTCTCTTGTCAATTCCACATGAGGGGCTTGATCGATGCCCACAGGCACGCCGTTGGCCTTGTAAATGATGATGTCGGCCGCCTGAAGGACCGGATAACCGAGAAAACCGAACGTGGACAGATCCCGGTTCTGCAATTGATCGATCTGTTCCTTGTATGTGGGATTTCTCTCCAACCAGGGTAGAGGAGTGATCATGGATAGGAGTAAGAAGAGTTCTGCATGTTCTTTTTGATGAGATTGTACGAAGAGGGTGCATTTCTCCGGGTCCAGACCGACGCTCAGCCAATCCAGAAAGACCGCATGTATGTTGGCTTTGATGGGTCCGGTAGCCTCATAGTCGGTGGTCAGTGCATGCCAATCGGCGATGAAGAAAAAGCACTCGTAGGTTTCTTGCATCTCCTTCCAGTTGGCCAGCGCTCCGTGGAGGTTTCCCAAATGCAGGGGCCCGGTCGGCCGCATCCCGCTCAAGATCCGCTTTTTTCCCATTCAGATTTCTCCCGTTGAGGTTGAAAGGTTCAGAGGTTCAAGGGTTCAGATCCTGTACGGAGGCCTCCTCAACTCATGAACCCAGAACCCGGAACCGTGAACCCAGAACCTTGAACCTCTGAACCCGAAACCTCTGAACCCAGAACCCCCATTTACATAACATGTCGAAAAAATATCGACATCCCTTCATCCCCCATGAAAAAACGCAACGCAGGATTCAGAAAAAAGGAAATTACACTATTCAGGGCTCCCGTGAAAAGCAAAAAAAACAGTATCAGCATTCCATACCGTTCAATGCTGGCGTACGTCAAGGCGTATCGCCTGGGAATCAGGGCGGAAATTACTTTGCTTCCGTCCAACGGCGGTATCGGAATGAGATTGAAAACGGCCAGGACGGTGCTGATCACCACGCTGTAGGCCAGAATCATAAAGAGGTCTACCGTGAATGCGCTCAGCATGGGGCTCACCCAGAGGGACCGCAAGGAGAGCAGCAACTGTGCAGCAAGTCCGCACAGAAACGCACACAGGAGGTTGGCACTCACACCGGCAAGAGAGACCAATATCGTGTCTCGCGGATACCGCTTCAGGTTTCTGAAGTTGACCGGTACCGGTTTGGCGTAACCGAAAACAATGGGGGACCGGAGAAAGACCAACATCAAGGGCAGGATCAACGATCCCACAGGGTCCAGGTGCTTGATCGGGTTCAAGGTCAGCCGTCCGGCCCACTTGGCGGTGGGGTCTCCCAGGCGCCCGGCGACCCAGCCGTGAGCGACTTCGTGGATCGTCACGGCGAAAAGCAGCGTCGATATCTGGATGACCAGCTTGTTTATGGCAAATGTGTCGAACATGATCGATGGGTCCGGCCCGTTTTATGAGAGCCACTTCTCCTTGACGTATGCCAATTCCTCTTCCCGGGTTTTCACCCGATGGTCCAGGCGGGCATCCAGGAGGTTTTGTAGAATCTCCCGATAAATGGGTCCGGGTTCTATGCCGAGCTTTTGAAGGTCCTTTCCTTGTAGAAACGTCGCCGTCGGTCTCAACGTCGTGAAATATTTGGAGATGGCCCGTCGGGTGTCCTCTCGCGACGTACAGGCCATCATGTAGAGGAGGCACTCCGTATCGAATGGTTGGAGCCGTCTATAGAGGGTGCTGTTTTGCACCCCGGTGTGCGAACCGAGCCATTTCAGACAACCGTCCGCCTTTGCCTTCTGGCCCACCAGGATCTTCTGATATCGTTCATTGAGTTCGAGGCGACGGCACAACGCCGCGGCTATATGACGGCTCAATGGGTGCTCCAAAACCATCAAATATACCATCCACCGACGGCAGGCGTCATCTAGAAAAAGAAGCTTGTGCCACGTAAGAACCTTTTCGGCCGATACCAGGAGTGACTCCATCTTGCGGTCGAATCGTATCTCCGGATGAATCACTTCCAGCAAATCGAACTCGTGAAGTCTGCGAAGCGCCATAATCGGTTTTTCTTCCTCGAGGATCAGGCGCAGCTCGGCAAAGAGGCGACGACCGCTGAGTCGCTTCAAAAAGCCCATACGCACGGCGTTTTCGATCAATCCGGATGTCAATTTGGCAATCTTAAAACCAAATCGTTGTTCGAAACGGATCGCGCGGAATATGCGGGTCGGGTCTTCTACGAAGCTCAAGTTATGGAGTACTCGGACTACCCGATCTTTGAGGTCCTTTTGGCCGCCAAAGAAATCGATGAGGATGCCGAACTTATCCGGGTTCAGCTTAATGGCCAAGGTGTTGATCGAAAAATCTCTACGATATAGGTCCAATTTGATGGACCCGATTTCCACGGTAGGCAGGGCCCCGGGGGACTGATAATATTCGATGCGAGCCGTGGCCACGTCGATTTTCAACCCGTTGGGCAGAATGACTACGGCGGTCCTAAACTTTTTGTGGGAACGAACACGCCCCTCCAGCTCGGTTGCAAGTGATTTGGCAAAGCGAATGCCATCGCCCTCGATCACAACATCTATATCCAGGTTTTCCTGGTAGAGGAAGATGTCCCGAACAAATCCCCCCACGGCATACGCTCGATACTGGAGAGCTTCCGCCACCTCCCCGATCGTGATCAGCAGATCAACGATATTGTCGGGAAGTCGCTCACGGAGCACGTTCCTGACGTTCTTCTGTCGAGGTGGGGCGGCATGGCGTGTCCCATGGGTGTCGGGCACGTATTCCGGAGTCTGCCCCGAGTCGCCGACCAGGACATTGAGCAGGTCCGTACGGGTGATTACCCCTACGAGACGATCGTTTTCGGTAACCGGCAACAGGCGTTGTTTATTTCCGATGATCTTTTCCTGAACCTCGGACAGCGAGGCATGGGGGGTGACCATATTCAATTCCGTAGTCATGTATTCGCGCACGGGGACATCAGCGAGCTTGTGGTGAAGCGCCTTTTCAATCACTTGTCTGGAGATGGTTCCCACGACCGACCCGTCTTCAACGACGACGAGTACGTTCACATTATATCGAGTAAGGATGTCGTTGGCCTCCTGCAGCCGTATGTCCGGAGTGACGTGAATGGCGGGGGAGGACATCAGGTCCTCGGCGGATTTGGCCGGATTGATCCGTTGCTCCAACACGGAAAGAAGCCGTTCTTCCGCCTGAATCAGGGTTTGTCCTTTAATGGTGGCTGCTGCTGCGGAGGCATGACCGCCTCCGTTAAAGACTGTGGCGATATCTCCTACGTCAACCTCGTTTAAACGACTGCGGGCCACCAGATAGATGCGACTTTCCATCATGCCGAGAGCGAAAACGACATCGAGACTTTCCATGTCCCGCAGTTTGTGAACCAGCAAGGCGAAATCGGGAACGTAGGTTTCCGAGGACACCCGTGTCACCACGATGTCTATGCCGTTGATGGTATGATGGGTGACATTTTGGATCATTTCATTGAGCAGGTTGACCTGCTCGGGGCTCATTTCCCGGCTGACCATGTTGGCGACCAGGTTGAGATTGGCACCTTCGGAAAGCAGGTAGGCGGCGGCGAGAAAATCCTCCCGGGTCGTCGAGGAAAAGGTAAATGAGCCGGTATCTTCATAGAGACCCAGGGCCATTATGGTGGCCTCGTCGGGCGTGATGTCGATATGCCTTTCCCGCAACAGACGGGTCATGATGGTGACGGTAGCGCCGGTCATCTCACAGATTTCCACATTCCCGGAGACATCATCCGGCATCGGGGGATGATGGTCATACACATGGATTTCCAGGTCGGGACGGTTGAGAATTTCGGAAAATCTGCCGATTCTTCCTGCTTGGCGTACATCAACCAGGATCAACTTGCGGACGTCGCTGAGCTCGATGTCTTTAATCTTGACGATGTCATACATGTATACCATGGATTTAACGAAGAAATCCCTCAGATTTCGTTCTTGCGATCCTGGAAAGACCACCAGGGCTTCAGGGTAGAGCTTCTTGGCGGCCAGCATGGAAGCAAAAGCATCAAAATCGGCATTAATGTGGGTGGTGATGACCGTTAGGGATTGTTCGGTGGGTTCAGAAGAGGGGTTCATCTATCCGTGCCTTACCAGGGACGCTACTTTCGGGCCTCTCGTGCCAGCATGGCGCGCATGATGTCCCCCGCATTTTCCGCATGGTCAGCCACAGATCCGATGATTTCGGCGAGTTTCACCAGGTGAAAGACACCTACCGGATCTTTTTCAGTGGTAAAGACTTCGTGTTTTAAGCGATCCTCAATTTGATCCGCTTCGTGTTCTTTTTTTCGCAGGTTATGAACCACGTCCTTTACGATCGTTCGCTGTTGGTTCGAATAGGTGTCGAAATATTTCTTGGCCTCGCTCACCATGCGGCTGAGGTCTTCAATGGGCCCGAGAACGGAATCTACGAGCTGAAAAAGGGGGCGCTTCAGATTGTCCGCCACGGCATACCGAGGTCGATAGGAAATCCAATCAAGCGCTTCCTGGACCGAATCGAGCACCTTGTCCTGTTCTCTTAGGTACATAAACAGATGGTACCGCGAAACCGGTAGTTTGCTGCCCCGGGGAAGATGTCCCCGAATGCGGCGCTTAATGGCATCGGCTTCGTTTTCCAGCCGGGAGACTTCTTGGTGGTATTCTTCAAAGCGCTTGCATTTTTCGGTACCGTGGCACTCAATCGCCTGTTGAAAAGCCCACCCGCATTCCTTGATCTTTTCCGCGTGCTCCAGAAGACCGTCAAAAGGCGAGGTTTTTGAGAAAAGCGATGAAAAGGGATTACGCATGTTGACTTCCTTTGGAAACTTCTCCCGAACGTCGGCTCGCAACAGGGTCGGAAAGCGCACCGACATTGTCGTCTACTTTAAAAGACCCGTTGAATATATCAAGTAAATTCCGGGTTTCTTTGGCGATATCCAGGCAGTTTTGCGTCAGTGCGTAATAGAGTATGCTTATTCGGGTGCTGCACTCTCGACGCTGGATGCGGTCGATCTGATTCTTGTCACACTCGGACACAAGCGTGGCCAGTCGATGAACTTGGCTGGAAATGTAATCGAAATCCACTCTCTTGCGTCGCAGCAGCATGATGGATGCATTCCAGAGCAGCCGGGTGACATAGGTTTTGAGGCGATTGAGTTCTTCCTTTTGAGTCTCGCTGAATCCGAGATGGAGATTTTCGAAGTGTTGATAACAACGCATGATGATGTCGCGGTGGCTCTCGGCGATCCCTTGTATGGGCCGAATGGTCTTTCCATAGGCCAGGGTGCGCCCCACATTCGACTTCTGGTGCAGTGATGCAAGCGTTTGAAAGGTATTGGTGGCTATGATGTTGGCCCACTGTTGAATCTTGTCCGTCCGGGTTCGGGTGTCGGCCAATCGCTTTCTATCTTCCAGCGTGGCCGCCTCGAAACACATGTCGAGATTGTCCGCCACCTCCTTGAGAAATTGTCCGGTCTGTTCAAACGATGTGTCAATCGCCTTTTCCGCGTCGGTGACGGTTCCGAGAGAAAAAGACCGGATAACGCGGCTTTGCTCTTCTCGCCGAAAATGCAAGCGATAGGTATAGAGGACGATAAGGATCAATCCGACCAGGAGGAGCAATATGGCAAAAAATTTCAGGTAATGAATGAGACAGGCGAAAATCATAGAGATGGTAAACGCTACAATGGCCGTCAAAAACCATCCACCGATCACCGTGAGGACACCGGTGATTCTGTAGACCGCGCTCTCCCTTCCCCATGCCTGATCCGATAGGGAGGTTCCCATGGCGACCATGAATGTAACATACGTGGTTGAGAGCGGGAGCTTGAGCGACGTTGCAAACGAAACGACCGCGCTGGCGACGATCAAGTTTACGGAAGCCCTCAAGAGGTCGAAAGAGGGGATCTTGCCGGTCTTTGTCGGTGCCGGCCGGTAAGAACCGGGGTCCAGGCGGCGGGAAAGCCCGGCCCGGATGGCCCTGGGTACAAACCTGTTCAGAAAGTCAAAGGTCGAGTAGCAGAACCGAACCATGTTTCGAGAAAGGGCGGACGAACCGAATTGCTCGGTGCCTTCCGCCTGGCTGCCCAGGCCGATCTCCGTTCGGGTGACGGAACGGGCCTTTTTCGACACCCAGAGGGTGATTACCATGAGGACCCCGGCAATCAGGAGAAAGGCCGTGTTGGACCGGATCGGCTGTTGGAGGGCCTCCATGGTCACCGATAAGGGATTCTCCGATGCGGAAGCAACGCGGTAGGCGGCGATTCCGGCAAGCGGCACGCCGATGAAATTGACCAGGTCGTTTCCGGCAAAGGCCATCGCAAGGGCAAAAGTGCCGATCAAGACGATGGGCTTCAAAATATTCACCCGGGTAAAGAGTGCCGTCAGTTGAAAGATGAGCCCGAAAAACAAGAAATTTACGACGAATAAGGTGCCCCCATGGGTCTTTATCCAGGCGATGGCGTCCGACGAGAGAAACGATGTGCCCTTGGCCCCTTTGATCAGGATGAAATAGGTAATGACGGCCAAGGCAAGTCCTCCCCAGATGCCGCCGTATCGACGGAGGCGCTTTTCGTAATCAAACGTAAAAATGGCTCGGGTGACTACCTGGGCAAGGGCACCGCAAACGAATGCAATGACGACCGACAAGAGAATTCCGGCGATGATGGCCAGGGCCTTTCCCGTGTTGATGTATTCCACCAGCAGGAGCAGGTTTTGGCTTTCCGTGTAAAGCTTTATGAGCGAAACGGCCACGGCAGCCCCCAAGAGCTCAAAGACAATGGAGACGGTTGTGGATGTGGGAAGCCCGAAAGTGTTGAACACATCCAGCAGCAAGACATCCGTGAGCATGACGGCGAGGAAAATGGTGATCAGTTCCGACAGGACGAAAAATCTGGGGTGAAATATACCCTTTCTCGCCACCTCCATCATACCGCTGGAAAACGTCACCCCTACGAGCATGCCCAGACCGGCAATAATCATGATGACCTTGCGAGGGGCCACCCGGGAGCCGATGGAAGAATTGAGGAAATTGACCGCATCGTTGCTTACGCCGACGACCAGGTCGCAAGCGGCGAGACAGACCAACAGGCATATGGAAAATAGGTATAGTTCCATAAAATGAGCCAAAAGCCTTTTGGAACACATAGGCCAGAGTTGCCTGCACTGCTACACCACTGTCACACATCTGTCAAGATTCTGTAACATTTCTGTAACACTCCGCCCGGGTAGGAACCTATGGGAAGCTAGGATCTCAGTTGGGCGTAGGCGGCAATGATCATTTCCGCTGCCTTGTCGATTTCTTCCGTGGAGTTTTCTCTGCCCAGGGTGAGTCGAACGGCACCGCGGCCGATCTCTTTGGAAACGTTCATGGCGGCAAGGACGGGGGACAGGGTAACGGAGCGGTCATGGCAGGCGGCCCCGGTTGAGGCGGCGATTTCCGGTACGGCGTCGAGCAGGCGGGCGCCGTCGACATGAGGAAAGGAGACGTTCAAGGTGTTCGGCAGCCGGGATTCCGGGTCGCCATTTATGGTCAATTCCGGAATCTTGGCGGCCAAAAGTTCGTAGAGTCGATCTCTGAGGAGAAGGATTCTGTGGACATCTTCCATAAGGCGCTTGGCGGCAAGGTCGCAGGCGGTTCCCAAGGCCACTGCCAGGGCAACGCTCTCGGTGCCCGCCCTGCGTCCGGACTCTTGACCGGCGCCATGCATCAAGGGTTCAATATGGATACCCTCTCTCATATAAAAGGCGCCGACACCTTTCGGGGCATACAGTTTGTGCCCTGCGATAGAGGCGAAATCGACATGCATCTTGGAAACATCGACGGGGATTTTTCCCGCCGATTGGGCCGCGTCGGTGTGTAAGAGAATCCCTTCCCTTCGGGCGGTTTTGCCGATTTCCTCGATCGGCTGTATGACCCCCGTTTCGTTATTCGCATGCATCACGGAAATGAGGATGGTCTCTTTGCGAATGGCCTGCTGTACATCGGCGGCGTTGATCCGACAGTCGCAATCGACATGGACAAAGGTGGTGTCATATCCTTGTTCCATGAGAAAGAGGCAGGGCTGGGTGACTGCAGGATGCTCGATTGCAGTGGTAAGAATATGCTTTCCCCGTTTGCGGTAGGTGCGGGCCACTCCTTTGAGGATTGTGTTGTTGGACTCGGTTCCACCGCTCGTAAAGACGATCTCTTCGGGTTTACAGCCCAGGAGACCCGCCACCTGGGACCGGGCGGTCTCGACCGCGTTCCGGGCCGCCCGGCCCAGAGGGTAGCCGCTACTCGGATTTCCGTAGGCGCGGGACAGATACGGCGCCATGGCTGCGAATACGTCGGGATCCACCGGGGTGGTTGCGTTGTGGTCCAGGTATATCACGGTGTCTTCGCCGATCGATGAGCGAAGGGAGCCCTCCGAAAAGGAAGGCTCCCCAGAAGTTCGCCTTGTCGAAAAAAGTGAAACGGCCGAAGCACCTGGATGCTTGGGCTACGTCTCCGTTTACCTCTTCTTGGTCTTCTTGGTTTTCTTTGTTTTGCCTTTCGGTTTCTTTTCGGTCTTCTCTTGCAAGACGGCGTGAGCTGCGGCCAATCGGGCGATCGGAACGCGGAAGGGGGAACAACTCACATAATCGAGCCCCAACCGATGGCAAAAGATCACGGAACTCGGCTCGCCGCCATGTTCTCCGCAGATGCCCACCTTCAGGTCCTTTCGGGTGGCTCGGCCGCTTTCAACGCCCAGGGCCATCAGTTTCCCCACACCGGTTTGATCCAAGGCCTGGAAGGGATCATCCACCAAGATCTTGCGTTGAACATATTCGGGAAGAAAGGTTCCTGCGTCGTCCCGGGAATATCCGAATGTCATCTGGGTCAGGTCGTTGGTTCCGAAAGAGAAAAATTCCGCCTCCCTTGAGATTTCATCGGCCACCAGCGCGGCCCGCGGGACCTCGATCATGGTGCCGACCAGGTACTTGAAGCGCTTGCCCGATTGCTTCATAACCTCCTTGGCTTCCTGGTCGATAATGCGCTTCTGATCTTCAAATTCAGCGGCCGTACCGACGAGGGGAACCATGATTTCCGGGGTCACCCGGATGTTGTTCTTCCGACACTTCACCGCCGCTTCGAAGATCGCCCTGGCCTGCATGGCGGTAATTTCCGGGTAGATAATACCGAGCCTGCATCCCCTGTGGCCCAACATCGGGTTGAATTCGGACAAAAAGTCCGCCTTGGCCGCCACCGCCTTGGCGGTGACGCCGACCCGTGAGGCCATCTCCTTCTGCGTGGCCTTGTCGTGAGGGATGAACTCGTGCAGCGGAGGATCCAACAGCCGAATCGTGACCGGGCGGCCTTTCATGGCCTTGAAGATGCCGTAAAAATCATCTCGCTGCATGGGCAACAATTTGGCCAGCGCTTTTTGTCGGCCCGCATGGTCTTCGGCCATGATCATCTCCCGCACCGCCCAAATCCGTTCGCCGAAAAACATATGTTCCGTTCGCGTCAGACCGATGCCTTCGGCTCCCAGCGTGACGGCTGCCGTGGCGTCTTCTGGGGTGTCCGCATTGGTTCTGACCTTGAGCCTCCGAATCTGATCGGCCCACGTCATCAGCCGTTTGTAGCTCGGTTCCTTTTCCGGACCCCTTGCCACCAGCGGGAGTTTTCCGTCGTAAATCAATCCCTTCGTGCCGTTCATGCTGATCCAGTCACCTTCTTTGAGCACCTTGTCTCCGAACTTGACGGACTTTTTCTTGAAATTGATCTCCTTGATATCTCCGCTTCCTACGATACAACACTTGCCCCAGCCTCTCGCAACGAGGGCGGCATGACTGGTCATTCCTCCCTTTGAGGTCAAAATGGCCTGGGCCGGTTTCATTCCATGGACATCTTCCGGAGAGGTCTCTTCTCGAACCAGGATGACCTGTTCTCCTTTGGTGCCCATCTCTTCGGCCTTGTCGGCGGTCAGGACGATTTGGCCGACGGCACCGCCCGGCCCGGCGGGAAGCCCGGCACCGATCTTGGTGGCCGTTTTTTCCGCCTTGGGATCCAACATGGGAAGGAGGAGTTCCTCAAGCTGTTCGGGCCGCACGCGGGATACGGCGGTTTCTTTGGAAATGAGCCGTTCCTTTACCATGTCGGCAGCAATCTTGATGGCTGCCGGTCCGTTGCGCTTGCCGACGCGGGTTTGCAGCATGTAGAGAATGCCGTGTTGGATCGTGAATTCGATGTCCTGCATGTCTTTGTAGTGTTTGTCGAGCTTGGTGCGTATTTGGTCGAGTTGTTTATAGAGCTTGGGCATTGTATCCTTAAGCGTCGGCAAATGCTTGTTTGTGTCGACTTTTGAGACTTCGTTGAGGGCAAAAGGGGTACGAATGCCGGCCACCACATCTTCCCCCTGGGCGTTGATCAGCCATTCGCCATAAAAATTGTTGTCTCCCGTGGCGGGATTGCGTGTAAATGCCACACCGGTGGCACAGTCGTCTCCCATGTTTCCGAAGACCATGCACTGGACGTTGACGGCGGTTCCCCAGTCATCGGGGAGCTTCTCGATGCGGCGATAGGAAACGGCCCGCTTGCCGAACCAGGATTGAAAGACCGCATCAACGGCTCCCCAGAGCTGATCCATAGCGTCGTCGGGAAACGGTTTGCCGAGCACCTTCTTTACCGTTTTCTTGAATTTTTCCGTCAATCCCTTCCAATCTTCAGCGGTAAGATCCAGATCGTTTTCATACCCCTTTTGCTTCTTGAGTTTGTTGACCAAACCCTCCAATTGAGCCCGAATGCCTTGTCCTTCTTGGGGTTCGATTCCCTCCGATTTTTCCATCACCACATCGGCGTACATGGAAATCAGCCGCCTGTAGGCATCGTATACAAAGCGGGGGTTCTGGGTCTTCTCAATGAGACCGGGGATGGTCTTGCTCGTCAGGCCAATATTGAGAACCGTCTCCATCATGCCGGGCATCGACGCACGGGCACCGGAGCGGACACTGAATAGCAGCGGATTTTTCGGATCCCCAAGTTTTTGGTTCATCAGTTTCTCAACCCGTGCGAGGGCGGTCTTGACTTGTTTTTCCAGCCCCGGCGGATGCTTTCGTTTCCGCCGATAAAACTCGTTGCAGGCATCGGTCGTAATGGTAAACCCCGGCGGCACGGGCATGCCCAAGTTCACCATTTCGGCGATGTTTGCCCCTTTGCCTCCGAGGAGATTCTTCATGCCGGCGTTGCCGTCGGCCTTTCCGCCACCAAAGAAATAAACATACTTGGGGTTCCGTGTCATTTACTTGCGCTCCTTTCTAATGTAGTGATGCGATCACTGAGAAGGGACAGCACGCCCAGCCGCTGCTCGGCGCATGTCCGATTTCGTTCCTCGTAGCATAGGATTTGATTAAAATCAAACGTTTTGGAGAGGTGCGAAAGCGGATTGTTTGGGAGGAAGCCCGTGCTTTGAGGCTTACAAGGGCAAGCGGTAAAGGCCATCGCTTCGGCGGTCGGACTTCCGCGAAAAAAAATCACAGGCGAAAGATATTGCCAAGGCTGCGCAGGTATGTTAACAGGACGGTCACACAGTGCCGTTCAGGCTTTCACGGTACGCCCGCCGTCTCTTTGAGACGACACTTGCCCTTGCGAAACGTATTGATGCGGTTTTCCGGAAAGGCAGGGTCTGCGCAGGTATGAGCTCGTCCAAAAGGAGAGTGAATGTCTTTATCGTTTCAGACGCGACCGGTATCACAGCTGAAAGGGTAATCAGCGCTGCGCTGCTTCAATTCAAAGAGATCACCCCCGTTTTTAAAAAGTTTCCCTATATCCGAACAAAAGAGCAAATCGAAGACATCCTGGCGCGGGCCGAGGGATCGGGAGGAATTCTCATCTACTCGATCGTATCCGAGGATTTACGCAGGTGGTTCAGGAGGGAACAAAAAAAACGAGATATCAACACCATTGATTTACTGGGTCCGTTGTTGAAGCGCATGGGGCGGCTTTGGAATATGATCCCTTCGCTCCGGCCGGGACTGTTGAAAGGGGTAGGAGAGGAGTCGATCCGCCTGGCGGAATCGATCGATTTCACGTTGAAACATGACGACGGACAAGGAATAAGAGACCTCGGTAGGGCGGACATTATTCTACTCGGCTTGTCCAGGACCTCCAAGACTCCCACCAGTTTATATCTCTCCTGCAACCACGGCTTAAAGGTAGCCAACGTTCCCATCATTCCAGAGGTAGAACCCCCCAAAAAGATCTTCACCTTGAAGCGAAAAAAGGTCGGGCTGACCATTTCGTCGGACAGGCTCGCCTTTATTCGCCAGAGAAGACTCAAATATGCAGGGCCAACGGATTACACGGATATGGAACGAATTCGGATGGAACAGGCATACTGCCGGCGGATATTTAACGGGATTGAAAACCTTCACGTAATCGACGTAACACACAGCTCGGTGGAGGAAATCGCCAACAGTATCATGCAGGAAGAATAACCCGGGGGGTTCGACGCCGGGCACAGCGGAAAGGGGGATGGTGTTGGTATGAAAAAGAGGGAGTTTATTTTATGGTTCGAGAATTTGCGGAACAAGGATATTCCCATCGCCGGCGGCAAGTGCGCCAATCTGGGAGAGCTCTTCGGGAGAATCGGCGTTCCCGTACCCAACGGTTTTGCCGTATCCGCCTCCACGTATCAAGGGTTTCTCAAGCGGTCCGGAGCGGAGGAAAAAATCGAGGAAATCCTTTCCGAAACAGATGTAAACGACATGGAATCCCTGCAAGCGGCCTCGGACGAGATCAGAAAATATGTGGAAGAGCTCCCGGTTCCCAAGGAGATCGAAAAAGCCGTTTCCGGTGCCTATCGGGAACTCTGCAAAAAGGTGGGGAAGAAAACCGTAGCCGTGGCCGTTCGTTCGTCGGCGACGGCCGAAGACCTCCCTGGTGCCAGTTTCGCGGGACAGCAGGATACGTTTTTAAATGTGTATGAAAAGGGTCTTTTAAAAAGCGTCAAACGATGCTGGAGCTCTTTATTTACGCCACGGGCCATCTTTTATCGGGTGGAGAAGGGGTTTTCTCACAGTGATGTGCTGATCAGCGTGGCGGTTCAGGAAATGGTGTTCGCCAAGGCCGCCGGGGTCATGTTTACCATCGAACCGGTAAGTGGAGATGTCGAAAAGCTGGTCATCAACGGTTCGTGGGGCCTGGGAGAAGCCATCGTCAGCGGTCAGGTGACACCGGATGAGTATCTGGTCGACAAGGCGGATCTCAAGATAGCAGACAAACAGGTCGTGCGGAAAGAGAGACAAATTGTCTCCGATAAGAAGGGCAGCGTCAAATGGCTCTCCGTTCCGAAGACCAAGAGGGAAAAGCCGGTGTTGACCGATAAACAGATCGTCGAGTTGGCCGAACTCGGGATGAAGATAGAAAAGCATTACGGCGTCGGCCAGGACATCGAATGGGCACTGGACGAAGATGACCGGCTTTTCATTCTTCAGGCGCGACCGGAAACCGTACATGGCGAAGGCGGAAGTGCACGCAAGGGGAAGCAAGGAGGTGGTACCGTGGAAGGAAAGGTCCTGGTCAAGGGAAACGGAGTGAGTCCGGGCCGTGGGGCGGGCAAGGTAAAAGTGATCGTCGATGTCAAGAGTATCTCGAAGTTCAAGAAAGGGGACGTGTTGGTCACAAAGATGACCACGCCCGATTGGGTTCCGGCTATGAAGATTGCTGCGGCGGTCGTCACCGATCTGGGTGGCAAGACCTGCCATGCCGCCATTGTCAGCCGGGAACTGGGGGTGCCCGCCGTGGTAGGTTGCGAAAACGCTACGGAGGTCTTACAGGACGGACAAGAGGTTACGGTGGAAGGCCAGCGAGGAATCATATTTGAGGGAATTCAGTCGGCGGAAACGGGACCGCAAGCCCAAGTGGCGGCACCGGCGGACATGTCTGCTCAGATCACGACGGCCACCAAGGTATACGTCAATCTTTCGATTCCTGAAATCGCCAAGAAGATTGCCGACGAAACCCGTGCTGACGGCGTGGGGCTGCTCCGGGCGGAACACCTGATGCTGAGTATCGGCAAACACCCGAGACAGCTCTTGGAAGAAGGGGGCGATCAGGAGATGATCGATACGTTCGCCCAGGGCCTGGGCCAGGTTGCAGGGGCATTTTTCCCGGGGCCGGTCGTATACCGGTGCCTGGACTTCAAGCCCGACGAATTCCTGGAATTGCCCGGCGGAGAAAAATACGAACGGGACCATGTCGGCCCAAATCCAATGATCGGGTACCGGGGCCAGTATCGCTACATTAAAGAAGACGACATTTTCAGATTGGAGCTTCGGGCGATTCGGCGGGCCAGGGAAGAAATGGGATACAAAAACATCTGCGTGATGATCCCGTTTGTCCGGACCCGGCGGGTCTTTCGGGAGACGGTGCGGGTCATGGCGGAAGAGGGGCTCGATCATCGAAATGATCCGGAATTCAAATTGTGGATCATGGTGGAAGTGCCGAGCGCCTGTTTCATGATCGATGAGTTTTGCCGGGAGGGCATAGACGGGGTGAGCTTTGGAACCAACGATCTGACCATGTTGGTCCTCGGCGTGGACAGAAACGACGCCTCCGTGCAGGAACTCTATGATGAAAGAAATCTCGGCGTCTTACGGGCGATCGCCTACACCATGCACGTCTGTCGAAAATACGGCGTGACCACCTCCATTTGCGGGCAAGCCCCCAGCGTTTATCCCGATTATCTAGAGTTTATGATCCGCTGCGGATGTACGTCTATTTCCGTAAATCCGGACACGGTGGTTTCCTCCCGGCGCAGTGTGGCGATGTTGGAACAAAAGATCGGGTTGGAGAACGCTCTGGGACTGGTATCGAAGCCCAAGATTGCCAAGATAGCCATGGAAGATGTTTTTTTCTGGAGAAACCTGGACGATTAACCCTAATGTTGTAAAAGTCGAGGATGCTGCAGATACAAGGCGTTAAGGGTGAGGCTGTAGTTGGCTACGCCGAACCCTTAACAACACAGTAGATG
>Ga0207797_1001137_pt1 | contig 19670 bp, 15 predicted proteins | sample PRCRCaboRojoPR_6_FD_187275 | JGI IMG/M metagenome (GOLD analysis project Ga0207797, IMG submission 187275) | Marine sediment microbial community from Cabo Rojo, Puerto Rico - PR CR 10% Liquid 1 (SPAdes) | ecosystem: Environmental > Aquatic > Marine > Coastal > Sediment | place: Cabo Rojo, Puerto...
CACGTCTCCGTTGGCTGCGATCCGGTCGGCCCCGACCAGAACCGCGTCGACCAACCCCTTGCCCATAAGCAGGGCTGCTGCGTTATCGCAGGCCACCCGGACAGGGATATCGTCCTGATGGAGCTCGTAGGCCGTCAGCCTGGCCCCTTGCATGAAAGGCCGTGTTTCGTTGGCAATGACCGAGACCCGTTTGCCCGCTGACTTGGCCGCGCGAATCACTCCCAAAGCGGTGCCGTATCCGCCTGTAGCCAGGGCGCCGGCATTGCAATGGGTCATCACGCTGGCCCCATCCGGGATGAGCTCATGCCCCAGCTTACCCATGGCCTTGTTGGCCGCGATGTCCTCGGCATGGAAGTCCTTAGCCGCCTTGATCCACAGCCAGAGGAGATCGACCTGGCTCACATCGGGATCGGCCTTCCAAATGGCCCGCATCCGTTTGACCGCATACTCCAGGTTGACCGCAGTGGGCCTGGCCTGAGCCAGGCGCATCAGCTTGTTGTTCAGCTCCTTCTGCCATTTGACATCATCGGCACCCAGGCTCAAGGCCGCCAGGCAGCAGCCGTAGGCGGCGACGATGCCGATGGCCGGGGCGCCCCGGACGACCATCTTCCTGATGGCCGTGATCACATCACTCGTTCTCCTGCAGACGAACCACTTCTCCTCAGTCGGCAGATAGCGCTGATCTAAAAGCAGGAGGGCCTGCTCTTCCTCGGAGAAACGAATATGCCTTTTCATAGCTCACCGAAAAACCCGGTTCATGCGCCTTTCAACCCCTCTGCGCCAGGCGCGTCAGGCCAGGCTCAGCCGAGGGCCTTCTTCAATAGCTCATTGACCATCTTGGGGTTGGCCTGCCCTTTGGTCTTCTTCATGACCTGCCCGACGAAGAAGCTCATGAGCTTCTGCTTGCCTCCTTGGTAAGCGGAGACCTCATCGGGGTTCTCAGCGAGAACTTCCTGGACCATGCGCTCGAGCTCCTGGGAATCGGAAATTTGTGCCAACCCCTTTTCCTTGATGTAAGCCTCCGGGTCTGCACCGCTGGAGAAAAGATCCGGAAAGATCTGCTTGCCGATTGTGCCGCTGATGCGGCCTGAATCGATCAGCTCGAGCAGCTTGGCCAGGCCTTCAGCCTGAAAGGGTGCGCTGGCCGGTGTGAGCTCCTGCTCGCGGAGCTCCCGAAGCATTTCCGAAAGGATCCAGTTGGCCACGGTTTTCGGCTTGGAGTATTCCTGGCAGGTCCGCTCGAAGTAGTCGGCCAGATCGCGTTCCGAGGTCAAAAGGCCGGCGTCGGCTGCGGTCAGGCCATACACGCTCATGAACCGCTCCATTCTGGGGAGGGGCAGCTCCGGGAGCTCGCTTTCCCAGAGCCGGGCCTGCTCCGGGCTCAGACTCAAGGGGACCAGATCGGGGTCCGGAAAGTACCGGTAGTCGTGGGCTTCCTCTTTGCCCCGCATGGATCTGGTCAACCCTTTCGCCTCATCGAAGAGGCGAGTCTCCTGGACGACCGCCTCGCCGTCCTCGAGCAGGTCAATCTGTCGGGCGATCTCGTAGTCCAAGGCCTTGTGCACATGCCGGAAGGAGTTCATGTTCTTCAGCTCGGTTCGGGTGCCGAAGGCCTCCTCTCCTTTGGGGCGAACAGAGACGTTGGCGTCACAACGAAAGTTGCCCTCCTCCATGTTCCCATCGCAAATATCCAGGTAGATCAGGATGCTGCGCAGGGCCTTCAGGTAGGCCACAGCCTCGTCGGCTGAACGGATGTCCGGACCGCTGACGATCTCAATGAGCGGAACCCCGGTCCGGTTCAGGTCCACATAGCTGACGTTCTCGGTCGGGCTGTGCATGGACTTGCCCGCATCGTCCTCCATATGGATGCGAATGATGCGCACCTCCTTGCTGACCTCGCCGCTGAAAATCCTCAGACTGCCGTCCACGGCCAGGGGCTCCTCGTACTGGGAGATCTGGTATCCCTTGGGCAGATCGGGGTAGAAGTAGTTTTTCCTGGCGAAGACGGACCGGCCATGCACGGTGCAGCCTACGGCCAGAGCCATTTTGGCTGCATACTCCACCGCTTTGCCGTTCAACACCGGCAGCATGCCCGGCATGCCGGCGCAGACCGGACAGGTGTTCCTGTTGGGCTCCTGGCCGAAGGTGGTCGGACAGGAGCAGAAAAGCTTGGAGCGAGTTTTCAGCTGAGCATGGACCTCCAAGCCGATCACCGGCTCATACTCGGTCATTCGAGACTCCTTGCCGCTTCATGGCTGTCTGTGCTCTCGGCATCAGCCTCAGCTCCCGCCTGAATCGCCCTCTCCGGCGAACTGCAGGGCTTCCGCCGGAGCCTTGTCGTTGGCCAGCAGGAGATAGACCTCCCCCCGCTTTTTCAAATGGCCGGCCGTATACTTGGCCTGCCTGCCTGTCCCGCAGAAGAGGTCCAGGTGGTGCTCCTTGATCGCCCCGCCAACGTCCTGGGCCAGCCCGAATCCGGTCAAAGGGAGTGTATCCTCTGAGCCTTTGCCTGGCAAGCCTACGCTGAAAACCATGGCCGAGCCCAGGGCCAGGTACTCCGGGTCCACGGCCAGGCTGACCATGGGGGTGAGCTGCCTGTTCATGGCTCCGTAAGGGCCGCTGTCGCGCAACCGGAAGAAAACGTAGCTCGGGTTGGTGTAGAGGATCTCTGGGAGCAGCTCCGGGTTGTTCTGCAGATAGCCCCTGATGGCCTGCATGCTCAGCTCATGCCGCTCCAGATACCCGAGCTCGTGCATGACTCGGCCGAGAGAGACATATTGGCGTCCATTCTTGCTGGCGTACCCAATGTGCTTCACTCGGCCGTCCGGCAAGACAAGACGGCCTGAGCCCTGTATCTGCAGAAAGAAGATATCCACGGGGTTTTTGGCCCAGGCGATGATCGGGGCCTTCTCCAGAATCGCACCCCGGCCGTCTATGGCCTGGCGGTCAAAGTACGGCTCGATCTTCCCGTCTTCGATCCGATAGACCAGAGAGGTCCCTTCAAGGCTGGGGTGGAACTCGCCGAGATCGGCCACTTTCAAATCCTCCGGACGGCCATAGATGGGATGGCAGTACTCCGGGGAGTACTCCAGGCTGGCCTCGATCTGCGGTTCATAGTAGCCGGTGAACAGGGGTGACGGCTCCAGGGAGTACCAGGTGAAGAACTCAGCCAGGAGCCCAGGGGCGTACTCCAAGTGCGGCAGCAGTCGCAGAAGCCGATGGAGGCTCGCTTCCAGGCGGCCCCAGCTGACCTGAAGCCCGTAGCGGTCAACGGCCAGATCCCCGGCGGGCTTGCTGGAAACATACTCCAGGCTCCGCTTCAGAGCCGGACGAAGGGCCTCCCAAGAGGAGAGTCCCTGATTGTTCAAAGCGAGCCGATCAACAATGCCTTCGGCCCGTTTCTTCTTCAGAGGGACAAAGCCCTGCTCGACGCGCACCTGCGGCTGGCACCCGGCCATAAGGAAGACCGCCAGCAAGCCGAGAACCAACCCACTCCACAGAGCCAATCTCATAGTCGTCTTCTCTCCGGTTCGCTTTCAATTCCGCTATCGAAGAACTTGCCCACGCCATACTCGCGACGTCGAAAGAACTTCTCCGGATCGGGCCCGATAATCTGCATCTCGGGATCCCGCTTCTGCACCTGCAGAGCAATATCCATCTCCTTGGTGCACCCGGTTGAGTATGTGGCATCCTTGCCGACCCATACCGGTGGGATGGGCTCTCCGAGCAGCTCGAAGCTCGTCTCGATGTCTTGCACCGTCTGGAAGCGCCAGACATCGATGAGACCGCTTCGCTGCACCTTTTCCCACATATACATGAGATCGTCGGCATCCATGCCCTGCTCAAAATGCTCGGCCGGATTGATGATCTCGGTATCCGGAAGCCTGTCTCGGAGATAGGCCACAAACCGATTCAAGACCCTGAGAGCCGTCTTGGTCTGCCCGGGCAAGCTTCCGATAATGGCGCTGTAAAACATGACTTTCTTGCCGGCGGAGGCCGCCTGGCGCATCCGTTGAATAATCTCCTCGGCGCGGCTGAGCAGCTGGGTCTCGGTATACTTATGGGCCCTGGGGCTCTTGGCCTTGCTCTCGGCCCTGAGCTTCATCTCCTCATCGCGGTAAATGCAGAGGACATCCCGGGTGAAGGAGTGACTGTTTTCCAAGAGCTGCCGGGCGTTGTCACGCCCCTTGGCCAGAATCAGATCAGACTCCTTCCAGGAGCGGGCGAAGGTCACGCTCGTCCGGTAGAGGTTCAGCCTCTCACGGGTCCCGTCGGAAATAACCAGAAAGGGGTTTTCCCGCTGCTTGGTCAAGAGCTCGTTTTTAGAGATCTGATTGTCCTGGATCTGAACGGCTTGGGTCAAGGACTCGGCCAGGCAGCGGTCTTGCTCCAGATCCCAGATCGAGGGGGCCGAGAAGTAGAAGCCCTCCTTAAGAGCCAGGATGACCCGATGGCCTTGTCGCAGCAGGGACCGAATCACCAGGGCGTCGAAAAGGACGCCGCCGCTCTCCTCGGGAAGATAGAGGATCTTCAGTGGTTGCCCGTCGGCCTTGTGGACGAGGCTGCCGGAGAGGACCGCCTCGAAGTCGTCATGAACCGAGAAGGCCTGTTCGGAAAGCTCTCCGTCCCCGGCCTCTGCTGTCCGGTCACTCCAAAGGGGACCCCATGTGGCCAAGCAGAAGAGCCGGCGCAGCTCCGTGATGTCCAAGCGCAGGCGCACCCTGCTCATGGAGGTGCAGGAGAGGGCCTCCTCCGGACAGGCCTCCATGATTGCCCGCATGGCCTCAGACTGTATGAAGGCATCCGCCCGCTCGTTGTCACGCTGTTTTTCCTGCCTTAAGGGGTCATCGATGCCGGTCTGGGTCAAAAAGATGGTCATGAACCGTTTCATCAACCGATCGGGAATCACGAAGGGCGAGCTCAGAACCATGCGATACTTATGCCGGCACAGGGCGATGATCCGCCGCCACAGGTAGCGGTCCCCGCGGACATGCTCCAGGACGAACTTGGCCAATCGGCGCCACTGCCGGTTGTATTTCTGCTGGAGGCCATGGGAGAGCTTGGACTGCAAGAGCTCCTCCAGCTCGGAGTCCGGACAGGGCGCGAAGACCTGCCCGTCTCTCAAATCGACCATGAAACGGAGCTGCTCAAAAGAGGCATTGATTCCCGGGTTCAGGTAGTGGTCGAGATTGTTCTCGGTCATGAAATGCAAAATCCAGGCATCGAGATAGGGGTCGACGCCATAGGCGAGCTCCGAGGTCGAGGAGAAGCTCGGCAGTGTGCTCACAAGAAGCTCCTTTCCCATTAGGACTTTACAGAGGCCCTTCCCGGGCAGGGCCGGTCCAGCTGCCACGCGTCGGCAGGGCCCGGACCTGAATCCCGGAGCCGAAGGCTTGGCGCTTCCGAACCCGAGGGCTTCATGCCGTGGGATCTACATATAGCCTTTGCGCTTCAGCTTGCAGACAAAGCTGTTCTGGCTGGGTATCACGAACCTCAGTTGTTCCCGGGCCTGGGTGATGCTGATGACATCGCCCTCTTGCAAAGGCATCCCGGTTTGTCCGTCAAGAGTGAGGAACGTCTCCTGGGTGGGATGGTCTATGTGGATGGTCGCCTCGCCGCTGCTGGGCACCACCATGGGCTTCATCCGGCTCAAAAACGGGCATATCGGACAGATCTCCATGACCTCCAGCTCCGGGCTGATCAAGGGCCCGCCGGCGGCAACCGCATACGCGGTGGAGCCCATGGGCGTGGCCACGATGAGCCCATCCGCTCTGAAATCGGCAAGCTCTTCTCCGGCGTAAGCCAGGCGCATGCCGACCAACCGGGCCATGCCCGAGCGGCTGACCACCAAGTCGTTGACGATCAAGCCCGAGACTGGCTCCTGCCCAGAACGCACCAGGGTGTAGGCCAAAAGGATGCGCGTCGAGCAGGTGCATTCATCGGCCAGAACTTTGCTCAAGCCTTCCTGCCAATCATCCATGCCAAGCTCGGTCAAAAAACCGACTCGTCCGAGATTGAACCCGAGCAGGGGCACACTGAAGTCCGTGAGCTGGTGGGCAATGCTGAGCATGGTCCCGTCACCGCCGAGAACCAGAATGAGATCCGGCCGGGCGGCTGTGAGGTCCGGCGAGTACTCCGCATTCGGGTAGACCATTGACGCGATGCTCCGCTCTCGGAGCCACTCCTGGATGCCCAGGCCAAGCGAGTAGGCCCGCTCGTGGGCGCTTTTGGTCAATATGTGCACGTTTTGAATGTTCAAGGCCATGGAGCTCCCTCAGACGTCGTGGCCGGCGAAGCCAGTATCCCTACCGAGACATGGTCTGAAACCGAATACCTTGTGCCGAACGCCCTCGTCAATCCGCAATCGCTGCTCAAGTGAAAAAATACGCGCTTCGCGGCAATTTTCAAAATTTTCAAAGCGCCCTCTAAAGTTCCTTTCAGGATGTCCGATAAGAGAGCAAAGACAGGGGACCCTTGCCCCAGCGCATCAAATGGGTTATCCTCCAGAGACATCGGATCGAGGCAACCGAGGACGAGAAACCATCCTTCCACAGAGAGGGAGTCTGATATGGAAATCACCGGCATGCTTGGAAAGCTCGGGCTCTACGGCCAGAACAAGGTCGAAGAGAACCGGGACAAGAACCAGGAGGCGGCCAAGGCCGAAAAGGCCGAAAGCAACGACCAGGTGGAGCTCTCGACAGAGGCTCGCACCCTGCACACCGCCCGTGCCCAGGCCGAGGAGGCCTCCGAGGTTCGCCAGGACAAGGTCCGGGCCCTCAAGGAAGAGATAGCCCGGGGCAGCTACTCGCCCGACAGCGAGCAAACGGCCCAAAAGCTCCTGGAAGAGGAAATGGGCTTCTGGTTCTAGGGAAGACAGAGGCTTGGTTCGGAGCCAATGACCTTTCCACCTCAGAAGCAAGGCTGGGCTGATGCTTGTGCACATCCGTAGGCTGCCCTTCTGATTTCACTGCAACAGCTTTGTTCCGCATAGAGACAGCTTCCCCTCCCTGACACGAGCTTCCCTTTTCTATAGAACCCGCATGCCTGTGTAGGCACAACCAAGCATGAAAAAAGCGCCAAGTGGGCGTGGCGCCGAAAGCAGGTTCCATCGCGGCACAGGCCAGAGAGACAGCCAACGGCTCAGTATTCGATCCTTGCCGGAAGAATCTTCCGGGGTAAAAAGCAGAAGCACCTGTGAATCTCTGATCAGGGCCGGTCATGCCCGGTTCTGATCAGAGATAGTCCATCAGGCTCATGCCCATGATCATGGCTGAGGTCTTCATGACCGCCTGGTAGACGGTCTGCTGCTGGCTGATTCGGGTCATCAGCTCGGCGAAGTCAACGTCCTCGATGCGTCCCTTCCGCTCCTTTTCGTTCTGCTCCAGATCGGTCAGCACCTTGGCGGAGACATCCAACCGGTTCTCGCGGGCCCCGATATCGGCCTGCACTCTGGAAACCTGGTCAATGGCGCCGTCGATGGCTCCCAAGCTCTGCTGAATCGCTTCCTGATCGTCAGTCTCCAGACCGGCGACGAGCTTGCCCAGTCCGAGGAAGAGGTTGCGCTGCTGGTCCTCCTCGAAGGCCGGCTCGAGGCCAGATTCGTTGGCGTAGTGCCCCCCGAAGACCTCCACTCCCGGAGTGTTCATGGCCAGCTGTATGCCCTGATGGATCTCGGTATCCATATCAGCCGTCCGGGGCTGAATGAGGAACTGGTCTCCGGGATCAAGCTGAGCCTCGTTCAGCGTCGGCGCGAGCTTGAGCATGCCCCCGGGAACGGGCAGCTCGGCGTAGGCAACTGGTGGTGAGCTCGGGTTCGAGGCGGTGTTGCCCTGCGTCCAGGTATCGCCGCCATCCAGGCTGTAGGAGTACTGGATCGGATTGCCGCCGGCGCCCAAGTCAAATGACGTGGCATCCGGCGGGTTGTTTGGGTTGCTGTCGTCATCCCTTCCGTCGATGCGGACCAGCACGTTCTCTGAGAGCTCTCCCATGGCATGGGCGTGGATGTCTTGCCTGGAAGCCGGATCGGCGCGCATCTGCTGCACAGGGCTTCCATGCAGGGTGAACTGGAGATTGTCGAGGTTCCCGGCCCCGGCATTCTCTAAGAGGACCTTGCCGCCGGGAAGCTCGAGCTCATAGGGGAAGTTGCCTGTTGCATCCATGCTGAGATGATCGCTCCAGCTTTGTCCACCATCAAGGCTGTACCTGTACTCGATGACCCCTGCGGTTGTCCCATCATCATCGATCTGAACGGTTACATCGCCATCGAAGCTTCCGGCCTCAGGAACGATCCGGACCCCGAAGTTGCTGGCGGTGGTTCCGCTATACGTTTCTATCTCCGCGGCAGGCGTGTTTCGATCGTCGCCCTGGTAGATGGCCGCTGGTGAGATCTGCAGCTTGGTGGCCGGCTTAATGACGAAGGTGTTGCCCCCGTCGATCTCATCTGCTCCTGGATTGCTCCCGTCGCTATCCGTGAGCCTCAGGCTCCGGCCATCACCAAGGCTCAGCGTCGCTTCAGGGTCTCCGGCCGGGGGGGTGACAATCGCGGCAGTATAGCCATCCTGAAAAGTTTTCCCTCCATCAGTACTGATTGAGTAAGCCACCTCTGAGTCTTGGTTCAGGTCCACGGCCTGATCGACCCGGACCACGACCTTCTCCCGAAAGCTGCCGGATGTGTCCGCAGTTACTGCCGCTGAATCAACGTTGTCCACAAAGGGCAATGATCCGGCCGCACTGCTGACCACCTCGTAGCCTTCGCGAATCTCAACCTGCACGCCGTCCAAATCCAGGGTAGTGTCTCCGGTATTGAGGACTTTCTGTCCCCAGGAACCCCCGCCATCGGTGGAGTAGCTGTAGCGGATACCATCGTTACCAGTCCCGATAAACTCTGTATCGCCACCATCAAGTGCCTCGAAGCGCACCTGAATGGTCCGGTCGCTGCTGCCACTGACGCTCTTGACAAAGGGAACCGCATCGAGATTGTTGCTGGAGACCTGCAGCCCCTGAGTAAAGGCCGGACCGTCAACCTTGTGCCCGGCGAAGACGCTCTTGTCCTCGTAGCGGGTGTTGGCCAGGGAGATGAGCTGCTCGAAGTTCTGGCGGACCTCCAGGGCGATGGCCTGGCGGTTGTCCGCGCTCATGGTCCCGTTGGCGGCCTGCACGCTCAGCTCCTTCATCCGGGCCAGGATGTCCTGCACCTCCATGAGGGTCTTGTCGGCCGTACCCAGCCAGCCCTTGGCCGTGTCCACATTGGCCTGGTACCGCTCGAAGGCCTTGATGGCGTCCCGGGAGTCGAGGATTCGGGCCATGCCGGCCGGGTCGTCCGAAGGCTTGTTGATCCGCTTTTGGGAGGAAGCCTGCTCGTAGAGCTCCTGCAGCCGGCTGGTAGAGCGCTGCAGATGGCTGGTAATGCTGTCGTAGAGCATGTTGCTGGAAACGCGCATGCTGATGCCTCGCCTGTTTCGCGACCGGCCGGTGCACAGAGCCCTGCCGCCTTACTGCTTCATGGACAGGAGGGTGTTCATCATCTGCTCGGCTGTGGTGATCAGCTTGGCCGCGGCCGTATAGGAATGCTGGTACTTGATCAGGTTGCTCATCTCCTCGTCCAGGTTGACGCCGGAGACCGACTTCTGCCGCTTATTGAGGTCCTCGGCCAGGGTCTGGGCGAAGTCCCGGCTGTACTCGACCTGGGCCGTATCCTCGCCCACATTGGCCGTCAGGGAGTTGTAAAACTCCTGGAGGGTCTGGGTGGTCTCGCCCTCGAAGCTCGTTTCCAGACTGATCTCGCGGGACTGGAGCCCGGCGATGTCCAGGGCGGTCGTATTGTCGCCCGGGTTGACCTCGCCGGCTCCGTTGACGTGAGCCGCATTAATACGCTTGACGTTCCTGTTGACCTCGGTGCTCACGGCGATGTCATCCGCCCCGGCCCCCTGGAAGTAGGTGTTGACCCCGAGGGCAGCCAGCGTTCCAGTTGAATCGTTTCCTACAACGAACTCATAGCCTGGTTCTGCTTCAATTTGCAGCTTACCATTCACTTCTGAGGCTGATATGTAATCTGAAGGCATAGTATTATTAAATTGAGTTACGAACTCGTCTAACGAATGTTGCGTCGGATCAAAGTTAAATATTTGCGATTTTCCAATAAAGTTGCCCGATCCATCATAAGTAACTATGTCACCAGTTGCCTGGTTATAGATATTAAAGCTCATGCTTCCGTTCTGCAGCTTATCCCGAAAATGCAAACCAGTCGTGTCACTATTCAAGGCCGCCGTTGTGTCTGAGACGTGATAGGTCCCTGTGGTCTCGGTCAGCTTCTCCAGGCCGGCCCCCTGGCTGTGAATGCGGTTGACCTCCCAGATGAGCCCCTTGGCGAAGGCATCCAGCTTCTCCTGGTACTTGCCGATGTGCTCGTCCCGGAAGTTGAACTGCCCGGTCAGGCTGCCCCCGACAAGCCGCCGGGCATTGTCCTGCCCGCTGTCCTCGACCATGGGGGTAATATTGACCTTGTCCGAGGTGGTTTTATACCAGTAAAGCCCCTTTTTGGGCACGATGGTAAAGGAGTCGCCCACGAGCAAGGGATCGCTGCCGTCGTCAACGTTGGCCGTAAAGGAGAAGGATACATCGCTGTTCGGAATGCTTACCGGTCCTGCTGCATCCGTATAGGTTATCGTTTCGTCCAGCCAGGATGCGCCCCCGTCCGTTGAGACCTGAAACTCGATGGCCCCGTCTCCTGCAGTCGTATTTTCCGAAACCCGAAGGGTATACTCGTCGTTCGAGCTGCCGCTGAAATTGATCTCCCCGCCGAAGGTCGAGGTCGACGTCAGGCTCTTGAAGGCCTGCGGCCCCTCGAGCTCGATGCGGTAGCTCTCCCCGCCGTCGATCAGGGTGTGGCCGGCCCGGGTGGTCACGATGAAGTCTCCGCCGCCGTTGTCGATGGTCTTGACGTCGAGCTTTTCGGCCAGATCCCGAACCAGCTGATTGCGGCGGTCATAGAGGCGGTTGGGGTTGTTCCGTCCCGGGACGAGCTGCTGCTCGATTTTGAGGTTGATGTCAGCGATCTTGCCCAGGATATCGTTGACCTCGTCCACGTCCTGACTGATGAAGCCGTCCATCTGCCGGCCCAGGTTCTCCAGATCCTGACGGGGAATCCGCATGGCGCTGATCAGGTTCTGGGTCTTGCCCAGTAGGGCTTCCCGCGCGCTGGCATCCTCGGGTCGCTGGGCCAGAACCTGCCAGTGCTCCCAAAAGGCGGCCAGGGCCTCGTTCACCTTCCCGCCGCCAGAGGGGTTCAGCACGGTCTCGGCGCTCTGGAGGTTCTCGAACAGGGATTCCCACCTGCTCCGGTCAGAGGACTTGGCCACATACTGTCCTTCCACAAAGCTGTTGAACTGCCTAACCACCTCAGTGGCCCTGACCCCGGTGCCGAGCTGTCCCGGAGCGTAGTCGATGGAGGGAGCCTCCTCCAGAAGGATCTCGCGGCGGCTGTATCCAGGGGTCTCCACATTGGCGATGTTGTTCCCGGTGACCTCAATGGCCGATTGAGAGCTGAACAGGGCCCAGCGGCCGATATCCAGGACAGAGCTCAAGCCCGGCATTACAGCCTCCCCTGTACCAGGGAGCCGTCCGGCTTGGCGGTATTCCTTACGCCTCTCCGGCCATAGACCTGACTCCCGGCGGGAGTGACCTGCTCCTGCATGTACTCGATAAGCGTCCGGCTCTGCTCGACCAGGGCCATGGACAGATCGGCGTTACGGGCGGCCTGCTTGGAGCAAAGCTTTTCCTGCCGGCCCAGGTCAGCCACCAAGGTCCTCAGGCTTTCCTGCTTTGACCGGGGCAAGCCCTTGAGCAAGGCCTCCAGCTTCTTTCCCTCAGGGGCTTCCCGGGGCAGCAGCTCAACCAGCTCCTCGCGCTCCTTGGCCAGCTGCCGCAGGAGCTCCTGGACTGCCAGCTGATTGGAGGCCAAATCAGCCTCATCCGGCCGGGTCAGGCCTTCGTACTCCTCGCTGAGGAGGGTCAAAAGCCTGCGGAGGCCCTTGTGCTGCCTGTTCAAGTTCTCGTCGATCTTCTTGAGCCTGTCCACGAAGACCTCCCTTTCTGCTATCCGTCCCTTGCAAGGCTTATCGGCGTATGCAGGGATTTCTTTACTGCTGAAGCCCTGGCCGGTCACCGCCTGGTCTGGCCATGGGCTCCCGCACCCGCGATCATTCCCGGCTGGAACTCGAGAGCTGTCAGGGAAACCGGCACCAGCTTCATGGGCATTGTAAGGACGGGGTCCCGATGGCACTAGGCATTGCGTCCGATGGACAGGCCGGCCAGGATCCGCCGCTCAATCTGCTTCGGGTTCCAGGCGATATCCCCCTGCCTGATCTCGAAATGCAGGTGCGGCCCAGTGGTCCGCCCGCTTTGGCCCACCTCGGCGATGGTCTGTCCAGCCTGGACCTTCTGCCCTACCTCGGCTGTATTCTTTCGATTATGGGCGTAAAAGCTGCGCCAGCCATTGTCGTGCTCCAAAACCACGATCCGCCCGTACCCGTCGCGCCGCTCCGAAGAAACCACCGTACCGGGCCAGCAGGCTTTGACCGGCGTTCCAACCGGAGCGCTCAGATCGATGCCGCTATGCCAAGCGCGCTCTCCGGTAAATGGATCCCTTCTCCAGCCAAAATCCGAGGTCAGCTCTCCCTCGACCGGAGCAACGAGCGGGGGAAAAGGAGTTCCTGCCGAATCGGAAGGGGCAGCGGACTGCCTGGAGACCGTGCAGGAAGAAATGCTCGGTCCGCCCATGCCCTCCGGCTCATGCCGGCCGGCTGGACCCTGAAGGTCCTCTATCCGCCTGGCCAGCTCCTCCATTCGGCGTTGGGCTTCCTGATGACTGATCGAGCTCCCTTCGGAAGCGCCCGTTGCAGTCTCCGCTTCGGATTCCCTGATTGAGGCCGCCCCTTCAGCCAGCCCGCTTATGGACCCTGATCCTGGGCCTCCTTCGGCCGATCCGGCCTCGGAGCAGGTCCCCCTGGTTATCCCCTCCAGGCGGCTCTGCAGCTCGCGCATAAGCATCTTGCTCAAGCCGATCCCGCCCTGCTCGGCCATGGATTCGGAGAAGGCTTGGTCGAACATGCCCAGGTACTTCTCCTGCATACGGCTGTGCAAGAGGCCTTCCTTGGGGAGCGTGCTCCGCATGGCCTGCCACATCTTTTGCAGAAACATGGCCTCAAAATCCTGGCAGACCTGCTGCATTTCCGAAGGATCCCTGGCCAATGCCCCAGCTCGGCCTCCCCCTTGACAGCGCTCCTGAAGAGCGCCTGCTCTTCCCTGGCCCAGCAAGGCTGTCAACGAGCCCATATCGAGCGCTTTCATCAGTTCACCTCCAGCTCGGCGTGCAAGGCTCCGGCCGACTTCAGGGTCCGCAGAATGGAGATCAGATCCCTTGGAGTCGCCCCGATGGCGTTCAAGCCGTCAACCAACTCCTGTAGCCTGGCGCCCTCCATCATGCTCAAACGTTTTTCCTGCTCCTGGACCTCCAGCTCCGTCCTGGGAAGCCTGGCTGTTCTTCCGGCACTGAAGGGGGCCGGCTGCGACACCTCCGGACGCTCTTCCACGACGACCTGAAGATTGCCTTGGGCCACAGCCACCGGCGAGAGGCGGACATTGCTGCCCAGGACGACCGTGCCGGTCTTTTCGTCGACCACAACCTTGGCCCGGCCTCCTGGCCTGATGCGCAGGTTCTCCAGGGAGGCCATCAGGGGCACCAGATTGCCCTGATAGCTTTCCGGGATGGACAGGGCCACGGTGGAGATGTCCTCGGCCACCGCGTAATCACCGGCCAGATTCTGGTTTATTAAATCCACAACCCGCTTGGTCGTGGAGAAGTCTTGTGTCTCCAGGTTGATGGTCACGCCCTTCTGCCGATTGAACCGGAAGGGGACGGGGCGCTCAACAACCGCTCCTCCCGGGATCTTGCCTACTGTGGTGAAGTTCTTGCTCGACTGCGCCGCCTCGCCGCCGGCTGTATAGCCGCCTATGGCCAGGGATCCCTGGGCCAGGGCATAGACCTTGCCATCCACTCCCTTCAGCGGCGTCATCAGCAGAACGCCGCCCAACAAGCTCTCGGCGTCGCCGATGGAAGATACGGTCACGTCCAGGCTCGAGCCGGGCTTGGCTGATACGGGCATCTCTGAGGTGACCATGACGGCTGCGACGTTTCTGGGCTGAATCTGGTCTTCGTTGACCCGGACCCCCATGTTCTCGAGCATGTTCACGATTGATTGAATGGTAAACTGAGCCCCACGTCGATCCCCGGTCCCGGCCAGCCCGACCACCAGGCCGTAACCGACGAGCTGATTGCTGCGAACGCCGCTGAAGGAGGCAATGTCCTTGAGGCGAACCTTCTGGGCCTGTGCCGGAGAGACGGCCTGCAGCAAGAGCAGGATCGCAAGGATACCCGTCATGATGCTGAGCCCGCTCGGTTTCAGCCCGGCTCGTTCGAGGCCGTGTCCGCTGATGAATGCGTCCATGATGGTCTCTCCGTTTAGAACGGCCAGGCGTTGTCCACAATCCTGGTGAGCCAGCCCGGTTTCTGCTTGTCGGCCAGGACCCCCTCGCCAAAGTACTCAATCCGTGCATCAGCCAGCTGATTGGAGGTAATGGCGTTGTTCGGTCCAATGTCCCTCGAACGGATCAATCCGCTGACGGTAATGATCTGATTCTCGTCGTTGACACGCACCTCGCGGCTGCCACGCACCTGCATGAGCCCGTTCGGCAGGACCCGAATGACCCTGGCCGCAACGGTTCCGGTCACCCGCGTCCGCCGCTCGGTTTCCCCTTCGCCCTCGAACTCCGTAGCCAAGCTCCCCTTGACATTGGGCTCTTGGCCGACAGGCAGCTCATTCAAGCCCAGGAAGCCTTTCTTGCCCAAAAAATACTCCACCCCGACATTGAGTCCGGACTCCTTGTCGGCCTCAGTGTTCGCCTCGCTGCTGGCGCTCGAGGTTTCCACGATGTGCACGAGCACAATGTCCCCCGTCCTGGTGGCCCGATTGTCGGCGAAGAGGTAGTCGGCCCGCCGAGGCTGATACAGGGAACCAGGATTGGCGGACCTATCGATGCGTTCCGGAGTGGGCTGTCCCACATCTGGGACGGGGGAGCTCGTATGCTCAGGCAACGATGCGCATCCGCCAGCACCTGTCACGATCAAGGCCACAAGGGAGGTGAACAGAAGGAATGCTTTCATAGACACCCTCGGTTTCTCTGACGTTCGGAGACAGCGGACAGGCCGGCCAGGTCCGGGCAGCGCAGTGCTCCGCATAATCTCGGGTCCCGGCGGATCGAAGAGCGATGGCAGATTTTCCAATCTACTTGACCACAACCGTGTCCTTGTCTTCCACCTTGGCATAGACCGTCTTCTTGCTTTGCAGGTTGCGTACCCTGAGCGTCTCCCCATAGCCAGCGTCCTCCATGGCCAGGGCTGGAACCCGGAGTCTGATGTACTCGCTTTCAAAGCACAGCGAGACCTGATCACCCCGTCCGATCACCGGTACGGGCTCGAGATGTCGCGTGTAGAGGACTTGGCCGGTGCCCACCGATCTGGTCAGCCTCCATGGTCCACCCTGGCCGTCCCAGATCTCATAGGACAGGTAGGCCAGGTTCTTGCGCTCAAAGGAGATCGCCTCCGGTGAAATCTGATCATGCCGATTGAGCGGTCTTGCAGCGCAGGGGACGGACCGCCAGAGATCGATGAAAACATTGCCGGAAAAGCGTTTCTCCAGCTTTCCTCCCGGCCCGATGGCCTTGATCCACAAGGAGTTTCGACCTGGCTTGATCGACGTGGCCGCCTGGCATTGAATACTGGAACGGCGGTGCTCGAGAAAAATGTGCTCCGGAATCCTCACATCCCGAAGCTCTGCATCGCCGGGCATCCCTTGAGTCTTGTCCCGTAGAAAGGACAGCACCCGACGATGCAGCTCCTGCTCTCGAATTACCAGCCCGCCTCGTTGTACCACCAGCTGGTCCGGCAGCTGAAAGCCTTCAACAGCCCGGCCGAAGACCCTGCCGAGGAGGCTTTTGAGGCGATCCCGCCCGATACGCATACGACGACCGGGAGAGGACGGGGCTGCGGCGATCTTCTTCGAGGCCATGGCCGCCCATCTGCCCTCCTCCAGCCCGGGAAGCCGCTCGGCAATATCCTTCAGGTGGATATCCCCCTGCCGCACGGCAGCCACCCTGTGAACCCTGACCGAAGCCGCTTCTGCAGCTTTCATGCCCGCGCCGGCCCAGCAGGCCAGGCAGAGCAGAGAGGCGGCCAGCCAAGCTGTAGGTCTGTGCCTGATCATGATGTCTCCTCATCCCCAACCGGACGATGACCTCGATGGAATGCCTGAAGTGCCCGCTCGCGAGCCGTTTCAACGATGAAGCACTAACGCACCAGGCGGTTGGCCGCCTGGAGCATCTGATCCGAGGTGGTCACGGCCTTGGAGTTGCTCTCAAAGGCCCGCTGGGCAATGATCATATTGACCATCTCCTCCACGAGCTCGACATTCGATTTCTCCAAGAACCCCTGAACCAGCTCCCCGGCATTGTTCGTGCCCGGAACCTCCTGCTGAGGGGGACCGGAGGCCTCGGTTTCCAGGTAGAGATTGCCCCCCTGGCTGTTCAGCCCGGCCGAGTTGATGAAGGTGTAGACCGGGATATCGGCCCCGGCCAGCTCCTGGCCATTCTGATCCAATGCCGAGATATGGCCGTCGCTGGAGACAACGATGCTCTCGGTCTCCGGCGGAACATTAAAGGCGGGTTGGAGGGCGTAGCCTTTGGAGGTTACCAGCATGCCGTCCTGGTTGAGCTTAAAGTTTCCGGCCCGGGTATAGGCGAGCTCGCCATTGACCTCCACCTGGAAGAAGCCGTCGCCTTGAATGGCTATGTCCAAGGGGTTGCCTGTATTTTGAAAGTCGCCTTGTTTGAAGAACTTGTGCACTGTGGTCGGGCTGACGCCCATTCCCACCTGGAGGCCAGTCGGTTGTTGATTCCCCGACTGATTCCGCCCCCCGGCGATCTTCAGGGTCTGGTACATCAAATCCTCGAACTCGGCCCGGCTTTTCTTGAAGGCTGTTGTGTTCACATTGGCCAAGTTGTTGGATATGGTATCGATGTTCAACTGTTGGGCGACCATTCCCGAGGCCGCCGTCCAGAGCGATCGCATCATGGCTGGAACCTCCTCCTAGGCCGATCTGCCGAGCTTGCGGATGAGCTGTCCATCCTGTTCGTTGGTGCTGCTGACGACCTTCTGACAGGCCTCAAAAAGCCGGTTTGTCTCGATCATGCGAACCATCTCCTCTACAACATTGACGTTGGACTTCTCCAGATAGCCCTGGGCGAGGGTGGCCCCCTCGGCAGGCAGCATGGCTGCCTGGCTGTCCTCGCGAAGGCGGAACAGATTGCCTCCTTCGCGGCGCAGCACCTGCAGATCGTCAAAGGACACCAGATCGATGCGGCCGATAACCTGCCCGTTCTGACGGACCTCGCCGGCCTGATTGACCTCGAGCGGGCCGTTACCCAGAACTCTCAAGGGGCCGTTCGCGGTGAGCAGGGCATGGCCGTTCGCGGTGACCACCGTCCCGTCTGGCTGAAGCTTGAAACGCCCGTCTCTAGTATAGGCCTCTCCCTGAGGCGTCCCCACCCGGAAAAAGCCTTCACCTTGAATGGCCAAGTCCAAGGGATTGTCCGTCTTCTGAAGCGGGCCTTGCTCGAAAACGACATGGGAGCCGCTGATCCTCGGCTGAGTCAGCAAGTCCCTATCCAGCCTCAGGCGGCTGCTTTCCAAGGTCGGCTCCGGATCGACGACGTCATGGAGCCGGCGCCGCATGACATCATGAAAGGCCGGCTCTTCGCGCTTGAAGCCGGCCGTCTGGACATTTGCCAGATTGTTGGCAATGGTATCCAGCCGGTACATCTGGGTCATGGCCCCGAAAACCCCGTTGTAGACGCTGTCCTGCATGGGAAAATTCCTCCTTGTCCGAGCAAGCTTGCAAAATGCGGGCCAGGGTCTGAAAGCAATCGAGCCGCCTGGGGGCTCTCGGGCGGCTTCCGGCCCCCACCCACTCGTCTGATCAGCCCTGTCCGCTCCAGATCGCTTCAGACGAGGCCTGACCGCCCCATCCGACTGATCCCTCGTGTGGATCAGCCTGGAGCCAAGCCTCCAGGCAAAGAACATTCCAGACCCCCTTGACATTTGCCTCATGAAGCCCCATAATTGTTCATTCACGAGCGGGTGTAACTCAGCTGGTAGAGTGCAAGCTTCCCAAGCTTGATGTCGCGGGTTCGAGCCCCGTCACCCGCTCCACTCCCTGGACAAACGAGTGAGCAGTTTCAGGAGTGGACCACCTGGTCCACTTTTTTTTTGGAGGCGCTATGGATCGATCGCAGCTGCAGGAGAGCCTGCGCCGGCTCATCGAACCGTTTGTGCGCTCGCACGGGCTCGAGCTCTGGGGGATTGAAGCCCCTGGATCGCCGCGCGGCGGCACGTTGAGAGTATACATCGACGCGGAGAACGGTGTGACCATCGATCAGTGCGCTACCTTGAGCAAAGGCCTGAACCATATCCTTGACGTCGAGGATCCCATTCCCGGGCCGTATACCCTCGAGGTCTCCTCGCCCGGGCTCGAGCGGCCGTTCTTCACCATAGAGCAGCTCGAGCCCTATACCGGAAGCCGTCTCGCTCTGCAGCTGACCGAGCCCCTTGCCGATAGCCGGAAGTGGCGTGGCACGCTTTTGGGCATTGAGGGCGGCGCGGTCGTTCTCCAAACTGAAGACGGCACGGTTCGAGTTCCCTGGAACCAGGTCAAAACAGCCCGACTGCTCTCCAAGGAGTAAATTTCAATCAGGAAGCGCTCGGTCTATCCGGGACAGCGCGGAGGTAACCCATGAGTCTCGAGCTCAAAAAATCCATTGACCTCATCAGCAAAGAACGCAAGATCGACCGGGATATCCTCATTGATACCCTGGAAGAGGCCGTCCGCACTGCGGTCAACAAGAAGTTCAACAACAAGCTGGACATTGAGGTCAACTTCAACGAAGAGAGCGGCGACATCGAAGTGCACCAGTTCAAGGTCGTCCTGGAAACCGTTGAGGATCCGGATACAGAGATCAGCCTGGAGGAGGCCCGGAAGATCGATCCCAACGTTGAGGTGGAGGATGAGCTCGGCTTCAAGCTCCATGTCGAGGACTTAGGCCGTATTGCGGCGCAATCGGCCAAGCAGGTCATCATCCAGCGCATGCGTGACGCCGAGCAGGAGATCATTTACGAGGAGTACATCGATCGTAAAGGTGAAATCATCAGCGGCACCATCCAGCGTCGTGACCGAGCCGGCTGGATCGTCAACCTCGGACGGACCGAAGCGATCCTGCCCAAGGAGGAGCAAATTCCCCGCGAGCATTACCGGCGCGGTGACCGCATCCAAGGATACATCATCGATGTGCGCAAGGAAGGAAAAGGGCCCCAGATCGTCCTTTCCCGCTCTCATCCCGACTTCATGGAGGCCCTGTTCAAGCTGGAGGTCCCGGAGATCAGTGACGGCACCATCAAGATCATGGGAATCTCCCGGGACCCAGGTTTCCGAGCCAAGGTAGCCCTCTACTCCAGAGATCGAGATGTTGATCCGGTGGGTGCCTGCGTCGGTGTGCGGGGCTCG